>ERZ795053.3755-NODE-3755-length-16995-cov-6.483235_pt1 | contig 16995 bp, 13 predicted proteins | sample MGYA00375137_ERZ795053 | MGnify/ENA primary metagenome ERZ795053 (study PRJEB30182, sample SAMN05720284) | activated sludge metagenome | isolation source: Anaerobic digester | place: Hong Kong | collected 2014-12-17 ...
AATGGCTATGACTGGTTCCGTGTCGTCGGCAGCGCGATGGACGCTCAGGAAAAAGGCGGCGTCGGTATCGGCATGGGCGTCGGCGGCGGTTCATACGGGCGGCGCAGCGGCGTTGGCGTCGGGGTCGGCGGCGATCTCGGCACGGTCGGCGCGAGGCAGTTCTATACCGCGCGCCTTGAAGTGTTGATGGGCAAGGGAGAGAAGCCGGACAGCCCCGACGTATACGATGCGCGCTCCCTCTCCGAGGAAGTACGTGCCCGGATGAATGGAACGCCGGCTCAATAACGGAAGCGAAGCGATGGATTGGGACGCCCTTAGAAGAATCGTCACCGAAAAGGGCGCGGACGGGCGCTCAAGCGTCGCAATTGACGGCGGCCCCGCAAAGCTCCTCGCGGTGGAGGAGGGCGGCCTTGCAGAAATCTGGGCGGCGGCGCTGACAGCGAGCGCGCTCCACGCCGGCGAGGACAGGCTGGCCAATGAGGACGTTCGCCTCGAACCCGCCAAAGGCGCTGTGAAAGTGCGCTGGTTCACCGTGCCGGCCGAGGACGAGACGAAATCGGCCGAAGAAAAGGAAGCCATGGCCGCTTTCGGCTTTGCGGCCGCCGGGGCTTCTCACGCGCGCGTCCGGGTTTCGCGCCATCCCATGATGCACGAGACCGATACGCTCGACGTCATCATCCTTGTGCGCGGCGAGGTTGACCTTCTCCTTGATGACGGCGAAGCAAAAGCGATGAAGCCGGGCGATGTCGTCATCCAAAGGGCGACGAACCACGCCTGGGTCAATCGAGGGAAGGAAACCGCGCTCCTCGTCGCCGTGCTGATGAATGGGGCCTGACGAACGGCGATGGGGCGCTCGCCGATCCTGAAAGCAGGACACTTAGAATGACCGAACAAAACCTCGCTGACGCCTTTAATGAAATGAACGCGCCTTTCGCCAAGATGATGGGTGTCAGGATGACCCATGTCACCAAGGACCGCATTGAAGCCGAACTCGATGTGACGCCCGAGCATTGCACGGTTCCGGCGACGCTTCATGGCGGAGCGATTATGGCGTTTGCAGACAATCTCGGCGGCGTCGGCGCATTTCTCAACATGCCGGAAGGCTCGATGACCTCGACTGTTGAGAGCAAGACGAACTTTCTGCGGCCCGTGCCGGTCGGCCAGAAGGCGATCGCCATCACGACGCCGGTCAATATCGGACGCACCTTGCAGGTCTGGCAGACGCAGGTTTTTCGCGAGGACGGAAAGCTCGCCGCCATCGTCACGCAGACGCAGATCATCATGCCGGCGCGCGCATGAGCGCGCATCACGCTGCGATCAGGCTTCTCGCCGAATTCAAGAAGAACCCGCGCGATCCGCGGGCTGCGCTCATCACGGGCGCGGCGCTTGAGGATGAGGGGCTTCTCGACGCGGCTGTCGCGATCTGGTCGCTCGGCGACGATGTCGAGCCGCAATTGCGGCGCGCCAAGGACGATCCGAATGCGCATGAAAGGTTCCGTGCGCTCTCCGCGCGTGCGGACAAGGGCATAAGGCGACATTTCACGGCGCTGCACGAAGCGTCGGTCGTCCAGTCAGAGGAGAAGGCCGGCGCCGCCTTGCCTCGGCTTCATTCCGCTATCTGGTCGCTGACGCATGACCGTCCGTTCGAGTTCAAGGAGCCGCTGCAAAAGCCGGTGATCTTCTACATGCCGGATTTGCCGGCTGCGCCCGTTACGCCGAACAAGCTTCTTCCGTGGGTCTCTTCGCTCGAAGCGAAGTGGACGGATATTCGAGGCGAATATGAATGCGCGGTGCGCGATAGCATCGCTATGGACCCTTACGTTCCCGCCGCAACGCGGGAAGCCAAATGGTCGAAATTGCGCGGCAAGCTAGACTGGTCATCGATCCATCTCTTCAAGAATGCGCAGCGGACGGCGGCAGCCGACAAGTTTCCTTTGACGGTTTCCGCGCTCGAAGCTGTCGATCTCGTCCGTATTGAAAGAACGCCGATGGAGGCGTTCTTCTCCCGCCTCATTCCCAGCGCGCATATTCCGCCGCATTACGGCCTCACCAACACGCGCCTCACCGTGCATCTGCCGCTGATCGTGCCGGACGATTGCGGCATTCGCGTCGGAGATGTCACCCATCATTGGGTTGAAGGAAAGATCGTCGCCTTTGACGACAGCTATGATCATGAGGCGTGGAACAACGCGCCGACTGATCGCGTGGTGCTGATTTTCGAAACGCACCACCCCGATCTTTCGCAGGCGGAAAAGGATGGCATCGAGCACGCTTATGCAGTGCGCCAGAACTGGCTCAATGATCGCTGGAAGCTGCTCGACGGTCTGCTGTCTCACCACGCGCTTTAGGCGGTGTTTAGCCTTGCGCGAGCGCCAGAAAGTCCGAAACCGAAACATCCTCGGCGCGCGTCGTCGGGGCGATGCCGACGCCTTCAAGGCGCGCCTCCGTTTCCGGGCCGAATAGCGACTTCAGGGAAGAGCGGAGCATCTTGCGCCGCTGCGAAAAAGCGGCCTGCGTTACGCGTTCCAGCGCTGCGATATTGGGAAGCGTCGTGTTCGCAGGCTCGAAGACGACGACAGTGGAATCGACCTTTGGCGGCGGCGTGAACGCGCGCGCGGGCAGGTCGAAAGCGCGGCGAGGCCGGCTCGCTGCCTGCGAAATGACAGAAAGGCGCCCATAGGTTTTCGAACCGGGCGCTGCAAGAATGCGGTCGGCGACTTCCTTCTGGAACATCAGCGCCATGACGGACCAGAGCGGTGCGGCGTGTTCATGATTGGCGCGCAGCCATTTGATGAGCAGCTCGGTCGAGATGTTATAGGGAAGGTTCGCGCAGATTTTGACTATGCCGGGCCCAAGCAGCGCGCGCTCGTCAATCTCCAGCGCATCGGCTTCGATCACGTTGAGCTTGCCGGGATAGGCGTTGGAGACTTCTTCGAGCGCCGCGATGCAACGCGCATCGCGTTCGATCGCGACGACTTTCGAGCCGGCCTCAAGCAGCGCGCGCGTGAGCCCGCCCGGTCCGGGACCGATTTCGAGCACGCGATCGTCTGCGGAAACGCTCGCCGCGCGCGCGATCTTGCGCGTAAGGTTCAGGTCGAGAAGGAAATGCTGGCCGAGCGATTTCTTCGCGCCGAGATCGTAGCGCGCAATGACGTCGCGAAGAGGGTCGAGCCCGTCATTCATTTTGCAGCGGCGCGCCGGCCCGCCATTTCGGCAGCGAGTTTGATCGCGGCGATAAGGCTGTCGGCGCGCGCGATGTTCTTGCCGGCGATGTCGAGCGCCGTGCCATGGTCGGGCGAGGTGCGAACGATCGGCAGGCCCAGCGTCACGTTGACGGCGTCGTGGAAGTTGATCGTCTTGATCGGGATGAGCGCCTGATCGTGATACATGCAGAGCGCCGCGTCATAGGTCTTGCGCGCTTCTTCGTGGAACATGGTGTCGGCGGGCAGGGGGCCGCGCGCATCGACGCCCGCTTTGCACAAGGCCTCGACCGCGGGCGCGATGATCGCGCCGTCTTCCTTGCCAAGTGCGCCGCCTTCGCCCGCATGCGGATTTAGCCCCGCAATAGCAAGGCGCGGGCGCGCGACGTCGAAGTCATGCTGCAGGGCTTCGGCCGTAACGAGGCCTGCATGGACGATGGCGTCGCTCGTAAGGCCTGCCGCGGCTCTCGCAAGCGGCTCGTGCACGGTGACCGGCACGGTCCGCAATTCCGGCCCGGCGAGCATCATGATCGGTCCGCGATGGCGCCCGCCCGGCATCGGCGTCTGTTCGGTGAGCGCGCCGAGAAACTCCGTGTGCCCCGGAAAATTGAAACCGGCCGCGATGAGCGAGGCCTTCTGGATCGGGTTGGTGACGACGCCGGCGGCCTCGCCGGCAAGCGCAAGGGCGACTGCCCTCTCAATCGAAGCGATGACATGAGGCGCGCTCGCCTTGTCCGCAACGCCGGTCTTGACGGCGAATTTCGGGCCGAGATCGAGAACAGGCAGGCGCCTTGCGAAGTGCTTTGCGGCCTCTGCAGGAGAAGAGATGCGCTCCACGGGCGCGCCCATTGCTTCAAGGCGCGTTGCGTCGTCGATGACGAAGAACGCGGCGTCGCCGGAAGACAGTGCGCGCCAGGCCTTGATGGTGAGTTCGCCGCCGATGCCGCCGGGTTCGCCCATCGTAATGGCGAGCGGCGGCGAGGTGTTGAGAGGAGAGGCCAAGCGATTAGCCGTTCGGCGACCCTGGCGATTTCATCTTGATGTCCACCATCGCATTGCGTTCGACATCGCGCAGATATTGCTGGGCGATACGCTCAAGCTGGCGGCCATAGATGCGGTCCTCGATCGCAGAGCGCGAAGGAAGCCCCAGGCCTTCATCCTTGTCGCAGACATAGGCGATATGAAGGTAGCCGTCCTGTTCGATCGGGCCGGTCATGTCGCCGCGGTTGAGACCGTCGATCGCGCTGCGGAAGCGCTCATCGATATCGCCTAGTTTTTTGTTCTCAAGAAGCGTCACGCCGATATTCGGGCCGAGGTCCTGCCGCAGCGCGTGTCCGCCGCAGGCTTCGGCGCTCGGCAGTTTCTGGAGCGCGAGGATCGCATCGTTGCGGCCGACTTTGTCGAGCGGAGCGCTTGCATAAGCGAGCGTGTAGGTCGGTTCGCCCGCGACGACTGCGGGGCGCTTGTCGCGCACCGCGTAGATCATGAACGCCCCTTCGAAGGGGATCGGGTTCGTCACCGATTGCGGCGGCAGGTCGCGAATGACGGTGTCGATTTCCGGCGCGAGTTCGCCCGCGCGCACCCAGCCGAGATCGCCGCCGGCGGCCGCAGACGAACAGGCTGAGAATTGCTGCGCGACGATCGCGAAAGGCACGCCCCGGCGCATCTGTTCGATCAGTTGCAGGGCGCCCTGATAGTAATCCTGCGCCCGCGAGGTATCGGCGACGGGGATACAGATCTCGGACACGAGGAACTGTTCCTTGGTCGCGTCCTCGCGCATCCGTTCCATCGTCGCATCGACTTCTTCCGGGCTCACCCGGACACGGCTGCCATAGCGGCCGCGCACCAGCCGCGGCCAGGCGATGTTGGCGCGCACTTGCTGGCGCAGCGTGCTGATCGCGACGCCTTGTGAGGCGAGCACTTTTTCGAGGCCATCGACATCGAGACCGCCCGAACTCGCAATAGCCTTGAGCTCGTCCTCAATCTCGGCGTCGTCGACGGTGACCTCCATCTTCTTCACCTCATTGAGCTTGAGGGATTCATCGACGAGGTCTTTGAGCGCGCGCTCTCTGAGCTGGGGGATCATGTCCGGGGGGGCATCGCGGCCGCTCCCGATAATCATCATCAGCGTGCGCTGGTCGACGTCGAATGTGGTGATGACCTTGTCATCGACGATCGCGGCGACAGCGCTGACGGGGCCGGTATAGGTGTCGGGCAGGCCCTCGCGCGATTCGGCCTGCGCCGCATTCGACGCCGGGGCGTCTTGGGCGGCCGTGGCGCCCGCGATCAGGCAAACGCCGAGAAAAACAGCATAGTGTGCTGATTTCATTCTGAAAAATCTTCCGAATGTCATGCTGATGATCTGGCTCCAGGCCCTGTTACGCTTAACCGTTTCGCCCGCTCCGCCATCCCAGCGGGGAAAATAGTCCAATTGGGGGCTGACGCAAGCCGTCAATCGACCAGGGAATGCAGGGTGAAGCGGATGAGGAATGAGGTGTCGGTATTGAGGCCGACGTCACGCGTCCGGTCATTGCGGAAGATGATGTCAAGCGAGGTGCATTCATCGGAGTAGCCGATGGCGAAATCCTGACGGATGGTCCGGTTCCGGTAGAGGTCCTGCCGAACCCCGAAGCCGGCCGACCAGTGATTGGTGAGGCGCACCCGCATATTGCCGGTCAGTTCTTCCCGGCGAACGAGCGCGGCTTTGGTGTTTTCTTCGTTGAGGCGGACATAGGTGACGGAGCCCGCGAAGCGCCAGTAGCGCAGATAGGCAAGCGATTCGGCGCGCTGGATCGAACCGGAATCGTCGTCGATGCGGAACCGGTTCTCGATGCCGAAGATGGTTTTGTATTTCAGATTGAGCGAGCCGACGATGTCGGAGCGCTTCTCGCCTAGACCGGTCGAGGTGAAGAAAGCGTCGGACGATTGCAGGCGGAACTGTTCGCCGATCGAGCCTTCGATCGTGATGCCGTTGTCGAAAACCGCAGACGCCGCGACGCCGGCGTTTATGCGTTGACCGTCTTCGAAAGCGTCGTAGCCGGTCGACTTGTTGTATTCGTAGAGGCTCGCGAAATCGAATTCCGTGCTCTGCGAGTCTTCGTTAAGGATTGAAGAGGGATTTCTGTTCGCCGGGCTCGCGACGAGTTGTACGCGCGGCTCGATTAGAAAGCGTGCGGAGTTCGTATGCTTCGTTAGCGGGTACGCCCACTCAATGCCGGCGGTCGGCGCAAAGCGCGCTTCGAATTGATTGTCGTCATTGATCTCACCGGCGCTGATCGTCTCCGTGCCTTCATTGAGATCGTGATAGTAGAAGGCGTCGCCCCGAAGTTCTGCGAAGGCGTTGAACTTGTGACCGCCAGGGGTGATTTCCTCCCGCTCCCAATAGGCGCTTGCCGTAAAGCGCTGTGAGTCGGCGCCGCCAGTGCGTTGCAGTGAAGCGAAGTTCGCATTGAGGTGCGCGCGGCCGCCTGCGATCTTGTCGCCGAGATCGTGATGGTAGTTGATGAGCGGAAGCACATAGGGCGTCAGCGCGGAATCGTCCGAACTGCGAAGGCCCTGGAAGAGATAGGAATTGAACGTCAGTTCGGAGTCGCCCGAAGCCCAGCGCATGTAAGCGTTCGAGCGCAGCCGGTTCGACCGCGACGTGTCGATTTGCTGCCGCAATTCACCACGGCGGCGGATCGAGTAGCGACGCAGGTAAGTGTTGTCTGAAACGCGCTCGACGTCATAGCCGGCGCTCCAGTTCTCGCCGAAATCGCGTTTGCCTTTCGCGAAAACATGCCAGCGCACACCCGGAACGCCAGCCGATTCCGTGGGGTCTGCGTTGTCGAAATCGATGACGCCGGCCTGAATCGCGTGCTCGCCGCTGATGTCCTTTCGGCGGTATTCGCCCTGCCACAGCACGCCGTCATTCGAGGTATATTTCGGGTAGAACGTCGCATCCTGATGATTTGAGATCGCGAAATAATAAGGCAGCTCGAGATTGAAGCCGAGACGGCTCGATGCGCCGACGACCGGTGTCAGGAAGCCTGACTGGCGTTCGACAGACGGGTCCGGCGCCTGCACGAAGGGCAGATAGAAAACCGGTACGCCTTTGATCTCGAAGAAGGCGTGATGGAATTGGACGACGCGGCGCTCTCGATCGCGTGTCACGCGCAAAGCGCGCATCGCCCATGTCGGGCTCTTCTCGTCGCCGTTCTTCTTGCAGACGTCGCACGCCGTGTAGATCGCTTTCGTCAGGCGCGTGCGCGCGCCTTGCTCTTCGACAGCGGTGTCCGCAGCGAGCTTGGCGTTCTGGGCGAGGAGGGCGCTGAAATTCTCGGCGATGCCGTCGCGAAGATCGCCCGTGAGTTCGACGCGACCTGCGAACGCCGTCTCCATGTTCGCGTCAGTGATCGAGACATGGCCATTGGCGATGACGATGTCGGTCTTCGGATCGTAGGAGAGCGCGTCGGCGATAAGGTAGCGCTCGCCGAAATAGGCGCGGACGTTGCCCTGGGCGATGATCGCGCTGTCTTCAGTTGCGCGCGATACATAATCCGCTTCGAAAAGTATCTCGTCTTCGTTGAGTTCGGAACTCGGAACGGGGGCTGGCGGCTCGGCGGTCGGCGGCGGGAGCTGGGTGACCGGCTCGTCGACCGACGGGGCCATGACGTCCTCGGCGTCACTCTCTCCGAAGTCCATTTCATCGAAAAGCGTGTTCTCCAGCGCCGCTGGTACGTTGCGGTCATCGAGCGCGGAAATGATGGTTGCGCCCGGTCGGGCGACCGGCGCCACGACAGGCATGTCGCTGAGGCTCGTAATCGGCGTTGCGGGTGACTGGGAAGCGGCGGTGACGAAGAGAGCCGGCGCCTCTGCGCCGTCGGCATAAGCGACGCCGCCGAACAACGCCGTCGTCGCCATCAGCCTAGAAAGCAGGCGGCGCTTATTCACGCTGCGTCCCCCGAACCCCAGGGCTTCGCCGGCGCGCCAGTATCAGGCGCGTCCGCTCGCGTCTTTGGATAAAAACGGCGCAACCGGCAACTCCAGCGAATCATTCAAGCGTTTCAAAAGACTGGATAAACGACGCCGCGCGAGAGGTCTACGGCGGAAGTGGCCGCGAATGCGTCCTCCTAGCCGTCTTCCATATAGAGAAGGCCGGAAATCGCGACGAGCGTGGCGACGATGGCTGGCGTCCAGGCCGCAAGCGAGACCGGCGCAAGCGCCGATTCTCCTAGAGCGGTGGATATCTCGGAGAGAATATAGAGGAGAAATCCGGCTCCGATTGCGAAAAGGAATAGCTTGAGACCGCCGCCGCTTCGCACGGGCCGCAGCGAAAACATGGCCGCGATCAACACCATGGCGAGGAGCTTCAACGGCGTCGAACAGAGGTCGTGGAAACGGATATTGTAGGCGGCCGTAGGAAGCCCCGCCGCCTTGGCGAGAATGATGAACTTCGGAAGCCGCCAGATCGACAGGGTTTCGGGGGGCTCGATCCGTTCGTCGAGATCGGCCGGCGTCAGAGATGTCGGGATGGCGTAGATCGGCGTCCGGTGGTCCAGCTGCTCATCGGCGCCTTTGACGCGCGCTTTGTAGAGTTCGATCGTATTGCCGGAGAGGATCGCCTCCGGCGCATCGATGCGCTCGATGAAGTTCGAGTCCCGGTTGAGCCGCCACATCACGACCTGAGTGAGCGCCGCTCGTCCTGAATCGAAGCTGTGAGCGTTGATCAGAAGGAGGTTGTCGGCGTCATGCTGGCGAAGCCAGATGCCGTCCCCGAAAACGCGTACAATGCTTGATGTCTTGCCTCGCAGCGCGTCCTTCATGCGTTCGCTTTGGGCGCGCATATGCGTCGCGGCGGGGTCGGCGATCGTAATGATGATAAAGCCGGTCATCGCCGCAACGAACGCCGCCGGTCCGATCAGGCGCCAGACCGAAAGGCCGGCGGATCGCATGACGGCGATCTCCGCGCGGCGATTGAGCTGTGTGAAAAGCCAGATAGAGGCGAACAGAAAGACGAAGGGCAACATCGCCTGGCTCAGAGAGGGTGCGCGCAGCAGCGTCGTCGTCAGCGCGAACCCGAAATCCGCGCCCTGGAATTTGTCCGCGAAGCGCAGGTTCTCGATGAGGTCGATCAGCATGATCAGCGTCATCAGGATTACGAAGAGCGCCGCAACGGCGGTGACCGTGCGCAGGCTGATATAGCGAAACAGCGTGATTGGCGGCATCAGGCGGCGCCCTCCGACGTCTTCCGGTGCCGGGAACTCAGAAGCAGGAAGCCGGCGACGCAGATGGCTGCAAGCGGCAGGCTGTATTCGAGCCAATAGGCGCCGGTGTTCGCGGCGAAACCTTGAACCAGAATGCCGCCGACGCGAAGCCCGCCAGCGACCGCGCAGGCGATCGCGATCCGCGCGCCATAGCCGTGCCGATTATAAGCCCCGCCAATGAGAGCAAGGAGCGCAATCAGAACATAGGCGAAAACGTAAAGCGGTGAGGCGAGACGGTTATGTCCTTCAGCGATGAGAAGGCCGGAATGTTCGCGGTCCCATGTTCGCTGATAGTCCGGATTGAAGAGCTCGGAGAGGTAGCGCTCTGTCAGTTCGAGCTGGAAGTCTCCGCCGCGATTGGCGAAGTCGCCGACATTGATCACCGTCTGGTCGAAGCGGATGATGTCGACCTTGCCGGTATAGCGTGCGACGCGCTGGATGTTGCCGTTGGCGAGCTGGAGCACCGGCCCGGCTTCAGTCTCCCTGATGAGGCCGCGCTGGGCCATGTAGGTTTCGGGATATTTGCCGTTCCGGTAATCGTTGATGAGAATTCCGAGGAGGTACCCGCCTGGGCGCGCTTCATCGACATAGATCGTAAAACCGTTCGCGACGGTGACGAACTCACCGCTCTTCAGGACTGTGCTCGCAAGGTCGGCGCGGATGCTGGCGATCTCGCGCTTCAAGGCGCGGTAGCTCGCCGGCATCAGGTCGAGATTGACCCAGAGCGTCGCCCCGGCCGCGACAGTCGCGACGACAAGAAGGGGCAGGGCGATCCGCCACCGGCTGACGCCCGCCGCGAACATGACAGCGATCTCATTGTCCGAATGCAGGCGCTGCATTGCATAGAGTGCGGCTGCGAAGAGCGAGAAAGGAATGATGACCGTCAGGAGGCTCGGGATGATGAGCAGGCTCAGCCGGGCGAAGACCTGAAGCCCCTGGCTATATTCGACGATGACGTCGGCGCGCTGGAGGCTCTGCGTCATCCACACGATCATGGTCACGACGCTGATTGCAACTGCGAAGGGAACAAGGCACTGGCGAAGAATGTAACGGTCGAGACTGCTCACCGGCTCGCTTTTCCTCAACGCCTCTTAAATCCGTTGGAGCCGCCAAAGCGGCCCGGCTGGCCCGCGGCCGCAGGGCAGCGCCTGACGGTTGCACGCCGGCCTCTGTCGGCCTACCACACCGCGAGTCTGGCAGGAAGGGCTGACGCAAAAGCTGCGCTGGGGAGGCGCGACTGGAGGCGTTAACATTTGCGAATCCCGCCATTTATCGAAAGACCCTCAAGGAAGAATTCAAGGACGCATCATGCAGTTTACTTTCACCAAAGCCGCGCTCCCCAAAACTGGCGCGATCGTGATCCCCGTGATCGAGAACGGCCTCGGCGACGGCGCCTTCGCGGCGCTCAACGAAGCCGCTTCCGGATCGCTTGCGCGCGCGGCTAAGGCTGCGAACTTCACGGGCAAGAAAGATCAGGTGCTCGACGTCATCGCGCCGCAAGGGCTCGACAATACGCGCGTGCTTGTTTTCGGCGTCGGCGCGCCGAAGACGTTCGGTCTTGAAGAAGCTGAAGCCCTGGGCGGGGCGATCTGCGCGCGGTTGCTCAGCGCGCGCGAAAAGTCGGCCGCGATCGCGCTCGAAGGCTTCGCGCCCGGCGGCATCGAAGCCGACGTGCTTGCGGCGCATGTCGCGCTTGCGGCGAAGCTGCGCGCTTATCGCTTCGACAAATACCGCACCAAGCTGGAGGCTGATCAGAAGCCGCAGCTCGCCAAGATCGCAGTCCACACCGGTTCCACCAAGGCGAAGACGCTGTTCGCCGAACTCGACAAGGTTGCAGACGGCGTGTTCCTGACGCGCGATCTCGTCTCCGAGCCGCCGAACGTTCTTTACCCGGAGAGTTTTGCGGCGCGCTGCGCTGAGCTTGAAGAACTTGGCGTTAAAGTGACGGTTCTCGGCGTCAAGGAAATGAAGAAGCTCGGCATGGGGGCGCTTCTTGGCGTCGGGCAGGGCTCTGCGCGCGAGTCGAAACTCGTCGCCATGGAATGGATGGGCGGCAAGAAGGGCCAGGCGCCGGTCGCGTTCGTCGGCAAGGGCGTCACTTTCGATACGGGCGGCATCTCGCTGAAGCCGGGGCCCGGCATGGAAGACATGAAGTGGGACATGGGCGGCGCGGGCGCTGTGACGGGCGCGATGGCCGCGCTCGCGGGCCGCAAGGCGAAAGCGAATGTCGTCGGCGTTATCGGCCTTGTCGAAAACATGCCGGACGGCAATGCGCAGCGCCCCGGCGACATCGTGAAGACGATGTCCGGCCAGACGGTCGAAATTCTAAACACCGACGCCGAGGGCCGCCTCGTTCTCGCCGATGCGATCTGGTGGACGCAGGAAACCTACAAGCCGAAAGCGGTGGTCGATCTTGCAACGCTCACTGGCGCCATGGTCATTGCGCTCGCACATGAATTCGCCGGCATGTTCGTCAATGACGAAAAGCTCTGCGAAGCGCTTCTGAAAGCAGGCGAGGCGACCGGCGACAAGCTGTGGCGGATGCCGCTCGTCAAGGCGCATTACGAGATGATCAAATCCGATGTCGCCGACATGAAGAACATCGGCGGGCGCGATGGCGGCTCTTCTTCCGCGGCGGCGTTTATCGGCCGCTTCGTGAAGGACGGGCAAGCGTGGGCTCATCTCGACATCGCCGGCATGGCGTGGTCGACAAAAGACCTGCCGACCAGCCCGAAAGGCGGCACCGGCTACGGCGTGCGCCTTCTCGATGAGTGGGTGAGGCAGAACTACGAGGGGTAAGGCGAGAGTTTTAGCGGCGCCGGCCCTTCGCTTGGGTGGCAAAGGACCAGGCGCCGCCCGAAATCGCTACTCGGTTGGCGCAGGCGGCATGCCGAAGCGCGTATAGGTCGCTTCGCGGTGATTGACGCCGTAAATGCCCTGTATGGAAAGCTCCGTATCCGTACATTGATAGGCGAAGCCGTTTGAGCTTATCGACGGACCGGCGTCGGCGTTGGTCGTCGTGATCGATGCCGGGCCGAGAAACATCGTGTAGGTCCACATCACCGAGTTTTCGGTATATTCGGCGCGTCCCGCGCCGCGGTCGATGATGGTCCAGTTGAAGCCTGTCTTCCCGTTGCGGGTTATCACCTGCACGGCGCCGCCGCCGGGTCCGGTCGTCGTGCATCGGTTGGTGGAGCCGGCCCAGTCGACCTGTCCCGTGCCATCGCCATGGAATGACAGCGTCCAGCCGCCGCCGGCGGGCGCGCACGAAAAGTTTGCGCCATGCGCCGCGATGGCCGGTCCGCCCATCTCGTTCATCAATTCGGCTTCCGCGGTGACGGACTCAGCCGTCGGAACCCAGTCGCCGATGAGGCAACAGGCGCGTTCGTCGAGAATTTCGGAAGCTTCCGTCGCGAGCGAAACGCCGGACCCCATGTCGGTCGACAAGGCGAGCGCGAGATAGACCTTGTCGTCTTCGCAGGCGTTCACCGTCGATGGCGGGTCGTCCCACATGCCGGAGGCCGGGCTCATGCGAAGCCGCATCACGCCGCCTTCTTCCGGCTCCAGCGTGTTCGAGTAGGTCATACCTTTCTTGAAAGCGACGACGTAGCGCTGAAGCAGGTAGTCTTCAGTGTAGAAAGTATTGCGCGCGGGGCCTTCGATGATGAAGCGTTCGAGCGCGTGACGCGGTTTCGGCACGGCGCGCCCGCCGGGCTGGCGGATTTCGCCGTCTGCATAGGCCTCGGCGAACATGATCCACGTGTCGAGCGGAATGAGGCGTTGCAACGCGACGCGCTGCTCTTCAAGGCCGCCGCGTTCCGGCATGGCGGCGAGCAGATTGCGAACGCCAGTCGGACCGCTTGTCTGGCCAAGCCAGAGAAAGAAGACGACGTTCTCGTAATACATGTCGAACAGCCGCTTGTGCAGCGTGTTGGAGTCGAAGTCGTCGAAATAGCCGTCGCTATAGGATGTGCCTTGCTGCACGAGCTGAGCGAAATACTCCGCCGATCCTTCAACCCACCACCTGGCGGCCTCGGGGCGCGAACGCTCCCTGAAAGTCTTGTGCTGCACGCAGTGGAAGAGTTCGTGTGCATAGGTGAACACAAACTCTTCAGCCGAAATTTCGTCTTCGAGCTTGTAGAACGCAATCCTGCATTCGGGTCTGTCGAGACCGAGCGCGGCGGCGTGGGCGGCGCCCGAGGCGTCGACTAGTTCGAGGCTGGTCAGGAAGACCGTGACGGGCGCGATGTCGAGACCGCCCATCGCATCCATTTGCGGACCGACGCGATCGGCGAGGGTGTTCACATAGGAGATCCATCGCGCATCGTCGCTATGCGCGTCGCCAATGCGGCGCACGACGCGCATCGGTACGGAATTGCCGTCGAAGCGGATGCTGAACTCCGCAATGACCTCGCATGGTCCGGCTTCAATGCGCGAATCGAAACGGGCGCCGTAAGCGGGATCGGCGCAATCGCCGAACTGGGCCTGCGCCTGACCGATGAAGAGGGCGATCGCCGTAACGATCGCGCCGATGAATGTTCGCATTGGTCTCCCCCCTAGCGAAGCGGCGCATGGCTGGCGCGCGGGGTTGAGGGTAGGTCGCGCCCAATCCCGCCACAAGCGAGATTTTCTTCTCTATCGGCGGCCAAGGCTTGCGCGCCGGCCCTTCGCCCAGCAAGGTTGAGCGATGACCGAAGTCCTCTTCTATCACCTCGAAAGCGCCTCGCTTGAAACCGTCCTGCCGGGGCTTCTTGAAAAGACGCTTGAGCGCGGCTGGAAGGCGGTGGTGCGCGCGGGCGATCACGCGCGCGTCGATGCGCTCGATACGCTCCTTTGGACCTACCGGGAGGAATCGTTCCTGCCGCATTCGGCGGCGCGGGAGCATTCGGAACGGCAACCTGTCTGGCTCACCGAGACTGATGAAGTGCCGAACGAGGCGCAGATCCTCTTTCTCGTCGACGGCGCGGCGATTGATGCGGGCGCGCTGGACCGGTTTACGCGCTGCGTGACGATATTCGATGGCGCGAATGAAGCCGCCGTTTCAGGCGCGCGCGTTTTCTGGAAGGCCGCAAAGGCGGCGGGCCACGATGCTACCTATTGGAAGCAGTCGCCCGCCGGCCGTTGGGAGAAGCAAGGCTAGCAGCCTAGGGCTTCGTCGCGGTCACTGTTTGCGGAACGCCGTCAGCGTTCGTGTCGCCGTCGAGCGCCGTCACCGTGAAGGAGATCGAAGGATCGCGCTTCGAGCTGAGGCGCGCGACCGACGCAGAGCATTCGCCGCTCGCGGCCGTAGTGCAGCTTCCCGTAGCGCCCTTGCTCGTCCGGTAGCTGACGGAGACGCCGGAAACGGGCGCGCCGTTTTCGTCGGCGACATGGGCGGTCATCGTCGCGGTCCAGCGAAGCGAGGTATTGGCGACGGACGTCGCCGTAAGCCCGGTCAGCGCCGGCGCGCCTGGCTCTGGCGGGGGCGGAGGAGGTTCGCCGCCGCCGCTGCAAGCGGATGGGACAGTGTAGGATTCGGTGATCCTTATGCTGAACACGCTCGACGTCATCGAGCCGCCTTCGCCCATGCCGCGCGCTGCGAAAGCAGACCAGATAAGGCAGTCGCGGTTCGAAGGCGCGGCGGCGAGAAGCCCGTCGCGCATATCGAAATAATCAGGGCCCGAAGGCGTGTAGTTCATGCCGGAAACGATGTCCTGCATGATCTCGTCTTCGCCGAAGCCCGCCGTCTGATAGCCCTGCCACATATCCCAGAGCGTCGCGGCGTAAATCTCGCCATTGCGGTGGACGCCGCGGCTCGAATTGAAGTCGCCGATCGTGTCCTGGTGCTGGCTGTAGCGCGACGAACGAATGCCGTTCGCATTGTTATAGGCGTACTCGCCGACGCGATCGTCATTGTTCTGAATGATCGATAGCACGTCCGACATGCCTTCGCCGATCGCGCCCGAAATGTTCCCGCTCATGGAGCCGATCATGCGCCAGGTGAGGCCGTGGCCATATTCGTGCCAGACGACGTCGGAATCGACATCGCCGTCGCGCGAGGGCGAGGATTGCGTCCACAGATACATCTGCATGCGCGGATTGGAGCCGTCGGAAGGCGTCGCGAAGTTCGCGTTGTTCGTTCCGCCGCCATCCTGCGCTTCGGCGTCGACGCTGTCGGAAGCGCGCCCGCCCTTGCCGAAATTGTTCTCCTGAAAATTGCCGGCGCTTTCCGTGAAGCCGTAGCTGTAGAGCGTGTCGTGAATGATGTTGTTCAGATAAAACAGGTTTTGAACCGCGACGTCCTGGTTCTGCGCGGTCGCCGGGTCCTGCGAAAGATTGGCCGCGGTTGAAAAGACGCCATTGGTGATGGTCGATCCGCCGGAATCCGGATTGTTGTTGTTGTCCCGGTCGAGATAGGCGCGAACATTGTTGCCTTGAATGAGGATCGACTTCTGCGTTCCCGAAAGCCAGCCGGAAGGCGATTGCGCATTGCCCGAGCCGGGTCCGTTCGCCATTGTCTGCGCGCTGACGCCGGGGTGAACCGGGAATATGTTGTAGCTGTCTTCGTTGGTGCGCAGTTCGTTGGAAACGACGCGGCCGAGGCTGTCGATCAGAGTGTGATAGAGGAGGTTGTCCTTTTCGCTCCATGTCTCGACGAGGAATCCTTCTTCGAGGCGCGCGCCTTTCGCGATGACGACGCGTTCCGCGCTCGGCGCCTGATGGAAGAAGGATGTTTTTGCAAATTGCGAGAGCGCGCCGGTTTCGCCCTTGAACTGGGGCAGGGCGACGCCGCTTCCGAAATTTGCATCGATCGCTATGCGGGCGGCGTCTGCGGGTTTCAGTAAAGCGCGCGAAATGCGCCCCTGCGCCGGCGCCGTGCGTTCGATGACATGCGAGAGCGCGCCGTCGGCGTCATAGGCGGCTTTCACATAGGCGCCGTGAACGCGAAGGCCATCGATGCGCTGCTCGAAGCGGGCGAAGCTGCGGCCTTGCCGGTCCGCCGTTTCGCTCACCTGCGCAAGCGAGTCGAGCGTTGCGGAATCAAGGCCGCGCGCGCTGAGAAAGGATCGCAATTTGGCGCGCGCATCGCCGGACCTCGCCAACGAGAAGTCTGCGCGATCGCTGAAGACATTGGCGCGCCGCGCGCTCAACTGGTCGCTATCGCTTTGCGCCGAAGTCTGTGCGGCGGCGACGCCTGAGATAACGGACAGCGCGGCGCAAAGGGCGAGCGCTTTTCTCAAATCGCCTGATTTCAAGCTGGATGACGTCATGGCGTTCTCCCCCTTCTACAGAAACGGCCCGGTCGACGAGCACGAGACTGCCATTCCGCCGATTCTGCAACCTATTTTTTGTTCATGGACGAGGGGGAGGCGCGCGGCCCGAATTGCGGGATTTTCCCTGTAGGGAACAATCTTCTAGCGCGCCTTTGGCGGGCGAAGACTGTGCTTTCTGACAAGGCCGCGCATCTGGTCGTAGCTGAGCGAAAGATGCTCCGCCGCGCGCTTCTGGCTCCAGCCATGAGCGGTAAGCGCTGCGAGCGCGAAATCGCGTTCGATCTCATCAAGGCGCGC
>ERZ795053.3756-NODE-3756-length-16988-cov-8.353983_pt1 | contig 16988 bp, 12 predicted proteins | sample MGYA00375137_ERZ795053 | MGnify/ENA primary metagenome ERZ795053 (study PRJEB30182, sample SAMN05720284) | activated sludge metagenome | isolation source: Anaerobic digester | place: Hong Kong | collected 2014-12-17 ...
CTCAATCGGCGTTGCGGAACACCTTCTGCCACGGGACCGAGACCTCGAGGCTCTCCAGCACCAGGGCCTGCTCGGGCGCGATGTCCTGCAGCTCCCAGCGCTCGTCCTGGCTGCGGCGGTAGTGCTCGATGCGGCGCAGGTCGGGGTCGATGAGGACGAAGTCGCGCAGCGAGGGGATGCGGCGATAGGCGGCGAACTTTTCGCCGCGGTCGTAGGCGGCGGTGGCGGGCGAGAGCACCTCGACGATCAGCGTGGGCGCGCGCATGAACTGGTCGGCGCGGTGGTCGGCGGGGTCGCAGGTGACGAGGACGTCGGGGTAGAAGTAGGCCTCGTCCGCAGCGGCCTGGACCTTCATGTCGGCCATGTAGGTGCGGCAGGGGCTGCCTTCGAGGGCCTCGTCGAGGGCTGCGGCGACATTGAGCGAGATCGTCACGTGCCGGCGGCTGGCGCCGCCCATGGCGAAGGTCTCGCCGTGGTAGTACTCGTGCTTGTCGGGCTGGCCGGCTTCCCACCGCAGGTAGTCTTCGGCGGTGAAGGGGGCGGTGGGCTGGGGCAGGGCCATGATGTGCGCGTCCGGGCGGTGAAATCTCGAAGGGATTATAGTCCGGCACATGAACGCCAAGCCCCGCCACGTCGAACGTGCGCTCCACGAGCGGGTCGAGATCGTGCCCTACGATCCGGCCTGGCCGGGGCTGTTCGCCGAGGAGGTGGCGCGGCTGCGCGCGGCCCTGCCGGCGGATCTGATCGGGCGCATCGAGCACTTCGGCAGCACCGCGGTGCCGGGCCTGGCGGCCAAGCCGATCATCGACATGCTGGTCGAGGTGCGCACGATGGAGGACGTGGCGCAGCGCATCGCGCCGCTGCTGCAGGCGCAGGGCTACGAGTTCTTCTGGCGGGCGCCCGAGCACGGCCTGCCGGGCATGAACTACGCGTGGTTCATCCGCCGCGACGCGGCGGGGCGGCGCACCCACCACATCCATTTTCTCGAGACCGGCTCGTCGGAATGGGAGCGCCTGCTGTTCCGCGACTACCTGCGCGCGCACCCCGAGGCCGCGCGCGCCTACGGCGAGCTCAAGCAGCGCATCGCCGCCGAGCATCCCGACGACCGCGTCGCCTACGCGAAGGCGAAGACGCGCTTCGTGCGCGCGGCGATGCAGGCTGCGCGCGCGGAGGTCGGCGGTCCGCGTCGGGTTTGATCGCCGCTTCGATCATTTCGACCAACTCGTCAGGTCGTGGCCGCAACAGGGCGGTCGAGTTCGCAATAAAAAAGAGGCTCCTTTTCATGGGAGCCTCCATTGTACGTTCTGGATTGTCTGCGGTAGATGGCCTGGAAAAGCTCAGGTGTCCGTGCGCGAATTAAATTACTCAACCCGAAGGATATCGCGGAGTTCTTGAATCAATCGCTTACTGTCCGTCCCGGTAGCCTCGCTTGAAATCCTCTTCGAGCCCTTTGTCCTTCGCGTCTCGATAGGCTTCTTTTTCGGCTGCGGTCATCCTGCCGGATTTGTTCTGCCCCGACTTGCGGGCTTCCGCGGCTTTTTTGCCCGCCTCTCTGGCTTTGTTCCGGTCATTTCCGTGACCGGAGCCCCAGCGCTGCTCGCTCGACTGCGCCATGGAGTCGGTCGGAGTCATTAGCGCTCCAGTGCCGAAAACAAGGGCCATTGCGAGGATGGTGACGGCTTTCATTTTCATGTTTGCATCTCCTTGCGTCGGAACGACGTCGAATGAATTGTTTTCTGGATAAGGGCGGCCGCATTGCCTGATTCCGGGGTACATCTCATGAGCTTCGATTCAAGTCTAGAGTCTTTGCCGGTTCTGCTTCAATCACGGATTGGTTGCGATCGTGAATTAATTGGCTATCGAGTCTCGCGTTCGGGTAATGCGACCCAGATTGGGGATTTAGGATAGATGTCGTGAATCTCAGCCGCCCGGGCCGGGCTTGATCGCGGCCTCCATCCGCGTGGCCATCTCGTCGGCCCCGGCGGGATGTCCTGCTCCATGCCGCTCCCGTGGTGATCGCCCTCTCAACAGGGCTGATGATCGGTGGTACAACTGCCCGATACCGATGCCGAAATTGCACCGCATGAATGCAGCCTATCGAGACCTTGCCAGCGTCCCCGCGCCAGCCGTGAGCATCGGACGCCCTGCTGAAGACCTGCCCGGGCGGATGGCAGAGCCTGGGGAGTCCGGGCGCGGGCGCGTGCCCGCGTGGGCTCGCTGCGCCTGCCGCGGAGGGCGACTGCGGTGACGGCGCCTATCCAGGGTCGCCGCCCGTTCGCGGTGTGGCTGATCGTGCTGTTGCTGCTCGCCTACGGCCTGCTGGGTCCGCTCCTGCTGGTGGCCGGCAGTGGCTCCATCGCCACCATCACGGAGGTCCGTCGCACCGGCGGGGCCGAGCCGCAGTGGTTCCACCGCTACTGGTGGGTCGTGGCCTACGAGTTCACGGCCGCGGACGGCACGCTGCATGGCGGGCACACGCGGACCCTGGCGTACGACACCGGCCCGCGGGGCTACGCGAAGGTCGAGCCGGTGCTGTACCTGGCGGCGGCGCCGTGGCTCAACGTGCTGCGCAAGGAGGCCGGCGTCCATGCCGGGACGGTCGCCGTGCTGGGCGCCGCGCTGCTGATCCTGTGGCTGACCCGTGCACGACAACCGCAACGTGGCGCCGCCGTGCCGGCTGCGGGCAAGCGGACGGCTGGCGGGCGGCGCAGCCGAGCGAGCGCGACTTCGGGCGCGGCCACCGCGATGACGGTCGAGCAGTCGCGGCGCTGGCTGCTCGGCTACCGCCGCCACAGCCGGCTGTACGCCTGGCTGTTCTTCGCCGCGGTGATCCCGGTGGTGGTGCTGGTGATCTGGCTGGAGGTCGGCGAGCTCGACGAGGAGGTGCTGGGCTCGGTCGCCTTCTTCATCGTGGTGTTCCTCGCGCTCGCCCTGGGTTCGCGCCGGCAGACGAGCGCGGCCTGGCGAGCCGTGGTCGTGGATAAGCAGCGCACGGAGCGGGGCGCCGGCGGCACGCTGGTGCTGCAACTCGAGCGCGGCGAGCGCCGTACGCTGCGGGTGTCGCCGCCCCTGTTCGATTACTTCGCGCCCGGTGACGCGGTGTTCAAGCTGGACGGCTTCGAGTGGCCGGAGAAGTGGTCTCCGGACGAGGGGCGCAGGGTGTGCATCGCCTGCGGTGGCGTGGTCGAGCTCGCAGAGCCCATGAGCGCCTGCCCGCGCTGCGGCGCACCACTGCCCGCGCACGAGGCGATGCAGGCGCTGGCGCCGCGCGCCTGACGCCGGACGGCGCAGGGCTCAGCGCGGCGCGAAGCCACCCCCCACCGGCACGCCACCCACCGGCCGCCCTGCCGCTGCGGGTTCGGGCGTGGGCTCGACCAAAGTGCGCACGCGATAGCCGTTGCGGAACTCCGCCTGGTAGCGCGTGCTGCCTGCCGCGTTCGTCTCGGTGCGCGTGCCGTGCCACATGATGAAGAGCTGGCGCTTGCTCAGCAGCGCATGGCAGCGCTTGGGCATGGCCGCCGCGATCGCGGCCTGCGATTCGTGGTCGGGCATCGAGCTGCGGAAGGTCTGCGTGAGCACGCGCTCGATCTCGTGTTCCTGCAGTGCCTTGCCGGCGCGCTCCCGGGCGAGCCGCACGACCTCGTCGCGCGGCATGAGCAGGAAGGCGAACCGGGTGCGGGAGCGGTCGGCGTGGGTGACCTGGACGTCGAAGACCGTGCCTTCGCAGGACGTATCGGCTGCCGGCGGCGGTGTATCGGCGGCCGCGAGCACGCGGAGCGTGGTGTGCGCGCTCACGCTGCGGCCGAGGTGGTCGCGCACGGTGAAGGCGAGGGGGTGCGTGCCGGGGGTGTCGGGTGCGCGGACGTTGGCGATCGCGCCGCCCGGGGCGGGCATCGAGTCGGCGCCGACGACGGTGAAGTCGGGCACGCCGCCGACGACCAGCAGGCTGAAGCTCACCCAGTCGCCCGCGCGCGCGGCCTCGGGGCCGCTGAGCACCACCCGTTGCAGGGGCGCGGCCTCGGCGATCAGGCGCTCGACGAGCCCGATCACGCGCCGGGTGTGTTCGAGGGCGGGGCGCAGGATCGGATACACCGCATGGCCGTCCTCGAGGATCTTGCTCGCGTCGAGCAGGTGCTCGCGCGCCTGGCGCAGCTGCCGACCCTTGCGCGCCAGGCCGTAGCCGGCGTCGTAATGCACCCGCGCCTCGGCGATGATGCGGTTGGCCTGCAGCTGGTCGGCCGCGGCGTCGAGGTGGCGGTCGAATTCGAGCAGCCTGGCGAGGATCCGGTCGTCGGCCTCGTCGCGCTTCTGGTAGAAATGGCGCAGCTTGGTGAGGTAGCTGCGCGCCTCGGCGAGCTTGCCGGCCTTGATCAGCTCGTCGGTGCGCAGCAGGCCCTGCAGCACGTTCGCGCGGGCGGCGATCGCGACCTGCTGCTCGGCCAGCGCGGTGTTCTCGAGGTCGTAGTGCAGCAGGATCATCTCGTTCAACATCTCGCCGACCGCGGCGGCGGACAGGCTGACCACCAGCCCGTGCAGGAAGAGCCCGCCGCCGAGCACGCGCACGCCCACGTTGGCGGCGGTCTCCAGCCCGTAGCTCGCGATCGTGCCGCTGGCCGCGGCCGCCCTTTCCTCTGCCGTCTCGAGCTTGCGGATCCGGTTGATGTCCAGGAGCGCGAAGGCCGTGTCCATGCCGCCGCGCGTGAACATGTCGAATCCGCTGACGCCGTGTACCGCGAACTGGTTGCGCAGCAGCCGGTGGCCGGCGAGCGCGCGCTCGGAGGGCAGCTTGGCGAGCGCATCGGCCAGCTTGCGGTTCAACTCCTTCGAGAGGCTGCCGTTCTTCGCGAGCTGGGCCTTGGCTTGCTGCAGCAGGTCGAGCGCCTCGCGCCCGGCCAGGTCGACCCCCGCGTCGGAGTGCGCGACGATGCGGCGCAGCACGGCGTCGCCCTGGCCGGCGAGCCCGTCGGCGTAGTCCTGCACCAGGTTGGCGGCGTGGGCGCGCAGGCCCTTGCGTTCGATCAGGGCATGCAGCTCGTCGCGGCTTCCGATCCTGCGCAGGTCGGCCCAGAACTGGCGGGCGGCATCGGCGTTGTGCTGCAGGACCTCTCCGGCCGCGCGCAGCTCGTCGGTGACGAGCTTGCGGACGGCCTCGTCCTCGCTGAACTGGCGAAGGGTGAGGTTTATCCCTTCGACGGCGGTGTTGTGCCAGCTCTTGATCGCCTCGTTGCCGGCTGCGTCGTCGGCCCATTGCAGGTCGTCGGGCGCGGGGCGGGCGAGGGCGAGGGGGGAGCAAGCGAGGGGCGAGAACACGAGGGCGGCGGCGAGGCCCGCGAGCGTCCAGGCCCTGGCGCGCAGGCCGCGCGCCGGAAGGGCGAGGCGCGGACGGCGCGATTGCGCAGGGCGGTTTGGGTGGGCCATGCGCGTCATCTTCCCCAGGTGGCCAGCGGCGAACCCAGGCGCGCGGCCCGCTCGCGTAGCGAACGCGCGCGCGCCGGATCGGGCTCCACCCACAGGCCGGAGTCGAGCTCGTCGGCGAGCATCGCCATCGCGTCCGCATCGCCCGCCGCTGCGGCGCGCCGCAGCCAGGCGATGCCGGCCTCGGGGTCGGCCTGCGCGCCGAGGCCCCGGAGCGCGAGCAGGCCGAGCAGGGCCTGCGCGCGCGGGGCGCCGGCGGAGGCGTCCTGCTCGAGGCGTGCGCGCGGGTCGGTCGGATCGGTGTCGATCGAGACGATGCCGGCGATGCCTTCGGTCCGGAGGGGGGGGCGGCTGCTCGGGGTCGGCGCCGCGGGCGCGGGGGTTCCCGGGGCGCTCCGGCCCGCGCCCTCGAGGCGGGCCTGGAGGGCGCGATAACGCGTCGAGGCCTCGCGGTAGGCGGCGAGCGCAGCCGCCCGGTCGCCCTTGGCTCCTGGGGTGGTGACGAGGCGGGTGTAGTGCTCGAAGGCGGCCTGATAGGCGGCGCGCGCCTCGGCGAGTTGCGCGGGATCGACCGCGTCCGCGGCCTGCGTCGCCGACGCAATCGACACGCACGCGAGCAGTGCGGCGATCAGCCCCCGCCGCCGCGCGCCTGCAGGCAGGGGCGGCCTCATGTGTCGCGGCCTCCGGTGTGTCCGCTCACCGCCGCCCGCGGGCAGCGCGCCAGGATGAAGTCGCGCACGAAGGCGAAGTCCTCCGGCGCGGCGTAGACCTGGTTGCGGGTGAGCCTTTCGGCGAGGTGGATGACGCCGCGGCGCTCGTCGATGCGGACCTTCCGGACCTTGGCGAAGGCGGTGTGGAGACTCTGGCGCGAGGCGGCGAGCAGGCCCGCTCCCGCGGCCTGCGGGCTGCCGGCGGCGATGCCGGCGAGTACGGTGACGAAGGCGACGGCCTGGTTACGCTCGAACTGCTTGCGGAGTTGTGTGTGCCGGACGCCGCGTTCGTCCATCTCGAACACCACGCAGTAGCGTCCGCCCTGCAGGATCGCGGTGAGCGGGTAGGCGATCAGCAGCAGGACGGCGACGATGCCGACGACGATGCCGCCCACCTGCGCGACGCTGCCGAGGGCGGCGCCGATCCCGTCCCCCTCAACGAGGGCGAGGACGCCGACCAGCAGCGCGGGCACCGAGGCCGCCAGCAGCAGGACCTTCGCCGTGGTGATGAGCACGGTCGGGTTCTTCCACAGGCTGATCTCATGTACCCAGCGCAGTACGCCGTCCCGGCCCGGCGTGATGCCGGGGGCGGGACGCGCTGCAGGAACCGGATCGGAATGCATGCCGATGCTCGTGAGTCGGGCGCCGCAGCCCGGGGCCGGGCTGCGGGCGAGCCCGGCTTACATGCCCTGGTAGATCGGCCCTTCGCCGCCCTGCGGCACGACCCAGTTGATGTTCTGGGTCGGGTCCTTGATGTCGCAGGTCTTGCAGTGGATGCAGTTCTGCGCGTTGATCTGCAGGCGCGGGCCGGCCTCTTCGTGGACGATCTCGTACACGCCGGCCGGGCAGTAGCGCTGTTCGGGGGCGTCGTAGCGGGCGAGGTTGACCGAGATCGCCACCGACGGGTCCTTCAGCTGCAGGTGGCAGGGCTGCTCTTCCTCGTGGTTGGTGTTCGACAGGAAGACCGAGGACAGGCGGTCGAAGGTGAGCACGCCGTCGGGCTTCGGGTAGTCGATCTTCGGGCACTCGGAGGCCGGCTTGAGCTTGTCGTGGTCGGACGAGTTGTGGAGCGTCCACGGCGCCTTGCCGCGGAACAGCATCTGGTCCATGCCGAACAGGAAGGAGCCCATCCACAGTCCCTTCTTCATCAGCGGCTTGAAGTTGCGGTACTTGTGCAACTCGGTGTACAGCCAGGACTCGCGGAAGGCGGCCGGGTAGGCGGTGAGCGCGTCGCGCTGGCGGTTGGCGGCGAGCGCGTCGAAGGCGGCCTCGGCGGCGAGCATGCCCGACTTGATCGCGGCGTGGACACCCTTGATGCGTGCGGCGTTGAGGAAGCCGGCGTCGTCGCCGATGAGGCCGCCGCCCGGGAAGATCAGCCGCGGCAGGCTCTGCAGGTTGCCGGTGGCGATGGCGCGCGCGCCGTAGGCCAGGCGCTTGCCGCCCTCGATGTGCTTGCGCACCTCGCCGTGGGTCTTCCAGCGCTGCATCTCGTCGAAGGGCGACAGGTGCGGGTTCTCGTAGTTGAGGCCGACCACGAAGCCGAGCGCGACCAGGTTGTCCTCGAGGTGGTAGATGAAGCCGCCGCCGTAGGTGCGGTTGTCCATCGGCCAGCCGGCGGTGTGCACGACCAGGCCCGGACGGTGCATCTCGGGCTTGACCTCCCACAGCTCCTTGATGCCGATGCCGTAGGTCTGCGGGTCGACGCCCTCGCGCAGGTTGAACCTGGCCTCGAGCTGCTTGCCGAGGTGGCCGCGACAGCCTTCGGCGAACAGGGTGTACTTGGCGTGCAGCTCCATGCCCGGCTGGTGGTGCGGGCCGGGGGTGCCGTCGCGGTTGAGGCCCATGTCGCCGGTGGCGACGCCCTTCACCGCGCCGGATTCGTCGTAGAGGATCTCGGCGGCGGCGAAGCCGGGATAGACCTCGATGCCGGCGGCCTCGGCCTGCTCGCCCAGCCACTTGACGAGGTTGCCCAGGCGCACGATGTAGTTGCCGTGGTTCTCGAAGCAGTCGGGGGTCAGCGCGGGCGGGACGCGGCGCACGCCGGTCTCGGAGAGGAACAGCACCTGGTCCTCGGTGACCGCGGTGGTGAGCGGGGCGCCCTTTTCCTTCCAGTCGGGGATCAGCTCGTTCAGCGAGCGCGGATCGATGACTGCGCCCGACAGGATGTGGGCGCCGATCTCCGCGCCCTTCTCGATCAGGCACACCGAGAGTTCGCTGCCCTTCGCCTCGGCGAGCTGCTTCATGCGGATCGCCGCGGCCAGGCCCGCCGGGCCGCCACCGACGATCAGCACGTCGAATTCCATCGATTCGCGTTCCATACCGTTCTCCTCGTATCTTCTTGCCTTGGGTCGCGCCGCGAGACGCGCATGCGTGCAGTTTAAACCTTCGTGCCGATCGCCGCCGCCGGAGGGCTCGCGCAGGCGCAGCGTGCGACCGCGGGGGCGAACAAACATACGGGTGCGTATGTTACATTAGCCCGCCCCATATACAAGAGGAGATCGTCGGATGAGTCCGAACGCGAAGCTGATCTACACCACCCGCATGCCGGTGCGCTGGGGGGACATGGACGCCTACGGGCATGTGAACAACACCGTCTACTTCCGCTACTTCGAGCAGACCCGGGTCGAGTGGCTCGAGCTGATGGGCTCGCGCGTGAGCGTCGAGGAGCCGGTGGGGCCGGTGATCATCAATGCCAGCTGCACCTTCCTCGCGCCGGTGAATTATCCTGCGACGGTCGTCATCAAGATGTATGCCGGCGAGCCGGGGCGCAGCAGCGTGATGACCTGGTACGAGCTCTTCGTCGAAGGCGACGAGCGCGTGTACGCCGAAGGCGCGGCCAAGACGGTGTGGATGGACATGGGCACCGGGAAGTCGGCGCCGATTCCCGATGTCGTGCGTGCGCTGTTCGCGCCGCCCGCCGCCTGAACCCGCACTGGCCGGCGAGCGACCGGCCAGCGAGCTTGACCACCCCGATCAACGACACAAGAGGATGGAGAGGAGACCCGATGTATCCGACTGAGCAGAAACCCCTGTGGACCCCGTCCCCCGAGCGCATCGCCGCCGCCCGCGTGACCGCCTTCCGGCTCGCGGCCGCGCAGCGCTGGGGCGTGGCGCTGCCCGACTACGAGGCGCTGCACGCCTGGTCGGTGGCGCAGCCCGAGCAGTTCTGGACGAGCGTGTGGGAAGGCGACGGCGTCGGCGGCGGCGTCATCGGCACGCGCGGCGAGCGCGTGCTGGTCGATGGCCACAGGATGCCGGGCGCGAAGTGGTTCCCCGACGCCCGCCTGAACTTCGCGCAGAACCTGCTGCGCTCGCGCGACGCGCACGACGCGATCGTGTTCTGGGGCGAGGAGCGGGTGAAGAACCGCCTCAGCCACGGCGAGCTCTACCGCGCGGTGGCGCACTTCGCTGCGGCGCTCAAGGAGCAGGGCGTGGTCGCCGGCGACCGCGTCGCGGCCTACATGCCCAACCTGCCCGAGACCGTGATCGCGATGCTCGCCGCGGCGAGCATCGGCGCCATCTTCACCTCGGCCTCGCCCGACTTCGGCGTGCAGGGCGTGCTCGACCGCTTCGGCCAGACCGAGCCCAAGGTGCTGGTGGCCTGCGACGGCTACTACTACGGCGGCAAGACGGTGGACGTGCTCGGCAAGCTCGGCGAGATCGTGTCCCAGCTGCCCTCGGTCAAGCGCGTCGTGGTCGTGCCCTACGTGCATGCCGAGCATGACCTCTCGCATGTGCCGCATGCGCGCATGTACGCGGATTTCATCGCCCCCTTCCACTTCGTCGACGACATCGAGTTCGCGCAGCTGCCCTTCGACCACCCGCTGTACATCATGTACTCCTCGGGCACCACCGGCGTCCCGAAGTGCATCGTGCACTGCGCCGGCGGCGCGCTGCTGCAGCACCTGAAGGAGCACAAGCTGCACGGCGACGTGAAGCCGGGCGACCGCGTGTTCTACTTCACCACCTGCGGCTGGATGATGTGGAACTGGCTGGTCTCCGCGCTCGCCGCCGAGGCCACGCTGCTGCTCTACGACGGCTCGCCCTTCGCCGGCGACAACCAGATCCTGTTCGACTATGCCGACGCCGAGCACATGACGCACTTCGGCACCTCGGCCAAGTTCCTCGACGCCGCCGCCAAGTTCGGGCTCAAGCCGCGCGAGACCCACAGGCTCGAGACGGTGCGCGCCATGATGAGCACCGGCAGCCCGCTGGTGCCCGAGGGCTTCGACTACGTCTATCGCGACATCAAGGCCGACCTGCAGCTGTCCTCGATCTCGGGCGGCACCGACATCATCTCCTGCTTCGTGCTCGGCTCCCCGGTGCTGCCGGTGTGGCGCGGCGAGATCCAGTGCCGCGGCCTCGGCATGGCGGTGGACGTGTGGGACGACGACGGCCGCCCGGTGCGCGGCGAGAAGGGCGAGCTGGTGTGCAGCAAGCCCTTCCCGGTGATGCCGATCGGCTTCTGGAACGACGCCGACGGCAGCAAGTACCACGCCGCCTACTTCGATCGCTTCGACAACGTCTGGTGCCACGGCGACTTCTGCGAGATCACCGCGCACGGTGGGCTGGTCATCTACGGCAGGTCGGACGCCACCCTCAACCCGGGCGGGGTGCGCATCGGCACCGCCGAGATCTACCGCCAGGTCGAGAAGCTGCACGAGGTCGTCGAGTCGCTGGTGATCGGCCAGGACTGGCCGCCGCAGAACCCCAACGACGTGCGCGTGGTGCTGTTCGTGAAGCTGCGCGAAGGGGTGACGCTGGACGACGAGCTCACGAAACGCATCCGCCAGACCATCCGCGACAACACCACGCCGCGCCACGTGCCGGCCAAGGTGCTGCAGGTGGCGGACATCCCGCGCACCAAGAGCGGCAAGATCGTCGAACTGGCGGTGCGGAACGTGGTGCACGGGCGCGCGGTGAAGAACCAGGAGGCGCTCGCCAACCCCGAGGCGCTGGCGCACTTCCGCGACCGTGCCGAGCTGCAGGGCTGAGGAGGACCGAAGACATGCTGATGAACCCGAAGAAGTCGGTGCTGCTGGTGATCGACGTGCAGGCGAAGCTCGCCCCCTTCATCCACGACAACGCCGCCGTGGTCGACGCCTGCGTGTGGCTCGCCCGCGTCGCCGATCGCATTGGCGTGCCGGTGGTGGTGACCGAGCACTTCCCCGAGAAGATCGGCGGTACCGTCGAGGCCGTGCGCGCGGCGACCGCCGGCGCGCACTACGTGGGCAAGCAGTATTTCTCCGCCCAGGCCGATGGCTGCCTGGAGCACACCGCGGTGGCGGGCTGCGAGCAGGTGATCGTGTGCGGCACCGAGGCCCACGTCTGCGTGCAGCAGACCGCGCTCGACCTGCGCCGTGCCGGCAAGCAGGTCTTCATCGTCGCCGAGGCCTCGGGCTCGCGCGATCCGGCCAACCGCGACCTCGCCTTCGCGCGCATGCGCGGCCACGGCATCGAGATCGTGTCGCGCGAGATGGTCGCCTTCGAGTGGCTGCAGCGCGGTGGCACCGAGCTCTTCCGCGAGGTCAATCGCGACTTCATCCGCTGAGGACGGCCGGCCTCGCCGGCCCCCTGCCATCGATTCGTCCGGCCCCTGGCGAGCGCGTCTCCCGCACTAGGGAAAACGTGCGTAGCCATGCCGGACGCGTTGTCCTAGCCTGATCGCTTCGTTCCACGGCGACGCGATCCGGGCTCTCTCGACGCTGTCCTCACGAGCCTGCAGACCGTCCCGCCGTATCCAAAAACGCAAGCGGGAGGTTGGAGATGGAGACAAGGGAAACAGGCAGGCTGGCCACGCAGGTCGACGCGGTGATCGAGCAGATCCGCGCCCGGCTGCCCGCGGAGCAGGCCGAAGGGGTGTGCGCGTTCGCGAGCCGCTTCTTCGCCCAGGTGGCGCCCGAGGACCTCGAGGACCTCCCGGTCGCCGATCTCTACGGCGCCGTGCTCAGCCAGTGGCATTTCGTCGCCCGCCGCAAGGCCGGCAGCAAGGTGCGCGCGTTCAACCCGCGGCTCGACGAGCATGGCTGGGAATGTCCGCACACCGTGGTGGAGATCGCCGGGGAGGACATGCCCTTCCTCGTCGACTCGATCACCATGGAGGTGGCCCGCCAGGGGCTCACGCTGCACCTGATCATCCATCCGGTGATGAACGTCGCCCGCGACGCCGAGGGCGGCTTCGTGCGCGTGGCCGAGCGCGCCGAGCAGGGCGAGGGCATCGGCTTCGAGTCGATCATGCACCTGGAGGTCGACCGCCGTACCGACCCCGGCGACCTCGCTGCATTGCAGCAAGGCATCGAGCGCGTGCTCGCCGACGTGCGCGCCGCGGTCGGCGACTGGAATGCGATGCGCGAGCGCCTGGCCGGCATCACCTCCGGGCTCGACGAGCTGCCGGGCGGCATCGATGCCGATGAGGCGCAGGAGGTGCGCGCCTTCCTCGACTGGCTTGCCGCCGACAACTTCGTGCTGCTGGGCTGCCGCGACTATGCCCTGGTCGAGAGCGGCGAGGGCAACGAGCTGCGCATCGTCGCCGGCTCCGGGCTGGGCCTGCTGCGCGGCGACGGCGAGGAGGGGCAGTCGCGCTCCTTCGCCGCGCTGCCGCCACAGCTGCGCGCGCAGGCCCACCTGCCGCACCTGCTCACGGTCACCAAGTCGAATTCGCGCTCGACGGTGCATCGACCCGGCTACCTCGACTTCGTCGGCGTCAAGACCTTCGGCGCCGATGGCCGGGTGAATGGCGAGCGCAGGGTGATCGGCCTGCTCGCGTCCACCGCCTACAGCACCAGCCCGCGCCAGATCCCGCTGCTGCGACGCAAGGTCGAGGCGGTCTTCGAGCGCGCCGGCCTGCTGCCTGGCGGCCACGCCGCCAAGGCGCTGCAGACCCTGCTCGAGCGCTATCCGCGCGACGAGCTGTTCCAGATCGACACCGACGAACTCCACGCCCACGCCATGGGCATCCTGCGCCTCGGCGAGCGCCTGCGCACGCGCCTCTTCGTGCGCGTCGATCCCTTCGAGCGTTTCGTCTCCTGCCTGATCTACGTGCCCCGGGAGCACTACAACACCGACCAGCGCGAGCGCATGCAGGCGGTGCTGATCGACGCCTTCAAGGGCAGCGCCGCCGAGTTCGACGTGCAGTTCTCCGATTCGGCGCTCGCGCGCATCCTGATCACGGTGCGCACCCCCGAGGGCCGGATCCCGGCCTTCGACGTGCGCGAGATCGAGCAGCGCCTGATCCGCGCGGCGCGGCGCTGGGAGGACGAGCTGCAGCAGGCGCTCGTCGAGCAGTGCGGCGAGGAGCGTGGCCTCGCGCTGATGCGGCGCTACGGCGAGGGCTTCCCGGCGGGTTACCGCGAGGACTACTCCGCGCGCATGGCGGTGTTCGACATCGAGCAGATGGAGGCGCTCGCCGACGATGCGGCGCTCGGGCTCAACCTCTACGTGCCGCTCGAGGTGCGCGAGGGCCGGCTCGCCCTGCGCCTCTATCATCTGGGCAGCCCGGTGCCGCTGTCGCAGAGCCTGCCGATGCTCGAGAAGATGGGCGTGAAGGTGATGGACGAGCGCCCCTCCGAGATCGAGCGCCAGGACGGCAGCACGGTGTGGCTGCACGACTTCGGCCTGCAGTTCGCCGGCGCCGAGAACCTGAACATCCACGAGGTCCGTCCGCTCTTCCAGGAGGCCTTCCTCGCCGCCTGGCGCGGTGCCGCCGAGAACGACGACTTCAACCGCCTGGTGCTGCTCGCCGGGCTGTCGTGGCGCGAGGTGGCGGTGCTACGCGCCTACGCCCGCTACATGCGCCAGGCGGCGTTCACCTTCAGTCTCGCCTACATGGAGCAGACGCTGGCGGCCTATCCCCAGCTCGCGCGTGCGCTGCTGCAGCTCTTCCGCGCGCGCTTCGACCCGGCGCTCGCGGGCGATCGCGAGGCCGCGTGCGCGGCGCAGGTGGCGGCGATCGAGGCCGCGCTCGACCAGGTCGCCAATCTCGACGAGGACCGCATCCTGCGCCAGTTCCTCGCCCTCATCCAGGCGACCCTGCGCACCAACTGGTTCCAGCGTGGTGCGGACGGCGCGCCCAAGGCCTACCTCTCGTTCAAGTTCCTGCCGGCGAAGATCCCCAACCTGCCGCAGCCGCTGCCGATGTTCGAGATCTTCGTGTACTCGCCGCGCTTCGAGGGTGTGCACCTGCGCGGCGGCAAGGTCGCACGCGGCGGCCTGCGCTGGTCGGACCGCATGGAGGACTTCCGCACCGAGATCCTCGGCCTGGTGAAGGCGCAGATCGTCAAGAACGCGGTGATCGTGCCGGTGGGCTCGAAGGGCGGCTTCGTGGTCAAGTGCCCGCCCGCGGAGGGCGGGCGCGAGGCGCTGCTCGCCGAGGGCGTGGCCTGCTACCGCAACTTCCTGCGTGGGCTGCTCGACCTCACCGACAACCTGGTGCAGGGCGCGGTGGCGCCGCCTGCGGACGTGGTGCGCCACGACGAGGACGACCCCTACCTGGTGGTGGCGGCCGACAAGGGCACGGCGAGCTTCTCCGACTACGCCAACCAGGTCTCGGCCGAGTACGGCTTCTGGCTGGGCGACGCCTTCGCCTCGGGCGGCTCGGTGGGCTACGACCACAAGAAGATGGGCATCACCGCGCGTGGTGCCTGGGAGGCGGTCAAGCGCCACTTCCGCGAGATGGGCAAGGACATCCAGCAGCAACCCTTCAGCGTCGCCGGCATCGGCGACATGTCGGGCGACGTGTTCGGCAACGGCATGCTGCTGTCGAAGCAGATCCGCCTGGTGGCGGCCTTCGATCACCGCCACATCTTCATCGACCCCGATCCCGACCCGGCACGCTCGTGGGAGGAGCGCGCGCGCATGTTCGCGCTGCCGCGCTCGAGCTGGGACGACTACGACCGCACGCTGATCTCCCAGGGCGGCGGGGTGTGGCCGCGCAGCGCCAAGTCGATCGCGCTGTCACCCGAGGCGCGTGCGGCGCTCGACATCCAGGCCGGGAGCCTGACCCCGACCGAGCTCATCCGCGCCATCCTCACCGCGCCGGTCGAGCTGGTCTACAACGGCGGCATCGGCACCTACATCAAGGCCGCCAGCCAGACGGACGCCGCGGTGGGCGACCGCGCCAACGACGCGGTGCGCGTCAACGGCGGCGAGCTGCGCTGCAAGGTCTTCGGCGAGGGCGGCAACCTCGGCGCCACCCAGCTCGGCCGCATCGAGTTCGCGCTCGCGGGCGGGCGCATCAACACCGACGCGATCGACAACTCGGGCGGGGTGGACTGCTCCGACCACGAGGTCAACATCAAGATCCTGCTCGGCGGCGTGATCGCCGAGGGCGAGCTCACCCTGAAGCAGCGCAACGAGCTCCTCGCCGACATGACCGACGAGGTCGGCATCCTGGTGCTGCGCGACAACTACGCCCAGACCCAGGTGCTGTCGGTCACCCGGGCGCGCGGCGTGGCGCTGCTCGACGAGCAGGCCGAGTTCATCCGCCGCCTGGTGCAGGCCGGGCGGCTCAACCGCAAGCTCGAATACCTGCCCGACGACGAGGAGATCGCCGAGCGCAAGGCGGCGGGGGGCGGGCTCACCAGCCCCGAGCTCGCGGTGCTGCTCGCCTACAGCAAGATCGAGCTCTACGACGAGGTGCTCGCCTCCGACGTGCCGGAGGACCCCTACATCCGCACCGCGCTCGAGCGCTACTTCCCGGCGCCGCTGCGCGAGCGCTTCCCGGCGCAGATCCAGGCCCATCCGCTGCGCCGCGAGATCATCTCGACGCACGTGGTCAACAGCATGATCAACCGCGTCGGGCCCACCTTCGTCAGCCGGCTCAAGGCCGAGCTCGGCGCCTCGCCGGCCGACGTGGTGCGCGCCTACATGGCGACCCGCGAGGTCTTCGGGCTGGTGGCGCTGTGGCGCGAGATCGAGGCGCTCGACAACCGCATCGCCGACGCGGTGCAGACCGAGCTGATCCAGGAGTCCGGTCGCCTGGTGCAGCGCGGCACCTTGTGGTTCCTGCGTCACCGCCGCTGGCTGGCCGACCTGCAGGCGACGATCGCGCACTTCTCGCCCGGCGTGGCGGCCCTGGCCGAGGGCCTCGCCGACTACGTCGCCCCCGCCTATCGCGCCGAGCTCGACGCCGCGGTGGCGCGCCGGGTGGAGCAGGGCGTGCCCGAGGCGCTGGCGAAGCGGGTGGCGGCGCTCGAGGAGCTGTATTCCGCGCTCGACCTGGTCGAGGTGGCAGTGGAGCAGGGGCGCGACGAGGCCACGGTGGCGCGGGTGTATTTCGCCCTCGGCGGCGAGCTCGACCTGCACTGGCTGGGTGGCCAGGTGTCCGGCCTGCCGGCGGACACGCGCTGGCAGAGCCTGGCGCGCGGCGCGCTGCGCAGCGACCTGTCCTCGCTCGCCCGCGAGCTCACCAGCGCGGCGCTGCGCAACGCGCCCGCGGGGGCCGACACCCAGGACGTGCTGCGTGCAGGACGGGAACGCGCCGCGGTCCCGCTCGAGCGCTACCAGCAGCTGCTCGCCGAGATCCGCGGCGCGCCGGCGATCGACATGGCGATGCTGTCGGTGCTGCTGCGCGAGCTGCGTGGCATGGCCTGAGCGATCGCGCGCGCGACGCCCCGATGCGCCCGGACTGCTGACGCGGTTCGGGCGCTTCGGTTATCATCGCGCTTTCCCGCAGTACTGCTCCCATGACCAAATACGTCTTCGTCACCGGTGGTGTCGTGTCCTCCCTGGGCAAGGGCATCGCCGCAGCGTCCCTCGGGGCGATCCTCGAGTCCCGCGGCATCAAGGTCACGCACCTCAAGCTGGACCCCTACATCAACGTCGATCCGGGCACCATGAGCCCGTTCCAGCACGGCGAGGTCTTCG
>ERZ795053.3759-NODE-3759-length-16980-cov-18.664047_pt1 | contig 16980 bp, 14 predicted proteins | sample MGYA00375137_ERZ795053 | MGnify/ENA primary metagenome ERZ795053 (study PRJEB30182, sample SAMN05720284) | activated sludge metagenome | isolation source: Anaerobic digester | place: Hong Kong | collected 2014-12-17 ...
GGGGGGGTCGTTTTCTTAGACGAAATCGGGGACGTTCCACTCTCCATGCAGCCAAAGCTTCTCACGTACCTCGACGACATGGTGGTGCAAATGTCTGGCTGGTCGGATCCGAAGGAAATCATCGCCCCGGTGATCATCATCGCCGCAACCAACCGCAACTTGAAGGAAGCGGTGCGGCAGGGCACGTTCCGCGAAGACTTGTACCACCGTTTCACGTACAGGTTGCGCTTGCCCGACCTGAAAGACCGCCGGGATGATTTCCGTTTCTTGCTGAGCTACGCATTGCAGAAGCGGAACCAGTTGGAAGGCGAGAACATTGCGCGCATCAGTATCCAGGCCATCGAGAAGTTGGAACGCTACGATTACCCGGGGAACTTCCGCGAACTGGAATCGGTGGTGTCACGCGCCATCGCGCGGGCAGCGATCATGGAACGGACCATCATCCTGGCGGAGGATATTGATTTCGCGTAGTGGAGTTAGCCTTGCAAAAGGTGCTCGACAAGTATACGCGTGCCCAGGGCAACGAGGATCAGGCCCCCGATGAAGTCCACGCGCTTTCCCCAACGGGTGCCCAACTTCCCACCACCGTGGATGCCGATCCAGGAGAGCGCCATGGTGGAAACACCGGCGATGGTGGCAGGCTGCCAGATTGGGATACCCAGAAGCGCAAAGGCAAACCCTACCGCAAGTGCATCGATGCTGGTTGCAACGGAGTACACGATGAGCGAAAGCCCGCGGGAGGGGTCTTTCTGTTCGCAGGATTCGGATGGATTTCCTTCTTTCTTCTCAAAGGCCTCCTTGATCATGTGCAGACCAATGGCTGCCAAAAGCCCGAAGGCGATCCAGTGGTCGAAGGATTGCACCCAACCTGCAACGGATTGTCCCGCGAACCAGCCCAGAACGGGCATACCAAACTGGAAAAAGCCGAAATGGAAAGAAGTACGCAGTGCCTGCCGTTGGGATACCTGCCGCAAGCGAATTCCCATGCAAATGGAAACCGCGAAGGCATCGAAAGCAAGTGAAATGGGGATGAACCAAAGATTGAGCATGCGAAATCTCCTGATGTGGGATTCTGGTGGTTTGGTTCTTTGCTACGGAAATGCGGGCCGTTCTGCTTGGGCTCATTCCTCCTGCGGGTGCTGGAATAGGCGATCGATCGCTTGGGGAGGGGTGATGCCAATCTCGAAGCCTTCCTCGTACCGGTTGAATTCTTCGAGCTGGTCCATGGCTGCCGGGTCGAAGGGGTTGCTGACGGCGAATTGTTTCTGCGGGGAGGGGCTTTCCAGGGCAACCACGTGCATGGACTGGCAATAGTTCGTGGGGAGCCTTCCCAACGCGATATCTTCCGGATCGATTTCCGGGAAGAAGGGCAGTTGCAAGAACTCCGCGATGTTGCGGGCCATCTCTCGCTCGCTGATTCTCGCGTGGGTGGCAATGGCATACAATTCGCCCTCCGAGGCTTGGGAAATGTGTTGCCAAAAATCAGGCCAGCCTTGTTCTTTTTCCCCCAAGTACCCCAAGAACTCCTGGTAGCGCGGCGGATTTGGACTCTTCTGCAAGGGACCCGGGCTTTGCATCAGCTGCCTCCACTGCTCTCGGATGAGAAGCCTTTCTTCCAAGCTTGCCAGCATCACTTCTTTCTTTGCGGGCTTGACAAGGTACCCCGAGGCACCCACCTGAAAGGCCAACGCCTTGTCGCGTTCCTGGCCCATGGCCGTGAGGAAGATCACTGGGATTTCCGCCGTGTGCGGGTCTTTTTTCAGCTGCCGGCACACCTCGTAACCATCCATGTGGGGCATCATGATATCCAGGAATATGATATCCGGGGTCAGCTTGCGGGCCATTTCCAGGGCGGCGGGCCCATTTTCCGCCGAGAAGAACTGGTACTTGGGAACAAGGTATTTCTCCATGATCATGCGTGCGGATACGTCGTCATCCACGACCAGCACACGCGTTTTTTTGGTTTTCCCTTGGACTTCTTCTTCCATTTCAGACCTCCAGCATGTCATTTTTCCGAAAATCCCTTCTCTTGCCTGTATGCTCTGTCCACTTCAATCATATCAAAGAATGGCACAAAAGGAAAGAGCGTACGGGGGGAAATCACTCCTTGTCCTTGATTTGTTGCAAGAAGCGTGTCACTTCTTCTTCCACTTTCTCCGGGTACTCCAATCCTACATCGCGGGCAACGCTCCTCGAAATCTCCCCGAAAAGCGCTACCATCTCGAAAAAGGGGGCCCAGTTTTGCGATGCCTTGCCTTGGAACAGCGTTTTCTTGTACCGCTTCCACTCTTTGGCATCCACTTTTCTCTTCAAACCCCGGCCCATTTTCAACGCGGGAACTTGCCATTCTCCTTCTTGCTGGATGTGCCAGTTGAACATCTGCAGCAGGCATTTCTGGCGCATCACGGTTTCGAAGCTGAACAGCGCGGGGGACAGCTCCTTGCGCCAAAGGTACTTCGCCACCACGGTCGCTTCCCAGAAGAATTCCTCCACCAGTGCCTGGAATTCTTTCTGGCCGGGTTTGTCGGGCACGAAACACTGGTACGTGGCAGGGGGAAGCGCTTCGAACAGACCGTCTTTGTCCAGCAGTACCTCGTAACCGTTGTCCAGCCAGGGAACCACTTCCCCGTTTTCCGACAGGCGGGGCACCGATTCGAGCGGCCAGATGGAAAAATCGATGCGCTGCCCAATGGAATACACCACCAGGCGGGTCGGTATCCAAAGGCCGTCGGGAAGCCTCACGCCCTCGGGGAGGCAAACCATTACCGGCCCAAGTTCTTCTTCCCATCCCGGTTTTTCAAACAACTGCGGCGAACGGACAAACAGCATGATGTCAAAGTCGGAAAGCCAATCGATGTGCCCGTTTGGATCTGTCCTGGAGCCAGTTAGGATGGCTCCACGAACCTGGTCGATGTGCCCTGCCCATTGGCGGAAAATTTGTCGCATGCGTTTTCTCCCTTCGTATTTTTGCAAACGTACCAACCGGTGGTGGAGGAAACACGGAGCGCTTCCACTTGCAAGAACCGCTCTTCCATTTCCTTCCGGGCGTGCCCCACGAAAGCGGGGTAATCGCTGCCCTCGATCCATTCCACCACGCTCACCACGGGGTTGTGATTGGGGAAGAACTCGTGGAACAGCACCCCTTTGCGCGATACCCGCTTCACTTCGCGGTAGAGGAGCTCGCGCCCTTCCAGCCGAAAACCGTGCAACACGTACGCCGCAACCACCCAGTCGAAAGATTGGTCCCCGAATGGTAACCCATGGTGGAAATCACCCTGGACAAGACGGATGGGGAGTTTCCGCAGGTTCCAACTCGCCATGCGCAACATTGCTTTCGAAGCATCCAGTGCCACGACCTGGAAACCCGTTTCGTGCAGCGCTCGTGCAAAAGCCCCGGTTCCGCACCCCAGGTCCAGCACGCTGTGAACGCCTGGGGGAATACAGCTGCTGTACTTCCCAAGCAACTGCCGGTACCCCCGCAACTGCGAAGGGAAAGCCAGGTTGTAGAATGGCGCAATCAGGGAGAACAGGCGAACGTGGTCCACGAAACTTCCTTCCCTTTCCCGTTTTCCGGTGGTTGCCCCTGTTGTCCCGACAGGATGGCCAAGATATGCTGCTGGACCTGGGCGTTCCCCGGAAGAGGGGAATGGTCCCCGAAATTCCCACGAATCAGCTGCAACGAGTCGGGGAAAAACTGGCGAAAGGCACTCTGCCCCACGAAGAAATCGGGAACGGTGCCATCCCCGCTTCCATGGACTTCTTCGAAATCCGGTTGGCTCAGGCTCAAGAGCGTCTGGAAATCCAAGATCCCCGGGAAATGTACTTGCAACAAGGTGTTCTCCTTTTCGTTATCGGAGAGGAACAGGAAGGCTTGCACCTGCCCGGGAGCTTTTCCCACGCGCTGAAGCCATCGCTCCAGGGGTTCCCCGGAGTTCATTTGCCACAATTCGTTTGGCCGCGGAGAATCGAAGGCAAGCCAACCGGTTTCGTCCGAAAGAAAGGGGTAGGTGGGAAGCAGCGAGAAAAGGGAGGGGAAAAACTGCTCGATTTGGGCAAGAACCTGTTCTCGACTCAGCCATAGGCTCTTGTCACCTCGCACAAAGCGGAAGCCTTCCGGGGAAATCGAGATATCTACCTGGGACGAAAACAGCTCCTCGCTGGCATCGAGGAAACCCTGGCCCTTGAGCAGCTGCTCGAAAATAATGGACTCCTTGAGCTGTAGTTGGTTGAGCATCGCGGAAAACAACTTTTGCATTCCGGTGATCCGGGGAGGGGACTTGTACTCGTGGAAATCCACCGGGCCCAGGATGTAGAAAATCCCCGGGTAGCCTTGGTTGGGCGTGCCCAGCATGATGAAATGGTCGATGTCATTTTCAAAGCCTTCGTGCTGGATGTAGGAACGCACCACGAGCCCTCCCATGCTATGGGCGATGATATCGACCTTCCGCACTCCATGTTCCGCCTTGCACGCGTCGATCATGGGCTTCAAGTAGGTCTTCCACGTGGTGGAGAAATCCTGTCTCCAGTCGTAGGGCACTTCCACCACGATGTTTTCCGGGTCTTCTTCCAACAACCTCTTGAGGCTGGAAAAACCCACGCTTCCCCAAGGATCGTGGATTTTCAGCGAATCGGGAACAGGGAGGTTTTCCATGTCTTCGGGGAAGGGTGGAAGGCGTGGGATGATGGAAGCACTCTCCACCATTGTGCTTCCCATTGTTGCTGGAACAAGCAGGATAACACGGGTTCCCAACACGCACACGCCCACGAAAATGAGAATGGCCATGGTAACGCTCTTCTTTCGCATGCTCTCATCCTCCCATCTTTCCCCGAGTCTTCTCTCCCTATTGTACAACAAAAACCCGCTTCCCGGGTAAGGGAAGCGGGCAGGGAAACCAGGGCGCAAAAAACTACCGCAGTTCTTCCAACTCGAGCCGTGACTTTGCGTACGCCTCTTCTGCCTGGGCAACCCAATCGGGGTGCGGTGGGGTGGCCAGTGTCTTTTCAAAGTACTCGATGGCCAAGTCCGTTTTTTTCTTGTCGGTCTTGTACAGCATTGCCAGCTCGTAGTAGGCATTCTGGTAGCCGGGTTCCAGCTGAATGGCCATCAGGAAATTTTCCTCGGACTTTTTGAAGTTACTCATGGGCCATGGAACATCCCGGTAGCGCATTCCCAGCGCCATGCAGGGCAAGAAGTTATTTGGATCGAGTTCCTTTGCCTTTTCCACGTACTTGTCGAAATCCCCCAGCATGAAAAGGCTTTTGACGATGCCCTTGAACTGGGCAAGTCGCCCGATGGCTGCACCGGTTACGTAGTTGGAGTATGCATCGTTGGGAAAGAGCTCCACGGCTTCTTTCCCGATTTCCACCGCTTCCTCGTACAGCGCCTCTCGTTCCTTCTCGTCGGTGATTCCCCAGTTCGCCAGCTCGGTGATTGCGTTTACGTGCAATGCCTTGTACGTTGGGTTCACCTGCTGCATGGAACGCAGTTGCTCAACCAGGGCTTTCATCCCTTCCACGTCATGCTCACTGTTTGCCACCCGAAAGGCTTCCTTTGCCTCGGGGTACGTCAGGGAAAAGGCCGCCACTGCCAGCAAGCTTCCAAGCAAGAAGACCAGAACCATTTTTTTGCGAAACATCGTATTCCCCCTTTCGTTAAGTCGACCGAATTATAGCATGACTTCCGGTCAATTTAACCCCCGGGGGTTTTTTCCAGCCATTTTTTTACGGTTTCATTCATTTGGGCAGCGGAAACGGGCTTGAGCAAGAAACCGGACGCACCCATTTTCTTGCATTTTTCCTGTTCCCCCCGCATCACATGCGCGCTCAGAACCACCACCGGAACCTGGTGATCCAAGACATTGGACGAAGGATCCCGTATCTCCCTGAGTGTCTCGTAGCCATCCATTTCCGGCATTTGCAAGTCGAGCAAAACCAGGTCGAAACGGGTTTTCTCCATGAGGTCCAACGCTTGCCTTCCATTGTTCGCTTTTTCCACCCCCAGGCCAAACTTTTGCAGGATCCCGGTGAAAACCATCTGATTGGTCAGGTTATCTTCCACCACCAGTACCTTGTACGAATCGGGGTTCTCGATCCAGCTGGTTTTTCTTCCGTCATCCCGGCTATTGGAAGGAACATCCAACGACACGGGCAGGGTGAAGAAAAACTCCGATCCGCTGCCCTCTTCGCTGCGCACGCTGATTTTTCCTCCCATTGCTTCCACCAACTTCTTGCAGATGGCCAAGCCCAATCCCGTTCCCCCGAATTCGCGCGTGGAAGAACTATCCACCTGCGAAAAGGGTTGGAACAGCATTCCCAGTTTTTCTTCGGCGATGCCGATGCCGGTATCCCGAAAGGAAAAAGCCACGGTGCAAAGGCTTCTTTCCCTCCGAAGCACTCGGGCTTCGAAGTGGATTTCTCCCTTCAAGGTAAACTTGACCGCGTTGCTTCCCAGGTTCATCAGCACCTGGCGGAGTCGTTCTCCATCCAGGAAAACCCGTTCGGGAAGGTCGGGATCAAGTTGCATGGAAAAACCCAGGCTTTTCTTGGAGGCCATTAACTCCAGCACCTCGGCAAAATTCTGCACCAAGGAACGCAGGGAAATTTCCCGTGGGACCAGCCGCGCTTTCTCCGCCTCCATGCGCGCAAATTGCAGCAGGTCGTCAATCAGTCGCACGAGGGCATCGCCGTTCTCCATGGCAATTTCTACGCAGTGCAGCTGCTCTTCGTCGAGTGGTGTTTCCTTCAAAATTTCCAGCATACCCAGTACCCCGCTCATGGGTGTTCGGATCTCGTGACTGACATTGGCCAGGAACTCGGTTTTGATGCGGTTTGCCTGCTGGGCTTGCTGCGCCAAATCTTTCGCCTTCGAAAGGGCCTGCTGCAACCTGGCCTGCGAAAGCTGGAGGTCTTGTAGGATTTCGTGGATATCGAACACGAAGAAGACCAAGACCTCCTTCTCGTGGAGGAAAATGGGGCCAAAATGAGCTGCCACCCTGCGATGGGTTCCATCCTTTCGAACATGCGCGGAAACGATGCCGGGTTTTCCTTGGCTTTGGACGTTTTTGACTTGGTTCCGGAACGCTTCCGGTGTATCCAGAGAAACATCCGGATACCTCCTCCCTCGGAATTCTTCGCGGGACCATCCGTAAAAAGCAACCGCGGCGGGATTTGCATCCCATATGCTTCCATCCTTAGGGTCTACCAGGAGAATGATCGTGTGCGCGTTCTGAAAAAAGGGGTCCGCCGAAGCCGACAAACCAGGGTTCCTTTCTCCCAAGGCTTGCACCTCCCTTGCTGGTTGGTGAAATTATACCACTTCGCCAGGCAATCATTTCCCTATATCGCCCTTGATTTTGGTGGTATAATCCCTCTCGTGAACCTGATTTCGAAAGGGGAGGATGTAATACATGAAACGAATCGCTTTTTTCCTGGCCATCTTGCTGCTTGCTGCACTTGCACTGGCCTCTCGTGTGCTGGTCGTTCATAGCTACGACGAGGGGTACACGTGGACGCGGGAAATCCAGGATGGGATCCTTGCTGCGATGGACGACGAAACCATTGAATGGGACTTTTTTTTCATGGATTCCCGGCTAAGGCCCGGGTTGGATTGGAAGATCAAGGCGGGGCAACTGGCAGCTCTTCGCGTGGAACAATTCCAGCCTGACCTGGTCATCGCCTGCGACGATATTGCCCAGGAGTTTTTCGGGAAAACTCTGTTGAACGTTCCCCTCGTTTTCTGCGGTGTCAACAACGATCCAGCAATGTACGGGTACCCGCGGGAGAATGTTTCGGGAGTTCGGGAAACGAATTTCTTCCCGGAGACGGTTTCGCTGCTTGACTCCTTCTTCCCGCAAACAACGCGCATCCTTTTGTTGGGCGACGATAGCGAAACCTCCCGGGGGATGATTGGGCAACTTCCTGCGGAAGGGTTCCCGGGTATGCGAATGGAAACCCATCTCTTTCGCACATTCCAAGAATGGAAGGATGGCGTAGCCAACCTTCCGGAACACGGAGACGCCATCGTGATGTTGGCCAACCGGGGGTTGATCGGCCAAGAGGGCCAGACCGTGAGCTCATCGGTGGTAACGGAATGGACCGTGGAGAAAAGCCTGGTACCCGTTTTCTCCGTGTCGGATTTCCATATCCCGGAAGGGGCAGCGGGAGGGGTCGTGAACTCGGGGTTTTCCCAGGGCTTCCAGGCGGGAACTTTGGCTCTTCGGGTCTTGCGTTCTGGCAAACCCGCATCTTCTTTCCCCGTTGAATACCCCGAAAACCCCATCACGATGGTGAACCTGGATTCGCTGCTGGGGTGGGATCCGGTTTTCGAGCAGGGGGCCTTTTCGGTGGTGGACCATGTGGTTTCGCGCTGGCCGGTTTCCGCGGACTCTCTGCTGCGGCTGTTGGTTCGTTCCTTCGAGGAACGTGCGGAGGGTATCCTTACCTCGCTCCGCGTGATGGCCAAGTCTTCGGAGGTCATCTCGGGGAACTGGCAGAGCATGAAACCCCTTTTGCAGTCCTTTAACGAGATGTACGCAGGGTTGGGCATTTTCATCCTGCCCGATGGCGGGTACTATTCTGTTCCGAGGAACTGGACGGGGTTGAGCTTGGCAAACCGCGACTACTTCTCGCTCCTTCTCAACGGGGAAGAGGTGCATGGCTACCAGGTTTTGAGCCGCTCCACGGGAAAACGTTCGCTGGTGTTCGCGGTTCCGGTGCCACAGGATGGCAAAATGGTGGGTTTCTTGGGTCTTTCTGCTTTCTTCGATTCCTGGAACGAGAACGTGGTTTCGGAGCTTTCGCTTCCGCCGGAACTGCATTTCTACGCGTTCGACGCCCAGAACACCCTGGCCTTAACGGACCGTTCCTCGTTGCTCCTCGGCTCATTGGACATCGAAATCCCAGGGATCAGCCAGAGGTTGCCCGGTTTGCAGCAGCAATCGGGTAGTTTCCTGTTCACAGAAAACGGGGAGCTGCATCTGGGGATGTACCGCAAATCCCTTTCCACCGGTTGGACGTTCCTTTTGACGAAAACGCTGGGCATCGTGGAAGAAGCGAACCTGGAAAGCCTCCTGTCCGATGCCCGGAACAAGGTTCAGCAGCGCCTCACCCAGCTGGATGATGCGATTGCGGAGGGTGCACGTAGCCTGGGACACTCTTTCGACGAGGAAGAGATGCGCGAGGTGTTGCGCAAATTGCACCGTGAAAACCCCGATGTGATCGATGTGTCCTGGATCACCACCGAAGGGATCCTGCGTTGGATCGAGCCCGAGGAGTACCACGCCTTCGAGGGAGCTGCCATCGGCGGCCAGGAACAGTTCCAGCGCATGCTCAACAGCCAGAAACCCTCGCTGAGCGACAGCTTCCTTTCCGTGGAGGGCATTCCCTCCGTGGACCTGGAATGGCCCCTCTTCACCGAGCAAGGGCAAATCCAGGGTGCACTGAGTTTCTTGATCAAATACGATTCCTTCCTTGCTCCCCTCCTCGTTCCCCTCAACGTGGGATCCTACGAGTTTTGGATGATGCAAACCGACGGCACCATCTTCTTCGACCAGGATGCCATGGAAATCGGGCGCAACCTGTTTACCGATCCACTGTACCAGCCCTACGCGGAATTGCGGGAACTTGGCCAACGTATCACTGCAAACCCTACCGGTGAGGGAAGCTACTCCTTCTTCGCGAAGGGAATGCAGCAGGTCGTGGAGAAACAGGTGATGTGGACTTCGGTCGGGCTTCACGGCACACAGTGGAGGTTGATCGTCACGCGGGTCGTTCCTTGAGGTATTTCCGGATTTTCTGGGTTTTTTTCAAGGTTTCTGCCCTCACTCCCGGGGGTGGGTACGCGATGGTTCCCATCTTCCAAGTACGCCTGGAAAAGGAAAAGCTCCTGTCGGAAAAAGCTTTCCTCCAAAGCCTTGGCTTGGCACAGTGCTTGCCCGGGCCTATCGCGTTCAACGTTTCCCGGTTGTGCGGCCAGCAAATCGCGGGGGGATGGGGATCCTTTGCCGCGACCCTCGGGGTGGTGATTCCCCCCTTTTTCTCCGTGATCTTGGTTTCCCTCGTTCTGAACTGGCTCCAGCAAGCGGTTTGGCTGGAGCCGTTCCTTTCCGGGGTGTACGGTGCCGCACTGGGGCTCGTGGGAGGCATGGTGTACAAGGTGTATCGCTCGCAGAAGTGGCCCCCCTGGAAACTGGCCATCGTGGGAGGAGGCATCGCCTTCCTGTTTCTCTTTCCCTCCTGGGTGCTGGCTTTGATCCTCGCCCTGCTCGTCACGTTGTACCCCGTGGAAAAAAGGGGGAGAACACCCCGATGAGCCTTGCTTCTCTTCTCGTTTTCTTCAAGATCGGTTTCCTCTCGTTCGGTGGGGGTTGGACCACCGTGGGGTTGATCGAGGCGGACCTTGTGGGTGGGGGGTTCCTGACAGCGGTGGAATTTTCCCGCGCGGTGTCCATCGCGCAGATGACCCCGGGGCCCATCGCGCTCAACCTGGCAACCTACGTAGGGTATCGCCTGGGAGGCTTCCCGGGTGCCGCGCTGCACACGTTGGCGCTTCTGATGGCCCCACTTCTGATCGTCTGGATCGCGGGAGCCCTTTCCCGCAAAATCCCGCTGCAGCGCTCGGCCTTGCTCTCCGCGCTGCAAACCATCACCGCTATCCTTCTCACGTCCACGCTCTTCTCGTTGCTGCAAACCCCGGTACTTTCGGGGAAATGGGGGGTGGTGCTCATCGGAGCAGTTGCGTTCTTTGTTTTCCTGAAAGCCAAGATCGATCCGGTGCTGCTCATCTTCTTGTGCGGGGGTGCGGGAATCGCACTGGGTTTCGCGGGTATGTTATAATCAACCGCAAAAAAAACGGAACAACGGGGGAAATTTACGGGAGGTAATTCAAACATGGGCTCATTTAAGACCATTTCGGTGGTTCCCAACATTCCAGAGCGCATCGCGCGGTTGCGTGACCTTGCCTACAGCTTCTGGAATGCCTGGAACCCGGACGTGGAAAGCTTGTTTTCGAACATGAACAAAAGACTCTGGACCCAGGTGACACACAACCCTGTGAAATTCCTGAAACATGTCAGTCAGCGGCGGCTGGATCAGGCGGCAGGCAACCCGGAATTCCTGGAAGTGTACGACCGACTCGTGGAGGAGTTTGACCGGTATACCAAGAACACCGAGACCTGGTTCGTACAGAACTGCCCTTCCCACAAGGAGAAAGACTTTTGCATCGCGTACTTCTCGGCCGAGTTCGGGTTGCACGAAAGTTTCCCCATTTACTCCGGTGGACTGGGAATTCTCGCGGGGGACCATGTCAAGTCCTCGTCGGACCTCGGCATTCCGCTGGTGGGGCTGGGGCTTCTGTACCGAAACGGCTACTTCCAACAACATATCAACAAGGACGGCTGGCAAGAGGCGTACTACCCCTCCTACACCTTCAACGATTTTCCGCTTGTACCCATCAAGAACGATTTCGGGGAGGAACTCCGCGTGGTGGTGGAACTGCCTTCGGGTAACTTGCAGGCAAGGGTGTGGAAGGCCACGGTGATGAACACCACCCTGTTATTGCTCGACACCGATATCCCCGAAAATCCACCGGAATTCCGGGGCATCACCGCCCAACTCTACGGCGGGGACCAGGAGATGCGCATCAAGCAGGAAATCCTGCTGGGCATCGGCGGTGTGCGCGCACTGCGCATGGCTGGGTATTCCCCGTCGGTTTGGCACATGAACGAGGGGCATTCGGTGTTCATGGCGCTGGAACGTATCCGCGAGCTCGTGGAGGGCAAGGGGCTTTCGTTCCCCCAGGCACTGGAACTCGTGCGCTCTGGTACCGTTTTCACCACGCATACGCCCGTTCCCGCCGGAAACGACGCCTTCCATTACTCGCTGATGGAGAAGTACTTCAACTCCTTCTGGAGCCGATTGAAAATCTCCAAGAAGGAATTCTTGCAACTGGGCACACCGTACAACGGCGAGAACCAGCAGCTGTTCAACCTCACCATCCTTGCCATGAAGGTGACCGCATGGCGAAATGGCGTGAGCAAGCTGCACGGGGAGGTGTCTCGCGGGCTGTGGAAAGACGCCTGGGTGGGTGTTCCGGAACAAGAAATTCCCATCACCCACGTGACCAACGGGGTGCACGCGGAAACCTGGTTGCACCCGGAAATGCGCTCGCTTTTCGACCGCTTCCTTCCCGATTGGAAGCAAAACCTGCTGAACAAGGAGTACTGGGCGAAGTTGGACGAGGTTCCCGACGAGGAGCTGTGGAAAACCACCCGCCAGATGAAAAAGCAAATGATCCAGTTCGTGCACAAGAGCATTGCGGACCAACGTGCGCGCCACGGCGAAACCATCGAGCAACTGCGGGAAATCGACAGCATCCTCGATGCCGACACACTGACCATCGGGTTTGCCCGGCGTTTTGCCACCTACAAACGGGCCACGTTGATCTTCCGCAACCTGGATCGATTGCGCTCCATCATCAACCACCCGGAAAAACCCGTGCAGTTCCTTTTTGCGGGAAAGGCGCATCCAGCCGACCGTCCGGGACAAGAATTGATTCGCAGGGTGTACGAAATCAGCCGGTACCCCGAATTCAAGGACAACATCGTGCTGTTGGAAAACTACAACATGGAAGTAGCCCGCTACCTGGTTTCGGGTGTGGACATCTGGTTGAACACTCCACGGCGCCCCCACGAGGCTTCTGGAACCAGCGGGGAAAAGGTTCCGCTGAACGGCGGTATCAACTTCAGCGTACTGGACGGCTGGTGGGTGGAAGGCTACGACGGGCACAACGGCTGGATCATCGGTGACGGACGCGAGTACTCCGATTCCAACATCCAGGACACCGTGGACGCGGTGAGTTTCTACGACACGCTGGAAAAGGAAATCGTTTCGCGCTACTACGACCACGACGAAAACGGCATCCCGCGCTCTTTCTTGAAAATCATGCGCCAGTCCATCAAGTCGGTGGTCCCCCAATTCAACACGCATCGCATGCTTCGCGACTACCTGGAACGGCTCTACACACCTGCCTACACTTTCCGAAAATCCTTGCGCGAAGACGATTTCCGCAAGGCCAAGGAGCTGTCCGAATGGAAGGAAAAGATCCGGGGGGAATGGGACGCGGTGAAAGTGCATAGCAGCACGGTTCGCAAGGATGGTGAGGAAATCCCCGTCAGCCTGGAAGTGGAGTTTTCTTCCACCGTGTACCTGGGGAACATCGATCCGGAAGACGTGTCGGTGGAGTTGTACTTCGCCCGCTACAATATATACAACGAGATGGAAGGGTTCGAAACCTTTCCCATGGAACTGGAGCAGCAAACGCTGCACAACACCTACGTTTTCCGGGGAACGGCCAAACTCTCGGAACGTGGGGATTACCGCTACAGTATTCGCGTGGTACCCCGGCATCCCTTGCTACCACACCCCCATGACATGGGGCTGTGCAAGTGGCTCGACGAATAGAAAAACCGCCCTTCGGGGCGGTTTTTTTTGCGATTTGGTATGGGGGGATCGTGCTTTTCAATCCGGTTCGACGGTGTAGGTGACGAAGTAGGGTCGCTCAGGGTCAACATCCACGTTGCTTTCCCGAATGACCCCCAGCGGGTAGCCAGGATCGGTGGGTGAGAGAAACACGTCCCAACTCCGGTACTCGTTGCCTTCCAGGTCGTGCAGGTGTGCCTTGAGCGTGATTTCATCGTTTGCCACGATCACCGCGGTTTTATCCGGTTGAATCACCACGCGCGCGGTGGATTTCACACGGAAGATGATGTCTACCTGTATGGTCTTTTGGTTGAACCAACCCAGTAGAGTGGAGGGGAAAAGGAAAAACAAGAACACCGCGATCAAAAAAACGATCACCATCTTCTTCCGAAACGACAGACGGTACACGTATTCTGCCAAGACACCTCACCCCCTCTGGGACACGTTTCCTTGTTCTGTAATCCATTGTAAACCTTTTCTTTGAAAACCCTCTCAAGGCTTTTTCAGAAAATTCTAAAACAGGTTTCAATCTAACCAGCCCAAACGCGGCGGATTTTTAGAAATCCCGCGTGGTGATCGAAAAACTCACGCATTCTCCTTCCCCGTTGTAGTACTCTGTTCGCGAAATGTGCCCGTTTTGGGCGTAGGAATGGACGTGGTAACCCACCAGGTTGAATTTCTCGTAGAATTTCACCCGTACCAGTTTTCCGTCGCTGTCGTATTCTTGGAGAACGCGCGAAAGAACCAGGCCCTTGGCATCCAAGGTGCGAATTTCGGTTAGCTTGTGCTCGAAATCGAAGAAGTACACTTCGCGCAACGTCTCGCCATCCGGTTGTATGACCTGCACTTCCTCGAGTTCGCCTTCCGCAGTGTAGCGAAAAACCCTCTGCACAGCTTTTTCCCCGGCGGTGGTCAAGAGGCTTTCTTGCAGTTTTCCCTGTGCATCGTAGCGGTTTTCCACGCGCTCCACCCGCTCTTCCCCCCTCCAGCTTTCGGAAAGCACCACGTTGCCGTTAGCGTCGAATTGGCGAATTGTTCGGGAAAATTCTTCACCGGAGGGTGTGAAAACCGTGGTCGTGGCGGGCTCCGAACCTCCTGCGGGCTCGGCTGCATACTCGTTCTGCTCCAGGAACAGGGCATCACCGCTTTGGTGCTCGTAGAAAGAAACCAGGGAAACCCTGCTTTTTGGGGGCTCGGGAAGAGGTGTGGCGAGATCCTTTTGAGGCTCGCTCCGCTGCACTTCCGTGCTTTGCATTGCGGTTTGGGTGGGTAGTGGCGCAACCACGGCAGGAACCACGAGGGGTTGCGTGACCAGAACGCGCAGGCTATCGATCTCCTGTGCTTGGCGGTTGCTCTTCTCCCGCAACGCCTGGTTTTGGATCTCCAGGCTTTCGATCAGGCCATCGTAAAAAGCTTTCTGGGCCTGCAACGCTTCTCCCTTTTGGCGCAATGCTTCTTCAAAAGCTTGTTGCAGAACTTGGTTGGCTTGCGCAAGCTCTTCCATTTGCCGTTGCAGCGAAGCATTCTTTTGCAGCGCTTGCCCTAACTCTTCGTGCAATTCCGGTTCGCGCTCGGCACTTTCTTCCCACAGCGTCTGGAACCTCTCCGCAACCATCTGCTGCGTCTGTAGGGCTTCCTGGAAGAAGGAAACCAGGAAAGACAAGGAGTTGTTCTTTTCCTCGAGCTGGGCGACCTTTTTCTCCAAGAAAAGCACGTCGTTTCGCAGCAGTTGCAGCTCCTGTCCCGGCGCGGGTTGTGACGGGTCCCCTTCCGATCCTTGGGAAGAGGGTGTCACATCACCGTTGGCGGCAGCAGAGGGTGCCTGTTCTGCGGGCCATACACGAAGGGCCAAGGTAGTCGCATCCACCCGGTTGATTTGCCACGAAAAGGAAAGACCGAAAGGCGGTGGTGCATCTTGCCCCGTGGAAGGCTCCATCATTGCTTGCATCGAAAAACCTTCCAGCTGCGCGCAAGGAGCGCTGGGATCCGCAACGCGGTTCCAGTCCAGGAATTGGGCCACGAAGCGGGCCTCCATGCCACAGCTTTGCAGAACCGTACCGAGCTGGTCGAGGTATTCCTGGCAAGAAACAAGGCCCAGCTGGCGGGAAAAGCGGGAAAAGACGATGAACTCCCCCGTTTCCAAGGAAACGGAACACAACTGGGAATCGGTGGCGGGCAGGGAAACGGTGCGCCAGTTTCCTTCCTCCTGAACAGGGATTCCCATGGTTTCCCATACGGACACGAAATCGTTTGCGCTGATGCCCCCCCAAAAAAGGGTGGGTAGCAAGAGGAAAAATCCCGTTACGACCAGGATCTTCCCACAGGAAAACTTACGCCTGGGCAACGGAAACCAGTTCATACCTTCGTTCTCCAAGGCCAATGGCCTCTCCCCATTCCACCTGGTGCAGTGGTGAGGTATCCGGGTGCGCTTTCACGAAGGGATCGTACCCCACCTTCTTGCACACCAGGTCGTAGCAGGCCTGGTCAAGCGCGACGGGGTCGATGCTGGCGGCAATGCCAATATCCGGCGCGATGGGGATATCGTTGACGCCCCAACAATCGCAGTCGGGGGAGACGTTGTTGATGAAACTCACGTGGAAAGATTTCTTGTTCTGCAACACCGCGAGCGAGTACTCCGCCATTTTCTTGGAGAGCGAATCGGAGGAAGTGTCCCACACCGGGGAAATGGCCCCGAATTGGCACATGGCGATACATTGCCCGCATCCGATGCACTTGTCGTAGTTGATGCGTGCCACCGTCTGGATCGTGATCGCTTCCACGGGACAGTTGCGCGCACACATGCCACAAGCCACGCAGTTCTTCTCCACCACGCGGGGCTTGGAGTCGGAGTGCTGTTCCATCTTTCCGGCACGAGAGGCAGACCCCATGCCGATGTTCTTGATGGCACCGCCGAAACCGGTTTGCTCGTGGCCCTTGAAATGGCTCACCGAAACCAGCACATCCGCCATAGCGATGGCGGCTCCGATTTTGGCCTTCTTGACGTACTCCCCATTGATCGGAACCTCCACTTCATCGGAACCTCGCAACCCATCCGCGATAAGCACGGGAGCCCCCACGACCTCGTACACGAAACCATTGCGCATCGCGGTTTTCCAATGGTCCACCGCGTTGGAACGCGACCCTTTATACAACGTGTTTGCATCGGTCAAGAAAGGCTTGCCACCGCGCGCGGAAACCCAGTCGGAAACCACGCGAAGGTAATTGGGCCGGATGTACGCCAAGTTTCCCATCTCACCGAAATGCACCTTGATCGCCACCAGGCGGTCCGTCTCGATCATCTCGCCGAGTCCACCCATTTTCAGGAGCACTTGGAATTTCTGGAGCAGGTTCAACCCCGGTCTTGCCTTGAAGTCGGTAAAGTATACTTTTGCCATGTCGCTCACCTCTCCCGGTTATGTGTTCCACAAGATACGCGAGTATCCATCGCATTGGCGCTGGATATCCCTCTCAAGTGTACCACAACGCTGGATACGTGGCAAAGGG
>ERZ795053.3762-NODE-3762-length-16976-cov-8.106081_pt1 | contig 16976 bp, 18 predicted proteins | sample MGYA00375137_ERZ795053 | MGnify/ENA primary metagenome ERZ795053 (study PRJEB30182, sample SAMN05720284) | activated sludge metagenome | isolation source: Anaerobic digester | place: Hong Kong | collected 2014-12-17 ...
GGGTTGCTGGGTCTGAGCGCGGCGGAACTGGCGACGCTGAAGGGCCAGGGTGTCTTTTGACTCTGCCCATTTTTGTCAGCCAGCGCCGGCCAAGGTCACTCTTAAATGATACGGATGACGCATTTATGGAGCCATCCAACTCGGCACCAGACAGAAATATGATTATTATTCTTTATCTAACAATATATTAAATAAAATATCCTCATTATTAGACCGATTGGCACATCCTCTGCAACAGGGTACGCGACGGGATCGAACGGTGATCCCCGAAAACTCCCAAGTCCCCCAACGGGTTTTCATGCAAAGTGCAATTTTAAGGAGTATCCCATGAAAAAGTTCCAACAAGGCTTTACCCTGATCGAACTCATGATCGTCGTGGCGATCATCGGTATTTTGGCCGCCATCGCGCTGCCGGCGTATCAAGACTATACAGGACGCGCCCAAGCGAGCGAAGGATTGACTGTAACCGGAGGTCTGCGTGCCGATATCGCCACAGCTCTATCCGAGGGTGGGGGTACGATAGATGCTACGGCAATAAGTCTCTTGGCAGGTAAATATATAACCGCAGGTGGTGTGACACTTGCGAGTTCTGTAATTAGTGTAGCATTTAGTAGTGGTGCACACACTGGCAACACCATGACTATCTCTCCTGTAGTCAATGCCACTGGGCAAGTCGAGAAATGGGTTTGCGATGGGTTGGAGACGAAGTTTCTCCCTTCCGGTTGCCGTCGATAATGAGATAATGACGTAAGTTATCATCAGGAAATTGCTTGAGAGAACCGCCTTGCTTCCTCGCGAGGAAGCAAGGCGGTTCTGTTATAGGAAGCTATGATTTATGCCGAATCTATTGCACGTCCAGCCTGTACTACAACGCCTCTTTCCCATTCTATTGTTAGGGCTATTGCTAGGCGCGGTCGGACTGCTCTACAGTCTCGCTCAACCAGGTTATGCGCTGTTTGACGAATGGCCAAGCCTAGATGGACTCAAGTCTATCCAGGACTGGCCATCAACGTTGGCCTATATCCTGTCTGGTCAGACCGGTCCCTTGGGACGTCCACTGGCGCTGGCTACCTTCGCGACGCAGGCCTGGGCGTGGCCTGATCAACCGGGGGCGCTGCTCCAAACCAACTTTGCTCTCCATCTGCTGGCTACTGGCTGCTGTTTCGCCTTCGCGACGGGATTAGCCCGTTTGCATCTACCCGACTCTACGTCCTCTCCTCTCTGGATCGGTCTGGGAACGGCGGCGTTATGGGGGCTGAGTCCTTTTCTGGCCACCACTCATCTAATGATCATCCAACGTATGAACAGCTTAGCCGGATTATGGGTCTTTGCCGGTCTAGCCGCATTCGTATGGGCGCATGTCATCGACAAGAAAAAAGTATGGCAACGACGCTGTCTCCTGATTGCCGGGCTTGGCGTTGCTACGATATTGGGTACGCTCTCCAAGGAAAATGGCGCACTTCTGCCCCTCTTAGCACTCATTATTCTAGGGCTATGGATTCCCCGGGAGCAATGGCTACGCGCCTCTATAGACCGCGCACTGCTGGTCTTGTTGATGCTGTTGCCGAGTCTCATGCTCTTGGCCTATCTTGCCAGTTGCCTGCCCGAGATTTTGGCGCACGGTTACGGTCCACATCGTTATTTTACACCGGGCGAACGCCTGATGAGTCAGCCTGCTATCCTGCTCGACTATCTGTATAATCTGTTATTTCCGCGGGCATTCGCTGTATCGCCCTTCATGGATCAGCTACCTGTTCCCAGCGGCTGGCTGGATCCACCCATTACCCTAATTGCCGTATTGTTCTGGCCAACCTTACTGGGCATCGCTGTTACCTTACGGCAAGTCGCACCATATTTCCTTTTTAGTTTAGCATTTTTTCTGACTGGACATATACTTGAATCAGGTTTCATTGGCTTGGAATTATATTTTGCCCACCGTAATTATGTGCCAGCTTTTGGGTTATATTTTGGATTGGTATTTGCTATAGTCACTATACCAATCCAGTTCAGGCGGTTTGCGATCATAGGGTTAACGGCTTATGTTATGTTATTTGCCTTCGTACTGTTTCAAGTAACATCTACTTGGAATAATACCGCTGTCAATGCGGAATTATGGCTTAAAAAAAATCCCTATTCACAACGAGGGGCGCAATTCCTTAGTACGCAGTACATTAAGCGCAATGACTTTGCTGATGCCCGACAGATACTTGATAAAGCAGTGAAACATCACCCAAACCTTCCATTACTACAAATCCAGCGGACTGGGAACTGTGTGGGGCGGGAAGCTGAATTCCCGCAATTGCTAAGAGAAGTGACGGATGCGTTGCATACCGCCTCATTTCAGCCACTTGCCGCCCTTGAACTGGTTAAGTTCGTACGCGATAAAAAATCTGCGGATTTATGCCCACCGCGTAATTATGCGGCGCTAGAAACCATGGCAAACGCACTTTTAGATAATCCGCTCTATGCTAATCGTACCACTCCACGATCTCTGCTTTTTTTGGCCAAAGCATTCGCCCGTGCGGAAACCAATGATATTCCAAAAGCGATTGAATTTTTCGTAGAGTCGTTCCAGATAAATCCTGATCTGGATATCGCACTTTATGGCGCATCACTCATGGCTAATTCTGGTCAATATAATCGAGTGTATGCGTTTCTGCGGGAGGTACGTGAAAGGGCCCCACACTCCAATCTGCAACATGCTTTGTGGTTAAAACGCTTGGATGATTATCTTGAAATCATCAAGGAATCGGAACGCAAGGATACCGAAGCGAAAGCCGCTGAAACGCATGGGCCGGGTTGATTACAGAGCGGTTTAGGCTACGCTCTGAGCTTGGACGCACAGGAGACGTTGAGGTATGAATATTCCTGATTAGCAAGATACTTCAGCCCGACAAAGCCAGCAAGCAGGGCGTGGTCCGATGGTCGCGGCAGCGGGCGAGCAGTCGGGTAGGCAGGGTGTCGAGGTGAAAGCGCCGGTTAAACCGGTAGGCAAAGGCGGTCAGATAGCGTGAGCCGTATTGAGCGAAATGAAACGCATGGTCGGTACCGCTGAAGCGGGTTTTGAGGTTACCCAGGATTGTGTTGAGCCAAGCGAATTCCGGCACCTGGTTGGGTTTGCGCGGGCCGATGATCATGGCCTGGTGGTCACACCCGGCGGCTGTCACCCCGGCAAAGCCGGCCAACCCATCGAAAATCACCGAGCAGCCGGGGGGCAAGGCAGCTTTGGCCCAGTTGGTCAGGGCGTTGCGGGTAAAGCCCGGTACGGGGATCATTTTGGTGTAGAGCGGACCTTCCTCGGCATTCAGGGAAACCGCCGCGACAAAAGGGACCTTGTTTTCGGAGCCCCGGCCGGCTTTGCCGCCGACCCGTTCGCCGCCCAGATAGGCGTCGTCCACCCGCACCTCACCGCACAGGGTGTATTGGGCATCGCGCTCGGTCATCGCCTGCATGATCTTGTGCTGAATCAGCCAGGCGGTGGGGTAGCTCACGCCGAGCTGGCGCTTCAGGGCCAGGGTGGACAGCCCTGTCTTGGCCTGACTGATCAAGTTAATGGCTAAAAACCAGAGAGTCAGCGCCAAATGGGTACTCTGGAACAGGGTCCCCGCGATCAGTGCACCCGACCGCTCTGGTACTGGAAGGTCTTACGCCCGCCACTGCGCAAGACGTCATGAGCCGCCTGACTGCGGCGAGGACAGCGAAACCCGTCCGGCCAGCGGGCGCGTTCCAGTGCCGCTTCGCACTGAGCCTCGGTGCCGAACTGCTTCAGAAACGCCGGCGGCGACAAGCCGGGTTGAAATTGGATGCGATTCATGGGCATGACCGGACTCCAACGTGAAGGGTACGCCAGCTTACGCCTTTTTCGGCACAAAATAGGGTCGGCTGAAGTATCTTGCTAATCAGGTGAATATTTGCCTTCAGCATTAGGTAATTAGCAAAGTTATTAAGCGCAATGAGATTTCCTGTGGTAGCCACAAGATGTAGTGGTATACAGTCACGCCTAAAGTCGTGGACCCTCGATTTCAAGACGTCCTGCTCGAACGCCGTGGTGTGCGAGCGGTGGGGGTCATACCAAGGCGCAGCGCTGGGTGATGATCGGCCCGTCCTCGCAGTACGGGCAGCGGTGGCGCTTCGGCCGGATTTCGATAACCACGTGACGCCCGAACACCGGCAGGTGCCGCAACCGGATCGGTCGGTCGAACCCGTGAAACCGGTTGATGTCCCGGCCACAACGATGGCACTGGGTCGTCCGCAAGGTGCTTTCCACCTCAATCAACACCGTGCCCTCCTCCAGTATTCGGTGAGCCAACACGCGCACGTCGGGCAGCTCCGAGGGCACGGCCAGCGTGATTGGCATCATCAGCAGTCCATCGACAGGGATACCCGAGCAGCGTTCCAAAATTTGGCTCCCGTTGCCATACCCCCACATCTTGTGGCTTCCACGGGAAATATCATTGATCAGGTTTAGGAGTTACGCAGTTGCCTGCGGGTAGTGTACAAAAGCGACATGAATTCACCGAAAGTCACTGATGAAGCCCACATCAATTTTCTGATGGCGACACCGAGGGTGTGCAGCGCGACGGAGGCGGCGCGCGTGCAGCCCGACCAACCGGTGCCACCGGCTGATGCCTTCACTCGTCTGTTGCGCCGGCTGGAACCGGATACGGCGACACTGTGGCGAGAAGCCGCCGGGCAAGTTACCCGCTGTGGCGGTATCCTGGTGGTGGATGATTCGACGCTGGATAAACCGTATGCCCGGAAAATCGAATTGGTGCGTCGGCATTGGTCGGGCAAGCACCATGCCGTGGTCGAGGGCATCAACTTGATCACGCTGTTGTGGACGGATGGGGATCGCCACATTCCGGTCGATTACCGGCTCTACGACAAGACCGGGGATGCCCTGACCAAGAACGATCATTTCCGGGCGCTGCTGGAGACGGCCCACGGGCGCGGTTTCATGCCGGAGTGCGTGGTTTTCGATAGCTGGTACAGTAGCTTGGAAAACCTCAAACGGGTTCGAGATTTCGGGTGGGTGTGGCTGACACGGCTGAAAGCCAACCGCGTGGTCAATCCCGACCGGCGCGGCTTGTGCCCGGTGACACGGGTTGAGACCGATGCCCACGGGACCGTCGTCCATCTAAAAGGCTACGGGCTGATCCACCTGTTCAAGATCGTCGCCCCAGACGGCGACATTGAGTGGTGGGCCAGCAACGACCTCCAGATGAGTGCCTCAATGCGGATACGCTGGGCCGGTTATGCCTGGACTATCGAATACTACCATCGCGGCATTAAGCAGTTCTGTGGCATCGAACGTGCCCAAGTTCGCGCCGCGCGCGCCCAGCGCAACCACATCGGCCTGTGCTTGCGGGCCTTCCTGCGTTTGGAGTCGCATTGCTATCGCACCGGAATCAGTTGGTTTGAAGCGAAAACCACCATCATTCGGGCTGCCGTGCGGGCCTATTTGGTCAACCCGCTTTATACCTTGGCAGCAACCGCGTAACTTCTAAGGTTATTAAATAGGACTTACGCAAAGTGGTTTTGGGAGTCGCCAAGATGGCGGAAGAGCGGTAACTTCTCGGCATGAAAGAATCGATAAGCCGCCTTACCTATTGCCAATACCTCTTGGTCAGCCAGATCAACTATACGCTGACGCACTTTGCGGACCATTGCGAGACCTTCAGCCACGATGCCATCAATCGTTATCTGCGTGGTGAGAAAATGACCCCGCAGCTGGTTTGGGACAACGTGCGCGGGCAGGTTCAGTCCACGGTGCGGGGTTACCTGCTCTTTGACGACACTGTGCTGGACAAACAATATTCCCATCGGATTGAACTCGTGCGCCGCCAGTGGAGCGGCAACGCCAAGGCGATTATCAAGGGCATTGGCGTGGTAACCTGCGTCTACGTCAATCCCGAGACCGAGCAATTCTGGCTGCTCGATTACCGGCTCTACGATCCCGACGGGGACGGCAAGTCCAAGCTGGATCATGCCCGAGAGATGCTGGCCAATGTCGTGTATCAAAAACAGCTACCCTTTTACGCCGTGTTGATGGATACCTGGTACGCCACCCAGGGGATCATGCGTTTCATCGCATCCTTGAACAAGGTCTATTACTGCCCTCTCAAGGACAATCGCCAAGTGGATGACTCACGCGGTGAGCGCCCTTACCAACGGGTGGATTCGCTGGGTTGGAATCCCACTGAATTGGCTCGGGGCAAGACCGTCAAGCTCAAGGGATTTCCTAAGGATCATAAGGTGCGTCTGTTCCGGGTTGCGGTGTCCACCCACCGCACGGATTGGGTCGTGACTAACGACGCCACTCAGGATTCCGCCGAGGCGACACAAGAGGTGTGTGGCTTCCGCTGGAAGATCGAGCAGTTGCACCGCGAAGGCAAGCAAGTGACGGGGCTGGAACACTGCCAATGCCGTAAGGCTCGCATCCAACGCAATCACATCGGCTGTGCCTTTCTGGTATGGATCCGGCTCAAGCATCTGGCGGATCAAACCAACCGTACGGTCTATCAACTCAAGCACGGCTTATTGGATGATTACCTCGTCCAGCAACTTAAGAATCCATCGCTTGAAATGGTTCTTGCGTAAGTCCTGTTAAAGAATAAAGTTTATGCTCAGTTTTCCGGGTCAAGAGCTGTATTGGGATCACTCGCTGGGACGAGTGGAACGCTGGTATTGTCGATTGTTCGGAGCACCCATTGTGGGATTGCGCATCCGCTTGCGCCGGTTGTGGCACTTGCTGCCACCAGCCGCAACCCGGGTGCTTGATGGTGGTTGTGGTCGAGGCGTGATCACCCGGCAACTGGCGTGGCGCTATCCACGGGCGTTGATCGATGCCATCGATCAGAATCAACATGGTCAGCAGATTAACCAAGAGATTGCCAAAATCTGTCATATTGGGAACTGTCGATTTTTGGTCCGCGACTTGACAACGCTGGACAGCACTGGCGAGTATGATTTAATTATCTCCGTGGATAACCTGGAGCATATCGAGAACGATCTTGACGTATTGCGGCGTTTTTACCAAGCCATGCAACCAAATGGGAGGCTGGTGGTTCATGTGCCGCACTATTACCGGCGCTGGCCACTGCTCAAATGGAGCCGCAACTTCGACGTGCCCGGGCACGTCCGGCCCGGTTATCATCTGCCAGAATTGATCGAGCGTGTTCGCAAGGTGGGATTTACCATCGAACGAGCGGGCTTCAGTTATGGGTTTCTGGAGAATCTCGCTAACAATCTGAGTTACGCGATCAGCGCGGCGGAGCAAAAAAACCGGGTGCTTTATGCTCTACTGTTTCCTGTGTTGAATCTAATTGCCTGGCTCGGTCAATGGGGAAATCCCAGAATGGGCGCGGGGGTGTGGTGTGTGGCCCATCGCCCGTCTACTGAGCCAAAACCTACCAGTACCGACGACACAACGTAACGACTTAAAAAGATTAAGCTACTGATTGTGGCAGCAGACTTACCCGCGATTGTCAACACTGCGGTTCATCATCGTCTGTTTGCAACCAAGAGCAGAATACGCGATGACTGATTATGATTCGTCCTGTAAGGACGTATTGGAACGGCATTTAGCTGCTTTCAGCGCATTTTTCTTCCCCGCTATCGATGTGGGATTCAATAGGTGTTGCAAAGGAGGAAGAAATGCCCGGAAAGATTGATTATGAAACCGACATTGTAGCTTGGTCTCGTGAGCAAGCGCAGTGGTTGAAAGTGGGTCGGTTCGATCAGTTGGATTTAGAACATCTAGCGGAGGAGATTGAAGACGTGGGCAAGAGCGAACAGCGGGAATTAGCCAATCGGATGGCGGTGCTGTTGGCTCATTTGCTCAAGTGGCAGCACCAATCCGGTCGCCGAGGTGCATCGTGGGAAGTGACAATTCGCAACCAGCGGAAAGGCATTATCCGTCGCTTGCATAAAACACCGAGTCTGAAGACCGATTTGCAGGAATCAGAGTGGTGGGAAGGGGTCTGGGAAGATGCCACCGCGCAGGCGGCTGAAGAAACAGGATTGTCCAATTTCCCCGAATCTTGTCCCTGGTTAGCCGAGCAGGTGTTAGGACTGGACTGGTTACCGAATGATTGAAATGGCTGATTGGCTATCCTGGTTCGCTTTGTCACCCATGAAATCCCGCAATTCATTGATTCAGATTCAACACCATAAATTTCAACTGCTCTTTCAACAAACTTCAGGTGTTCAACGAATTGTGGACTCTTGGTACCCTCAGAAGATCGTCTGGGGATGTTTTCGAGGCAAGCAGCAGGACACTGAGCGATCCTGGCTTTTCGCTTGTTTGAAGCCTTCGTGAAAGGAGCCTGACCATGCAAGTCATTGAGATTGGCAGCCATTGCCAGCCAGCATATGCTACGACTTCCAAATCAGGTGCCCGACAGATAGTCACAGCGGAAGAGAAAGAAACAGTATGAGGATCGGCTTAGATGCAACTCGGATTCACATGCCTACCGGCGAGGGAACCTATACCCGAGAGGTAATCCGGCACCTAATTAAACTGTTCCCAGAAGATCATTTTTTTGTGGTGGTTCCAGAACATATCGCTCTGCTCGACGCTCCCAACGCAGAACAGATCATTTATAGAAAAGTAGATGGGATTGCTGCCCGTATTCGTTATGCATTTGAAGTTGGATCAATCGCCAAGAAATATCGACTGGATTTATTTCATAATCTCACAAACTATATTCTGATCGGCGCATCTTGCCCAATAGTCACCAACGTAATGGATCTAGTTACGCTCAAATACCCTGAAGTGCGGAGTAGCCCATTACACGGTTGGATTTATCGCTATCTCTTTCCGATACTACTTAGGCTTAGTCACCGTCTAGTCGTAATCTCTGAAAGTACCGGACAGGACGTGTGTCGATATTATGGACTCGGGGACCGAGTACGAGTAATTCCTTGTGGAATCGATCACGAGCGCTTTAACAACAGTATGGAACTGAATACCAGTCTGCTGGAGCGATTCAATATACCCCCCAACTACCTACTTTTTGTTGGCTATCTGTCGCCAAAGAAGAATTTAAATATCGTGCTGCGAGCTATGCACCAGCTAAGTAGACAAGGTTTCGATACATGGTTGGTGTTAGTTGGAAAACGAGGCTACGGATCTGACACTTTCTTTTCATTGGCTGCAGAATTGGGTTTGACAGATCGTCTTATCGAGACTGGTTTTGTTTCAGATGAAGAACTTACCCTATTATACCGTCATGCAGGGCTGTTCGTGTTTCCATCAATATATGAAGGCTTCGGTCTACCGGTAGTGGAAGCGATGGCCTGTGGAACGCCAGTGTTAATCTCGAATACCGGACCATTACCGGAATTAGTGGATGATCCAAACTATCTTGCCAATCCGCATGATGTGGACCGCTGGGCTGAGGGCATCTGTCTCGCCTTAACCGATTCAGGATTTCGTGAACGAGCGCAAAAGGAAGGGCATGATCGAGCACAACTTTTTTCCTGGGATAAAAGTGCACGGCAGATACATGCAGTCTATGCCGAGTTCATTGAAGAATCTATTCGTTAAGGTTGATTCCCATGAGCCGTTTTTCTGACCGTTATTATCGTCCTTATGCTTCCGCTGGAATCGGCATTCGGCGTTTTGTGCGTGATAGTTTGAAACTGAGTCCTAGAGTCCCCTGGTTATTTCGGCAGGTCAAGTCCCTTCCAGACGGTGCCAAGGTACTGGATGTAGGATGCGGAACAGGTGGACTTCTCGAATTGATGGAAGGGTCAAACTCCGGCATTTGGACCTGCGGAATCGATCTGGGCCATCCCCCTTTCTATCTTGCGAAAGGGGTACTTCTCCGAGGCTCGGCTATCCAATTACCTTTCGCCAACGACAGTTTTGACATCGTCACCTGCGCTCATGTCATCGAACACCTATACAAACCTGACGCTTGCCTGCATGAGCTAATCCGGGTATGCCGGCCCGGAGGTTCAATTTACATCGAAACTCCTTCACCACGAGCTGCTTGGGTCCCATTCTTCAACATTTTTTGGGATGATCCCACTCATATTCGCCCCTATTCCCAAATCGGCTTAAGGCGCCTGCTGGAAATCACTGGAGCCAACATGATCAAGTCCGGGGTTAAACGATCCCTAGCTGCCATCCTATTCGGTATTCCCTACATCCTCATCGGAACGCTGCTTGGGGACCGACAGGCGAAGGCAATGTTCGCCATCTACGCTTTCGGATTTTCGGTTTGGGCCGGAGGCAAAAAGCCAGGATGAATATACACCCACGTAGATTTGCATCCAACCATTGGTTCGGACTAACTCTACTGATTTTCCTACTCGGTGGTGCGGTTGTTCTCTTAAAGCAGGCTTTAGTGCAACTTGAAGATCTTCCTAAGCTCGACATTCGTGAAATTGCTGCTCTCTTCGGAGTCAATCTGCTATCGTTTCTCATCGCAGGCACGATCTCTTGGCATTTGTTGCGTTCCCTTGGTAAAAACGTAGTTTGGTCTACCAATATAGCGCTTACCTTTTTAGGTAGTTTCCTCAACTATTTTGGTCCTCTACAGCTAGGGATGGGAGCCAAAGCTTTATATCTGAAGTCTGCCCGTAATATCTGCTATACCGATTTTGCAATCATAACGGGTACCAATGTTCTGATTATGGTATTGGTCTCTGGATTCTCTGGGTGTGCTATAGCAAGTTGGAAATGGTTTACCGAAGGGATACTTCTAACAACATTCGGCATCATGAGCCTAGCAATGACATTTTCGATATTAGTCCTACCCCTTGTATGGCGTTTTATACCGCGATGTGAGGACAGCCACCGTAAATGGATGCAGACCCTGAGCAGCGCTATTGATGGAATCGCGCAGCTCTGGGGTAAGCGCAGGGCCATGGAAATAGCTGCGGGATTAGTAGCTGCACAGTATGCGGTGGGCGGGGTTGCTCTATGGTTAAGCTATCGAATAACCGGACTTGATATTGATTACTTGGTCGCATTTCTCATCGCCGCCTTTCTCTCCGTATCCAACATCATTCCCTTGACCCCCAATAACATTGGAGTGTCTGAGCTGGTAATGGGGGCTGCGACTCAGCTCAGCGGTGCCGATTTTTCTAACGGGGTGATAGCCGGTGGAATCATGCGGATATTCCATCTGCTAATCTGCATAATGTCAGTCCCTTATACCAACTGGCAATTGCGCAGGCTTCAACCCTAATCTAGTTCTAGCGATCCTCAGTACCTGCCGAGTAATCGCCAACCCCGAACTAAAGAGTTTTTTAAAGTCGGAATAAACCATTGGGATGATAACCGCAAATTCTCCTCAGCGTAGCAGGACAGAAAACACTTCGGACAATTCCCCTGGAAAGCATCTTCACGCGCCTTACGGTGCAAGTCCGAATTCCAAATATCCTCCATTTCCTGATGAACCAGATTGCCCAGTGGTTCTGTCATGAAAGAACAGAGCGTCACATTGCCGTAGATATCAATCTCAATCCGATTGGAACCCTGCAAGCAGGGCACGGGGAAATAAGCGGTCGGATTACGATAGAATGCGGTCACCTGCCGCAAATATGCTTCTGAATTCTTCACGATCCCCGTCCTACGCTTAAGTTCAATCAGTTTCTCAATCTCGCGCTCCACCGCTGCCGAAAAATCAGGATCGGCATAACGTGATTCATGCGCAGCGGCGTCCGGGGTGAAATAGGCATCATGATGCGCGGTGTAGCGAACGCCCGCCAGCTTCTTTTCCAGGGCAAAACGGGCCAACTCCACCCACTCATATAGATTTTGCTCCATCAACACCGTACCGACACCAATATTGTGAATTCCCTCATGCTGGAGATTGTCGATATGTCGCGAAATCTTGGTAAAACCATTTTTCAAACCACGCGTCGCCAGATAAGCCGCATCGCCCACGCCATCCAAACCAATGGTTACCGCTCGCGGTTTCAGTGCCGCCAACCGTTTGGCCTTGGGCGGCGTAAACAACGTGCCATTAGAATTGACGCCGAAATCCATATTCAGGGCACGCAAATGACCGAGAATCTCAAAAGCGTCTGGGCGAGTGAACATCTCGCCGGATGCATTGACCCCGACAAAATTAACTCCAAACGCCTTGAGTCTTGAGAACACGACCCCCCACTGCTCGCTAGTAAGCTCCTTAAGATCGTGATCGTTCTTCCAGAAATCGCACATCGTGCAACGGGAGTTGCAAAACTGGGTGATGTAAATCGCCGCGATGGTAGGTCGGATATGCGCCGACGCCCTCCCTATGGTCAGCGGCGATAGTATCGCCCGGGCAGACTCGTTTAGTAGTAATCGAATTGAAGGCACAATCTTGCCTCACTCAAGCCACATTAACCTTTGGAGCGACCAGTTCAATTTTCTTCATGGCAGTGCTTTAACAGGTGAAAGGCCAGTGCGCGGCACATCCAGGCGTTGCACCAGCGCAGGAACGTGAATTTTTTGGTGTAAAACCGGGTTTGCTGGTAATAGAACCGACCTGTCGGATCATACATCCGCGTCAGCGCCCACTCGACGATGCGAGAGGCCAGCTCCGGGTAAACCCGGTCGTTATCTGGCTGGCCAAATGTCAAAATGCCCTGCGCCGCGCCGTGTATGTCGTGTGGATAATCCTTGTCGCTCATCCAGCGCGGCGCCCCATCGGCATTGAACAGATGTTTGGCGTAGAACGTTGCGCCCCGGCAATACTGTTCGCGCCACTCGTCCAGCGCCAGCCTCGTCATCACCCGGTCGAGTGCATCGAGAATGAAGCCGGTGTGGTAATTGTCGATCTTCACCGGCGAATCTTCCGGCGGATCGGTGTAGTACCAGGCGCCCTCGGCGGTTTGCCGCCGCGCCACATAGCGAGTCAAGCGCAGCGCGGTGCGTCGCAACGTACCGTCACCCTCCAGCGCTTCCAACGCCGCCAACACCGCAGCGATCAAGATGCTGACATCCATCACCCGCATGCTCATCGGCAACGGCATGTAACCCAGACACAATTCATCGGGCGTATCCCACAACACGCGCAAATCGTTCAGAAAAAATCCCACCGCCGAACGCACCGGCGCCAAATAACGTTCGTCGCCCGCGACCCGGTAGGCATGCAGAAAAGCTTCGCAGACAAAGGCGGTGACCACCGCGTTCGGCGTCGCCTTCGGGGCGAAAAAGCCGAGATCCTGCCACGGATACTGATAACCCCAGCAATCGCCATGCCAATCGCCCGGGGAACGCAACCGCAGCAGTCGTTCGAGCAAGCGATCAGCCTCGGCCCGGTAGCGTTCCTCGCCAAAAGCCCGATAGGCGTCGAGCAGGGCCATCGCCCACAACGCCAGACCCTTGGGGTTTTCGCTTCGAGGCACCCCCAGCAGTGGCCGCACGTTGAACGGAAAGCGCATCACCGCCTGGGTTGCCAGAATCCGAGTCAGCCGATGATGACCAAATAACGCAGATAGCAAGGGACTGTTGAGGGCATCGTGTTTGGTGTACTCCCGGTAATCCTGTTCTCTGCTCCAAACCAGGGTCTGATCCAGCGCCCGGCGAATCGTGGCAGCGTCAATCGGCATCGAAAATTTCCCGCAGTAGGTGACATTGCGCCATCAGATAAAGCAGGAAATAGTGCCAACGCAACCCCTTGTGCACTGGTTGCGCCCGAATCGCCCGTACGAAACCGGGGTTGAATAATCGATGGTGGTACAACCGTTCCTCGCTCAAATACTCGTCGAATACTGGCTTAAGCACCCCGTGGGCAGCGACGACGATGTCCAGTTGAAAACCGCTTTTGGGTCGGTGCAGGATAAATTCTGGTAATTCGGCGCGGGCGAGAGCCTTCAACCGATACTTCTTCCGCCCACCGGGCATCAGCGCCCGTCGCGACTGTTGTTGGACGCAACGTGTCAGTTCCTGGTCCAGGAACGGCACCCGCACTTCCAACCCGACCCGCATGCTCACCCGATCGTCCTGCCAGAGCAGGTCGTTGACCAGCTTGTGACGAAATTCAAAGCGGGCCACTGCCGTCGCCACATCCGGCTCGGCGGGAAAACGCTGTTCAAGCCAGTTAAAGGCGTCGGGCAGAGTCGCGTCAAGCATCCGTTCGCCGTAGATCAATCGCCGCAACGGCAGACTGTCCCAGACGTTGCGCAGAATACCGTACACCCGCGCCCAATCCGACAGCGCCGCCAGCATCGCCACCGCTCGCCGGGGTTCGCTCCAAACCCCATCGCCTCCGGTCAGGGGACGGAGCAACGCCGCCAGCCAACGGTTGCTAGGGCCCGGCAACAATCTCCGGGCCTGCTGTGCCAGCCACAAGATGCGATGGGCGTTGTAGCCATAAAACAGCTCGTCGCCCCCTAATCCGGACAGTGCCACCTTGACCTGGCGCGCGGTGAATTCCGCCAGCATCGCGCCCTGCAGCGCGTTCACCTTCGGCGTTTCCAGATGCCAGACCAGCGAGCGATGCAGCGCCACTGGATCGGCGATGGCGAAAGCCTGGCGATGATCGGGAATGCCCAGCCAGCGCGCGGTCTCGGCAGCGTGATCGGCCTCGCGCGGATCGTCGCCCACTTCCAAGGTAAATCCTTCAATTTGGGTATGGCGACAGGCATGGCGTGCGACCAGCGCCGAGTCGATGCCGCCCGACAAGTAACAACCCAGCGGCACGTCCGCCACCAGATGTCTTTGCACCGCTGCCGACAGCGCCGCATCGATATCGTCCGGCGGTGCCGCATCCGGCTCGGCCAAGGTCAAATGCTCCAACCGTTCGGGCGTCCAGACCAGTACCGCACCCGGCGGGGCCTGGACGATACCGGCGAACAGGCTGGCATCGCCGGCGACATAACGAAAATTAAGCATCAGATGCAACGCCGCCGGATCGAGGCGGACTGGCCCACCGCCGTGCGCGAGGATGGCCTTGGCTTCGGAAGCAAACAGCAGCTGATCTCCCTGAACGGCATAGAACAGCGGCTTGATGCCGGCCGGATCGCGGGCCAAAATGCCACGCTGCCCATCCCACAGCGCGAAGGCGTACATCCCGCGCAAGTGGCGGAAACCGGCCAGACCCTCGCGCTCGTACAGGGCGACGATCACTTCGGTATCGGAATAGGTGCGAAAGGGGTAATCCGGCAACCGCGCTCGCAATTCGCGGTAATTGTAAATCTCGCCGTTGAAGACGATGCAGGTCCCAGCCGCGCCAAACAACGGCTGATGTCCGCCCGCCAAGTCGATGATCGCCAGCCGGTTATGGACCAGCGCCGCCCGGTCGAAGATCTCAACGCCACTGCCGTCCGGCCCCCGATGCGCGAGTGCGGCGCGCATGCGGTCGAGACGCGCCGTCTCCGCCGGTGGTTCCAGCAGCGTCGCCGAAAAAAATCCGCTCAGACCACACATCAGCGGATTCCCGCCGCCTGTTCGATTCGCTCGGCGACGAAAGCCGCGACATCAATGGTATCCGCCAACAATCCTTGCCGCCGCGCCTGATAATCCGCCGCTGGCCGGGCCAACAGGGCTTCGATGGCCCGGCGCAGGCGATCCAGATCGAATTGCCGGAGATTCGTTACCAGCCCGTAACGCTGCTCCTGTTCGTCGGTATAGCCGCGTCCGGTACGCGCGGCATAAATGGCCGGCACGCCCAATACCGCGCATTCCGAAGCCATGGTGGCGCTTTCGCCGATGAACAGCCGGCAATGGGCCATCAGGTGATGCACCGCACTGACCTTGCCCCGGTAAGCATGGGCGGCGAGCGCGGCGGGCAGCGACGCTTCGGATGAGATATGCACCTTGCCGCGCACTGCCAGCCATTCGACCAAATCGCTCAGCAGGGATTCGCTCCAACCCCGCTCGCCGAGGTCGTGATTGGCCTGCCAGGACACGCAGCGGACAAAGAAGTTGTCGCGCGCCGCGTCGAAGCCATTTTGCTCGGCGACCGCCAAGTCGGGCGTGAAGCGGGTGGGGTGTAGATAGGACAGCTCGTGGTAGCCGGTATAGCGCAGGGTTCGGCCGCGTGGCGTCCAACTCTGATAGCAGCGCGGCACGATGATTTGGCTGGCCAGAGGATAAGTGATCACGTTCTGCAACCGGGCGTTTTCGGTATCATAGAATACCAGCGACGGGGTACGGGTGAACCAGCCGACATGGGCGATGAAAGTCCCACCAATGGAAGCCAAGGCATGGGGTTGTTCTTGGCGAACCACCCGATACAGCATCCTATCCCGTTGGATCAATTCCCTACCGAGACCGATCAGGCCTTTGCCGCGTAGCGCACTCAGTGGCAGATGGCGGATGCCCAACTCATCCAAGAGCGGCAGAGCCATCTCTTTCGCACGACTGGTCACTACAATGTCATGACCGCGCGCCTGCAAGATGGCAATGGGATACCTGAAAAAATGGACATGAGCAGGATGATTGATATCGAACAAAAATTTCATCCAAGCTCACCGTCTTCCATCATCAAGTGGATTCTCTCGCTTAATACTCGCCTAATCCCGTCGGGTCCGTCGCTGATCATCCTCGACACCCTTATAGTGCAAGGCGGAGATTTGCTCTGAGACGAGGCCAATCAAAAACAACGACAGAGAATACATAAAAAACACTGCGCTCATATTGGTAAAGCGATGCTGGGTAACATAACTGTAACCGTAGTAACCCATGGCGGTGAAGAGGAAGACCAGACTCAGCGGTAGAAAAAACCGCATCGGCGAGAACAGGGCACCGACTTTGAGGATGATCAAAAAAAACCGTGCACCATCCCGCAGGAGGCGAATGTGGCTTTTCCCACCACGCTGGCCGGCTCTGATCGGGATATAGGCAACTGGAAATCCCGAACGGAAAAAGGCCATAGTGCTGGTAGTGGGATAGGAAAAACCGTTAGGTAGTAGGTAAAGGAACTTGCGGAAATGCCGGGCGCGAACGGCACGAAACCCGGAGGTAAGATCCTCGATGCGATAACCGGTCATTATCGAAGCCAATCTATTGTAGATGTGATTGGCCAGAC
>ERZ795053.3765-NODE-3765-length-16969-cov-4.400556_pt1 | contig 16969 bp, 10 predicted proteins | sample MGYA00375137_ERZ795053 | MGnify/ENA primary metagenome ERZ795053 (study PRJEB30182, sample SAMN05720284) | activated sludge metagenome | isolation source: Anaerobic digester | place: Hong Kong | collected 2014-12-17 ...
GTGCCGATGACTTTGTCACCAAACCGTTTGATCATGCTGAACTGCGCGCCCGTGTGCGAACAATTACTCGTCTGAATCGCTATCGCCGCTTGCTCGATGAGCGTGAACGGTTTGAATGGGTTGTCGATCAGGCGGATGACGGCTATGTGATGCTCGGCACGCAAAACGAGATTACCTACGCCAATGCTAGTGCGCGCCAACTCTTGTATATCGCCGCCCAGACTGAGATTCCCACAAAAAAGAGCTTTGGGGAGTTACTTGATAACCATTTTCACTATGAACCAGCTGAGGTGTGGGAGCGTTTGTTGAGTACCACCACCGGACGCCGCCCGGTGGTGGCCGAAGATCTCAATGCGGAGTTGCCGCTCTATTTGATTCGCACAGAGACGCCCACATCGCAAGCGCAGTGGTTACGGGTCACCTTAATGACGCAATCGGAAGGGGGTAATGTCCAGCGGCTCCTTCATCTGCGCAATGTGACCTCGCAGATGAGTACGCAGCGTGACATTTGGACCTTCCACTCGATGGTCATGCACAAGCTGAATACACCAATCCATACCATCTCCGGCGGCTTGCAGTTGCTCACCCCGGATCTCGTTGCCAATTTCTCACCGAAAGAACTTGACGATGTTGTCAATCTGGTCGGTTCCGGTATTATGCGCCTCAACGATACCATCAGTGACATCTTACAATACCTGCGTATGCCGGTGAGTGCCTATTCCGTTGACGGCTTTGAACTTAACATGCTGGAGGATCTGCTGCTGCAAATTAGCAAGAGCTTGCGCATGCAGTCACCTCTCTTTGTCAACCGACTGCTGCAATCATACACCCTCATGCTTTCGGAGCGCGCCATGGAATGTGTTCTCTATGAGGTCATTGAGAATGCAAAGAAGTTTCATCCCCAACAGGCCCCAGCCATTGAAGTTGAATTGACGCCTGTGGAAAAGGGGGGCGATATTCAAGGTACAGAAAAGATTCTGCTGCGTGTCACCGACAACGGCTCAACGCTGACGCCGGAACAGATTGAGAAGGTCTTCATGCCCTATTATCAGGCGGAAAAGTATTTTACCGGCGAAGTACCAGGCATGGGGCTCGGGCTGACAATGGTTGCGCGAATTCTTTGGGAGGTGGGGGGAACCTGTCGCTTCAGTAATCGTGGTGACGGGAACGGTGCCGTGGTAGAATTGGTAATCCCCGTTGCGGGAACATGAGGAAGCAAGCAGAACGCGCTACGGTCCATGGATCAAGGGGAAAGCGATGAGAGAGAAAGCGCCGCGATTCAATAAATTGACGGTAAATGAACGGACGGTAAATGAAATGACGGCCACTGAACTGATCGAACCAGTTGAATTGCCGCGCGAGGGTGCGCAACAGGTTTCGATGGGCACCGGTGAACATTCGCTGGCGCGTGACAACGGTATTGGCGGCCGCTTTGCCGGTGGAGAACTCTTTTCACCGCCCCTCCCCTTCCAAAATGGCCATTTACAGACAGCCTTGGCTCTTGTGAAACCAGATGCCGACGACGCCTATCGCATCGATCAACCGTTGGTTGTCGATGCCGGCCCCGACCTCTGCGACACCGCTGTGACCGCCCAACAGCAGCGCCGAGTACAACTCATGGCCTACTACACCTCCCGGCGCCAACCGGATGCGTCCGCGCCGGCAGATTTGCTGACCGCTGGCCGTAACAATGGGGTCACTGGGACTCACCGCACCAATGCACATCACCAGCCGTTGTACCCCTCTGATAAACAGCGCGGCTTGGTATTGATGTTGCACGGTTGGCTGGGCTGTAGCCATTCCAACTACAACCGCGCAACGACTGCTGCGCTAACGCACGCCGGGTACGATGTTGTGCGTCTGAATCTGCGCGACCATGGGCCCGATTACCATTTGCAAAGCGCGGCCATGAATCCTGGGATTTTCCTCGGGATCCTGATTGAAGAAGCCCATTGCGCGGCCCAACAGTTGGCGCTGCTCGCCGGCGATCGCCCCTTTTTCATTGTGGGGGTTTCCATGGGAGGTAACTTTGCGTTGCGGATGGCACAGCGCCATGCAACCGATCCAATCGTGAACCTGCGCAAGGTAATCGCCATCAATCCTGCCGTCAATCCGGCAAGTGCCACCGACAACGTGGATCGGTTCCCCTTTTACCGCCGTTTCTTTCGTCGGCGTTGGCTGATGTCCCTTTTGACCAAACAGGCGCTCCATCCCGAGCTGTATGACTTTGCGGAGCTGCGGCACTACCCCACGATTCGGGGCATGACCGAACGGCTGATCGCGCGTTACGGTGAACGGTTCGGCACCTTTCGCACGGCCGATGAATACTTTGCCCAATACGCGGTTGCACCGGCAACCTTGGGCGATCTAACCGTGTCGACAACCATTATTACCGCTCAGGATGATCCGATCATCGATGCACGAGAATTTCAGGATCTGCCGGTAAACTCACGACTGACATTGCAACTGCATCCAACGGGTGGCCACGTGGGGTATGTCTCCTTGTTCCCCAAAACACATTATTTGCCGCAAGCAGTCTTGCGCGCCCTCAATAGCGATTCGTGAGGAGAGCGCACGACAACGACACACAAAGCGTTGTGGGCGGGGAACAGCGACATCTTGCCTACCTACCCACTTCGGCAATGACGTGACTCTGTGATATACTCGGCAGGCTGTGGCAAGCGAACCCACTGCCGTCAGGGATTCTCACTATCGATTCAGATCAGAATTTACGGTTCTATGCATGTATTAATTTTGGGGGCGCACGGTCAACTGGGCAGAGCGCTAAGTAGACTCTACCAAGCTGACCCCCATTGCCATCTCTCGCAGTGGGCACGGCCGGCCTATGATATTACGTCTCCGGCCATTGTACAGGCCATTGTGGATGCCCGGCCCGACATCGTGCTGAATGCCGCGGCGTGGACCCAAGTCGACAATGCGGAGCGTGATCCCGCTGGTGCCTTTGCCGCCAACGCGCTGGGACCCAAATATGTGGCGGAGGGCTGTGCACGCTGTGATGCAACATTGGTCCAGGTGAGCACCAATGAGGTCTTCGCCGGCCAACCCGCAACCTACTACTATGAGTACGATCAACCACAACCGCGCAGTATCTATGCACGGAGTAAATTGGCCGGTGAATTGGCCGCACAACAGCAGCTACAGCGACTCTACATCGTGCGAACGGCGTGGTTGTTTAGCCCCGGTGGCAACAATTTCCCGCGAAAAATTGTCAATGCCGCGGATCGTCACGGTGCCCTGCGCGTGGTCGCCGATGAGTGTGGCAATCCTTGCTATGCACCGGATGTGGCCGCCGCCATTGTCACGTTGGTTGCAACCGGTCACTATGGCACCTATCACCTGATCAACGAAGGCATGACCAGTCGCTTTGAATTTGCGCAGAGTATTTTACAGGCTATGGGCCGCAGCCACATTCCCATTACGCCGATCCCCCATACCGAGTGGGTTCGCCCTGCCGATTCACCACTACATGCCGTCTTGGTGAATCAGGCTGCCGCACAATTGGGCATCCGCTTGCGACCGTGGCGCGAAGCCTTACGAGAGTACATTACCAGAGAAGGGTACGACAACCATGACTGATGAGACAAAGCCGCCTTCCCGCCGCTCCACTGCGGGGCCCAAGCGTACCCGACAACCGAAAAGACGGAGTGCCGAGTCGGTAAATCCCGACGCGACACTAGGTGACCAGGAACCCCAAAATACGCGCGAGGGTCATGCATCTACAGGGGAGACATCTACAGGGACGCAGAGTGGAACGAATCCCGTTTCCCGCGATGAGACCTATGGCTCCCTGCGCGAAGAAAATCGCGTGGTCATGCGCCATCAGATTGCGTTGAATCTGGAAAGTTTTCGCGCTGCGCCAGAAGACTTTACCCCGCGCCCGCAACGCGATTATGGGGAGTTACGTACGGCCCCTGTGCCCTTTTTCTCCATTGTCATTCCCAATTTGAATGGCATGCAGTTCCTTCCCACGCTCATGGCGGCGTTACACCAACAGACTTTTGGTGATTTTGAGGTGATTCTAGTCGACGACGCCAGCACCGACCATTCGGTCGCCTTCCTTGAGGAACACTATCCCGCGGTGCGCATTCTTGTCAATCGGCGCAATTTGGGGTTCGTTCGCTCGTGCAATCTGGGCGGTGATGCGGCTCATGGCCGCTTTGTCGTTCTGTTAAACAACGACACCGAGCCGGAACAGAGCTGGTTGGCCGAATTGGCGAAGGCCATTGTGGCCGCTCCCCAAGCGGCCATTGTTGCCAGCAAACTGTTGCTCTTTGACGACCGGACAAAGATCCATACCACTGGCGATCTCCTGGGCAGTGATGGTATTCCGCGCAATCGCGGTGTTTGGGAGGACGATCATGGTCAATATGATGGATATCCCGAGATCTTTAGTGCTTCCGGTGGCGGCTCGGCCTTTCGCCGGGATGTGTGGCAGCAACTGGGGGGCTTCGATGAGGCATTCTGGATGTATCTCGAAGATGTGGATTTGGGCTTTCGTGCCCAATTGGCCGGCTATCAAGTGATCTTTGCCCCCGCAGCCCGCATCTACCATCATCTCAGCGCAACCGGTGGTGGCGTGATGGCCAGCTACTATGTGGGACGCAACACCATTTGGATGATTGCCAAAAATATGCCAACGGCGCTGCTGCTGCGCAATTTGCCGGCAATCGTCGGCGCTCAGTTGCATATCGCGCTCGATGCGCTGCAAAACTTCCGTGGTGAGGCTGCCCGTGCCCGACTGCTTGGCCAACTTGCCGGTGTGGCCGGGCTACCACGTCAGCTTGCCAAGCGGCGCCTCATCCAACAGCGGCGGCGCCTGGATGATGAAACGCTGGCCGCGCGTTTCATGGCTGATCAAACCTTCTCTGCTCCCGCTGGACCATAACCGAATGTTCGGATAATTCTTTCGCTGTTGAACAGACCACAGAGGCTCATCGCCTACCTATATGCATCATGTCGTTACCCATCATGTTGTGACAACCGATCCAGGACCAACAGGACAAGGAGAGAGTATGCAAGCCCCACCGGAGAAATTAGGGTCCTTTTATCTCGGTGCTGAATATGATCTGCGTGGCAGTCAACGCAGCGACCTGGCCGTGAACTACGATGCCCGGGATTTGACGACCCACGCCGTCTGTGTCGGTATGACGGGCAGCGGGAAAACGGGCCTTTGTCTTGGCCTCTTGGAGGAGGCTGCGCTTGACAACGTGCCTGCCATCCTCGTCGATCCCAAGGGCGATCTGACCAATCTGTTGCTGCAATTTCCGGATCTGCGGCCGGAGGACTTTCGACCCTGGGTGAATGTGGATGACGCTCGACGGAAAGGCCAGAGCGTTGATGAATACGCTGCCGCCACGGCAGCGCTTTGGCGCAACGGTCTTGCCGACTGGGGGATCGATGGTGAACGAATTCGTGCCTTGCAGAACACCATCGACTATACGATCTTCACACCAGGTTCCGATGCCGGTGTGCCGATTAACATCCTGGGCAGTCTCGCCGCTCCTGGGCTGGACTTTGCCCGCGAAGGCGAGCTGATTCGCGAGCGCATCAGTGGTACGGTTTCGGCACTACTGGGGCTGGTTGGCGTGAAGGCGGACCCGGTGCGGAGTCGGGAAGCAATTCTGCTTTCGAATATCTTTGAGCACTTCTGGCAAGCCAATCGGGATCTAGATCTGGCCCAACTGATCCTGGCGATTCAGAATCCCCCCGTACGGCAGTTGGGGGTCTTCGATGTCGACACCTTTTTCCCCCAGAGCGACCGCTTCGAACTGGCCATGGCCTTCAACAATCTCATCGCCGCGCCCACCTTTCAAAGTTGGCTGCAAGGGGAGCCACTGGACATCGACCGTCTCTACTTCACTGCTGACGGCAAACCGCGCCACAGCATCTTTTACATCGCCCATTTGAGTGACAGCGAGCGCATGTTCTTCATGACGCTCCTGCTGGAGGGCATCATGACTTGGGTACGCCGCCAGTCGGGGACGACGAGTCTGCGCGCCCTGCTCTACATCGATGAGATCTTTGGCTATTTCCCCCCGACGGCCGAGCCCCCTTCCAAGCGGCCACTGCTCACCCTGCTCAAGCAGGCGCGTGCCTTTGGGCTGGGCGTCGTCTTGGTCACCCAAAATCCGGTGGATATCGACTACAAGGGCCTGACCAACGCCGGGACCTGGTTCATCGGCAAATTGCAGGCCGAACGGGACAAGGCACGGGTGTTAGAGGGTCTGAAAGGTGCGATTGCCGAATCTGGCGGTGACGCCAACGTCGACTACGATGATGTCATCACCCAGTTGGGCAGTCGCGTGTTTCTGATGCACAATGTGCATGCCGGCCGTCCCCTAGTCTTTCACACGCGCTGGGCCATGAGCTACCTGCGCGGCCCGTTGACGCGACCACAAGTGCGCGATCTGATGGTGGCACGCCAGGACACGCAAACCGCTGCGCCGGTGGCTGCTCCCCGCTCGATGACCCCCCAAGATCTGCCAGCCAGCGACCGCTTTGTTCCCGCCGCACCCCCTGCTGTGGGTAGCGCTGCGGCACCTGCGCCCACGTCGGTCGGACCGGCGGTTCCTCATGGGTTTTCGGTTGCACCGCCGACCCTCGATCCCGATGTGACCCAAGCCTATCTGCCGATCGTTCTGAATGATCAGGCTGCGCTGCGTTATTTGATCCAAGAGACACGCCGCACCATTGAGCCGGAAAGCATCCAACTGACCTACGAACCGGCTCTGATTGCTGACTATTCCCTGCGTTTCTTTGATCGCAAACGGGGCATTGATCAGCAGATCGATCAGCTGTTACTCGTACCGGCCGCCGAGGGTTTGGGCGGAGTCGACTGGCAGAGTGGAGAACGTCTTTCGTTGACCATGCGTGAGCTGCGCACTGCCCCCGAACGGCTACCGTCGGATCAAGGGCCTTACTTCGCTGCGGCACCGGAGTCGGCCAACAGTGCGCGTGAACTGAAAGGATTGGCGAAAGAGCTTTCCGACTGGCTCTACTACAACAGCAAACTGACGATCAAAGTCCACAACGAGCTTGATCTCTTCCAAATGCCAGGGGAACGCGAACGCGACTTTAAGATTCGCCTGCAACAGGCCGCCCGCGAACAGCGCGACGCGGAAGTAGATAAATTGGAGGAAAAGCTGGACCGTCAGATCGACCGTCTCCAGGATAAGCTGCGCAAGGAAGAACGTGATCTTGCTGCCGAAGAAGCCGAACATGCCGCGCGTAAGCAACAAGAGGTGATCGGCATCGGCGAGAGTGTTCTGGGCTGGGTCTTGGGGCGACGCAGCACCCGTTCGCTCAGCACGGCAGCCAATCGACGCCGCATGACGGCCAAAGCGGGCCAAGATGTAGAGGAGACCCGTCAGGAGATCGATGATCTCAAAAAAGAGATTGCCGAGTTGGAACTGGAACTCAAGGAGCAGGTCGAAGACATTACGGTGAAGTGGGCGAGCCTGCTTGACAATCTCGATACGGAAGAGATCACCCCGCGCCGCACCGACGTGGATGTGCGTGAGCTTCTGCTGGCGTGGTTGCCCTCGTGGGTGATTCGCTATCAAGATGGTGGCCGCAGCACCAGTGATACCGTGGCAGCCTATCAGTTACCCGCGGTGGGTTAATTTCATTTACTTCAGTGCAGAAGGAGCATTTTCTGAAACACAATATCTCCCGAGTCATTCCTATCGGTACCGCAACGGTCCTATGGTTGTTGGTGAGCCTGCTTGGTGGTTGTACATGGATCCTGCCACCACCATTTATCATTACGGGGGCAAGCCAATCCACCCTGGTCGTTGAAGAGGCAAACGAGCAGCCGATTACGATCCTTCCGTTACAGGGGCCGCTCGCGCTTCCCGCGGCAGAACTTTCCGGGCTGGCCTGGTATGGGGATACGCTGATCCTGTTGCCACAATTCCCCGAATACTTCGACAGGCAGATCTATGGTCTCGCCAAGGAGAGTATCGTTGCCTACCTACTGGGCCAATCGACAGCATCGCTGGCACCATTTCCCATTGCGCTGGACGATAGCGCGATCCGAGCGCAACTGACCGGTTCTGAAGGGTACGAAGCAATTGCCTTTACCGGCGACCGTGCCTATCTCACCATCGAGACCAAACAGGCCACGGGTATGCTTGGTTATTTGGTCACCGGCACCATGGATCAGGCGCGGGGGGAGTTGCTGCTGGATCCGACACGCCTGGCACCGATTGCGCCACAGGCGAATCTGGGAAACATTTCGGATGAAGCGATTGTCCTGATCGACAATCAGGTGGCAACCATTTATGAGGCCAATGGATTGGCGGTTAACCCGGAGCCGGTGGTTCATCTCTTTGCACAGGAGTCTTTAACTCCCATTGGTGTTGTACCCTTTCCACAAACCGAGTACCGCATCACAGATGCCACGGCTCTCGATGAAAACGGTCGCTTTTGGGCAATGAACTATCTCTTCCCTGGTGATCGGAACTTACGGTCGTATTTACGGACGCGGGGGGCGCTTGCTGCGCTCAACAGCGAGGCGCAACCAGTGGAGCGTCTCTTGGAGTTTCAGGTATCGTCGGCGGGGATCACACGGACGGAGCGGCCGCCGCTCCCATTGGAACTGTTGCCTGATAGCGCGCCCAATACCTGGATTGCGCGCAACTGGGAAGGTATTGTGCGGCTGGAAACCGCAGAATTCAATGGCTTTCTGATCGTCACGGATCGCTTTCCGGAGACAATTTTGGCCTATGTACCGATGCCGCCCCAGCCCTGATCGCACGAGTTGCAGTTCTACCAATGGCTCAAACGCCTGTGTACTGACAATGTCGTCAACTGAGATGTGTTTCGTTTGAAAGTGATCGTTCACTATCCACGCGAATGATCACTTTCAGGCGACAGCACTTTCATTCTTTACAGCCATTTCGAGGAGCAGTATATGTTAAAAAATTTCAATGCAGGCATGATCGGTGTCAAAGCCTCCCTTGTGCAAAGTATCGACTATGCCCGCCGCCATGGGTTTCGCAGTGTTGATTTTTCAATTACCGAGGCGGTCACCCTTGCCGATGAGATTGGCATCGATGGGGTGCGTGCGCTTTTTGAAGATGCCGATATTTTTCCTGGCTCTTGGGGCTTTCCCATTAACTTTCGTCAAGACGAAACAACGTGGCGCGATGGTTTGATGGCATTACCTCGTCACGCGGAATTTGCGCTGGAACTTGGCTGTACCCGGACGGCGACGTGGATAATGCCGGGCCATGATGAACTCTCCTTTCAAGAGAACTTTGCCTTTCACACGGACCGCTTACGGCCCGCCGCACAAATTCTCGCCGACTACGGCTGCCGCTTGGGGCTCGAATTTATTGGCCCGAAAACCCTACGCAGCTCGCGGAAGTACAATTTTATCCACACCATGGATGGCATGTTGGCGCTGGCCGCGGCAATGGGGACCGGCAATGTCGGTCTGCTGCTCGATCTGTTCCACCTTTACACATCGCACGGTTCGCTCGACGACGTGCGCAAACTTCACCGCGACGATATCGTCGTTGTTCACATCAACGATGCCATCGCCGGCCGTGCACCAGATGAACAGATCGACAACGAGCGTGCCTTGCCCGGTGAAACTGGCGTGATGGACATTGCTGGCTTCCTCCAAACCCTGCGCGACATCTACTATGAAGGGCCCATCACCACTGAGCCCTTTAGTCAACGGGTGCGTGATATGGAGGATGAAGCCGCGGTTCGTGCCACCTCCGCCGCTATGGATGCCGTCTGGCAACAGGCGGGGCTGTTGTGAGTCAGTACATTGGTAGAGGAGAAACCATGAAAACTCTTGCCCTTGTGGGTTGTGCCCACATTCATACGCCGGGCTTTGTGAAACGGTTGCAGGCGCGCAAGGATGTGAAGGTTACCAAGGTGTGGGATCATGAATTCGCGCGGGCCGACAAATGGGCCACCGAAACCGGCGCGCAAACGGTCAATGATCTCAGCGCCATCTGGAGTGACAGTACGGTCGACGGCGTGATTATCTGCTCGGAGACAAATCGTCATCAACCCCTGGTGGAGGCCGCCGCAGCCGCCAAGAAACATATGTTTGTCGAAAAGCCCTTGGGGATCGGCGCGGCCGATTCGTTGGCGATGGCCTCCGCGATTGAAGAGGCCGGCGTTCTCTTCCAGACCGGCTATTTCCAGCGTGGCAATCCCATCCATCTTTTCATCCGTGAGCAGATCCAGGCGGGTCACTTGGGCAAAATCACCCGTGTTCGCCATTCGAACTGCCACGCCGGCTCGCTTGGGGGCTGGTTTGATACCGATTGGCGCTGGATGGCCGATCTCGAGCAGGCCGGCGTCGGCGGCTTTGGTGACTTGGGTACCCATTCCCTGGATATCCTCATGTGGCTGCTTGGCGATGTCGCGCGGGTGACCGCCACCGTTGATGTGGCCACCGGCCGCTATGGCGACTGCGATGAATATGGCGAAGGCTTGCTGGTCTTTCAAAACGGTGCGGTGGCAACGCTCGCGGCCGGCTGGGTCGACGTGGCCCATCCCGTCAATGTCATTGTCAGCGGCACCGAAGGCCATGCCTATGCCAGCAATGGCCAGCTTTACTTCAAGAGCAGCCATGTCGCAGGTGCGGATGGGATAACGCCGTGGACGGAGCTGCCGGCTGAGTGGCCCCATGCTTTTGAACTGTTCCTTGATGCGCTCGTTGGCAAGCCGGATGTGCCGCTGGTTTCGCCCAGTGAGGCGGCTGCACGCAGCATTGTCATGTCCGCGCTCTATGAGGGCGCGAACGAGAACCGGTGGGTGACGATAGAGCGCTAGCTTCGGCCCCCAGACAGCTTACGGGAGGTGGAACGGCAACGTTTCGCCGTTCTACCTCTCCGTTTCATGGTACACAGGGCGTGCTCATGAACCTAAAACTGGGCGGCGATGCGCGTCAGTGCGGTAGTTAAGACACTGCGCGGGCTGGGCACGCAGATCCGTTGGAATCCTTCACCCTCTGCGCCAAACATCTCACCATCTTCCAATACTACATTGGCTTTCTGATAGATTCGTTCATGTACTTCTTTTGAACTGAGACCATAGGCGCGAAAATCGAGCCAGCCGATGTACGTCCCTTCGGGAATGCGATAGCGCACCTGCGGCATGTGTTCCTGCAAGAATTGCTCCAGATAGACCAGGTTGTCGTCAATATAGGCATTCACCTGCGCCAACCACTCTTCGCCGTGATTGTACGCTGCAATCAGCGCACTGATCGCAAACGGGCTGGGCGTCTTAAAGCCCAACGCATCGACAAATTTTGTCCGCATTGCCTCATTGTTGATGATGATATTTGAGCAATGTAAGCCGGCGACGTTAAAGGTCTTGTTGATGGCCGTGCACGAGATGAGCCGGTCGTCGTCGACCAACGTGCAGATGGGATAATGTGTCTGGCCTTTCCGCAAGATATCGCCATGGATCTCGTCTGCCACCAACACGACATCGTTGGCCAGACAAATATGCGCCATCTGGGTCAATTCGTCGGGAGTCCAGACTCGTCCAACCGGATTGTGTGGACTACAGAGAATAAAGAGCTTATTCTGCGGTTCGCGCGCTTTGGCCTCGAGATCGGCAAAGTCTATCGTGTAGTAACCATCATGGTTCATCAGTGCATTGTTAACGACACACCGCCCGTTGCGCTCAATCGCTTGGGTAAAGGGGGCATAGACTGGGCGCTGAATGATCACGCCCTCGCCCGTTTCCGTATAGGCGCGCACCATGGCATCCAACGCTTCCACCGTGCCGGGGCTATAGACAATGGATTCCGTATCAATGGTCCAATCGTGGCGGCGGCGAAACCAGCCTTGAATGGCTTCATGGTAGTCGGGCGACGCCGAATGGAGGCTATAGCCAAACATGCGCGTGTTGACCCGCTCGTGCAGTGCCGCCAATACGGGCTCCGGGCAAGCAAAATCCATGTCCGCCACAAAGAGTGGAATTGTTTCTTCGTCGAACCGTTCCGTCAAGCCAAATTGCTTTAACAACTCGCCGGCATCCCACTTCACTGAATGTGTCCCGCGCCGGTCAATCACCTCATCAAAATCATAAATCATAGCAATTCCCATCTAGTCGATTGTAATATAATTTTCACTGTCCACTGTCCACCGTTTCTAATCTCCATCCTGCGGTACAAAGCCCAAACATGCGCGCGAGTGTTCCAGATCCACCCAGCGGTGTTTGTTGTCGGAAACACCATAACAGATGTCAAAGCGGGACTCGGCGGTGGCGTCGAGGGCCAGATTGATAATGTTGCAGACGTCGCGATGGCTACACCAGACGGCCTTGGCCATCAGCCGTTCGGAGTGATCCGCTTTGTTGACGCCCCCAATGCGCAGGCAGACGGTCGAGATACCATACTTGTCGTGATAGGTGCGGCAGAAGCCCTCGGCCCACACTTTGCTTGCCGAATAGGGCTCTGTGGGGTGCGTTGGGTCCGTGACCTTGACTTTGGGGATTTCGGCAGGAATATCGGCGACCCGTTCTTCGTAAATGGCGCGGTAGGGTTCGTGGTACATGAAGTAGCCCCAGGTGGTCATGATTGAACTGGCATAGACCAGTCGTTTCACGCCGTGCTTGCGGCATGCCTCAAGCACATTGTAGGTGCCGATAATGTTGCTGCTCAACACATCCTCAAAGGAGGCGCTCGGATCGGGAACGGCGGCAATGTGCAACACCACATCCATGCCCGCAATGGCCTGGTCAATGGCGTCGGCGTCGGCAAGGTCGGCGATCATGAAGTGGTCATCCGGTAACTTGGTGATGCTGTTGGCATCGGCGCGCGCCGAACTCATGGTGCGCCGCCCGCTGCCATAGACATCATAGTTTGTGGGCTGTGCATTGAGATGTTGATAGGCGAGGTTACCGATGAGGCCGTAAACGCCGGTGATATGAACCTTGAGGGGTTGTTTTGTTGTCATGGAAGTCTCTTTCTAACTGCGGTTGTTTTGAAAAACGAGCCTTAATTTCCGCGCAGATGGCGAAGATGTTTTACGCTTACAAAGAGAGCCAACTGTTGTTGGGGAGGATGTTGTAAGTCTATTATCGCACACTGCCACTACTTCGGAAAGTGTGTCCAAAAATGTGTAGCAGCGCTGTGCCTCTATCCATGAAAAAGGCATGTCAAACGCTCATCATCAGATCGACGGCACCACCCTTAACCAGATCCGCCCAATAGCGCTCGTCTCAACAGCGCTGATCTGGAAATGAAAATAAGCGCTCGCCAAGGCGCAAAAAGCGTAAAAAGCGGCGTGAACCTCGCGACTCAGCGAGAAATTTCCATCATCGACAACCCAATGTAAACAACGCAATGTAAACAACGCAATGTAAACAACGCAATGTAAACAACGCAATGTGAGCAAATAGATCATGAATTCACAAGAACAATACGACCTGATTGTGATCGGCGGTGGTGCCGGCGGTAGTGCCTGCACACAGATGGTTGTGGATGCCGGCTACCGTGTGGCGCAGATCGAGCGGGATCATTTGGGGGGTACTTGCCTAAACTATGGCTGTGACCCAACCAAAACCCTGTTGCATATCGGTCAACAGTTGCAACAGGCCGTGCGAGCAGAACGGTATGGCTTTCCACGCGAGCGGCGGAGCGTCGATTGGGCCGCCGTGCGGCAGCGGGTGGACGAGGTGCAGACGGCGATGCGGGGCGGAAAACCAGAGGAAGCGCGTCAACAGATGCGCAGCGAAGGCATTGACCTGGTAATGGGTGAGGCAGCCTTTGTCTCGCCCCATGAAATTGAAGTGAAGGGTCGGCGCCTCTATGCACAGCGCTTTCTCATCGCCACCGGTCAAGAGCCTCTGATCCCCGCTATCCCAGGATTGCGCGATACCGGCTTTCTTACCAACCGTGAAGCCCTCTATTTGCCAGAACTGCCGGCGCGGTTGGCCGTGATCGGTGGTGGTCCCTTGGGCACTGAGTTTGCACAACTCTTTCATCGGCTGGACGTTGCCGTTTCTCTCTTTGATGCGGGTGACCAAATTCTCCCCAAAGATGACCCTGAACTGGCGAGTGCATTGGCACAATGTCTCAGCGACGAAGGCATTGACATACGAACCGGGCGGCGCCTCAAGGCAGTGCAGCCCTCATCTGCGGGCAAGGAACTCCTCTTTGGCCATGGTGCCAATGAGGAACGCTTTCACTGTGATGAGTTGCTGCTGGCGTTGGGCCGCCGTCCGGCCCTGCAAGCCTTACAACTCCAGGTGGCTGGGGTCGCAACGAACAAAGAAGGAATTGTCGTGGATGCCACATTACGCACGTCGGTGCCGCACATCTGGGCCGCGGGCGATATTGCAACTGACTATCCCTTCACCCACACCGCAGTGGCGCAAAGTCAATACCTGGCTGAGGCCATCTTTGCTGAGGATCCGCCCCCCTTTGACAACCGAGCAATCCCCTGGGTGACCTACACCGATCCCGCCCTGGCACACGTCGGCCAGGCAGAACAGGAGTTACAAGAGGCCGGCGTCGAATACCGCGTGGCGCAGGCCCATTTCGGCGATATTCCCCGTGCCCAGATCACCGGTGAAACAGCCGGCCAGGTCAAACTCCTCGTGGGGAACGATGGGCACTTGTTGGGCGGACACATTTTGGCAAGCGGTGCCGGTGACCTGATCGCACCCATCGTGTTGGCCATGCGCAACGACTTGCCGATCTCGGCGCTGCAAAGTGTCGTTCTCCCTTATCCCACAATGGTGCAGGCCCTGCGGCAAGCCGCGCGTTCGTTGCTATAGCCTCGCATTGCTTACGAATCAAGGACAGCCCCGAGCGCCAGCAGAGTCTGGCGCTGCCCTTGCGTCAGGCCGGTGGCGCCGGTGATGTTCGTGCCCAAGTAGGGGCCATTCAATTGCGTAGTTGCGAGCGCTGTGCCCGTGGCCAGGTCCCACAGTTTGACGACACCTGATGCGTCACTGCTGGCTACGGTGGACGAAGTGGGGCTGGACACGATGGAAGTGAGATTCGCAGTGTGACCCTTTAGAGGCTGGTGCACTTCACCTGTCAGCGCATCATAAACGCACAGATCAAGCCCCGAACCGTCGGTCAGAAGGTGCTGTCCATCTGCAGAGAATGCAATGCAGCGCGCCAGATGGGTGCCATTGATGCTGTAGAGTACCGCGCCTTCGGCAATCGACGCGACGTAGATATCTCGCTGCTCACCATTCCAGGCCAAAAGGGAACCATCCGGGCTGAAGACCACTCCCCATACACACTGTGTGGATGGCTGAAGCCGCCAACATTGCGAGAGCGTTACGCCGGATGAGTGCTTCACTAACGCCCAAATCGTTATCGAGCCGTCATAGGCGCCACACGCCAGATAGCGACCATCGGGACTATAGGCAACAACTTTGGGTTGACTTGCCACGGCGGCAGAAGCAACAACTCGACCTGTCTCTACCTCCCAAATATAGATGTGGTTGTCTGTATCACAATAGGTCAGTAGCGCTGAGTGCGGATGAAATGCGATCCCATCCATTGTGTTGGCACCGGAGAGCGGGATTGTCTGTAACAGATGGCCTGAAGCCACATCCCACAGACAGATTGTGTTGTCTAAGCCACTGCTGGCCAAATAGCCGCCACTGTGATCAAACGCTACTGTCCACACATGATCCGCATGCGCAGAGAACGCATAGCGCAGCGCGCTAGCTTGCACATCCCATATTTTGACCCGACCGTCATCACTACCGGTGGCCATCAGGCGGCCATCGGGGCTAAAGGCGACGGTACGAATGGCCGATTTGTGTCCTTGAAGCGTCTGCAGCGCATTGAGATCTGGACCGCGCCAGAGATATGCCAAGCCCGTCAGTGAAACACCGGCCAACGATTCCCCATTTGGGCTGAAACGCAACATGTGCACAAAATGGAAATGGCCTTGCAGACGCTTCTCTTCCAATCCCGTCTGAACGCCCCAAATACGCACCGTCTCATCGTAGCCACCACTGATTAAATGGTGCCCGTCCGGTGTGTAGGCCAACGTACGTACCGAGCCCTGATGTCCTGTCAGAAATCGCAGTGGTTGCCGGCGGCGCAGATCCCAAAGCATGATGGTCCCGTCGGCGTGTGCGCTTGCGAGTTGTTCTTCATCTGGGCTGAGCGCCAGACCCTCTATCGATACTTGCAGTCCGCGCAGCTCACAAAAGAACTCGCGCTTGCGCCAATCCCAACCATTGATGACCTCGCCTTGGTTGGTCCAAAACAATGAGTGGCCAACGGCAAGGGCCGAGTTGGCAACATAGCTTTTGTTGTCATTGTGCAAGGAATAGATGACCTTTTGCGCTGCGATATCCCAAGCCTGAACCACACCGCGGTAGCCAATGTTGACCAGGAGTTCACCAGTCGACGCAAATGCCAGACGCAGAATCCGCTCCTCGGGCGCGAGGAGACCAAGTTTCTCACCGCGCGACCAATCCCATATACCAATGCGGCCGTTGTAGCCGCCGCATACTAACGTTTCGCCATCGGGGCTAAAGGCAATGGAAATCACGTCACCCACGGTCGACTTGAAGCGATTTACCTTCTCGACTGTCGCCACATTCCAGATAATTATCGTGCCGTCGAAGCTGGCACTGGCAAGGAAGCGGCCATCCGGCGAAAATGCAATACTACCCACATCACGGGGATGACCTTCAAATATTGTGTGTGGTTTCAGGGTTTGTAGCCACCAGACCACAACGACCTGGCCTGCGCCCACAGCTAGGAACTGACCATCCGGACTGACGGCAACTGCCAAAACGATACCAAAGCCATCTGCAAATCGGGTGGTCGCGAGTTCAGTGTTGCGCAGGTCCACGCCCACGAGATTAGACGTGCGGAAGTCGGCCTGGCGGAGGCTCAATCCCGAAAAATCCTCACCCTGTAACTCTGGTGAAAGCTGCAACATGAGGTGGATGATATTTGTCCCGGTGTACCCCTTGGCCAGCTTTG
>ERZ795053.3766-NODE-3766-length-16962-cov-6.244573_pt1 | contig 16962 bp, 15 predicted proteins | sample MGYA00375137_ERZ795053 | MGnify/ENA primary metagenome ERZ795053 (study PRJEB30182, sample SAMN05720284) | activated sludge metagenome | isolation source: Anaerobic digester | place: Hong Kong | collected 2014-12-17 ...
CTGGGGAGGGCTGGGGTGGGGTTAACCCGTCAACCCCCTGAGATCCGAAAGAGCCTTCGTGATTTCACTGTGATGGGGGCAAAACTGTGATGGGGGCAAAACTGTGAGGAAAAGAAGCGATACTCAAAGGGGAAACGCAAACGATTCGCATGCGAATCGTTTGCGTTATCGATTGGGCGGGCCACCGTGGAATAAACGTTATCAAATCACATGCCGTGTATCAACCACCAGCGCTGCTTTGTGCCGGATCTCATCCCAATCATACACATCGTGGTCGGTTGCCACTACCACGCAATCCACCATGCTGAGCGCAACATGGAGATCCGTGACACTGACCATCTCCATGCCTTCATGCTGAAACGATGGCACATGCGGATCGTGGTAATAGACATGGCCCCCCTTTTCTTCAAGGAGGTGGATGATGTCCAACGCGGGCGACTCGCGCATATCATTGACATTTTTCTTGTACGCCACACCCAATACAAGAATGCGACTACCTTTGACGGCGCGCCCCGCGTCGTTGAGGGCATCTTGGACCTGTTGTACCCAATAGCGGGGCATTTCCGTGTTGATCTCGCTTGCCAACTCAATAAAGCGCGCATTGTAGGCCAAGGTGCGTAACTTCCACGAAAGGTAGTGGGGATCGATGGGAATGCAGTGGCCACCCAACCCTGGTCCCGGTGTGAAGCGCATGAAGCCAAAGGGTTTGGTTGCCGCGGCGTCGATCACCTCCCAGGCGTCCAACCCCAATTTGTCGCACATCAGCAACATTTCATTGGCCAACCCAATGTTGACGGAACGGAAGGTATTTTCAAAGAGCTTCACCATTTCCGCCGCATTGGGAGAGGAAACCGGCACCAAGGTTTCAATGGCCGCGCTGTAGTAGGCGATTGCCACCGCCAGACACTCTGGGGTTACCCCGCCAATGACCTTGGGTGTGTTGTGCGTCAGCCAGTCGGTGCGACCGGGATCAACACGCTCCGGTGAAAAAGCCAGGAAAAAGTCTTTTCCGATTTGCAAAGCCCGATCATTCTCCAGTAAACGCGGGAGTACGACTTCGGTTGTGGTTCCCGGATACGTGGTTGATTCGAGTACGATAGCCATGCCACGATGTAAATATTGGGCAATCTGTTCAGTCGCTGAATAAATGTAGGAGATGTCAGGATCGCCGGTTTTGTTGAGAGGTGTGGGCACACAGATCGAGACAGCATCACACTCCGCCAATACGCTGTAGTCGGCGGTTGCACGCAGAATACCGGCCTGGGTTTGCGTGGTGGGCGCTGCTGCTTGTGTGATTGCCGCTGTCGGTGTGCCGGCGCTGGCTGTGCTACCGTTGCTTGTTGCGTGGGAGCTCGCCGCGCGCTGTCCTGTCACAGCAGCGAGCGTTTCCGAAGAAATGTCGCCAATATAAGACTCACCGCGGTTGATTGCCTCGACCTTGCGTTGGTCCAGATCGATCCCGGTGACACGGTATCCCGCCTGCGCAAATTGGACGGCCAAGGGCAGGCCAACATACCCCAAGCCAATCACTGCGACATGGGCATCGCGCTGTTCAAATTTGGTGATCATCAATTCCTTCATGGGAGCTCTCCTTGGCAAATCACTGACGAGGGTTAGTGAAAGATAATCGGCGTAATAAATGGATTGAATAATTGATACTAATGAAAACGAGTAAAGTGAGTCGACTAGATTACATTTGTCGAAAACTCACAGACCTACTACTGATTTCTGCCGGATTGTACTAGATCGTAGGGAAAACAACAATGGCCCCAGGGTTTAACCCTGGGGCCATTGTTGGGTCTACTGCGTTGCGCAAAACACTTATCTTGTAGAACGCTTTCACGTTTTCGATAGAACGGCGTAGTTAGCCAATGCGCGTCTTACGCGTCCTTCAAAATTCCCTGACGTAGGAGTTGGTTAATGATCTGTTCCACCAATTCCTCGGCACTTTTTAGATCGGTTTCAACGACCAATTCTGGATTTTGTGGTTCCTCGTAAGGTGAGGAGACTCCTGTAAATTCGGGGATTTCACCGCGCATGGCCTTGGCGTAAAGCCCCTTGGGATCGCGGCGTTTGCAAACCTCTACATCACACTTCACGAAGACTTCGACAAAGCGGCCATTGGGCAGCAGTGAGCGGGCAAATTCCCGATCTTTGGCAAAGGGGGAGATAAAGGTGCAAATGGTCAAGTTGCCATGCTCAAAACTCAAGCGAGCAACTTCTGCCACACGGCGAATATTCTCATTGCGATCGGCTTCAGAAAAGCCCAAGTCCCCGTTGAGACCGTGCCGGACATTGTCACCGTCGAGATAGAAGGTGCGGCAGCCGAGGTCAAAGAGACGCCGTTCCAGCAGCCGTGCCACGGTGGATTTCCCGGAACCGGAAAGTCCCGTGAACCAGAGGACGGCCGCTTCGTGGCCATTTTGTACTTCGCGCATCTGGCGTGTGATCTGGCTGCTCTCCCAGACGACATTGCTCGACCTTTGGCGTGATGGCTCTTGCGAAACCACTTCATCCAAATTGCGCGCCCGGCGTCGGATCATGCCGGCCGCAACCGTTACATTGGTGGCTGGATCGATCAGGATGAAGTTACCCGTACCGCGATTGAGCCGATAGGGATCGAAAAAGATCGGCTGTGTGGTGGTAATTTTAACACGACCAATCTCATTGAGGTGGAGACTATCGGCATTTTCTCGGTGCAATGTGTCCACATCGACCCGATAATTTAACTCGTTGATAAAGGCGCGCACACGGCGTGTGGTATGTTGCAAAATGTACGATCCCTGTGGATTGAGTGGCTCTTCATTCATCCAGCAAAGGATACATTCGAGCTGATTGGCCACCTGGGGTAGGTTGTTCTTCCGCACAATCATATCGCCACGGCTAATATCAATTTCATCGTTCAGGGTGACAATTACAGAGTCGCCTGCAATGGCTTCTTCCAGTTCCCCTTCATACGTGACAACGGATTTGACCTTGCTGGCCTTCCCCGATGGCAACACGACAACCTCTTCCCCCGGTGCAATGCTGCCCGAGGCAATCTGACCGGCAAACCCCCGGAAATCCTGGTGTGGGCGGACGACAGTCTGAACCGGAAAACGAAAGTCGACGTGATTCTGCCCTGCGCCAACATTGACATTTTCCAGATGGTGCAGCAACGTTGGGCCTTCGTACCAGGGCATGTTGTCACCCTTGTGGACCACATTGTCGCCCTTGAGGGCGGAAATGGGGATAAAGGTGAGATCCTGCACCGAGAGCTTGGTGGTAAACTCTGTATACTCCGCCACGATTTTGCGATAGACATCTCGATCATAGTCGACGAGATCCATCTTGTTGACCGCCACCAAAATGTGGGGAATCTGGAGCAGCGAAGCAATAAACCCATGCCGCTTGGACTGGGTCAAAACGCCTTTGCGGGCATCAATGAGGATAATCGCCAGTTCGGCCGTTGAGGCACCAGTGACCATGTTGCGGGTATACTGAATGTGGCCCGGTGTGTCGGCAATAATAAACTTTCGCTTGGGCGTGGCAAAATAGCGATAGGCAACATCGATTGTGATGCCCTGTTCGCGCTCTGCCCGCAGACCATCGGTCAGCAGTGCCAGATCGACATATTCGTCGCCACGGTTGCGGCTGGCCCGTTCGACCGCTTCCAACTGATCCTCAAAGATAGACTTTGTGTCATAGAGCAATCGACCAATGAGCGTGCTCTTGCCATCGTCTACACTCCCTGCGGTGGAAAGGCGCAACATATCCATTGCCAGATAGTTCTCACTGGAAAGGTGAACATTGGGTTGCGCATCGATCTCCGGTTTGGGTGTATGGCCATTGGTACCATGTTTCACCGCTGTCTGTTCTTGAATCATTAGAAATACCCCTGTCGCTTGCGATCTTCCATTGCCGCTTCCGAACGCCGATCATCGGCGCGTCCACCGCGCTCCGTAACCCGAGCGGATGCTACCTCTTGAATGATGTCGTCGAGTGTGTTGGCTTCTGATTCCACGGCACCGGTACAAGTCATATCCCCGATCGTGCGGAAGCGTACAAGGCGATGTTCTACCACTTCGCCCGGTTGGGGCTGTACAACCTCGGTTGCTGCCAGCCAGTTGCCATCGCGCTTCACGACATCACGGCGGTGGGCAAAGTAGAGCGAGGGAATTTCGATCTGGTTCAACTGGATATACTGCCAGATATCCATCTCAGTCCAATTGCTCAACGGGAAGATGCGGAAGTGCTCTTTGTTAAGCTTGCTGCCATTATAGAGATTCCACAGCTCGGGCCGTTGATTCTTGGGATCCCACTGACCAAAGGCATCGCGATGGGAGAAGAAGCGCTCTTTCGCCCGGGCTTTTTCTTCATCGCGTCGTGCACCACCCAATGCCGCTTCCACTTTAAATTCAGTTAATGCATCCAACAACGTAACGGTCTGGAGCGAATTGCGGCTGGCATTAGGGCCGGTTTCTTCTACTGCGCGCCCTTGATTGATTGAATCCTGCACATAGCGCACAATCAGCTGTGCTTCGAGCTTGTCGACGAGGTCATCGCGGAATTCAAGTGTTTCCGGAAAGTTGTGGCCGGTATCGATGTGCATGAGAGGGAACGGAATGCGTCCTGGATAAAATGCGCGGCGGGCAAGATGAGCCATAACAATGGAATCTTTCCCGCCCGAAAAGAGCAGAACCGGGCGCTCAAATTGTGCTGCAACTTCACGAATTACGTAAATTGCCTCTGACTCGAGCTGTTTCAAATGACTTCGGGTGTATTGAGACATAGTGTTTTGTTTCCTGCGACTATTCTTTCCTATTTGAAGACCTGTTATCAATCTACAGAGTCACGATCACATTTGGTTCCTATGGTCTGGGGGGGAAATCGGGTCGCTTCTCGCTGAGAACGGTAGCGGTTTCACCTCTTTGCCCATATGAGTGTTACACACGTTTCATGCGCCATACTACATTAGTTACCCCTTACGCCCGAAAAAGTAGTTGCTGTCATTTTACAACAGTTCGCCGAACGTTTCAGTGAATGATTTTCGTATTCAATAACCTTGCCCACTGTAGCGCGCAGTGAACTTGCTGTGCCTTTCGACTTTTTCTGTAGCATGCGTTCTAAAAAATCCGCAATATATCGTAGCATGGCTCCATCATTACTCGCACGCTATTATAGCGGAGCTACCCATTGTGTCGTGTTTACAATATGCTTACAGAAATTGTCTGTAGCTTTGTTTGACCCGGTTTGATGGCCGATGTTACAATAGTTGAACTATGGCAAAACAATATTACGGTGGTCAAGCTGTCATTGAAGGCGTTATGATGCGTGGGCGTAAGTCCATGGCTGTTGCTGTGCGCAATCCGCAAGGTGAAATTGTTCTTCATGAGGAGCCATTAACCGCAAAAATTTATACGAGTAATTGGGGGCAGTGGCCCTTTGTGCGAGGATTGGGTCTCCTTTGGGATGCTCTTGGGCTTGGCATGCGCGCACTTTTCTGGAGTGCAGAAGTCTCTGCGCAAGAGGAGGAAGGTGAACCAATTACCTTCGCCGGACCAGTTGCCTGGACGACTATTGCCACAAGCCTGCTTTTTGCCGTTGGACTGTTCTTCCTGCTCCCCACATTTCTCAGCCGCCTCCTCGCTGCTACCATCAATGACAACCCGTTTGTCGATGCTTTTTTTGAGGGGGCTATCCGCTTACTCCTTTTTGTCGCATATCTGTGGGCAATCGGGCGGATCCCTGAAATCGAACGGGTTTTTGGCTATCATGGTGCAGAACACAAGACAATCAACGCATATGAAGCCCAGGTTCCACTGACGGTTGCCCATGTCCAACAATTTAGTGTGCAACACACGCGTTGTGGCACGAGTTTTCTACTCTATGTCTTGGTCATCAGCATTATTCTGTTTGCACCATTGACATTTGTCGGTGTGGAACCGGCGTGGCTTGCCCTGCTTCTGCGCTTTGTGACGCGTCTCTTGCTGGTTCCCATTGTTGCTGGAATCGCCTACGAAATTATTCGGTTTAGTACGGCGCACCAAGAGAATCCATTGATGCGTTTACTGATTGTACCTGGCCTGGCTCTACAAAAGCTAACTACGCGTGAGCCGGATGATAGTATGGTGGCATGTGCCATCGCTGCCTTGGAGCCTGTGCTCGCTTCCGATGGCATTGCCGTTGTGCAAACAACAGCACATGAACCGTTAACACCCGAGCCAACGACTGCCTGACCTTGTCCCCAAGCCGTGGATGGGTTACACAGCCGCATCTTCGGCTAGAAAACAGAGAAACGTTCACAACTGCGCATTACCCTTACCGGGATGCGTAGCCCGTGATTGTGTCAACGCTCGCTAATACTATAAATGTTCAGATAATGTTATGGGCTGCAGAAACCGGGTTTTTGTCAAAAACCCGGTTTCTAAACCACGGATCTTTTTCTGACTCACTATAGCAATTTTCACGCAGCCTCGTCTGATTCGACAATAAGTTCCTCTCCTTCAATGACAACTTTGTCGCCGGGAACTAATTTTCGCCCCCGGCGACGTTCAACTTCGCCATTGACTGTTACAAAGCCACTTTGAATGAGCTGTTTCGCCTGACCTCCCGTTTGAACAATTTGGGCTAACTTTAAGAATTGATCGAGTTTGATTGTCTCAGACATAGTACCTCAAGTTGTATGCAACTTCTGTTTGTGCGACACTATTTTGCACGCTAGATAGAACGCTGTAATTCCCACTTTGAACTTTCTGTGCTTTGCAATGGGCCAAAAGCTGATGTAAAGTAGGCGCGTAAGGTATAAGAATCTATTCGAAAATTTGGTCGTGTCTCCCACGACTTACGCAAGACTATCGGTCGTATAGCACGAATTGTGTAAATCGCGATTGGCTCAGAAAGCGAAGGGGCGATTTACACAAGTTTCGGCATACCGCCAGACCATCTTCGACATAGAGAATTTTTCAGACAGATACTAAGTATACATATGTTCTCAGTGACCTCAAACAAGGGCAAATCTCGAACAAGAGTAAACCTCAAGCAAGAGCAATATGTAAACGTAAGTCGGAAAGAACCTGCAATGACCCGGAACCGTCAAATCAAACTACAACTTGTGCAATACGGTGCAATTTTCAGCGCGCTTGTCACGGCATTTATCCATATTTATCTTAGCTTTCAATTTGCTGAGAGTCCGGATCCTATCTTCTTGTCCAATGGGATTGGCTACCTTGTGCTTGTTGTGCTGCTCTATGCGCCGATTGCCCAATTGGCCAACTATCAGGGCATGTTGCGCTGGATTTTTATCGGCTATGCGGCTTTAACCATTGTGCTTTGGGTATTCTGGGGAGCGCGAACAGCAGTTGGCTATATAGATAAATTGGTAGAAGCTGCGCTGATTGCTTTTTTGTGGCTGGATGGTCAGCGCAGGACATAATTCTATTGTCCTATACGCATGTGAAAATTTGCGCGAATGAAAAATCAGATGCTATAATCCCCGGCAATACCTATTGCCCCCTTGTTGTATTCTACAAATCCTGGCCAGGTTGTAGTTGTATTTTTTGCGCTTAGGGTCAGCATTGTTTACGACCAGTAATTTTAGTAAATTGGATTCTACTGGTTTTATAACAAGTGCACTTTGGCAAAGAATTACGATAGATATAGTTTCTCAAAAAAGATTCATGGTGCTACAGCTCTATTTGACTCGTGATCATGCCACAAATCTTTTTCTCAGTATCTATAGTTGAACTTTTGGTTGCAGGTACGTTTTCTTAATTCCAATGGATGTACGCATAAATGTTCGACGGCTGTTGCGAAGATTATGGTTTAGCTTCATTTTGCCGATGGGGATAGCGATTCTTCTGGATTATCAGCTGGGCCTATTGCCATGGGTAACGATTGTTGCGAGTACCATTTTTATTCCTCTTGCAACCGTGTTGGTAATACGAGCAGCGCTTTCTGAGATGGATCTACTGATTCAGGAGATAGCGCCTCTTGAGTCGGCTCCAAACAGTCAGCGTGAAATTCAGTGAGTCACCTGTTTCACTAGCTGAGTCGATGACTGAATAACGACGGAACCAATCAAAAAAACTTGAAGGGCCACGGTGATCGTGTTATGAATTTTATTAATGAGAATCCTCGGCGCGCCATGATTATTGGTGGTGCACTTGTGTTGATTATTATTAGCTTTTTTATCCCCGTTCCCCAACCCCATGTGTCAATTGCTGCGGAGCCGATCTTTGAAAGTGGCTACTCGTGGCTTACCAATGGCTTGTTGACCACCTTTATCGTTGATATCGTGCTTATCCTCATTGCCTATTTTGCAACACGCAAAATGAATTTGGTGCCTAGCGGGTTGCAAAATCTGATGGAAGCGGTAATTGAGTATTTGTATGGTTTGGCCGAGGGTGTCGCCGGGAAGGCTGCCTCTACCTATTTCCCATGGGCTGCTACCATTTTCCTCTTGGTTGTTATCAGCAATTGGTCTGGCTTAATTCCGGGTATGGGCAGCATCGGCTTTTTCCATTCTGGAGAGCATGCCGTAGAGGGTGCTGAAGAGCATGGAGCGCTTTTGGACCAACAGATAGCGATGGTTGACGGTAATCTGCTCCTGGTGCAATCCGCTGATGCAGCCGCCCAAGAGGAGGCAGAGCATGGTGAAGATGCAGGGCATGAGAAATTCGTGCCATTGTTTCGTGCCCCAAGCGCCGATCTGAATATGACCCTTGCGCTTGCCCTTGCCACGATGGTAATGGTGCAGATTCATGGCATTCGCGCATTGGGTGGCGGCTATTTCCGTAAGTTCTGGAACACAAGCGGTAAAGGCGCAATGAAGGGGATTAATATCTTTGTGAGTCTCCTGGAGATTATCAGTGAGTTCTCCCGCATCATTGCATTTACTTTTCGTCTATTTGGCAACATCTTTGCCGGTGAAGTTATCTTGGCGACAATGGCTTTTCTTGTCGCCTTCCTTGTGCCACTTCCCTTTTACCTGTTAGAAATTTTGGTTGGTGCAGTTCAAGCGTTGGTCTTCATGATGTTGGCGTTGGCTTTCTTTACCATGGCAACCATTAGCCATGCCGAGGAGCATCATTAGGCCAATAAGGTGAACGTTGTATAGTGAAGGGTTGCGATTTTGGACCCGAAGCTGGTCAATGTTGTTTGCTGTAACCTGCCTTGGTATCTGTAGAGATGCATTTATGGATACTGCGGGCTGTTATGAAAATTAATAAATTAGATTCATTGCTAAAAAGCTAATCATTTAAGGAGAAGAATTACAATGGATATTGCTGCCGCGAAGGAACTAGGTGCTGCCCTTGCCATCGGTTTAGGTACCATCGGCCCAGGTATTGGTATTGGGTTGATTGGTGCCAAGGCAATGGAAGCCATGGGTCGCAATCCGGAAGTAACCAGTACCATCCAGACGAACATGATTTTGGCGATTGCGTTTGCTGAAGCCTTGGGCATTTTCGGTTTGGTTATTGCTTTGTTGGTCAAGTTCGTCTAAGCGTCCATCACTATAATAAACTGCGATCGTTTAAAAACAGCGGTTGCCACATTTTTGTAAGGCAATTCGTAAGATAAGATGTGTATCGGTTTTTAAGCGAAGCTGAGTACAAGAGAGGAGGCTGACCTTGGATGCAGTACTAGGTCAACTTGGAATCGAGTGGGGCTTATTAGTCTCTCAGATCGTTAACTTTCTCATTTTGATTGTGGTTTTACGAAGTACCCTATATCAACCCGTGTTGAACATGCTTGAACAGCGCCGTCAGCGCATCGCGCAGAGCATGAAAGATGCTGAACGAGCCAATGCGGCCGCGCGTGAAGCCGAACATGATAAGGCAAAGGTGCTCGATGAAGCACGTCGTGAGGCACAAGAGATTCGTGCTCAAGCGACGCGTGACACCGAGAAAATTGCGCAGGAAATTCGCTCTCGCGCCGAACAAGAAGCAACAGAGATTCGGCAAAAGGCGCAAGCGGATGCCAAAGCACAGGTGGAAGCTGCCTTGGCGGATGCCAATCGACAGATTGCCGACCTGGCAATCTTGGCGACGCAGCAGATCTTGGGTCGCGAATTGGCTGATCGCAGTGAACACGAGCGCTTTGTGGCTGAATTCCTGAAACAACAGGAGAATGCAGCCTGATGAGTACCAACAGTGCACGTGTCAACCAATATGCGCAGGCAGTTATGCAAGCGATGATTGAGCGTTGGCAGGAGGCTCTCTCTGCAGTATCCGCAGCGTTGCAGAATAATCCTCAAGTCGCAAACACATTGGCTGATCAAAGCGTCAGCATGGATGAGCGTGTTGCGGCCTTGGACTCGATTCTGCCTGCAGGTACACCAAGTGAGTTGGGCAATACCCTGAAACTCATGGTACAGGAAGGTGCGCTGGGACTGGTAGACGAATTGGGTGATGCGCTGGCACAAATAAATCGTGCTGAGAGCGGTCCCGTGAAAGCCGAAGTGACAAGTGCCGTTGATCTTTCCGCTGAAGAGCAGGAAAGGTTGATTTCGTCGCTCAGGAAACAATATGGGGAACAGCTTGTCTTCACCTTCCACGTGAGCCCTGCCATTATGGGGGGATTGCGTGTCCGTGTGGGAGATCGCTTGATCGATACATCGGTTGCTTCACGTTTGCAAACGATGCGAGAAGCACTCACGTCTGTCGTCCGCTAGCGTTCTGTAAATGAAGTACCTGCGTGTCTGTCCAAAAATTCTCTATTCCCGCTGTGGGCCACAACTGAATTTTCGGGCGGATTCTTAGACTAATAGTGCGGTGGGGTGTAGTGCAGTCATTGGTTTTGCACTATACCGGAGCATAGTGTAGGAGGAAGGCCAATGGCTGTGCGCACAGATGAAATCACAGCTTTACTTAAGCAGCAAATTTTGAATTTTACCGTAGCCCCCACGCAGATCGATGTTGGCGAAGTCGTCGAAGTCGGTGACGGCATTGCGCTGATTGCTGGTCTGCAGGGTGCAATGGCCGGTGAACTTGTTGAGTTCACGCGGACCGGTACCATGGCCCAAGTACAGAACCTGAATGCCGACAACGTTGGTGTCATCATCATGGGTGACTATACTGGCATTGAAGAGGGTGACCTGGTTCGTAGTACTGGTCGAATTGCGTCGGTCCCTGTCGGTGAGGCAATGATTGGGCGTGTTGTCAACGCTTTGGGTCAGCCAATTGATGGGAAAGGGCCGATTAATACCGATAAGTTCCGCAATGTTGAGCGGATTGCTCCTGGTGTCATTGCTCGTCAGTCAGTGAAGGAGCCGGTTGCTACCGGTATTACAGCGATTGATGCAATGATCCCGATTGGTCGCGGTCAACGTGAGTTGATCATTGGCGATCGCCAGACGGGTAAGACAGCTGTTGCCCTTGATACGATCATTAATCAAAAGGGCAAAGATCTGATCTGCATTTATGTAGCGATCGGTCAGAAGCGCTCCACGGTCGCCCAGGTGGTGGGTACGTTGGAAAAATATGGCGCAATGGCGCACACCATTGTGGTCAGCGCCACTGCTTCCGATCCTGCTGCGTTGCAATTTCTCGCACCCTATGCCGGTTGTGCCATCGGTGAGGAATTCATGGAGAGCGGCAAGCATGCTCTGATCGTCTATGATGATCTCTCCAAGCATGCCCAAGCCTATCGGCAGGTTTCTCTGCTACTGAAGCGCCCACCGGGACGTGAAGCGTACCCAGGTGATGTCTTCTACCTGCACAGCCGCCTGCTAGAACGGGCTGCCAAGCTCTCTGAGGCCGAAGGTGGTGGTAGCCTCACTGCTTTGCCTGTCATCGAGACACAGGCCAATGATGTTTCCGCGTATATTCCCACAAACGTGATTTCCATTACCGATGGGCAGATCTTTTTGGAGAGTGATCTCTTCTATGCCGGTATCCGCCCCGCCATGAATGTCGGTATCTCGGTAAGCCGCGTGGGGAGCGCAGCGCAGACAAAGGCGATGAAGAGTGTTGCCGGTCGTCTGAAAGCAGAGTTGAGCCAATTCCGTGAATTGGCGGCGTTCGCCCAATTTGGCAGTGATCTTGATGCCGTGACGCAGCGACAACTGGATCGTGGCTATCGCATTCAAGAGATGTTGAAGCAGCCGCAGTTCCAGCCGGTTTCCCTTGATAAGCAGGTCATGAGCTTATGGGCAACCGGTAACGGCCTCGTCGATAAGGTTCCGGTGGAACAGGTGAAACGCTGGGAAAGTGAAATGCACGCCTATATGGACGCGAACCATCCTGAGATCGGTCAAACGATTTTGCGGACTGGTCAACTAGATGAAAATACGACCAATTCCCTGCGTTTGGCCCTGGAAGATTTTAATAGAAGCTGGGTTGCAACTGAGTAATTTGACGTTGTGACTGACTTTATTCGATAGATTCCTAGACTCTATCCTGAAATTTCGGTTGTGGCCGGTGTTGCCCTGTCGTAGACAGAATGCAATGGCTTACAACAGAACATTTCAGGATAGATCCTTAGTAATGAGGAGTTATCCTCTTGGCCAGTACACGTGAAATTCGCCGACGTATTCGATCGGTGAAAAATATATCGCAAGTAACGAAAGCCATGGAAGCGGTCTCTGCAGCAAAGATGCGTAAAGCACAAGCGCAGGTGACGGCGACACGTCCGTATGCGCAACAAGCGCGCGAAATCCTAAGCTATATCGCCACGCTTGCCGGTACAGAGTCGCATCCGATGATTCAGCCACGGCAAACGATCAAGCGGATTGCCATTCTACTGGTTACTGCTGATCGTGGGCTGGCTGGTGGCTTTAACTCCAATGTGATCCGTCATATGGCGGCGCTAATCCGTGAAAAGCGCAAAGCCAACATTGAAGTTGAGGTCGTAGCTGTTGGCAAGAAGGGCCGCGATTGGCTCGTGCGCTATGATCCCGTGATTCGTGCTGAGTTCACCCAGTTGCCCGACTCACCCAATACTTATGATATTGCACCAATTGTGCGCGTTTTGATCGATGATTACAATCAAGGGCACTTTGATGAGGTGTATGCTGTTTATACAGATTTTGTGAATACGATCAGGCAGGTGCCGATAACACATAAGCTGTTACCGGTAGAACCTGTTGAGGAAGTAAATACGCAAACTGTGGAGTATATTTTTGAGCCCAGTGCTGAGGCCGTGCTTGACCAAGTACTCTTTGGTTTTACGGAAGTGCAGATCTTGCAGGCGATTTATGAGTCACTTGCCAGTGAACATTCGGCCCGTATGGTTGCCATGCGCAATGCAACGGACGCCGCCGGTGAACTCATTGATAGCTTGACCTTGACCTATAATAAAGCCCGCCAGGAAGGTATCACCACTGAATTGATGGACATTATTGGTGGTACTGCCGCTATGGGCTAACGTATGATTGATTAATAGAAAACACAGCTAATCATTTTGCATTGACGATTGGTTATTCATTCTCGAGGAGGTCCTATGGCCGAACAACTAGTCGGCACAGTTCGCAGTGTAATCGGACCTGTGGTGGACTTTGCTTTTCCCGATGGCGGTCTGCCTGAAATTTATGATGCTATCAAAGTAACAATGGATGATGGCACCGTGCAAACTTTTGAAGTTGCCCAACAGTTGGGAAACAGCGTGGTCCGTGCCGTTTCCATGGGCAGCACTGATGGTCTGCGCCGCGGTATGCAAGGCCGTTCTGATGGTGAGCCGATTCGTGTACCGGTTGGACCTGCTACCCTTGGTCGACTCTTTAACGTCGTGGGCGACCCGATTGACGGCAAAGGCGCAGTTCAGTCTGAAGTAACCTATCCCATTCACCGTCCTTCCCCTGCTTTCGATGAGCAGAGCACACAGGCCGAGATCTTTGAAACCGGTGTAAAGGTTGTTGACCTGATTGCACCGTTTACGCGTGGTGGTAAGACAGGGATTTTCGGTGGTGCAGGAACGGGCAAAACCGTTATTTTGCAGGAACTCATTCACAATGTGGCTGAGTTTCACAGTGGGTATTCCGTATTCGCCGGCGTCGGCGAGCGCAGCCGTGAAGGCAACGACCTCATGGTCGAAATGGAAGAGTCCGGTGTTATTGACTCAACTGTCATGGTCTTCGGGCAAATGAATGAACCACCTGGTGCTCGTCTTCGTGTCGGTCTGACCGGCGTGACCATGGCCGAATACTTCCGGGATGAAGGGCGCGATGTGCTGCTCTTCATTGATAACATCTTCCGGTTTGTACAAGCCGGTTCGGAAGTGTCCTCTCTCTTGGGCCGTCTGCCCAGCGCCGTCGGTTACGCCCCGACCTTGGGCACCGACATGGGTGATTTGCAAGAGCGCATCACATCCACCAAGAAGGGCGCCATTACGTCGATGCAGGCCGTCTACGTTCCTGCCGATGACTACACCGATCCGGCGCCGGCAACGACCTTTGCCCACCTTGATGCCACCATTACGCTGGTGCGCTGGATGGCGGAACAGTTCCTCTTCCCGGCCATTGATCCGCTTGGCTCGACCAGTCGTATTCTCGACCCGCTGATCGTGGGCGAGGAGCACTATGAAGTCACGCGCTTGGTGCAAAACACCTTGCAGCGTTACCGTGATTTGCAGGACATCATCGCCATTCTTGGTGTTGAAGAATTGAGCGAAGACGATAAATTGACCGTTGCCCGTGCGCGTAAGTTACAACGCTATTTGACACAGCCCATGTTTGTTGCCGAGCAATTCACCGGTACACCGGGTAAATATGTCAAGATCGAAGATACCGTGCGTGGCGCTCGTGAGATTCTCGATGGCAAGCACGATGATTTGCCCGAAGCTGCCTTCTATATGGTGGGTGGTATTGAGGATGTGCTTGCGAAAGCCGAACAACTGCGTTCACAAGGATAAGACAGATGAGCATTCTGGTTGATATCGTAACACCAGAGCGTCAGTTGCTTTCCAGGCAAGTCGACATGGTAACGTTGCCCGGAATCGATGGGCAAATGGGTATTCTGGGGGGACATGTCCCGCTTCTGACCACGCTTGATATTGGTGAGATCGTTCTCCATAAAGGCAATGAAATAGACTTTATTGCCGTTAGTGGTGGTGTTGTGGAAGTGCGCCCTAACAAAGTAACGATCATGGCCGACACTGCCGAACATGCTGAGGAGATCGATGTTGATCGGGCGGAAGCTGCGCGCGAACGCGCTCGCACTTCACTCAGCGAAGCCGGCCCCCAACGTGATCCAAGTGCTTTGGCCGCCTTGCGGCGAAGTGACTTGCGGATTCGTGTTGCGCGCCGCCGTCGTAGTGGACGTTCTGGACCACGCTTTGACGAAGCTGAACAAGAATAGTATGTAACTGCATGCTACCGCTGTTGCGCTTGTAATAGATTGTACAGAGCCGGACTTCTCTTGGGGAGTCCGGCTTTTTGTGTCGAGACATTTGAGATTTTCACAAATAGCGATTGCTGTTTTGTGGATGATTGCGGTAAACTATAGCATCGGTCAGTATGCAAGTGCCGCATAAACAGCGTTAGCGCTGTAGGAAACAGTTGGTCATAACGAACTATGTTTGCAAAACACATTGGAATTGATTTGGGGACGGTGAATGTTTTGGTTCATGTGAAAGGACGGGGCATCGTCATGCATGAACCCTCCGTGGTGGCGATTCGCCTGCGGGATAATACCATGGTAGCCGTGGGGCATGAAGCCTATGATATGCTGGGACGCACGCCGGAGAGCATAGAAGTGGCACGCCCTATTCGTGATGGTGTCATTGCTGACTTCGTTGTGACAGAAGGAATGCTGCGCTACTTTATCCAGTCAATTGTGGGGAGCGTGAACCCCTTGACACGCAATCTCTTCAAGCCAAAAGTGATGATTAGCACACCCAGAGGTGTTACCAGTGTGGAAGAACGGGCTGTCCATGATGCGGCCATGCAGGCCGGCGCCGGCGCCGCGTATCTCATTCCGGAGCCACTGGCGGCAGCTTATGGCGCCGGCTTGCCTATCGGTACGCCAACGGGCAACATGGTGGTCGACATGGGGGGAGGAACGACGGAAGCTGCGGTTGTTTCTATGTATGACATTGTTGTGTGGAGTAGCGTACGCGTGGGCGGCAATCGCTTTGATGAAGCCATTGTGAATTACGCGCGCAAAAAGTATAATCTTTTAATTGGTGAGCAGACGGCAGAAGAGATCAAAATTGCCATTGGTAGTGCTCTTCCCATGGAAGAAGAACGGCAAATGGAGGTGCGAGGCCGCGATCAGGTCACTGGCCTTCCCAAAATTATCCAGATTACCAGCAGTGAAGTCACAGAGGCGATCTCGGAGCCGTTGCAAGCTGTTGTCAGCACTGTACGCGCCACCTTGGAAAAGACGCCACCGGAACTAGCGGCTGACATTATTGATCGGGGCATGGTGCTAACAGGGGGAGGAGCACAGTTACGTGCCGTCGCACAACTGCTCACACAAGAGACCGGAGTTCCCTGTTATGTTGCCGAAAATCCCATCGCCTGTGTTGCATTGGGTGCTGGGCGCGCACTAGAAAATTACGAAATTATGCGCAGAAGTCTGCCCATTGTGCCTAATTAAAAGGCTGTGCGAAAATTCAGTTGTGGCCCAGTAGCACTGGGGCGTTCCCTGTTCGGCGAAGTATAGAAGAGACTACATCAGATGTCTAGTACATTGCGGCGTAAATACCACGGGAGTAAATAAGCCCCAATACCTCGAGAGGATAAGGCAGAATCGCTATGGCCTTATTTAGGCCGGGATTTACTAATGTCCTCCCATAGTACACAACCTGGGAACAGAGTTTTCGGCAAAATTCGTATTTTGTTTCAGCGTCAATTGAATTTTTGACGAATTGTGAAAGTTGAATTACAATTCCAACTGTTCTTATCTATGTAAGGCAATTGTGTTTAGGGTGGGAGCAAAATTATAACCCTTTATTGCACAAGTTGTATCTTGGATAGTAAGAAAAATCTTGTTTTGAGAGGTTTCTCGTGCAACAGCGCAATGTTATTCAGACTCAACATGC
>ERZ795053.3767-NODE-3767-length-16954-cov-6.740636_pt1 | contig 16954 bp, 12 predicted proteins | sample MGYA00375137_ERZ795053 | MGnify/ENA primary metagenome ERZ795053 (study PRJEB30182, sample SAMN05720284) | activated sludge metagenome | isolation source: Anaerobic digester | place: Hong Kong | collected 2014-12-17 ...
TCATCCAACGCTACTTGAGAACGCTGGCCTGATGGGTTCTCAGACGGAGCCTAGAATGTGTCGATGCGAGTCGTCTATCTGACAGCCGGCGCGGGTGGGATGTACTGCGGCAGTTGTCTGCGCGACAACGCGCTGGCGGCGGCGCTGATTCGCCAGGGGCGCGATGTCCTGCTCTGGCCCGTCTATTCGCCGATCCGGACCGACGATCAGGATGTCAGCGCGTCACGCGTCGTCTTCGGCGGGATCAACGTCTATCTGCAGCATCGCTGGCGTTTCGCGCGAAGGCTTCCGAAGGCCCTGACCCGATGGCTCGATCATCCCGCGCTGCTGAGATGGGCGATGCGTGGCGCCGGGTCGACGGATCCAAAGCTCGCGGCCGACCTGATGACGACGCTGCTTATGGCTGAGGAGGGACCCCACGCGCGGGAGATGGACGCCCTGATTGATCACCTGCGCGACGCGTCGCCGGCAATCGTGCATCTGCCGAACGCGTTCTTCGTGGGCCTGGCGCGGCGGATCAGGTCGGCCCTGAATGTCCCCGTCGTCTGCACGCTGACGGGGGAGGACATTCTGCTCGACAAGCTGGACGCCGGGGCGCGGGATCGCGTGCTGACGCTGCTCCGCGAGCGGGCGGTCGATGTCGATGGCTTTCTGTCTGTCTCGAACCACTACACGGCGTACGCTCTTGCGAACTTCGGCGTCGCGCCCGATCGCGTCCGGCACGTACCCTTGGGCGTCGCGTGGGACGATGGCGCCGCGGCGGAGGCGCCGCCGCGTGAAGGAACTTTCACGATCGGATACCTGGCTCGGATCTGTCCCGAGAAGGGGCTTCACAATCTGATCGAGGCCTTCGAACATCTGGTCGAGGAAGGACGCGATTGTCGATTGCTGGTCGCGGGCTACCTGGGCGAGGGAGACAAGGCGTATTTTCAGACGCTCGAACGCCGCGTCGCGAAGTCCGCGGCGCGCGAACGCGTGTCGTTCCTGGGCGAACTGGATCGCAGTCAGAAGTTCGCGTTCCTGCGTCGGCTGGATGTGCTCAGCGTGCCGACGGAATATGAAGAGGCGAAGGGGCTGTACGTGCTGGAGGCGATGTCGCAGGGCGTTCCCGTCGTTCAGCCGTCGCATGGCTCCTTTCCCGAACTGATCGAATCGACCGGCGGCGGGATCCTGCACGAGCCGAACAATCCCGTGGCCCTGGCGGACGGACTGCGCCGGATGATGGACGATCACGATCTGCGGGCGCGGCTGGGGACGAGCGCCAGGAAGTCGATTCGCGAGAAGCACACCGACGAACGGATGGCGGCGGCGGCATGGGCGGCGTTCGAAGCGGTCGTCGCCGAACGCGCCGGCGGCGCATGACGCCAGGATTTGCGCGTCGACAAATGACGCTGTCGACGGTAGTGAAGTGTTGTCAGGTTGTGCACGGGATCAATGGACTGAGGGAGCCGCATGACAACTGCGACGATTGAACTTTTTGCGGAGAACGTTTCCAAGCGATACGACGGCGCCAATCAGGTGAATGTCCTGAGGGGCGTGTCGCTGTCGATGCGCTCGGGAGAATCCGCGGCGATCATGGGGCCGTCGGGCTGTGGCAAGAGCACGCTGCTGAACATTCTTGGCGGTCTCGAGGCGCCGGACAGCGGCGTCGTGCGGCTCGGGGATGAGGAACCCTACAAGCTCGACGAACGGAGTCTATCGCGGTTTCGCAACCAGAGCGTCGGGTTCATTTTCCAGGAGCATCATCTGCTGCCGCAGTGCAGCGTGATTGAGAATGTGCTCGTTCCGACGCTGGTTCGGGCGGATGGCGGCGCGGGTGAAGCACGGGCTGGTTCGCTGCTGGAGCGCGTCGGGCTGAAGGATCGCATGTCGCATCGCCCGAGTGAACTCTCGGGAGGAGAACGACAGCGCGTGGCGATCGCCCGCGCGCTGATCAATGAGCCCGCGCTGCTGCTGGCGGACGAGCCGACGGGCAACCTGGACGAAAGGGCGGCGCATCAGGTGGCGGATCTCCTGCGGGAGATTCAGCGGGACACGAACACGATCCTGATCGTAGTGACGCACAGCGCGGAGATCGCCCATCGGTTCGAACGACAGCTCAGTCTCGCGAACGGTATGCTCAACGCGACATGACGGCGGACGCCGACACGCGCCGTCGAACGGCATGATGACCTGAACAAGGGGGCGCCTTGAAGACGAAGCGACTCATCCGAGCGGGCGCGGCGCACGCGTGGCGATCCTATGTCGCCGTCGGCGCGAGTGTGCTCGTGGGGACGGCGGCGCTCACTGGGGCGCTGCTGGTCGGCGATTCGATGCGCGGCAGTCTGCGCGATCGCGCCCTGGCGCGCGTCGGGCCGGTCGATCTGGCGCTGCGCAGCCCCAGGTTCGTTCGCGGCGATCTCGCCGACAAACTGGAAACCGCGGTGAAGTCGATCCCCGCGCGAGAGGAGCGTGGTGGCGCCTGCGGCCTGATTGAACTTCTCGGGGGCGTCGAGCACGCCGACACGCGGCGTCGGGCGAACGATGTTCGGCTGTTTGGCGTGGATTCGTCACTCCATCGAGTGTTTGATGACGCTGACGCCGTGACCGGTATTTCCCGGGACGAGGTTGTGCTGAACCGCGTCACGGCGGAGGCCATCGGCGCCAACGTCGGCGACGACGTTCTTATTCGCGTGGCGGGTGCGGGCCCCATCCCGTCGGAGTCGCTTCTCGGGCGTCCCGATGAGCAGACGATATCGTTGCGATTGCGCGTCAGGGGGATCGTCGATGCGACGGGCGTCGGCGGATTCTCGCTGGATGTCTCGCAGATGGCGCCGATGGACGCCTTTGTGTCTCGCGAACGTCTGGCGAATGCGATTGGCGTCGCCGGGAGAATCAATACCGTTCTCATGGGGGGCGCCGAGCTGAGCGATTTCACGCGCGCCGGCGAACTCCAGAAACAGCTTCAGCGCGATCTCAATACGCTCGTGGGATTCGACGACTACGGACTCCGATTGCGCGAGGACGCGGATCGCGGGATGCTGGCGATTTCGTCGGATCGGCTGCTGCTGGAACCCGCCGTCGAGACGGCGATTGACTCGGCCGCAAAGAAGCTCGGCGCGACGGCGTCCGGCGCACTGACTTACCTGGCGAACTCGATTGACCTCCTGGACGAGCGCGGCAAGCCGACGGCGGGCGGGCGCGTGCCGTACTCCATCGTCTGCGGACTGGACGTCGAGAAGCACGCCGGACTTGTTGGCGGGCCCGACGTCGGCGCGATCGGCGACGACGATGTCGTCCTGAATGAATGGACCGCGACGGACCTGGGGGCCCGGATCGGCGATCGAATCTCCATGGAATACTACGTGTCGGGACGATTCGGCGCCCTGGAAACTCGGCGGCATGCGTTCCGCGTGGCCGCGATCGTTCCGATGGAGGGCTGGGTCGTCGATCGGGATCTGATGCCACCGTATCCCGGGATTGCCGAGGCGGACACGCTGGCGTCCTGGGATCCGCCACCCTCGTACAAGATCGATCTGAGCCGCATTCGCAACAAGGATGAGGACTACTGGCGCGACTGGCGTGGCGCCCCCAAGGCCTTTGTGTCGCTGGCGACGGCGCAGCGACTGTGGGCCGGCGACGAGGCCCGGTTCGGCGACGTGACCTCCATCTACGTTCGCAGGACGAACGAGGCGCCGAGTGAACTCGCAACGGCGCTTCAGGATGCGACGCTTGCCCTGTTGTCGCCGGACAGGATGGGGCTCCGAGTGTCGACCGTGAAGGCGGACGCCCTGAAGGCGGGCGCCGGCAGCACGGACTTCAGCGGTCTGTTCATCGCCTTCAGCTTCTTTGTGATCTTTGCCGCGGCGATCCTCGTGGCGCTGAGTTTTCGACTGGCGACGGAACGGCGCGCCGGACAGGTCGGTCTGCTGATGGCGGTCGGCTTCGGGCGGCGGGATGTGCGTCGCGTGTTCACGGGAGAAGGGGCGATCGTTGCGGGGACCGGGGCGATCGTGGGCGCGCCCGTCGGAATGGGTTACGCGTGGCTGATGCTGGCGGGTCTGCGCACCTGGTGGCGCGACGCGGTCAACGCGCCCTTCCTGACGCTTCATGTGACAACGCTCAGCGTGGCGATCGGCGTCGTTGGCGGATTCCTTGTGGCAATGCTGAGCATTCGCCTGGCGCTTCGCGGGCTGATGCGGAAGTCGCCAAGGGCGCTGCTGGCGGGGGCCATCCAGTCAGAGATTGCGAGTGAACCAGGACGTCGACGCTGGGCGGGCGCCATCTTCGTCGTGTCGTTGCTGTGGGGATTGGGCGCGACGATCGCGGCGTTGTCGAGCGAGCGTGTGCCGCGCGTGCCCGCATTCTTCGGCGTGGGCGGCGGGCTGCTGATCGCGGGACTGGCGGCGATGGCGATGTGGCTCGGCGGATCCTCCGCTGGGCGTGTGATCCGTCCCGGCGGCGGCGCGATGTGGCGCCTGGGCCTGCGAAACGCGCGACGCGAGCGCAGCCGCAGCGTGCTGACGACATCGCTGATTGCGTGCGCGACCTTCGTTGTCGTCGCGGTCGGCGCCAATCGGCATCGCGCCGGCGAGGACGCGTACGCAAAGGACGCGGGGACGGGCGGCTATCGACTGATCGCAACCTCGTCGACGCCTGTCGCATTCGATCTGAACTCGCCCGAAGGACGCGAGCGACTGAGCCTGTCGGATGAAACGTCGGCGCTGCTGGACGGATGCGAGGCGATGTCCCTCCGTCGCATGCGCGGTGATGACTCAAGCTGTCTGAATCTGTACCAGGTGCGCCGGCCGGAGATTCTCGGCGCTCCCACGGCGTGGATCGAACGCGGCGGATTCGCCTTTGCGCAGTCCGCGGCGGCGACGACGGCGGAACGCGAAAACCCGTGGACGCTGCTCGACAGGGACGATGGCGACGGCGTCATCCCCGCCATGGGTGACATGAACACGCTGATGTGGCTGCTGAAGCTGGGAATCGGCGACGACCTGTCCATCGTTGACGAACGCGGTCACGACGTGAAGCTGCGCATCGTCGGGATGCTGTCGGGGAGTATCCTGCAGAGTCAGTTGATCATCAGCGAGGAACATTTCGTCGAGATGTTTCCGGAGACTTCCGGCTACGGGATGTTCCTGTTTGCCCCGAAGGATCTGGACGCCGCGGGGGCGACAGGCGATCGCTTCGACGCGTTGTCGGAGAAACTTGAATACGATCTGTCGTCTTACGCGTTCGACGCGGAATCGTCGCTGGATGTCCTGAACCGATTCCGCGCGATCGAGAACACCTACATGTCGGCGTTCCAGGCCCTGGGCGGACTCGGTCTGGCCATCGGCACGATCGGACTCGCCGTCGTGATGCTCCGCAATGTTGTGGAGCGACGTCGTGAGCTGGCGCTGCTGCGAGCGCTTGGTTATTCCCGTCGCATGCTGGGGACGATGGTGCTGGCGGAGAACGCGGCCCTGCTCGTCATCGGTCTTGCAGTCGGAACGATTGCGGCCTTGATTGCGGCGGGACCGAACATTGTGTCGACCGGCGCCCTCGTGGACTGGCGAGGCCTCACGGCGACGTTGAGCGTTGTCGCGATCGTCGGGCTGGCGTCGGGCATTTGGGCGGTCCGCGCCGCCGTGCGCGCTCCGCTCATTACTGCTCTGCGGAGCGAATAGCGCGCGAAATCTGGAAACGTCAAAAAGTCAAAATCAAAAAAGGCGGCAGGCGCTCTCGTACTGTGTGCGGTCAAAGGGAACGTTTGGGCGTCGTGGGGGTACGTGGGTCCAATGATTCGTTGTATTGCCGCATGGTTTCGGGGGCGCAATTCGGTTCGGCGGCCGGTAGGCTGGGCGCGGTTCATGACGTTGACCATCGATCCTTGAGAGTGAAGCGAGGGAGAGAGCAATGATCTCGGCCACGAAAAGAATCCTGACGCTCGTCGTCGCGGGTGGGCTGCTGGCGTCGGCCGCCACAGTCCGCGCAGGCGTGGACTGGGGCAACTGGCGCGGTCCGGCGATGAATGGATCGAGCGACGCGCACAATCTCCCCGTCGAGTGGAGTGAGTCGAAGAACGTTCTCTGGAAAACGGCGGCGCCGCATTGGTCGGGCTCGTCGCCGGTGATTGCAAACAACCGATTGTTTGTGCTGTCGGCGTCAAAGGGCGCGGCGGACGCCGAGGGCAATCAGGGGAAGGACGCGGGAGGGAACGAGATCCTCCTGCTTTGCTTTGACGCGACGACGGGCGAACACAAGTGGTCGAAGACCATCTCCGAAGGCAACCAGTTCTATAACAAGCACAACATGGCGTCGATTTCGCCGGTGACGGATGGCGAACATGTCTGGGCCGTCTCCGGAACGGGCGTCATTGCGGCCTTCGATTTCGATGGCAAACGGATCTGGGACTACGACCTGCAGAAGACGCACGGCAAGTTCGGCCTGTACTGGGGCTACGCGTCGAGCCCGCTGTTGCTGGATGATCTACTGATCGTTCAGGTGCTGCACGGCGCGAAGACCGACGATCCATCCTATCTGCTCGCACTCGACAAGAGGACGGGCAAGAAGCGATGGTACGTTGAACGCGTGACGGACGCGCAAAAGGAGTGCCCCGACGCCTACACGACGCCCGTTGTTTACGAGCATGACGGTAAGAAGCGATTCGTCATTTCAGGCGCAGACTGGGTGACGGCGCACGATCCGGCGACGGGCAAGGAGATCTGGCGCGCCACGGGACTGAATCCGCGCAGGGAGGGGAACTATCGCATCTGCGGGTCGCCGATCGCGATGAATGATCTCGTCGTCGCAACGAGCCGGAATCGGCCAATCGTGGCCGTGCGAGCGGGAGGAACGGGCGACGTGACGGCTTCGCATACGGCGTGGACGTACGACGACAGGAAAGGCCCCGATGTGCCGTCGGCGGCCTGCGATGGAACGTACCTCTATCTGATACACGACCGCGGATTCGCGACGTGTCTCGATTTCAGAACGGGCGCTGTCGTGTGGGGCCCCGAGCGGATCGAGGGGGGCGCCTACAGCGCGTCGCCGCTGGTGGCGGATGGTCGCGTCTATGTGACGAATGAAGACTGCGTGACGACAGTGCTGAAGGCCGGCCCGAAATTCGAAGTGATGGCGACGAACCGCCTCGATGGCGGCTACACGCTGTCGAGCTGGGCGGTCGCCGGGAACCGCATGTATCTTCGAGCGGGCACGCATCTGTATTGCATTGGGAAAGCTGAAACGCCGAAAGCCGAAGACTGAAAGCCGATGACCGGGCGTCATGCTCGCCCTTCAAGGCAAGCATGAGAAGTCGCGCGGGCGCGTCCCAATCGGCCGAAGTCAGACCGCGGTCAACATGCAAGTGGCGCCAGGCGATCACAAACCGCTGGCGCGACCTGCAAACAGGCCCCCGCTGTGAAACACGTCGGCGCGTCATGTCCGGATACGCCGGCCTGGCTCCCTTGCGGTCGCAGTTCGGGTGGCCGGGTGGCATGCTTGCCCTTCAAGGCAAGCATGGGAAGTCGCGTTATCGCAGATGCGGCGCGATCGCGTCGGGTCGATGACCCGACCTACATTACTCATATTGCATTGGGAAAGCTGAAACGCCGAAAGCCGAAAACTGAAAGCCGATGACCGGGCGTCATGCTCGCCCTTCAAGGCAAGCATGAGAAGTCGCGCGGGCGCGTCCCAATCGGCCGAAGTCAGACCGCGGTCAACATGCAAGTGGCGCCAGGCGATCACAAACCGCTGGCGCGACCTGCAAACAGGCCCCCGCTGTGAAACACGTCGGCGCGTCATGTCCGGATACGCCGGCCTGGCTCCCTTGCGGTCGCAGTTCGGGTGGCATGCTTGCCCTCAAAGGCAAGCATGTGAAGTCGCGCAATCGTGAATGCGGCGCGAGCCCGTCGGGTCGATGACCTAACCTACGATGTACAGATTTGGCGAACGGGCTGATCGTCAGCGGACGACGACGATCGTTCCGGGGGCGGCGCGCAGATGACTGGCGGCGTTGCCCTGGTTGACGGCGATCTCCAGCATGCCAGTCGAACCGATCACGGCCACGATTTCGCCGGGCTTCACGTCGGAATAGGTCGTGTGCAGATTCCCGATCCGCAAAGGTCCGACGTGAACGTTCAGTCGCTCAAGCGGCGAGCGGACGTTCTTGAGGTCCGTGGCGCTGATATTGCTGATGACGTTGCCGAAGTGATCGACGTAGAGGACCTGGCCTTCGAGACCGCCGCGTTCGAGCGACTTGGGCCGATCGATGTTGAGCAGTTCGAGCTGTCGGGAAATCGGTCCGACCTTCTCCATCAGCATGCCCTGCCACAGGTGGCCGGCGACGGGCGCGAATATGTCGCGGCCATGGAAGGTGTTGCTGACTTCATTCTGGTAAAGGCGGGAGTTCTCAATGGCGCGCAGCTCATCCAGGACGAAGTCCCGATGGATGAAGGTCATGAGACCGTTGTCCGGGGCGAGAATCGTCTGATTGCCGTAGCGCGCCGCGAGGATACGGCGGGTGGTCCCGACGCCGGGATCCACCACGGCGATGTGGATGGTTCCGGGCGGGAAGTACTCGAAGGCCTGTCGCAGCACGAACGCGGCGTGGACGACGTCCTGCGGCTGGATCGTGTGCGTAATGTCCACAATCTGGGCGGTCGGCGCGCGTTGAAGGATGACACCCTTCATGCAGGCGACGTAGTGGTCGGCGGCGCCGAAGTCGGAAAGTAACGTGATAACGCTCATCTGTACGTAGTATCGGCGTCCTGTGGTGTCCCGGCGGCCCAGTTTGGGGCGATTCCGTCATCTGAGTGTATGAACGGCCGCGCCGAAGCGTCAACGACCGGAAAAGGCGGGTCCGAAAGCCGCCGCCACGCCCGCCGAGGAAGGCCCCCGATAATGGAAAATCCAGGATTTCCGCGGGTTGCCGCCGTCGCGCCGCCAGCGATCGGACGTGTTCGTAAGTATTTGTGGATGAATTGTTTAGGGATTCATGTCCGATATGGGAATTCGGTCCGTGGCGTTCGGCGGCGGATGGACCGATTCGGATGTGGGGCCTCTCGGCGTGGATTGCGATACTATTCCGAGAGGTTTGAACCCCGCGCCGGGTACGAGTACCTTGCGCATCCCCATCGCCGTTTCCGCTGGAACACGGGTTTGCGACGGGGCACGAGGGCAGAGGCTCGCTGCGAAGGTGGCGGGATTCTACATGTTCGATTTCTCCTGGCTCCGGCCAAGCCGTTCGACAGATCCGCGCCGCAAGGGTGGTCCTCAGAACGCGTCATGGCGCGAACGCATGCGCAGGGCGATCGGCTGGCCGATGGTGGTCGCCGCTGGATTCTGGGCCTGCGCGTCCCTGATCGTCAGCTCGGGCGATGAGCCGCTCGGGTACGTCCCCGGCAAGGAGCTGTTCCAGCCCGTCATCTCCCGCGTCAGTTTCGAGCGCGTGAATCTGCTGCGAACAAACGATCTGCTTCGCAAGGAACAGCAGCAGGTTCCGAACTACTTCCGTTACAACTCGGCGCTCGCGAATCAGATCAAGGGCGAGATTCGATCGCTGTATCTCGATGTCAAGGCCTCGGTGTCCTATGAGGCGTTTGTCACGGAACACGGCGCGCAATGGAAACTGGACCAGCCCCTCTTCGATGTTCTCAAGGCCTGGACGGAGAAGCCGGGCAGCACGCTGGAAGCCGAACTGGCTTCACTTGAAAAGAACCTGAAGCAGGAGCCGATGACGGCGCGCCCGGGGATTGAACGGACAGTCAATTACACCGGGGAATACGTCGAACTTGAGACCGGCGAAGGCCGCGACGGCCTGAAGCGATATCGGCAGGTTCCCAGCGCCGAAGTGACCTATGCGGCGAACACGAAGCACGTGACGGAGCTTGCGAAAGTCGTCGTTCCGTCGGGGCTGCCCGCTGAAGCGAGGCCGTTGTTCGAGTCGATTGTGTCGAACGCGATCACGCCGGAAGGCGCTTCACCCAACCCCGTCTATATCTACGACGAGGAAAAGACAAAATCGGAGCTGGACCTGAAGGCCGCGTCCGTTGAGCCGGTGAAGGACACTTACAACAAGGGCGATCGACTCGTCGCCGCCGGAAAGATCACCCAGGAGACGTACGCGCTGCTGGAGGCGGAACACGCCGAGTACCTGAAACAGCGCGAAACGGACAAGGAACTGGCCGCCGAATGGAACAAGCGGCGCCTGGGACTGATGGGCGTGACCTTCCTCCTGACCATCGGTCTGTCCGTGTTCACGTTCAAGTGCCAGCCGAGAATCGCCCAGAAGGCGCCGCGGGCGCTGGGCGTCGCCACACTGCTGATCGGCATGGCCGCCTTCGATCGTTTCGTCCTGCTGGAGATCGGCAACTCGCCGATGTGGGCCGTCACGACAGTGACGATGACCGCGGCGATCCTGACAGTCGCCTACAGCCAGCTGTTCGCGTTCGGCGCCACGGCGGCGCTGGCGCTGCTGACGGCGCTGATCCTCGGGGCGCCGTACGGCCTGATGGTCATGCTTGTGACGGTCGCGGCCGTGACGACGCTGATGCTTCGGGAAATCCGAACGCGCATGAAGATGGTGAAAGTCGGTGTGGCGACGGCGATTGCGGCCGGCGTCAGCGCCGCGTTTACGCTGGCCGCGGACGGTCAGCCGATCTCGACGGACGTGGTCGTCGCGTCGATCGCGGCCTTCGTCGGCGTGGGCATCGTGCTCGTGCTGCTGCCCGTGATCGAACGCGCTTTCCGCATCACGACAAGCCAGACGCTGCTCGAGTGGGCCGACACGAGCAAGCCGATTCTTCGCGAACTCATTGAAAAGGCGCCGGGCACATGGCAGCACAGCCACCTGCTGGGCAGCATGGCCGAGACGGCGGCGGAAGAGGTCGGCGCGAACGGTCTGCTCGTTCGCGTTGGCGCCTACTACCACGACATCGGAAAGACGTGCAAGCCGCACTACTTCATTGAGAATCAGGACGCCAACATCAGCGCCCATCGCGGGCTCGCGCCGAGCATGAGCCTGCTCGTCATTCTGTCGCATGTGAAGGACGGACTGGCGCTGGCGAAGGAACACGGCGTCCCGCCGGTACTGCACCAGTTCATTGCCGAGCATCATGGAACCACTGTCGTTCGCTACTTCCACCATCTCGCCAGCGAGGAAGCGAAGGCGAGCGGCTATTCGTCGCGTGAAGTCAGCGATACGGATTTCCGTTATCCGGGTCCCAAGCCTCGGACGAAGGAGACGGCGATCCTGATGGTGTGTGACGGCGTCGAAGGCGCCGTGCGATCGCTGCACGAACCGACGCCGGGGCGGATCGAGGCCGTCGTGCATGACGTCCTGATGGCGCGCCTGATGGACGGCCAGTTCGATGACTGCGACATCACGCTCCGAGAGCTCGCGCTGGTCGAGCGCAGCCTCGTGAAGAGCCTGCGAGCGATCCACCACGGACGCATCGCCTACCCGAAGGCGAACGAGTCGTCGCGTGCAAGAGCGAAGACGGCATGAGCGCGTCCGAGGAGTCCATTCCCTCCGCCGCCGACGAGCCCGAGCCTGAATCGGGGATCGAGATCGCCGTCTCGGGCTGTCCCTCGCCGCTTGCCGAGGTTCTGCGGCGGGCGGCGGAACTGTCCCTGACGACTCATGGCGTGCAGCGCGGCAGCTTGGAGATCGCAGTCGTCGACGACGCCGAGATGAGCGCGCAGCACGCCCGCTGGATGGACGACGATTCCACAACGGATTCCCTGGCGTTTGACCTGAGAGACGAACCCGACGAAGACCTCGTCGATGGTCAGCTGATCGCGTGCGAGTCCGTCGCTCGACGGCGCGCCGAAGCGGCCGGTCACGACTGGCGCGACGAACTGACGTTGTACGTCGTCCATGGCTGCCTGCATCTCTGTGGTTTTGACGATCACGATCCAGAGGAATCCGCCGAGATGCATCGGGAAGAGGATCGGATTCTGGTGGCGCTGGGACTGCCCCCTGTATTCGCCAGGGGAGAAGCGCGTGACGAAGGAGCGTCGGAATGAGAGTTGCGGCCATACAGCTGGCGATACACCCGTCTTCCCGCACCACGACGATGCAGCGGGCAATCCACGAGATCGATCGCGCGGCGGAGATGGATCCGGCGCCGGATCTCGTCGTTCTGCCGGCGTTCGTCGACACGTGCGTCGATTCGCCGGACGACGTCCTGGAGAAGGGCGTGGGACCCACGGCGGCGACGTGCGGGTTTCGTGCGCGAAGCTGGGGCGTCTTCGTCGCGATGGGGATGGCGGAACGCGCGCGGCCGAGGCCGCGACTCAACGGTCTGTTGTTCGATCATGACGGCGACGATCTGCTGATCCAGTCCCTGACGCGGCCGGGGACCGCGCTCGCCGAGCGCTTCGACGCCTCGACGGAACGGCTGGAAGCGGCGGAAACGCTTCTGGGGCGCATCGCCGTGCTTGTCGACGACGACATCGTGGACGAGGCGTCATGGAATGATGTGGTTGCGGGGGGCGCCCAGTTGATTGTCGGCGTCGTTGGCGCCGGCGCGACGAGTGAGAAGTCGTTCGCCTCGGCGTTGTCCGATCTGGCGAAGCGATTCCATCGGCCGGTCGTTGTGGCGGACGTCACGACGTGCGGTAAGAAGGGCGCCGTGCGCCGGCGCGGCGTGAGTCGCATAGTCGCGGCCGATGGCGAAGTCGTGGCCGAGGCCGAGGCGGATACGGCGACGATTCTTGTCGCGGATCTGACGCTTCCGGCCGCCGCCGTGGTGGACGAATCCGTGGCCACATCCGGTTCGGGAGATTGACGAGAGGCGTCGTGCTCATCGGTTTCATGATTCTCTGGACGATTCTCGCCGTCTTCTTCGGAACGGCCGTCATCGCTGCGCGCTTCGCATCGCCGACACGACTGTCGACGCTGATGGGACCTGAAAAGGCGGCGCTGCGGCTCGATCCCTTCTTCGAAAACCAGGATGAATTCGCGCGATGCGCCCTGGGGTATCGACAACTGGCGATCGTCGCGTTTGTGCTGACACTGAATTCGTATGTGGCGAACCTCGACGCCGGCGCCCTGCGCTGGCTGTGGTTCTGGCTGATCTGCATTCCATGGCTGGTGATCGTCGGTGTTGCCGTTCCGACGGCGTGGGCGCGACACGCCGGTGACAGTTTTCTGTCCCGGACGATCGGTCTGCTCGATTCGATTCGAATTGCCAGTCGGCCTTTTCTCGTGGTGCAGGACTTCATCGGTGAAATTGTTCGTCGCCTCGCCGGGGCGCCGCGAGAGGACGATCCGGAGTCCGACGAGGTCGAGCGGGAGATTCTGGACGCCGTGCGGCATGGCGAGACGCGCGGCGCCGTGGATGCGACGGAGACGGAGATGATCCGTTCCGTCATGGTGCTCGACGAGACGAGCGTCGGCGAAATCATGACGCCGCGGACGGACATCGTGGGCATCGCCGCCGACGCGCCGCTGGATCATGTGCTGCACGTCGTGCGCGAGGAGGGGCATTCGCGCATTCCCGTCTATGAAGGCACGATCGATCATGTCATCGGCATCCTGTATGCGCGCGACCTGCTGATCGCTGACGACGGGGATTTCTCGATCCGCGAGAAAATGCGAGATGTGACGTTCGTGCCCGAAACGAAGGACCTCGCCTCGCTGCTGCGGGAATTCCAGGCGAACCGCGTCCACATCGCGATTGTGCTGGACGAATACGGCGGCACGGCGGGGCTCGTGACGATCGAGGACATCCTTGAGGAGCTTGTCGGCGAGATTGCGGACGAACACGACGAGCCGCCGATTCCTCCCATCCAGCGCATCGACGACAAGACGGCGGAGGTCGACGCGCGGCTGCGCGTCGACGAGATCAACGACGAACTCGATCTTTCGCTGCCCGAGGACGACGCCTACGACACGATCGGCGGATTTGTGCTGAGCAAGATGGGCCGGATTCCGCGGACGAGCGAGTCCTTTGTCGAAGGCGACATCCGGATCGAAGTCGTTGAGGCGGCCGATCGCGTCGTGAATCGTCTGCGGATTCAGCGGCTGGAACCCGTGGCGGAGGATTGAGTCGTGGCGCTCGTGAAGGACTCGGCGATCGTCCTGCGCCGACTCGATTTCAGCGAGACTTCCCAGGTCCTCGCCGTCTTCACTCGCGAACACGGCCAGCAGCGTGTCATCGCCAGGGGCGTGAAGCGCAGCACGAAATCGCGAGCCGGTATCGGCATCGATCTCCTCGAAAAAGGCGACATCGTATTCTCGGCGCGACCGGGCAAGGAAGATCGACTCGCCACGCTGACCGAGTGGCGGCAACGCGATGGTTATCGTCATGTTCGCGAAGACCTTGGCAGGCTGTACGCCGCCGAATACGCCGCCGACGTGACGACGCAACTGACGGAAACGCACGACCCGCACGCCGGATTGTTCGACGCCCTGGATGCGTTTCTTCAGTCACTTGCCGACAGCGCCGCGGAGGATGCGCTGTCCACGTACCTGTGGCGCATGCTGCGCGAAATCGGATTGCAGCCTCAGCTGGACGCCTGCGTGAGCTGTGGTCGCGACACGACGGGCGCCGGCGCGCTGTATTTCAGTTCGCACCAGGGCGGCGCGATCTGCTGTGACTGCGAGTCATCGGCGCTGGAAAAAAGACTGTTGTCGAAGGAAACGGCGCAGCTGTTGGCGCTCGGTCGCGACACGATTTCGGGGCGAGCCTTCCCGCTTCTGGATTACCACCTGCGCGAAACGATGGGCCGTCCGTCGAGGCTGTCGGCGCTGGTGCGCCGGACGTTTGGTGTCCGCCATCGGGCGTGAAATCCGGGTGGGGGGCGGTTTTACCTTAGTAAAACGATTTTCTTCGGCGTTTTTTCTTGACTTGACGCCGCGTCAAATCCCCTGTTGCGGATGGACATGGGATTTTTGCGAGTTTATCATACTCAGATCGGTACCGATGTCGGAGGTCAGTCGAACACGTTGGCTCTTTCGGCCACGCAACTCTGCGACTCTGAACGACGATGCCATGGCAGGGTCCGCCTGTGGGACCATTTCTTAGCGACCCGGAAAGTTGATAGGAGGTCGCACTGGCCCAATTTGTTAGGAAGAAACAATGGCCAAGAAGTTGTACGTTGGGAACCTGAGCTATTCCGTCACGGCGTCGGAACTCCAGGAAATGTTCGGTCAGTATGGCCAAGTCGTCAGCGCCGAAGTGATTGAAGATCGACACACCGGTCAGAGCAAGGGCTTCGGTTTCGTCGAAATGAGCTCGGATGACGAAGCTCAGCAGGCGATCGATGCGCTCGACAACACGGAAAGCAACGGCCGCACGCTGAAGGTCAATGAAGCGCGACCTCGCGAAGATCGCGGACCGCGCGGCGGCGGCGGTGGCGGCGGCTATCGCAGCGGTGGCGGCGGCGGCGGCGGCGGTGGCTACCGCGGCGGTCGCGGCGGCGATCGCGGCGGACGCGATCGCTACTAAGCGGCGCCTACGCAGCAACGCAGTTAAAAGAGAGAGGAGCGTTTCGACGCTCCTCTCTTTTTTCATGCGCAGTGGCCGGGTTCATGAGGCGCTCCGAAGGCACGCGCGATGGGAACCCCGGATTCCGGAAGGTCACACACTCGGCGTTGCCAACGGCGCGCATACACTGGCGGGCGTTGCGACAACGCGTTTCGGAAGGCGTCCCGACGGGACGCGCTACGGGAGCCCCGGGCAAGTGCAGGTCGCGAAGCGACCGGAACGCAGCCCGGGGTTAGAGACATTGTATCGTATTAAGTCCTGCAGGGACGTTCTGATTTCAATCCCACACGTATCGTTCATCGAACTTGATCTTGTTTCGTTTGAGGAACAACCGAAACTCATCCTGAAATGATCGCGTTCGATGATGCTCCTCCTGCCTCTCGATGTAGGCGACAACGCTTGCAACGTTGGATTCCGACACGGCGAACGCGCCGTAGCCGGCCTGCCATGCGAATGCGCGGAATTCGTCGCCCTTCGCCTTGATCCACCTGGATGACGAGGCTTTCACATCCTTGATGACGTCGCTCAACGCGTGTGTGCGTGACAGGTCGAACAGCGCGTGCACGTGATCGTCGACGGAGTTGATCAATAGCGGTGCGCAAGTTAGCCCCTTGAGCACAGTTGCCATGTAGGCGTGCATTTCATCGCGGATGGCGTTTGCAATGAGGGGTTCGCGATGTTTGGTTGAGAAAATCATATGGACGTGAAGGTTGGAGAGCGATTGCGACATGGATTCACCTCGACTCGTGATTGGCGTGAATGTGGAATTGCCGAGTTGGCATCGTAGTGATGGGTTGTCAATTGAGAAATCGAATGATGATCTCGGGAGTGCCAACAAGGTGGCGTAGAACGCCCTTACAGGGCTTGATTTCGTGTGGGGCGGTCAACCCGGGGCTGCACTCCGACCGCATTCGCGGTCTTCGTTTGCCCCGGGCTCCCGTAGGTCACGCTTTCAGCGTCGGGGGAATGATGGCAACTATTCGCTTGCCCCGGGTTTCCGTGGAGCACGCCTTTTGAAGTGGATCTTTCTGAGGGGGCGAGTCGTCGCGCGTCAGCAACGGCAATCACGCTCTGTTGGGGAAGTACGAATACGCGATTCGAAAGGCGTCCCGAAGGGACGCGCTACGGGTGCCCCGGGCAGGTGCAGGTCGCAACGCGACCGGAACGCAGCCCGGGGTCCGCATCGTTTCGCGTTTCACTGATTCCTGAAGGGACGACCTACGTTCAGGCCTGGTCGAGACGACACAGCGATTTGTTTCGGCAAGACGACGCGTTTGCAGATTCCTGGAATCGCGCACGGATCCACGTAATCGCAAATGGCGATCGCGCTGATACGGATGGAAATGGACAGGGAGTGGGTCGCGGCAATCAGCCCGCCAGCAGTTCGATCGCCTTGTCGCCCAGATGGTCGCGAAGCTTCGCGAGGGCGCGACGTTCGATCTGGCGGATGAGATCGGAAGAGCACACGTCTGAACTCCAGTCACGTTCGG
>ERZ795053.3768-NODE-3768-length-16951-cov-5.234789_pt1 | contig 16951 bp, 9 predicted proteins | sample MGYA00375137_ERZ795053 | MGnify/ENA primary metagenome ERZ795053 (study PRJEB30182, sample SAMN05720284) | activated sludge metagenome | isolation source: Anaerobic digester | place: Hong Kong | collected 2014-12-17 ...
GGTGTGCCTTGCCCGGACAGTGATGGCGACGGCATCCCGAACTACATGGACGCCGACGACGACAACGATGGCATCCCGACCGCGACCGAAGGGGCGACCGCCGACGCCGACAGCGATGGCATGCCCGACTACCTCGAGCCGAACAACGTCGACACCGACGGCGACGGTGTGATGAATGTCAACGACAGCGATGATGACGGTGACGGCACGCCGACCGCCAGCGAGATCGGTGCGGGTGGCCCATTGGCCCCGGCCGATGCCGACGGTGACAACATCCCGGATTATCTTGATGCCGACGATGCGACGACACCGGGTTCCGGTGGCGGTGACTCCGACGGTGACGGCATCCTCGACGTTGACGAATGTCCCGCCGGTGTGCCTTGCCCGGACAGTGACGGCGATGGCATCCCGAACTACATGGACGCCGACGACGACAACGATGGCATCCCGACCGCAACCGAAGGGGCGACCGCTGACGCCGACAGCGATGGCATGCCCGACTACCTCGAGCCGAACAACGTCGACACCGACGGCGACGGTGTGATGGATGTCAACGACAGCGATGATGACGGCGACGGCACCCCGACCGCCAGTGAGATCGGTGCGGGCGGCCCGTTTGCTCCAGTCGATGCTGACGGTGATCAGATTCCCGATTACCTGGACCCGGATGATACGACGACCGATGGCAGTGGTGGTGATTCGGATGGTGACGGCATCTCAGACGTAGATGAGTGTCCCAATGGCATTCCCTGCCCGGACAGCGATGGTGACGGCACGCCTGACTACAATGATGTCAGCAACACGCTGTCTATCAAAATCTTCCTGGCTGGAGCCTACAGTCGAAGCAGCGACATGATGCGTGATGACCTACGCGTGAAGGCACTGTTGCCGACCTCTTCGCCCTATGCCGGTGCCAATGCAACCGCGGATCCCGCACTCTTTGCCGTGACTGGTAGCAATGCCATTGTCGATTGGGTAGTTGTGGAACTGCGCGACAGCGGTAATCCAGCCACCGTCGTTGCACGGCGTGCCGGGCTTCTGCAACGCGATGGCGATGTAGTCAGCACAAACGGTGTCTCTGCCATGGACTTTGGTGACCATAGCGGTGATGTCTATGTGGCTGTCCGCCATCGCAATCACCTGGCTGTGATGACGGCTAACCCCGTTACACTGGCGCCCACTGTCACCGTAGACTTCACGACCGGTGTTGGCACCTATGGAGCCGATGCACAAACTTTGCTGGAAGCTGGTGTCTACGGCATGTGGGCTGGTGATGCTGCGGGTAATGGGAATGTCATCAATGCCGGTCCTGGCAACGATGTCAATCCGATACTTGTCAAAGTCTTGGCGGATTCGGCGAATGCCAATCTGAGCGCCAACTACATTGTCGAAGGCTATGCGGCTACCGATGTCAACATGGACGGTGAGACCATTGCCGCTGGCCCCAGCAACGATGTCAATACCGTGCTGATTTCGGTCTTTACCCATCCTGGGAATAGTAGCTATGCTGCTAATTACATTGTGAGCGAGCAACTGCCGACTGCGCCGTAACGTACGCTTCTTCACGCTCCGCTATCTGTGTCCAAAGCGCTCTAGCGGGGTGTGGAGAAAAGATAATGCAAACGGCACACGTAAATCACAAGGCTCATCTACGAAAAGTGTGAGTTGCCAGAGGCGGTGATAAACCGTTGTAGTGCTCAACTCACACTTTCGGCTGATGATCGAATTATAAGGAGTCACAGATGAATCGGTTTTATACAACAATGCTGCTGCTGATTGGGCTACTGAGCTTGATCGTGCAGCCCAATATCGCCGTCGCCGCGCCGTCCAATACCGTGACGGCCACTGACGGGATTGAGTTTCGCATTGCCCACGTCAATGGCAATTATGAGGTCTATATGCGTCCGAATGTCGATGCGACGGGGCCGGCGATTACGTTGACCGCCCAGGTAACTATCAAGGTACCACACGGTGTGGATGTGGATCGCTTTCTCATCACCGGCTTAACAAACGCTGTGGCAGGGACGGAATGGACGGAGACCTCACGCGTCGATGCCCCGGTTGAAGATCGCAACGCCGACTACATTTCGTTGACGGTCGCTTTCCCAAGTGGGAATCACCAGGCATTCTCTTGGGCCGCCGGTGAAGAAATCAAAGTCTTCAGCTTTGCAAATCAAGGTAGTTGTCTCGGTGCGGTCTCCTTGTTATCAAATAATGATGCGTTTGTCCCCGATCTGGCACAGGGAAAGCGCAACTCCGCCAACACGAACCCCGGAAACCAAATTGATGTGTTGAATTTGGGCGAGGGCAACCTCTTTGCCGGGATCTATGGGGGGGCTGCATCCTGTGAGACACGCGCGATTGAATTGAACAACCATCTCTATCTGCCAATCGTTTCCGGCAACTAATAGACAACCCCCTGAAAAGTTGTACGTATTTCACGTGCTCTGCTCGAGAGAAATTGTACAACTTTTCAGGGGGGTATCAAGAAAGTGAGATCTGTTTGCAAACGGTACTCTGGACAGGAGAAGAAGTACCGTTTGCAAACAAACTGCGTGTTAGAGGGCTATTTCTAGTGAAGTACCAAGCTGACCGGCATACCTTCCGTTGCCGGTCAGCTCAAAAACAAAGTCCGTCTGCTCAGAAAAACTTTCGAGAAAAAAGATTGGAATATTCATCGTATATGCGATGAATTGATACACCCACATCCCATTCCTGATTTCAGGATGAAGTCTAACACACCGTTCTACCTACGTTTGGATGAAGAATCTCTCCAAAACTTCGGTTGTGGCCAGCAGGAACAGAGAAGTTTTGGACAGAAACTAAGAACCCACCCTGGAATTCGCTAGTTGGATCGATGGCGTATGTCTACCGATGAGAGCGCCCCGGAGAATTTCAGGATAGCTACTAAGAGCCAATCCTGAAAATCGGTTGTAGCTCTGCGGACTACTCCTACACGGGAGATCGCTACAGAGATTTTCAGGAAAGATACTAACTGTGAGGGACTTATGAATACCATGTACAACCGATTGCAGCTACTTCGCGGATTGATGATTATCGCTCTTCTGTTTCTTATGTCGCCGCAAACTGCCGTTGCGCAAAGCAGCGGTTTTGAATTCAAGATATTGATCGACGGCAACACCTATGAAGTGTACATACGTCCGCTCGTCACGCCCGCCGCACCCAATTTGACGTTAACGTCGCAGATCACTTTGAAGGTACCGCATGCCGTGGGCGCCGATAAATTTGAAGTGAGCAACCTACAGAGCCATGTGGTGGGCACGGCGTGGGCGTTGACCTCGCGTATTGATGCCCCACTGGAAGATCCCAACACCGACTATCTTTCGTTTTCTGTCTCTTTCCCATCCGGTGACTACAGTAGCTTTCAATGGGCTGCCGGCGTGGAACAGAAGGTCTTTTCCATCCAGAATAGTGGGCGCTGTTTGGGGCCAGTTGCCTTGCTGGAAAATAGCGACCCCTTTAATCAACTGCCCAACTCCGCCCGGACAAATCCCGGCAACCAAATTGATGTCTTGGGGGTAGCGCTAGACAATGCCTACATCCGCAACTATGATGTCGGCCAAGCCGTCTGTTCGCCAACTGACGGTGACGATGATGGTGATGGCATTAGCAATGCCGAAGAAGGCACAGCAGATGTGGATGGCGATGGTGTGCCCAATTACGTTGACAACGATTCCGACAACGATGGCATTCCTGACCGGATCGAATATGAACTCTCGCCGACGGATGACCGTGACAGTGATAACGATGGTATCCCTGATTTTCTGGATCTGGACAGTGACAACGACGGTATCAATGATGCCCAAGAGGCGGGGCACAGTGCCGATGCGTTGCGTGATGGCCTGGCTGACGGCCCCTACGGCGCAAATGGCCTGTCAGACTTGGTCGAGACAGCGCCGGACAGTAGTGCAACCAACTATCCACTTGCCGACAGTGACAACGATGCTGTGCCGGATTACTTGGATTTAGATAGTGACAACGACACAATTGCTGACTTGATTGAAGGCGGTAGTGGGGCGTTGGATGCCGACAACGATGGTGTGGCCGATGGCCCAGACAGTGATGGCGATGGCATTGTCGACAGTGCTGACGGCAATGATGACGGCGATCGCAATGATTTCGGCAATGCGCCGTCGGCAGGTTTACCCAATGCCGACAATGATCCCATTCCCGATTACCGGGATGGCGACAGCAATGGCGACGGAATCGATGATATCAAAGATGCTGGAAATAGTGATCTCGACGCCGATAATGATGGTATGGTCGATGATACGACAGACAGCGACGGCGATGGCATTCCGGACAACGCCGATACCGACGATGCCATCTTTGGGGGTCTGCCCAATCCGTTGACCGACGGTGACGGTGACGGCATTCCCGATAAGCGCGAGGGAAACGGTGACCCCGATGGCGATGGTATCCCCAACGATCAGGATTTAGACAGTGATAACGATGGCCTGCCCGATGCTGTGGAAGCCGCCAATGCGCCGCGCAACGGTGACAGTGATGGTGACGGGATCCGGGACTTCCTGGATCTCGACAGCGACAATGACGGCATCAACGATGCCCAAGAAGCCGGCCATCGCAACGCCGATAGTGACAACGACGGCCTAACTGATGCACCGTACGGCCCCAATGGTTTGGCCGATAAAGTGGAGACAACGCCTGAGAGCGGTACAATCAACTATATTGTGGCCGATAGCGATGGCGACGGCACGCCAGATTATCTGGATCTGGACAGTGACAATGACACAATCAGCGATTTGCTCGAAGGCGGGAGCCGCGCTGTCGATGCGGATAACAATGGTGTGGCCGATCTGCCGGATAAAGACAGCGATGGAATTGTCGACAGCGCTGACGGCAACGACGGCGGCGATCTCAATGACTTTGGCGATGCGGTCAATCCACCCTTGCCCGATGAAGATACGGATGGAATTCCGGACTACCGCGATCCCGATAGTGACAACGATGGTACCCCGGATATTGCGGAAATTGGCAACGGCGATCTCGACGGCAATGGTGATGGGATGGTTGACGCCGACGGGGATAACGATGGTGATGGTATCCCCGATGTCGTCGATACCGAAGATACGCTCTTTGGCGGTCTGCCCAATATGTTAACCGACAGTGATCAGGATGGCATTCCCGATCACAAAGAGGGCAATGGCACAGTCGATACTGACGATGATGGTATCCCCAATCATCTGGATCCCGACGATGATGGCGATGGCATTCCAACCAAGGATGAGGATCTCAACGATGATGGCGATTGGCGCAACGATGACGCCGACAACGATGGTGTGCCGGCGTATCTCGATCCCAATGATCAACTCCCCGGTGCTGGCGATGCCGATGGGGATGGGTTGACTGACGCAGAAGAATGCCCGGCTGGGATTCCTTGCCCGGACAGTGACGGCAGCGGTAGCCCCGACTACATGGATACAGACAGCGATAACGACGATATTCCCGACAGTGTGGAAGCCACCGACGATAGCGACGGCGATGGTGTGCCCAATCGCCTGGAGAACAATAATATCGATCTCGATCGTGATGTCAAACCCAATCACGTTGACCCGGACGATGATGGGGACGGTATTCCCACCGCAGCTGAAGATCTGAATGGGAATGGTGTTTGGACCGATGACGATGCCGATGGCGATGGTATCCCTGCCTATCTCGATCCCAACGATCATCAGGATGGCTTTGGGGATGCGGACAACGATGGCGTCAATGACGGGGCGGAATGTCCTGGAGGAATTCTCTGTCCGGATACTGATGACGATGGTATGCCCGATTATCTTGACCCCGATTCCGACAACGATGGTATTGTTGACGCGATCGAATGCCCCAATGACGCCCCCTGCCCAGACAGTGACGGCGATGGTATTCCGGATCTTCTGGAGCCGAATAACAAAGATACCGACAACAATGGCACACCGAACCATCAAGATCCCGACGATGATGGGGATGGAACGCCCACGAGCGAGGAAGATTTGGATGACAACGGCGATTGGTTGAATGACGATGCCGATGGCGATGGTATCCCTGCCTATCTCGATCCCAATGATGATCAGCCGGGCTTTGGGGATGCGGACGAGGATCTTGTGCCCGATAATCTGGAATGTCCCAGCGGATTTCCTTGTCAAGATACGGACGGTGACACCATTCCTGATTACATGGACCCAGACGATGATGGTGATGGGATGCTCACGAAGGACGAAGATATTGACGGTGACGGGAATCCGGCCAACGATGACACCGATGGAGATGTGGTTTGGAACTATGTGGATCCCGATGATGATGGGGACACGGTGCCAACGCTTGACGAAGATCCCAATGGTGATGGTAATCGTAATAATGATGACACGGATGGGGATGCGACTCCCAATTATCTCGATGTGGATGACGATGGCGATGGTGTGCCAACCAAAGTTGAAGATCCCAATGGAGACGGCAATCCCCAAAATGACGATAGCGATGAAGACGGCAAACCAAACTATCTCGATACCGATGATGACGGTGATGGTATCTTGACGGCAGATGAAGATATCGACAACGACGGTGATCCCACAAATGATGATACCGACGGTGACGGCAAACCAAACTATCTCGATACCGATGATGACGGTGATGGCGTCCTAACAATCGTCGACAACGGCACCTATGATCCGAACAACCGTGACTTTAACGATGACACCGATGGTGACGGCATTCCCAACTATCTCGATGATGATGACGATGGGGACGGCTTGACCGCGGATGAAGAAGACTTGAATGGTGACGGCGACAGCAGCAATGATGACACCGATGGTGACGGGATTCCCAATGCCCTGGATCCGGATGACGATGGCGATGGCATTTTGTCACGTTTGGAAGATCTGAATGGGGACGGTGATCTGACCAATGATGACAGCGATGGTGACGGCATCCCGGACTATCTGGACCCGCAGCCGAGGCTATACTTGCCCATCGTGCTGCACTAGTACAGTTGGGCGTAAATACCTGGACAGAAATCAGTAGCGTTTCTCTCTGGAAAGCAGCCGATTTATCTGTCTACTTATTTCTGCCCGGATTTACTAGTCGATAAACCCCTTACGAGTTGAAAAATGGGGGACCACGGCATCATGCCGTGGTCCCCCATTTTTTTTCTATGGTGAGAGCCGTCCTTGCCCTTTACACTGCCGGTGCTGCGGTTGAACTGCGGATAATGATCTCCACCGGCAGTTTGACCTCCTGGTATGGCGTTGATTCCGCACAATTAATGCGTTTTAATAGCAACTCTGTGGCGCACCGGCCAATCTCATAGGCCGGCTGCACGGCAACCGTCAGAAACGGTTCACTGGCCCAAGAGATCGGCACATCATCAAAGCAGACCACGGAGATGTCTTCCGGTACTCGTAGCAATACTTCGCGTAGTAGGCGACCAACGCCTACCGCGATAAAGTTGTTCCCCGCCACAATTGCCGTCGGCTGTGCCTGCAACACGCGTGCGGTCATTGCGTAGCCGCTCTCCACGGCATATTCTCCATAGAGAATTAATGCCGGATCAATAGGGAGCTCTGCATCACTCATGGCTTGGCAGACCGCTTCAACGCGCTCAACCGAGGTGGAGATATAGCGGGGACCGGTCAACACTGCAATGCGGCGGTGGCCCAACGCCAGTAGATGTTGCGCCAATTTGTAGGCGCTGCCGTAGGTGTCTCCCCGCACCGTATCGACCGATACATCGGGAATTGAGCGATCAAGCACAACGATTGGTACCTGTTGGCGCTGGATCACCTGAATCGACTCAGTTGATGCCGTGGTCGGCACCAGCAGAAACCCATCCACCCGTTTGCGCAGGAGCACGGAGACATATTCCTCTTGTTTTTCCTCTTTTTCATCCGTATTGCAGAGAATGACACTAAAGCCCTGTTGGTTGGCAACATCTTCCACCCCGCGTGCTACCGTGGTCCAAAATGGGTTGCTGATGTCGGCCAGCAGCATCGCCAAAATGTGGGTGCGATTGGAACGGAGACTGCTTGCCAGCGAGTTCGGCACGTAATCCAGCTCTTTGGCCGCGCTTTCGACGCGTTGCCGGGTCTGTTGGCTGACATATCCCGAATTATTGAGCACGCGCGAAACCGTAATGGGGGCAACACCAGCTTTTGTGGCGACATCTTGAATCGTGGCCATCGTGGTTTGTCATACCTGTATAGATTAGATTAGGGTGTATAGCACCTTTTAGGGATTACAGAGACAGACTCACTGAAGCGTCCAGCGCAATGCCCAAAATGGGGTACGCACCCAGCAGATGTAGATTCTAATGATTTGACAAGGGATAGCGCGAACAGTATACTATATTACACTCCCAATATGGTAACCGTACCATAGATGATTTTCCAAATAATTTCTCCAAGCGTATAGTCTGCTAGTATACTGCGATACAAAACTCTTTAGTATCCCGGTGGTCATCGGACTAGGATTCCGGTAGCCTTTTTACAGGCAGCGGATCGTGTTCGTTGTTATAGTATTAACTTCGCAATGGACTAGCGTCTGATAACAGAATCTTCTGAATTTGTGCGGATAACTGCTCTTGGCAATTCTTAACATGGTGCGGAAAAGTGAGGATTCCCTGTGACAACAGAAAGATCTACTATTCAGGTTAATAGGCCGCCCTTACAGCGTGCGAAGGCGCAAGGCAATGCCTGGAAGCAGATGAAACGCAATTGGCAACTATACTTATTTCTGTTATTGCCAATTGTTTGGTTACTGGTCTTCATGTACTATCCCATGTATGGGGCACAAATTGCATTTCGAGATTTTTTGCCCGGCCGCTCTATCTTGGGAAGTGAATGGGTGGGGCTAACAAACTTCAGCCGCTTTTTCGAATCTCCGCTCTTTGTGCGTTTGCTCAAAAATACATTTGTACTTTCCTTTTATTCATTAATATTCGGTTTTCCGATTCCAATAATTTTGGCACTGAGCTTAAATCAATTACGAACGGGCTTGTTCAAGCGCAGTGTACAGATGATTAGTTATGCGCCTTACTTCATTTCAACTGTAGTTATGGCTGGTCTCATTTTACAGTTCCTCGATCTGCGGCGCGGTCCCCTCAACCTTTTGTTGCAATTTATTGGTATTGAACCGATTCATTTTATGGGTACGGCAGATTACTTCCCCTCCATCTACGTTTGGTCCGGCATCTGGCAAAATACTGGCTTTGGGACAATCATCTACCTGGCTGCGTTAACAACCATTGATCCAGCCTTGCATGAAGCAGCCGTGGTCGATGGTGCCAACCGCTTGCAGCGCATTTGGCATATCGATGTGCCTGGCATTATGCCGATTGTCATGACGCTGTTGATTCTAAACATGGGGCAATTAGCGAACGTGGGCTTTGAAAAGGCCTTTCTGCTGCAAAATCCGCTTAATCTGGCCACGTCCGAAGTGATCAGCACCTACGTGTATAAGGTCGGTTTGGCCGGCGGCGTGGCAAACTTCTCCTATGCTGCCGCTATTGGTCTCTTTAACTCAATTTTGGGATTGATTATGCTACTGGCGGCGAATCAGCTTGCCAAGCGATTTTCTCAAAATAGTTTGTTCTAAGCTATTCGCTGCGTCGATATCTGATTTGTATGAAGGAGCGTGAAACGCACCTATGACGACACAAGCCACTACGCAGGCTGCTGTGAAACCGACTGGGCAAATGGTAAGTCGTAGCGCACGCCGCCGTATCCGAGAAAGCCGGGTGGACCAGCTTTTTAATCTGGTTAACTATACAATCTTAACGATTTTTCTCGTTGTCGTTCTCTATCCACTACTCTATGTCGTCAGTGCTTCCTTCAGCGATGGTGCTGCCGTGATCGCCGGCAAAGTTGTGCTGTGGCCAGTAGATTTTTCGGTGGCAGCTTACCAGAAAATTTTTGCCTATGATCGCGTATGGACTGGCTACGCCAACTCACTCTTCTATGCTGTTTTTGGTACCTTGCTCAATATCGGTATGACATTGATTGCGGCCTATCCGTTGGCACGTCGTGATCTCTATGGACGTGGAGTGATTCTCGGGCTCTTTGTCTTTACAATGTTTTTTAACGGTGGATTGATTCCTTCCTATCTTTTAGTCCGTGATCTCGATATGCTGAATACCCGCGCCGCCTTAATCGTTCCCCAAGCGCTGTCGGTATGGAACTTACTCATCGCCATTACCTACTTTCGTTCGTCCATCCCACCGGAATTGCTGGAGGCGGCGCAGTTGGATGGCTGCAACGATTTTCAATACTTTTTCCGGATTCTCTTGCCGCTTTCAACACCACTGATTGCTGTTCTAAGCCTCTTTTATGCCATTGGCCACTGGAATCAATTTTTTGCCGCCCTAATCTACTTGAGCAAAGAGGAGCTCTATCCACTTCAGATTATTCTGCGTGATATTTTGATTCAAAGTCAGGTGGATATGAACATGGTCGATGACATGAAGACAATGGCTGCCAAACAAGCCATGCGCGAATTGATGAAATACGCGCTGATCGTCGTCGCGTCGGTGCCGGTTCTGATGATTTACCCATTCGTTCAGAAATATTTTGTCCGTGGTATCATGTTGGGCTCGATCAAAGGCTAGATACTAATGGGCGAATTTACGATTGGAGTATTCGTTCATTAGCTAGTTCTTGTTGCGAAACGTCGCTTTCTCACGCAAAGGCGCGAAGCTCGCCAAGAAATACCAGTGAGACCTTTGCGGCTTTGCGTGAACCATTTCTGCCTTTCGCAAAGAACGCAAAGTTTTCTCTAACCCATCACGTTTTATCCAACAGCTAACAGCCATCAAGTATCGAATGCTATCAAGGAGGAAGTTTCATGTTCAAACGTCGTTTTGCTGTATTTTGTACGATACTGACCGTGGTGTCGATCGTGCTCGCAGCTTGCTCGCCGGCCGGATCGCCTGGGGAAGCGGGGAGTGCTTCGGAGGCAGCTGCGCCGGCAGCAGGTGTTGCAGTTGCGCCCGCGGGTGAATTCCCAATTGTCAGTGAACCTATAACGATTAAGGCCTTCATCTGCCCAAACAGTTCTGTCAAGGACTACAATGACAATGAATATACCCGTTGGTTGACAAACTTAACCAATATCAGCTTAGAGTTGGATATCCCGCCAGTGCCCGATGCGCAGCAGAAGCTGAATTTGATGTTAGCCAGCGGTGATCTGCCCGAAGTGATTATCGGCTGTAATATCCGTCTCGACCAAATGCAGATTTTGGCCCAGCAAGGTCTGGTGCTGCCGCTCAATGATTACATTGACAAGTATGGCGTCGAATTCAAAAAAGTCTATGAGGCTTACCCGCAAATTGAGGATCTGATCACCTTGCTCGATGGTAAGATCTATGGCCTACCTCATGTCAATGACTGTTACCATTGCAGCATGTCACAGAAAATGTGGGTCTACCAACCATGGCTCGACAAACTTGGGCTGGAAGTGCCGACAACGACGGAAGAATTCTATCAGATGTTGAAGGCCTTCAAAGAACAGGATCCAAATGGTAATGGGCTGGACGATGAGATTCCTCTTTCCGGTACAACCTTTACCAATGGTGGCTGGCATTCTCCCATCGATCAGTTTATCATGAACTCGTTTGTCTATAACGATGTCGTGACCCCAAATGGCGCCCGTCATCTGATCCTCGAAGATGGTACGGTTAAGGCGGCCTTTACCGAACCGGGCTGGCAAGAAGGCTTAGCTTATCTGCATAAACTTTACAGTGAAGGGTTGATTGATCCGCAAGCTTTCACCAACGACTCCAGCTTGATTCAACAACTGGGCGAAAATGCCGATGTGCCGATTTTGGGCGCGGTAGGTGCCGGCTGGTATGGGGTCTTTACGCAAAATGGTGGCCCCAGCGGTCGCTGGAAAGAGTATACGCCAATTGCTCCGCTTGAAGGACCTAGCGGAATGCGCCAGACCCCGCGCACACCGTATCAACCTACAGGTGGTCAAGCCAACTTTGTCATTACCAATCAAGCGAAGAATCCAGAAGCTGCGTTTCGTCTGGCCGATGTCTTCTACGGCTTTGATTCGACAACCAATTCAGTGTTTGGAGTTGAAGGGGAAGATTGGGTACGTGCAAGTGACACAGATGTCTCCATCGCCGGTGGCAAAGCACTTTATACCGTCTTGAAAGTCTGGGGTGGTGAACCGCAAAATCGCCATTGGTCACAGACCGTGCCGACCTTCCGCACCAATGAGTACCGCATGGCCCAGACCTACAATCCAGATGATCCGTTGGAACGCTGGCTCTTTGAGTGGACACGCGACCTGATGGAACCCTATGGCACCACCGATAAAGCTGTGCCCCCCTTGGTCTTTACGGAAGAACAATCCAAGCTCTTTGGTGAATTAAATACCTCGGTGCTGACTGCGGTTGACGAGTGGACAGCCAACTTCATCATTGGTAACGCCGATGTTGAGGCTGATTGGGATACCTACCTTGCCACCTTGAACGATACAGGCTTACCCCAATTCCTGGAAATCTATCAGACGGCGTATGACGCGAAATACAAATAACTAGTTTTTTCTGATTGTGCGTTAGGGAGATGGTGTGGTTGAATCAGTGTCATCGATTCAACCACACCATCTCTCTCTTTGTTCTTCGTGATGCGTTTCTTCTGCGGCTGGAGATAATGATGTCCGTACCTGTCCAACCTGATCAACAGCAGGAGAACCGGCTTCAGTGGTGGCGTGAGGCACGGTTTGGTCTCTTTATTCATTGGGGACCGGTGAGCTTAGTCGGCACCGAGATCGGCTGGTCACGCGGGGGGGAGCGGCGCGGCTTGCGTTTTACGCTACCACCTGGCCCAGTGCCGGTTGAGACTTATGACAACCTCTACAAAGAATTTGATCCTCAACAATTTAATGCAACTGAATGGGTCCAAATTGCCCAAGATGCGGGCATGCGCTATTTGGTCTTTACGAGTAAACACCATGATGGCTTTGTAAACTTTGATTCTGCGCTCACTGATTATAAGGTCACAAGCCCCCTTTCCCCCTTTGGTCGCGATATCGTTGGCGAATTGGCGACTGCTTGTCACGCTGTAAAACTGCCCTTTGGCTGTTACTATTCCCCACCGGATTGGCGTCATCCGGATTACCGCACGGAGCAACACCAACGGTATTTAGACTATTTTCACAATCAGGTGTTTGAACTCTGTCGTAACTATGGTGAACTGGCCGTTCTCTGGTTTGATGGTCTCGAAGAAAATTTTACCAATGCGGAAGTTGTGGAGCGTTACCGGGACCAAGAGGTTTTTGCCAGCGCCCAGATTTGGAATTCTGAAAAGCTATTCGAACAAATTCGTCGGTTGCAACCAAATATTCTCATCAACAACCGTTGTGGAATGCGCGCCGACTTCGATACACCGGAACAGATGATTGGCGCGTTTCAGACTGAGCGGGCCTGGGAAAGCTGTATTACGATGGGCGATCAATGGGCGTGGAAACCCAACGATAACCTCAAATCGCTTCAACAGTGCCTGCACACGTTGATCCAAGTTGCTGGTGGTGACGGCAATCTTCTTTTCAATGTTGGTCCGATGCCTGATGGTCGCATTGAACCGCGCCAGGTGGAGCGCCTGCGCGAGATGGGGGATTGGCTGCGCAACTATGGTGAGAGTATCTATGGCACGCGTGGTGGCCCCTTCCGACCTGGACCGTGGGGTGCTTCCACACACAATGAACGGTATGTTTATTTGCATATCTTGGACTGGCCTGCGGAGAAGTTGAGCCTACGCTTGATGTCTTCTCAATCGGTTGTGAACAGCCAAAACTTGACTGGTGACAGAGTTGCGATTGTACAAAGCGATCAGGGCATCGTTGTCACGGTTCCTCCCGCTGATCGTCACCCAATTGATACCGTTATTCGATTGGAAATGTCCTAATGTACTTGTCGCTACTTAGCCTTTGAAGGAGTTTCCCATGACCATCACGGCAGAACAAGCTGCTTTCTACAAAGAAAACGGTTACCTCGGCGCCATCGATATTGTTGACCCTGCCGAAGCCGCCCGCATTCAACAGCAATTTGACGCCCTGGAGGTGCGCGTCGGTAAAGAGAAGGCGCAGGTTGGCCTCATTGATTACCACTTTCAGGAACAATTTATCTGGCAATTGGCCACCCACCCACGTATCCTTGATGCTGTCGAAGCGGTCATCGGTCCCAATTTCCACTTGCTCGCCACCCACTTTTTCAACAAATATGGCGAAGGCGAGAAGGCTGAAGCCTTTGTCGCCTGGCACCAAGATGTCACCTTTTGGGGGCTAGAACCGCCTTATGCCATCACCGCCTGGTATGCCGTCGACGACAGCGACCGCGAAAATGGCTGCATGCAGGTCATTCCCAACACCCACCACGGCATCCAAGAGCATGGCAAGTCTGCACAAAAGGGAAATCTGCTCAGCATCAATCAGGAGGTTCTGGTGACACCGGAACAACGCCAGACCGCAGTTGATCTACCCTTGCGCGCCGGCCAGATGTCGCTGCATGACGGGACATTGATCCACGGCAGCCTACCCAATCGTTCGGACCGTCGGCGTTGTGGTCTCACGCTGCGGTATGTGCCCACGTGGGTCAAGCAAACCGTCGACAACTCTCACGGCAAACGTTGGAACGGCATTCTCGTGCGTGGCGTCGATACAGAACAGAATTTTGGTCAACTAGCCGCACCTTTCCCCTTGCCGAGCGCCGCCTAGTCCGGGTTGTGTTGCGAACTAATCGCTTTCTCGCACAGGCACAATACACTATTCTGGAAAATAAGTTCATGCAAAGGCGCAAGGCTCGCCGGGAAGAGCGCAACAAAATGCTCTTGGCGAGCTTCGCGCCTTTGTGAGACCGATAGAAACCCTATGAAACTCCCTTCGCTTCGGCTGTTCTACTTCTCAGTGGCTGCGCTGTGGACCCTGGCTGTGCTCTATGCGCGTGGTAATGCATCGGTCCAAGGAGCGCCGGATATTGCGCCGGTGACGCAGGCGACACCGGCGGTAGTCGCGCCCGATACCTTTGTGGCTACCGCTGACAGCGCCGACATTACCGCCATCCACGCCGGTAGCTGGGATGAGTACAGCGAAGTTCGCGACTTTACCGATGGCTATCTCGCCATGGGGCAGGCCTGGGGCGACTATGACAATGACAGCTTGGTTGACCTCTATGTCACCGGTGGTCAGGGCGCGAGTACTCTCTACCACAACCTGGGTGGCGGTCGCTTTGAACGCTCACCCTTCTCCGCCGCGGTGAGTTTACCTGACCGCTGGACCGGTGGCGCGGTTTGGGCGGACTACGATAACGATGGCTGGCGCGACCTCTATGTGTTGGTCCACGGTGCCAATGTCCTCTTTCACAACGACGGGGGGCACGGGTTGCGCGATGTGACCGCAGTTGCGGGTGTCGGCGATCCCGGTAAGGGATCAACCGCCACCTGGGGTGATTTCGACGGCGACAGCTATCTCGATCTCTATGTCACCAACTGGTCCTGTTATCCGGCCTGTGATCCGGTCGACGACGCACAGGCGCAGGATCGCCTCTACCGCAATAATGGCCCCGACGCGGAGGGTGTCGTCACCTTTACCGATGTCTCCCACTGGCTCACGTACGGAAAGCTCTTGGGCGCCGGCTTTGCCGCGACCTTTGTCGACATCGACGATGACCGCGACCCCGATCTCTATGTCGTCAACGATAAGCTCTACAACCCCATCGGCAATGTGCTTTGGCGTAATGATGGCCCAGATGAGGACGGTCGTTGTGGTGGCTGGTGTTGGACCGATATTTCGGCGGAAAGCGGTGCCGATGCTGTTCTGCACGGCATGGGGCTCGCTGTCGGTGACTACGACGAAGATCTCGATCTCGACTTCTATGTCACCAACATGGTCGACCCTGGCGAACTGTTGCAAAATGACGGTAGTGGCCGCTTTGCCGACAGCACGGCATCGGCTGCGTTGCCCACCGGTGTAAGCGATGCCGTCGGTTGGGGTAGCGCCTTCTTCGATTATGACAACGATGGTCGCCAGGATCTCTACTACGCAACCACCCGCTTTGTAAAGTTTAACGATCTGCAAGGGCCGTTGGGCATGCACTTCCCCTTCCAGGATTTTCTCTTTCACAACGATGGCGGCGTCTTCAGCGACGCCACACCACTTGCTTGGCAGGACAATCCCCAGCCGGCCGTCGGCATGGCCTACGCCGATTATGACAACGATGGGCGGCTCGACCTGCTGACTGGGATTTGGAATGTGGGCTATCGACTCTATCACAATGAGAACGCTGCCGCAGCCACCAACAATTGGCTGCGGATTCAGTTGATCGGCGGTGGCCCCGTCAACCGCGATGCAGTGGGGACCCGTGTCTACGTCAACCTTACCGGTGGACGGCGGCTGATGCAGGAGGTTGTCAACGGCTCGGCGCTCGGCGCCGGCAACGAGTTGACGTTGCATTTTGGGCTGGGCGAGGAACGGGTGATCAGTGTGCTGGTGGTCTGGCCCAACGGTCTCAAACGGATCTATCCGATTGTGCCGCGCAACCAACTTTGGCGCATTGTTTATCCTGGTCTGGAAGACGATCCCCAAGTGGTCAGGTTGCGAGAGGCCGCGCCCGATCCCTTTGTCGATGTAAGCAGTGCCACAGGCATCTCTGCAAGCCATCAGGGCAACTGGGCCATGTTCAAGCCCGGCTTCACCACCGGCTATCTCGGCATTGGCCAGGCTTGGGCGGACTATGACAATGACGGCTGGAGCGACCTCTACGTCACCGGCAATGAATTGCCCAATGTGCTCTACCACAATGAGGGAGACGGAACTTTCCGCGTCTCGCCCTTGTCTGACAGCGTCAGCTTGTCCGCTACGCGTAGTGGTGGAGTGGTCTGGGCCGACTATAATAACGATGGGCGCAAGGATCTCTATGTGCTCAACCAGGGCGCCAACA
>ERZ795053.3769-NODE-3769-length-16949-cov-23.281461_pt1 | contig 16949 bp, 9 predicted proteins | sample MGYA00375137_ERZ795053 | MGnify/ENA primary metagenome ERZ795053 (study PRJEB30182, sample SAMN05720284) | activated sludge metagenome | isolation source: Anaerobic digester | place: Hong Kong | collected 2014-12-17 ...
GTGTCGGTGAGGATCATGGTCAGGCGGTCGACGCCCATGCCAAAGCCCCCGGTCGGCGGCATGCCGTAGCTGAGCGCCTCGATGTAATCTTCGTCAACGGGATGAGCTTCCTCGTCGCCGTGGCGCGCGCGGTAGGCCTCGTCGATGAAGCGGCGCAGTTGGTCGATGGGGTCGTTCAATTCGCTGAACGCGTTGCAGATTTCCATGCCGACCATGAAGCCCTCGAAGCGCTCCACCAGCCGCGGGTCGTCGGGCGAGCCCTTGGCCAGCGGGCTGACGTCGAGCGGGTAGTCGGTGAGGAAAGTCGGCTGGATCAGATGCGGCTCGACGTGCTTGGCCATGAGGCTGTCGACCAGCTTGCCCCAGTTGCTGCGCGGGTCCGGGTCGTGGCCCAGGCGGCGCATCTCGGCGGCCAGCGACTCGGCGTCGGGATAGGCCTCGTAATCGATGTCGGTGGCCTCGAGGATGGCCTCGCGCAGCGGCAGCCGGCGCCAGGGCGGCGTCAAATCGACGGTGTGTCCCTGCCACGTGATGGTGGTTCCGCCGGTGACCTGGCGCGCCACGTGGGCGACCATCTCCTCGGTGCGGCGCATGACATCCTGGTAGTCGGCGTAGGCTTCGTAGAACTCGAGCTGCGTGAACTCCGGGTTGTGCTTGAAGCTGACGCCCTCGTTGCGGAAGTCACGGCCGATTTCGTAGACGCGATCGTAGCCGCCCACGATGAGCCGCTTGAGATAAAGTTCGAAGCTGATGCGCAGGTAGAGATCCTGGTGCAACTGGTTGTGATGCGTGACGAAGGGGCGCGCGGCCGCGCCGCCGTAGAGCGGCTGCAAGATCGGCGTCTCGACCTCCAGAAAGCCCTCGCCGTCGAGGAAGTCGCGCAGCGCGCGCACGATGACCGCGCGCGTGCGGAAGATATCGCGCACCGGCGGGTTGGCCAGCAGGTCGACATAGCGGCGGCGGTAGCGCTTCTCCTGGTCGCGCACGCCGTGCCACTTGTCGGGCATGGGCTTGAGCGCCTTGGAGAGGAACTGCACCTCGCGCACGTCGACGCTGAGTTCGCCGGTCTTGGTCACCACCAGCGGGCCGGTCGCACCGACAAAATCGCCCAGGTCGATGAGCTTCTTCCACACGTCATCGTAAAAATTGGCCGGCAGCGAATCCTTGCGCAACACGAGCTGGATCGAGCCGGTGCCGTCCTCGAGATCGGCGAAGCTCATCTTGCCCATGATACGCATGCGCTTGATGCGCCCGGTGACGGTGACGGCGTCCTCGCCCGCATCGCCGCGCTCAAATAGGGCACGCGCGTCGGCGACGGTATGCGTGCGCTTGACGCGCGCCGGGTAAGGCTCGATGCCCGCGGCAACGAGCGCCTCCAGATTGTGCAGGCGCGACCGCTCCTGGTCGGACAGGTTGGCCGGCTCGAAGATGGGGTGGATCGATTCACTCATGCGCATACCCTCGTATTTCTGGCCGTGAGCACAAGTGTGCCCGGCGCTGGATTGGCCGGGCACAGATGAGTTGGGCATTGCCGACGACAGGACCGTTGGCCCTGGTTTGCGTGGCTGCCCCGGTTACTTGACCTTCACGATTTCGAAAACAATCTCGCCGCCGGGCGACACGACGACTGCCTCGTCGCCGGCGCGCTTGTTGAGCAGCGCCCGCCCCATGGGGCTTTCGTTGCTGATACGGCCCTGCGCCGGGTTGGCTTCAGGCGGACCGACGATGGTGTATTCCTCTTCCATTTCGGTGCCCTGCTCGCGCACGACGACTGTCCGCCCGATGACGACGACATCGGGCGCGACGTCGGCATCGTTGATGACCTTGGCGTTCTTGAGAATGATCTCAAGCTCGCGGATACGCCCTTCCAAAAAGCCCTGGGCGGTCTTGGCCTCGTCATACCCGGCATTCTCGCTGATGTCGCCCTCGGCCTTGGCTTCGGCGATCATCTGCGCGACTTCGCGGCGGCGCGTCGTCGTCAGGTATTCCAGTTCATCCTTGACCTTCTTGAGGCCTTCGGGAGTCAAGTATACGGGTTGGTTGTTACTCATAATCCACTCTCGGAACTGCGTTCCTTCTGAAAACAATGCACCCTGGCATCGTCGCCAGGCGCTCAAGAATCGTGTCATGTGATTGGCGCAGGACGGTTGTGCAAAATCGATTGTCCGGACATGACAATCCGGCGCATCAACCTCGTCCTCAGTTATGCCGGCGACTTGCGCACCGTAGTCCATCTCACTGGCGCGTCGGTTGAGGCAAACATCCCTATTCATAACGCCGGCGGCGCCCGCCTTGTTTCACGGCGGCACATACTTCGGGCTATGAAAAACACCGCCTGGCTGAGGCGGCGCCGTCACACTGCTACGTCAATCAAAGTGAACGCCGACCCACAGGTCGGCCTTCATATGGGTAAAAGTATATCCCATCTCCCCTTTCCTGTAAAATCACATTTTCGCTGTACTCCGAAAGTCAGTATCATGTGCTTATATGGATGCAAACTCAGAATCACACGAGATCTTCGACCGCTTTGCGCGTTTCTACGACGACGACTATCGCGAATACCAGGACGACATCGAGGCCATCGCCATGCTCGCTGCCGAGTGCGGCGACCCGTTGCTCGAACTGGGGTGCGGCACCGGGCGCGTGCTGATTCCGCTGGCGGCGGCCGGGCATACGATCACCGGGGTCGACATCAGCCGCGCGCTGATGGACGGCGCGGCGCACAAGCTGGTACACCACAAGCTGGTCGATCGCGCCACCCTGGTACAAGGCGACCTGCGCAGCTTCGACCTGGCGCGCAAGGATTTTGCGTTCGCCTTCTGCACGAGCAACACGCTCATGCACTTCGTCACGGCCGACGAACAGCTTGCCGTGCTGGCCAACGCCTGGCGCCATCTGCGGCCGGGCGGCTACCTCTTCGTCGACCTGTTCAACCCGGACATCCCGCGCCTCCTTGCCATCAACGGGCTCATGGAGCTTGCCGATCAGTGGCTGGACGACACAACCGGCGCCGAGGTGCAGAAGTGGAGCGTGCGCACCGTCGACCTGGCCGAGCAGGTGCAGGACACGCTCTTCATCTATGAGGAGACCTTTGCCGACGGGCGCAGCCAGCGCACCAACTGCCCCTTTACCCTGCGCTTTCTCTGGCGCAGCGAAGCCGAATTGATGCTGCGCCTGGCCGGTTTCGTCGTCGAAGACGTCTGGGGCGATTTTGATGGATCGCCCTATTCATCTGAGAGCGAGCATCTGATTCTGCTCGCACAAAAACCATTGTCCGCCTGAACCGATTCGAACCAGAACCGAGGCTGAAATGCAAGAATCCGTGAAAGTCCACAGAGAGGCACAGCGCACCCTCGATCGCCTGCTGCCGCGACTGGAGAGGGAATTCGCCGCTGTCGTCGACGACGCGGCGTGGGCCACCTTCCGGCGCAGGCTGGAGGAGCACTTCGACGATCTCTTTGCGCGCCTGCTCGAACTGTACGGCGACCGCTACGACTTTCTCTACCATCTCGAGCGCATCGTTGCTGAGGCGGCACAGTCATGGCTCGATCGTCCCGCACCCTTGAAGGAACTCGACCGCGCCCGCGAGGAGGATCCGCGCTGGTTCCAGTCCGAGAGGATGCTAGGTGGCGTCTACTATGTCGATCTTTTCGCCGGCGACTTGCAAGGAATGCGCGCCAAAATCCCCTATTTCAAGGAGCTGGGTCTGACCTATCTCCATCTCATGCCGCTCTTCAAGGCGCCCGACGGCGACAATGACGGCGGCTATGCCGTCAGCGACTACCGCCAGGTCGACCCGAAGCTCGGCACCATGGACGACCTGCGCGCCCTGGCGGCGGATCTACGCGAGAACGGCATCAGCCTGGTGCTCGACTTCGTCTTCAACCACACCTCGGACGAACATCGCTGGGCACTGGCGGCGCAGGCGGGCGACGAAGATCATGCCGACTACTACTTCATCTTCCCCGACCGCACCATGCCCGACGCCTATGACCGCACGCTGCGCGAGATCTTCCCCGACCAGCACGCCGGCAGCTTCACTTACCGGCCGGACATGGATCGCTGGGTGTGGACGACCTTCAACTCCTTCCAGTGGGATCTGAACTACCGCAACCCCGACGTCTTCCGCGACATGGCCGCCGAGATGCTCTTCCTGGCCAACGTGGGCACCGAAGTGCTGCGTCTGGATGCGCTCGCCTTCACCTGGAAGGAAATGGGCACAGTCTGCGAGAGCCTGCCCAAGGCGCACACGCTGGTGCAGGCATTCAACGCTGTGCTGCGCATTGCCGCGCCGAGTCTGCTCTTCAAGTCCGAGGCGATCGTCCACCCCGATGAAGTGATCCGCTATATCGGCGCCGGGGAGTGCCAGCTATCGTACAACCCGCTGCTCATGGCCCTGCTGTGGAACAGCCTGGCCACGCGCGAGGTGCGGCTGCTGCGTCACTCCCTGGGCTATCGCTTCCAGATTCCCGATGACTGCGCCTGGGTCAACTACATTCGCTGTCACGACGACATCGGCTGGACCTTCGACGACGGCGATGCCGGCGCGCTGGGCATCAACGGCTACGACCACCGCCGCTTTCTCAACAGCTTTTACACCGGGCGCTTTCCCGGCAGCTTTGCGCGCGGCCTGCCCTTCCAGGAGAACCCGCGCACGGGCGACGCGCGCATCTCCGGCTCACAAGCCTCGCTGGCCGGGCTGGAGCAGGCACTGCGCGGCGGCAACCCCGGCGAGATCGACCTGGCCGTGCGGCGCGTCCTGCTGCTCAACGCCGTCATCTTCAGCATTGGCGGCATGCCGCTCATCTATCTCGGTGACGAGATCGGCGTGCTCAATGACTACAGCTATGTCGACGACGCGGGCAAGGCGGGCGACAGCCGCTGGGTGCACCGCCCGCGCATCGACTGGGCGCAGATGGCGCGCCGATCAGAGCCGGACACCATCGAGGGGCGCATCTACGGCGGGCTGGCACACCTGGTCGCCGTACGCAAAGCCACGCCCGCCATTGCCGGCAACGCGATGGAAGTGCTGAACCTGGGCAACGACCACGTTTTTGCCTTCGTGCGCACCGGCCGCGACGGACAACGACTCCTGGTGCTGACCAATTTCTCGGAGCACACCCAGCCCGTCGCAGCCAACGAATTGCGCGTCTACGGCCTTCGCTACACCTTCCACGACCTGATCTCCGGGCGCACCATCGAACTGGGCAACGAGCAGGTCGTGCTGGAACCCTACCAGGTCCTTTGGCTCACGCCATGACCACCCTCTACAAACACTGCGCACGTCGCGGCTTTGGCATGAGATTATCGCCCGGCATGGACAAAGCCCAGATTGGCCTTTGAGCCGGACGGGCAAACGATTAGCGAAGCGCGGCCAAAGCTGTCACAGAAACTACAGCGGGTAGACAGCCGCAACTTTTGTCCACGAAAAAGCGAGGCGCCGGTCGGCGCCTCGCTTTTCTATCTGTTCTCTTGTCCAGGGTAACTCAGCACTCACTGTACCCGCAGACAGCGCACTTGCGGCATCCTTCCACGTTGAGGAAGCTCGCCTCGCCGCACTCGGGGCAGATGTCGCCGATGGGCTTGGCCGCGATGGGCAGGGCCAGTTGCTCGGCCTGCGGCTCTTCGGCCACCATCGGCAACTCGCTGAGATGCTCGGCCAACACCTGAGCGATGCCGTCGGGCAGCGAGCGCACGCGGTTGGCGCCAAAGCCTAGCGGCCGCCCACCGCCGATCCCCGCCATCTCATCCATCACCCAGCGTAGCCGTTCGGCCGGCGGCAGCGAAGCAGGCATACGCAGCACCAGGCTGATGAGCCGCCCCATGGCCTCGCTGACTGCCGTCACCTCCGTGCCCGCCTTGCCTACGTTCATGAAGACCTCGAAGGGCTCGTTGCGATCGTCGCTGTTGACGGTGATGTAGGCGGTGCCCAGCGGCGTGTCCTTGCGATAGGTGGCGCCGTGCAGCTTGGCCGGCCGCGGGCGCTTGACCATAGAGTGCTTGAAATCGATGACGCCGTGGCCCGCGTCGCCCTCTCCGTGGTGGCCGTTGGCATAGTGTCCGTTGTTCTGCGCCGCATCGGCGGCCTTGCCGTTCGGCTCTTCTTTCTTCTGCTTCGTCGCCTTGGTCTCCAGCACCACCTGCTCGCGGCTGCCCGTGACGTAAACGGTCAAGCCTTTGCAGCCAGTCTCCCAGGCCAGCATGTACGCCTTGGCCACGTCTTCTTCGGTCGCGCCCTCGGGAAAATTGCAGGTATTGTGGTTGCCAAGCCCGTTGGCAACGAACGTATGCGAGCCGGGCACGCTGATGTCAAAAACTTCGGCAAACCCAGTCGCGACGCTTGCGACCTCCACGTAGACCTTGCCGGGTTCATCCTGCGCAAAGAAGCTGGCCGCATAGGTATTTTGGGCAACCGGCTCCAGCGTCTGGAAGAGATGCTGGGCATCCCCGCGCTCCAGCCGGTGCCCCTGGAGCAGGTTGACGCGCACGCGCTGGTAGGCGGCCTGGTCTTCAGCGGCATCGCTGTAGAAACTGCGCAGCGAGCGTTCCTCCTCCACCTGCAATTCGCGCAGAGCGGTGGTGACCGCAGCCGGTAGCAGGCGGCTGTAGTTGCGCAGACGCATCACTCTGCCCGTGTTGCGCTGAGCGAGTCGTTCGTTCTTCCACACCTCGACAAAGCTGATCTGCTCGGCGAGGGTCTCCAGTTCGCCGCCCTGCACCGTCAGACTCCACGCCCGCTCTGCAGTCCGGCGCACTGTCGCCAGGACGCCCATATTGAGCAACAGCGTCTGCAACTGCTGAATCAGCCTGCGACTGGCCAGGGTAATGCCCAACATGCGGCCGTTGGCGTTCATGAAGCCGTCCAGCATCAGCCCGCGCAGGAAGCTTGCAACCTCCGCCTGTCCGCCGCGCAGGATGCAGGCCGGGATCACCTTGTTCTCAGCGCCCGCTTCCATCTCCAGGTCGACTAGCAGCCAGTTACGCAGCGGGCGCGAGTTGATCTGAAGCGAGTGCACCGTGTTGCGATTGTCCTTGAGCACGAGACTCTCCAGGCCGAAGAGTCTGCGCACCGATGCCTGTAGCGACTCGAGCAGCGCCGTGTCCGTGTTGGTGATCGCGACGCCGTTGCGCGTGATGGCGCCCTCCGAAGTCACACATCCCAGGAAGAACGCTAGTTCCTCACTCATCTGCACCGGGAACGTCACCCGCTTGCTATTGGTCCGGTAACTTCCGGAATAGGCCGGCAGCGCCTGGCGCGCGGCGCCAAAGCGTTGCTGGTTGCCGTAAAAGATGGCCACATCTCCGGGTCTGAGCTCGTCCAGGCGGCGGAACTGCACGGAGCCCTGTTCATCAAGCACCTGGATGCGATGGTTGCCCGTGCCTTCGATCTCGAAGCCATAGTCGAATGCTACCTTGCGCGTCTCGCGGTAGCCGCCGTAATAGAACGCGTCGGTGCTCTCCACACCCTGTGGGCTGACGATGCGCTGCTTGAGTGGAGCGAACTGGTCGGGTAGCCGCTGGTCAGAGAGTTCCTCGATGGCGACCAGACCATTTTCCGTCAGCACAAGCGTATCGCCGGTGACACACTTGCTAATCGAGTTGTCGGTAAACGCCTGGATCGCGGCCTGCATCAGCACGTGCTCGTCGGCGGTGATATCGCCGCTGACGACGAAGGTGTTGCGCAAGTCGTCAGGCAGTTCCTCCAACCCCTGGCACGAGCCGTAGGTCGCCACATGCTGCTTGATGTGCGCCTTGGCCTGGTCGTCGAGCTTCGTCCGCTCGAGCGCCTGGTCGAAGAGCGGGCTGGTGTAGACCAGTTCCACATCCTTGTCGCCGTCCTTGAAGTGACGGACATAGCCCAGCGCAAAGACCGGCTCACAGCCGTACCCTTCGCAGCCGACGACGGTGGCAATCGTGCCCGTGGGCGCCACGGTCGTCTGCGCCGCGTTGCGGATCCCGTGCGCCTCGATACCGCGCACGATGCCGGCCCAGTCGAGCGCAGGCCGCTGCCAATCGTGGCTGAAGGGGCGCAGCGGTACGGGGGTCTGCCACTTCATGCCGCCCTCGGCGTCCTTGTCGTAGATACTGCCGGCAAAGGCCAGGAACGGCCCGCGTGCCTCAGCCAGCTCGACGCTGCGCTGCATGGAATGGAAGCGCACAAACTCCATGATCTGCGCAGCGAACTCCTGACCATTCTCGCTGCCATAACGGATGCCGAGCTTGTACATCATGTCGCCCAGACCCATGATGCCCAGACCGATGCGCCGCGCGCGATAGGCGGCTTCGGCCACCTCCGGCACAGCGGGCACATAGGCATTGGCGCTCACCACGTTGTCGAGGAAGCTGGTGCTCTCGCGCACTGTGCGTTCGAGCAGCGCCCAGTCGACCACCGGCTCGTCATCAGCATCGAGTGCGACATGCTTGGCCAGGTTGATGGAGCCAAGACAGCAATTCTCGTAGGGGCCGAGCCACTGTTCGCCGCAGTTATGCGCAACCAAGCCGTTGGCAATCAGGCTATGCGTGTCAGGCTGCGTCAGGTCATAGACATCGGCCACACCAGCATCTTCAATCGAACGTACGGTATCTTCATAGCGTTCGCGGTTGGTCGTACGCTTCTTGCCGGCGATGAAGTTCATCAACGCTGCCTGCTTGTCGCTCTGCAAGAAACCGATCTTCTCTGCAAATAGGTCTCGATTGGCCTTGCCGAGGATCAACTCATACTGGGCCTGGTGTGCATAGAGGCGGCTGCCGCCCTTACCATCAGGCAGCGGTCGCACACCGGCAAGGCGCCGCAACTGGATCCGCGCCACGATACCGAAGTTGCCCAGGAGCAGTTGCACTTCCTGCAGCAGGCGCTGTGAGCTGCTGGCCAGTCGCACGCTGCAATCCTGCTTCTTCTCGTTGACGAGCACCGTGCCATCGGCGCTAAAGAGACCCTGCAGGAATCCCACGACAGCAGCACGCGGGGCGCGCCACAGGCTGGCGGGCACGCACTTCTCATGTGCTTTCGCGGTGGATACACCAAGCGACTGGAAGAAGTGGAAAGGCAGCCGGCCATAGGTTAGTTGGCTGACCAGATTGCGCTGATGCACGTGCCCTTCGCCAAACCAGTTCTTGAGCGGACCATGCACCTGGTCCAGCAATTCCGCCTCTGAGAAGGCAAACCCGACGGGGCTGTTGCTCTCCTCGGACAGCCAGCCATCGCCGACCAGGCAGCCCAGCACGACACCCAGGGAATGACTCCACGTGGTGGGCAGATTGGCGTACTGCGCCTGAAAATCACTGCGCTGGCTGGTACGCCCGGTGGCGTGACTGCCGCCATGCGCCATCGCCGCCATGCGCTCGTGCAGCAACTCAACCTGCGGCAACCGGTCATCACGGCTCCAGGCGCCTTCACCACTCTGCAACAACAGGCGGTCACCAGTCGCCAAATCACGCAACGCCACATAGCCGCGTGGCGTCAGGAAACGATGGTCGGGCGTGGCGGTAACTGTGTACCCCTGGCGCGTGGTGAGACGCATCACCGGCGTCTGCTGGCGCGTCATCCAGGCAGGCGATGCCATGCGCAGCGCCACGCCCCCCATGATACCCGGCTGTTCGTCCGGCAACGCGCGGTTGTCGGTGACGATGAAGCCACCCTGCTCCAGATCGGCCAGTTCGGCGATCTTCAGGAGGCCAAACTCGGTCGGAATGCGCGTCTCGCCTACGAAGCACGGGTTGGTCGCCTCGAGATCATAGAGATGCGGCACAGGGTTGGAGCGATTGGCGGCGTCGATGAAAAGCGCGCCGGGCTCGCCATTGTGGTGAGCATAGCGGATGATCTTGGCGAAGAGGTCGCGTGCGCGCAGCGTCTTCCACACCCCGCCGTTGCGCGGGTTGCGCAGGTCGAAATCGGTGTCATCGCGCACGGCGGCCATGAACTCGTCGGTGATCGCCACCGAAATGTTGAAGTTGGCGATCTTGCCTTCTTCAGCCTTGCAGCCGACAAACTCCTCGATGTCCGGGTGGTCGACGCGCAGCACGCCCATGTTGGCGCCGCGCCGGCTGCCGCCCTGGGCGATCTCGCCGAAGGCCTGGTCGTAGACGCGCAGGAAACCGACCGGCCCGGTCGCACGGCCGGACGACGTGTGCACGATGTCATTCTTCGGGCGCAGGCGGCTGAAGGAGAAGCCGTTGCCGCCACCCGTCTGCTGGATCAGCGCCGCAACACGCAGGGTGCTGAAGATGCCGTCGGCCTCCTTGCCCATGTCATCCTCGATCGGCAGCACAAAGCAGGCGGCCAACTGGCCAAGCGGCGTACCGGCGCCGGTGAAGGTTGGGCTGTTGGGAAAGAAGCGGCGCTCCGACAGCAGGTCATAGAAGACCCTGGTCGCGCCGTCGACGTCGCCATCATGCTCGCGCTCGACCTGCGCGATGTGGTAGGCGACGCGATAAAACATGCCGGCCGGCGTCTCCAGGTAGGAACCGTCGAAATCGCGACGCAAATAGCGCTTTTCCAGCACCTTGATGCTGTTCTCGCTGAGATTGATGGCAGCATCATTGACGTAGTCAGGGCACTCGATCGGCTGTCGCTCCCCCTTTACGGTTTCGATGACGGTGTATGCCGCCGGCGATGCTTCGATGATAGTCTCAGCCGCTGAACGTGCAGGGCTGGGGGATTGTTTCGACATGCGCTGTCTCCTCATGAAAAGTTACGAAACGATCAACGACGCCCGAAGGCGTTAGTCACAATGCTGCGCCTGGGCTGCACTGCGGGAACCAAAGGACGGGACGGCAACGACGGACGTTGCACACCACGGAGCACCTGGGAGGACGAACACCCCTGCGACGATGCAGGTCGTCTGGAGCCACTGGCTTTGCGGCTGATGTCGGCGCTTGGCTGTTGGTCAGCTCAATTCACTCGAGGATGGTCGCCCCATCAGCCGGTCAATCTCACTGCGCAATTCGGCCAGGTCGTTCATGTCCAGATAGACGCTGGCAAACCGGATGTAGGCGACCTGGTCGATGTGCGCCAACTGGTCGAGCACCATGCCGCCGATCAGCTTGCTGGGCACCTCCGACCGGCCGAGCGCCTGCAACGATTCGGTCAACTGGCTGACCATGTTCTCCATCGTCTCCCGGCTGATCGGGCGCTTGGTCGAAGCGACCTGAATCCCGGACAAGAGCTTCTGGCGATCAAACGGCTCGCGCCGTCCATCACTCTTGACGACCAGCAAATTGGCCGCTACATGCTCGTAGGTCGTGAAGCGCTGACCGCACTGTTCGCACTGCCGCCGCCGCCGAATGGCGTCGCCGGTGTCACGGGTATCGATCACGCGATGCGCGGTATGTCCACAGTGCGGGCAGTTCATTTCAACCTACGACATATTGTATCACGATTACGGGAAGCCACAACATCTTGGGGCTCGGGGTCAAAGTATAGCACACTCGCCAAGGGGCTGCAAGTGGTGCACACGCGTTCTACCAGAGAAAATCAACGCGCGATCAGCTACGGCATGAAATTTTAAGCCCGAACTTCACAAGTTGGGCGTGAGGGATATTGGGGAGGAAGGGATGGGAACAGAGGACACTCAAACGAAAGCTGTCCGGATGCCTCTGTCCCCGCATCCCTTTTCACGGCTGAATCCTACCGGCCGTTCGTCGTGCGTTGGCGGCGCAGGAAGGCGGGGATGTCGAGATCGTCCCGCTGGAAGGTGCGCACCTGGTAGTCGGCCGGTTCGCGCTGCGGCTCGCGGCCATTGCGCTGCTCGGTCTGCGCCTGACCCTGGCCCTTGAACGCGCCGTTGACGAAGTCATACTGATCCTTGGGCTTTGCCCGGTCAAAACCCGTGGCGATGACGGTCAGTTGGATGTCATCCTTCATGTCGGCATCGATGACGGCGCCGAAGATGATGTTGCACTCGGGGTGCGCGTTGCCGCGAATGACTTCGGCCGCCTCGTTGACTTCGTAGAGGCTCATGTCTTCGCCGCCCTTGATGTTGAAGATGATGGAGCGGGCGCCTTCGATGGAAACGTCGAGCAGCGCGCTGTGGATGGCACGCTCCGCCGCCTCACGCGCGCGGTTCTCACCGCTGCCGCGGCCGATGGCCATGAGGGCTGCGCCGCCATCCTGCATGATGGTCTTGACGTCGGCGAAGTCCAGGTTGATGAGGCCGGGGACGGTGATCAGTTCGCTGATCCCCTGGATGCCCTGGCGCAGAACGTCGTCGGCCATGCGGAACGCGTCCTTGATGCTGGCCGTCTTGCCGGCGATCTGCAACAGGCGATCGTTGGGAATCGTGATCAAGGTGTCCACGCTGCTCTGCAACGCTTCGATGGCCTCCTCGGCATTGCGCCGGCGCTGGGTGCCCTCGAAGGTGAAGGGGCGCGTCACCACGCCGATCGTCAGCGCGCCGGCCTCGCGGGCCACATTGGCCACGACGCCGGAAGCACCGGAGCCGGTGCCGCCGCCCATGCCCGCCGTGACAAAGACCATGTCGGCGCCGGTGAGCATCTCGCGCAGTTCGTCGCGACTCTCCTCGCCGGCACGCAGGCCGATCTCGGGGTTGCCACCCGAGCCCAGCCCCTTGGTGATCTTCTCGCCGATACGCATCCGCTGCGGCGCCGACGACAGCATCAGCGCCTGGGCATCCGTATTGACGGCGATAAACTCGACGCCCTGGATGCCCTCCTCGATCATTCGGTTGACGGCGTTCTGCCCGCCGCCGCCCACGCCGATGACTTTGATCTGGGCAAAGTTGTCGACATAGGACGATTGTGCCTTGGTGCTACGGGTCATTGCTCAAACTCCTTCGATGATTGAACGGTTGACGATGACGGTAATGTCCTCTTCCTCTCCCTACCTCTGTTGCGTCATCCGCCCACACGACAGGCCCCCCATATCTGAGGAGCGGAGTGCGCACCAACTCTGTGCCATCGGTCAGGGTCGCTTCCGAACGAACTCCGGCAAGTCCGCCCGGGTGGAAGTCTCCCTGCCCGGCAGCCTCTATCTCAATCCCTGTCCGGCAACAGGTTCTTGAGCCAACCTTTCGCCGCGGCGAACATACGGTCGCGCGTGGCGTTGCCACTGCCGTGATCCGCTTCGAAACGGCGATGCACGGCGCGGGCATCCTCCTTCATTCCCCACAGCAACAGCCCCACCGACGTGGCATAGCCGGGCATCTGCAGGTTGCGGCTCAGCCCGCTGATGGGCAGGCTGGCCTGCGCCGCGCCGACGCGCACCGGCATGCCCAGCGCGCCGCGCCCCAGCTCGGCAAAGCCCGGCAACTGGCTGCAGCCGCCGGTGAGCACGATCCCCGCCGGCAGCCGGTCGATGAAGCCGCTCTCGGTGAGCCGCTCGGCGATGATCTCCATCATCTCCAGCGCGCGCGCCTCCAGCACGTCGCAGACAAAGCGGCGGCTGAAGCTGCGCTCGGCCTTCTCGCCAAAGACGTTCGCCCACACGGCTTCGTCCGGCGCCACGCGCTCGGGCAGCAGCGTGCCATAGCGCAGCTTGAGATCCTCGGCCGTCTCGAAGGGGCAGCGCAGCCCGACCGCCACATCGTTGGTCAGGTGGTTGCCGCCCATATCCAGAATCGTCGTGTGGCAGAGCGCGTTGTCGATAAAGACCGCCAGATCCGAGGTGCCGCCGCCCATGTCGACGACCGCCACGCCCATGCGCCGCTCCTCGGTGCGCAGCACGGCTTCGTTGGCGCCCAGCGGCTCCAGCACCAGTTCGTCCACGTCGATGCCGTGCGCCACGACGCACTGCACCAGGTTGCTCACCGCGGTGCTGCTGCCGGTGACGATGTGGGCATCCACCTCCAGGCGGTAGGCGCTCATGCCGACCGGCTGCTGCACCTCGGTCTCCCCATCCACCGTCCACGATCGGGCAATGGTGTGGATGACCTCCTGGTTCTCCGGCAGGGCGACGGCGCGCGCGCCTTCCAGCGCACGCTGCATGTCGGCGCCGGTGACGCCGTGCTTGCGATCCACCGGGCTGACGCCGCGGCTGTTGCGCGTGCCGATGTGGCTGCCCGCAATGCCGACGTAGGCGCTGAGCATCTGCCGGCCGGCATCCTGCTCGCACTTCTCGATGGCCTCGCCGACGGCCGCGGTCGCTTCCGGCACGTCCACGACCACGCCGCGACGGATACCGCGCGAGGGTACAACCCCTTCACCCAACATGCGCAGCGAGAGCTTGCCCAGCCCGTCATGCGAGACCTGCGCCGTCAGCGCACAGATCTTGGTCGTTCCAATATCGATTGCGGAGATCACTTCCTGCATAGATTCACCCCATAAAGAGCCGGGCGCTCACCCGATGGCAATCCGGCGTCCTTCGCTTCCCGCCTTGCCACTCTATTTGATATACGGCCGATCGAATCGCACGTCGATGACGGCCCCTTCCGCCTGTCCTGTGCGTAACAATGTCTCCGCCGCAGCCAGGTTGTTGAGTTTCTTTTCCACTTCGGCGTCATCGCCCCAGTAGACCCAGTAGCCGGCGTCGGGAAGCTGGAAATTCAGCCCGACGATCGCGTTGTAGCGCAGCGTCGTGATGCCCGGCAGCCGGTTCACCAGCGCCTGGGCGCTCTGCAAGACTTCCGGCGCCATGGCCGAACCCGAGGCTGCGCCCGGTAACGTCGCAGCCGCCGGCGCGTCGATGATCGCATACAGGCCGGGCGGCGTCTCCCCCCTGGGCTCGAGCGCAAGGCCGTCGTCGCGCAGCCAACGCGTGCCGCTGTCGGTCGTCCACAGCATGACCGGCCGCACCTCGGTGATGTCTACCGTCACCTTGGCGCCCAACTGCGCAATGTGCACCTGCGCATCCGCCACATACGGGTTTTCCAACAGCAGGCGCCGCACCTCGTCGGCGTCGATCCAGAAGACCTGCCAGCCATCCAGTTGGCTCGCCTGCCACAGCTCGTCGGCGTCCAGATACGACAGCCCGTTGAAATGCACGTCCTCGTGGTAGATGAACCAGCGATCGTCGGTGTGCACCCACGCCACCAAAGCGGCCAACGCCACAATAACAAGCACGCTCACCCACAAGAGCCGGTTGCGTGCGAAGCGCAGCGCCGGCGAGAGATCGAACTCCGGCCAGGCGATCCGCCGCGCGACCGGTGCATCGGGCAGCAGCGACTCGAAGCGGCGCATGTGCCGGCTGAACTTCTGGCGGCGGCGCTGGTTGGCCCGGCTGCGAGCCGCGGCGTCGTGCAGCCGCACCGGCTGGGCCGGCGCTCGTACGCTCTTTTTCGGTTTTGGATTCGATGCCTTGGCCATGAATCCCGCTGCCGTCCTCAAAAAGGTAAAGGTTCAACCGACACAATCTCCGTTCACTTCCCTGTCGCCGGGAAGATGATTGTGCAGTCACTCGCCCCATCGACTGTCAGGTACGTGCTGTGCTGTTGGCCTGGCGGTCGGCATGCATCTCCACCGCCAGCGTGAGCAACCTGTCCACCAGTTCCGGGTATGGAACGCCCGTCGCTTCCCACAGCTTCGGATACATGCTGATGCGCGTGAAACCGGGCATCGTGTTGATCTCGTTCAGGTAAATCGCCCCGCTCTCACCGTCCACCAGAAAGTCGACGCGCGCCAGGCCGGCACAGTCAAGCGCCTGGAAGGCACGCACGGCATAGTCGCGCACCGCGGCCATCATCGCGTCGTCGATGGGCGCCGGGATGAGCAGGCGGCTGCCTTCGTTCTCGTACTTGGCGTTGTAGTCGTAGAACTCGTTGGCCGGGATGATTTCTCCGGCGACGCTCGCCTCCGGAGCGTCGTTGCCCAGCACGCTGACTTCGACCTCACGCGCGTGGGGCACCGCCTCCTCGACCAGCAGCTTGCGGTCGAAGTGCGCCGCCACGTCCAACGCGTCGACGAGTTGCTCGCGGCCGCGCGCCTTGCTCACGCCCACGCTGCTGCCCATGTTGGCGGGCTTGACGAAGAGCGGATAGCTCAGCACCGCTTCGATCTCGGCGATGACCGCATCTTTCGCCGTCTGCCAGCGCCGGCGCATGACCGTCACGTAGCGCACCTGCGGCAGCCCATGCTGTGCAAACAATTGGCGGGCAACCACCTTGTCCATGGCCACGGCGCTCGCCAGCACGCCCGACCCCACATAGGGCACGTCGGCCATTTCCAACAGCCCCTGCACGGTGCCGTCTTCACCGTACGGACCGTGCAACACTGGGAAGATGACGTCCACGGCGCCTAACGACTGCTCCCCACTGGCGACCGGCAATAGCAGCGCGGTCGATTCACCGCCAGGCGCCGGCAATTCACCGCGCGCCCGGGCCGACAGTCGCACCCACGCGTCCGGCTGCGGCAGCCAGCGCCCCTCCGGCGTGATGCCGATGGGCACGACCTCATGCCCGGCCTGACGCAGCGCCTCCATGACGTTGCGCGCACTGGCCAGGGATACTTCGTGTTCGCTGCTGCGTCCCCCGAAGAGGACGCCCACTCGATAGTGCATTCGCTCTCTCAATTCCTCACTCAGGCCAGGCGCTGGCCGGCGGGCCATTCGCCCACCAGTTGCACTTCCGGGCTGAGCCGCACGCCGAAGCGATCCTCGACGGTGCGCTGAACGTGTTCGATCAGGGCGACGACATCGGCCGCACTTGCGCTGCCGGCGCCGCCCGGGTTGATGAAAAAGTTGGCGTGCTGCCGGCTCACCTGGATGCCGCCAATGGCAACTCCCTTCAGCCCCGCCGCCTCGATGAGCCGCCCGGCGTAATCGCCCGGCGGATTGACAAAGGTGCTGCCCAGGCTCGGCTCCACGGGCTGCGAACGGCGCCGGTGCTGCAAATTGCGCTCGGCCGTGGCGGCAATCTCGGCGGCATCGCCCGGCGCCAGCCGGAAATTCGCACTCAGCACGACGGGGCCAAAGCCGCCGCGCACCGGAATCTGCCGCTTCAATACGCTCGTCCGGTACGCATAGGTGAGGCGCTCAGCCGGCACTTCCTCGATATCGCCAT
>ERZ795053.3773-NODE-3773-length-16930-cov-8.940978_pt1 | contig 16930 bp, 11 predicted proteins | sample MGYA00375137_ERZ795053 | MGnify/ENA primary metagenome ERZ795053 (study PRJEB30182, sample SAMN05720284) | activated sludge metagenome | isolation source: Anaerobic digester | place: Hong Kong | collected 2014-12-17 ...
CGCGCGATGGCCGTGCCGATGAAACGCTTCGAGCGGCCGCTGCTGGGTCACCTGACGCGCCCGGAGATGATTGCCGTGCTGGGACAGCCTGGTACGGGATGGACTTCGCAGCGCGACCATCTGCTGCTGAGCCTGCTGTACAACACCGGCGCGCGCGTCTCGGAGATCGTCGGCGTGCGCGTCGTCGACGTGGTGCTGGATGGCGCGGCCTGCGTCCACCTGCATGGCAAGGGTCGCAAGGATCGCTCGGTCCCGCTGTGGAAGACCACTGCGGCGGCCATCCGCGCGTGGCTAAACGCCAACCCGCACCTGCGTGATTCGGCGGCATTGCTGCCCAATCGATCCGGGCATCCGATGACCCGCTGCAACGTGGCGCAGCGACTGGCGCTGGCGGTGGACAGGGCCAGCGCAGAACAGCCGAGCCTGAAGACCAAGCGCATCTCGCCGCATACCCTGAGGCACACGACCGCCATGCATCTCCTGCAAAGCGGCGTGCCGTTCAACGTGATCGCACTGTGGCTCGGCCACGAGAGTACGAACACGACGCACCGCTACGTCGAGGCCAACCTGGAGATGAAGGAGAAGGCACTTGCCCGGCTCGAAGCACCTGACATCAAGCTCAAGCGCTTCCGTGCCGGCGATGAACTGATGAGGTTCTTGCAGACCCTGTAACTATGCAGAGCACACCACGCCCCAGTGCGGCCGTCGACCGAGCGAACAGCCATGCTGGGGGGTGCCCCTACGCATAGTTGAGAGCTATGCATAGGGGTCGGATCGAGACAGCCAAAATTGATTCGCCGCGCTCACGTACAGCAGCTTTGGAGGCTATTATCAGACCGACCTAAGCCGACGTTCGCTCTGATAACAGCCTATTGCGCTGAGTGCCTGCTTGAGTATCAAGGCTTCCCCCTCAGGATCCACTGACGTAGAGATCGCAAGCTTTAAAGAGGGCCAACCATTCATCATTTACAGCCCATGTGTCGCCGATACATCTCGGGGTTGTGACCTTCCGGAACTTTCGCGCACGGGTCGTCGGCATAACCACGCAGCACGTTGTAGCGCTCGATCTGCTGGGGCGCCAGGAACGGCACCGTCTTGTAATGCTGGGAGAGATGGATGAAGCGGAGTTCGGTTCTTGCCGACTCCGCCTCGGCGAGCATGCGGCGCAATGAGGTTTCCTCTACAGCACCTTCCGAAAATGCCGCCTCGAGAGCAGCTTCTGCAGCAATGAGTCGCTCACCAGCGGGTATTGCCGCGTTGCGCATGTCGTCGAAGAGTGCTTGGACCTTTTCGATCTGATCCTGGGAGAGCGGAATCTGATCTTTCAGCTCGAGCAGATGTGCCGGCCCCGGCATGCCATTGAGTTCGGCAGGTAATGCAAGACCCCACCCCCCTCCGCGCCGGAGTTCCTTGATGTCAGCGTCCGACAGCGACTTGATGGCGCGTTCCTGCATGCCGGCATAAGGTGTATCGGCTCCGTGGTTATGCTGCGCCAGAACCGCCGTTGGCAAGGCGAGGCTCAGTGCAAGCAGAATGGCGGCCAGTTTCACGTTCATCTCCTTATGGTGGCGTGTTGGAATTCTGCAGATGGAGGACGGCCGAAGCATCAGAGGCTGCCACCCTTGAAGAGTTTCCTGCCGCGCCGAGGATTGGGGGCAAGGTGGCCGTCGTCGCGTGCGCCAGCAGTGGGATCGGGAGAACGATCGCCGAGCACGATGCGGAAGAGGGGCCCGGGTGGTGTCTTTCGCGGACAGCACCGTGGAAGCCCTCCATACCAAGTTTTCGGTCAATCTCTTCTACGCGGCGGAGATCGTGCGTTTCCTCGTCCCCCGCATCTGCAAGGGGCTCGATTCGGTTCGTCACCAACTTCCCGACCCAGTTGGGCCCCTGCGGCCAGGAGATCGTCGTGGATGGCGGCTACACGATCGGGTGAGCTTCGTCGCGCCTTCCCGGCCGCGGCGGGCCGGCTGGACAAGGCGCTCATCCGGCATAAAATGAATGCAAAGCGGTGCCAATCGAGATGCCGCCAGGACGTCCCGACAGAGCCATTCGGACTTCATCAATCGGGAGAAGATCGTGCCTGCCAGAACCAACAAAAATGCCGCTCCGGTCGTTTCGACCCCGTTCAGCCGGGTGCTCCAGTCGGTCGCTTCGCCGAACCGTGCCGCGCTCGATGCGAAGATGACGAAGGAGGTCATTCGCATCGCGCTCGCGCTGGATCCGGTCCGGGCCGAACCGCTCGGTGCCCGCTTCAGGCCACCCGTCAAGCTGGATCCCGACAAGCTGCGGATCGACACCTGGGTGCGCCTGGATTTCGACCTGGACCTCGACGGCAAGCCATTGGGCGATGGCACCCTGGCCAGCGATGCCTACGGGCTGTCGATGAGCAATCCGGTCGGCAATGGCCCGGCATACGTGCGTGCCACGACTTTCGGGACGAGCACCACCAATGTGGTTTCGATCCACCCGAAAGGAGTTTATCCGGCGTTCTACGCGAAGGAGGGCGCGATCGATGTGGTCTTCGATCGTCCGACCGACAGCGTGTCGGTGGATGCCTATCCGATCAACACCACTCAATGCCCCGAGACCCTGACCTTTTGCCCGTCGCGACCGTACATGGAGGCCTATGACGCACAAGGCGCGCTGCTGGCCAAGGCGCTCTATCCGGGGAACGTGCCGTTCTCCTTCGACATGGGGGACGGCTGGCAGACGATCCGCATCGACCGCACAAGCCGTGACATCTCCCGGGTCCGGATTTCATGCCAGCAGTGCGGTTGTACGACGCCGAACAAGGCCGTCTTCGACAACCTGAGCTATCACTTCCAATTGCCGTGAGTGATTGGGGCGCCGGGCTCGCCGGGGCCGTGGCGCCCCGCGAGCTGAGGAACTGTACGGTGGTGGTGGCGCCGGCGCCACCGTTCATTTTAGAGCTCGTATTCCAGCTTGAAGCGCAGGGTGTAGTCGGGCGTGCCGTCGGTGACGCCGAAGAGCAGGCCGACGTCGTAGTTCAGGCGCTGTCCGCCGGCGGTCTTCAGGCGGCCGAAGATCGCTGGCCCTAGCTTGTGTTCCTGGTCGTCGCGCGGGGCCCAGTCGTTCCACTTGCCCACCTCGCCCATGCCCTGCACGCCGTAGTAGAGGCTGTGGGATTGGCGGTAGAGCAATTGCCACTGGTAGCCGAGGACGGTGCCGGACTCGTCATCGTCCTCGCCGAGCGCGTGCGTTTCGTCCGCGTCCTCGTCGCCATCCTCGTCGCCATCCTCGTCCTCGGCGTCGTCACCGTCTTCTTCGGCGCGCACGTCCCAGCTGCGCTCGAGCAGCAGGTTGGCGTTGAGCAGGAAGCGCCCGATCTTCGTCTCGGACAGCAGCCCCAGGGTGGATGACCAGCCTTCCGCGCGCTCGCGCGGGCGCTCGAAGCCGAGCAGCAGGCTGAGTGCGACCGGGGCCTCCTCGTCGATGATCAGGCCGAAGCGATTCTCCCACTCGAGGCCGTCGTACTTCATGTCATCGCCGGGCTCGCGTTCGAACTCGACGCCGAGCTCGGTCGCCCAGCGATCCGTCACACCCGCTCCAAACGAGAGCTCCAGACCGTTCGTGGGCTTGCCGTCCCTGTTCCGTTCCGTACCGAATGCGAACTCGAATTCGCGTTCGCCCCGCTCGATGTCGGGGGCGATCACGCCCTCGGCAGGCGAAGCCAGTGCCGTCGTGCAGCCCAGCGCGAGCGCGGCGATGCTCAGAAGTGGTCTTGTCCTCATCTTGTCTCCCTGGTTCCTCGGTGGAAATGAACGTGCTCCACAGCAATCGCCATGCCACTTCGAGCTCACGCTGCAGGGGGCGGTGAGTGTGCCCGGCACTGCCTGGACAGGCGTGTGACCGGTTCCTAAGCTGAAAGAGAGGGGAGATCGACAAGGCCGAACCGACGGGCTGGTCGTCGGCCGCAAGAACGGGAGGCAGTCATGGACCAGGCGGGCAGCACCTCGATCGGCAAGCGAATTCTCGGCGCGCTGGGCGCGTGCCTGACGGCCGCGTGTGCGTCGAACGCGCCCTATCACACGACATCGGAGGACGGCGGGGCGTGCAGGACCGACCCAGATTCGCCGGCGTGTCGCAGCAGCGCCTACCAGGAGTTCGAGCGCTTCGACCTCGCCTTCGCCGAGTTCAGCGAGCGCGGCAACGCCTTCGACGACGCAAGGGTCGAGGCCGTGCTGGCGAAGATCGCGGCCAAGGCGCGTGCGGACGGCGTGGTGCTGATCGTGTTCGTGCACGGATGGAAGCACAACGCCAGCGAGGACGATCCGAACGTGCTCAGCTTCAAGGATTCGCTGGAGACGATGACGGGGGTGCTCGGCAGTTCCTTCGCGGGGACGGCGCTGGGTTCGCGCCGCCTCGTCGGCGTCTATGTCGGCTGGCGTGGCGCCAGCATCGAGCTGCCCTTGTTGAAGGAGCTGACCTTCTGGGATCGCAAGGCGGTCGCGGAGGAGCTCGGGAGCGGCGGGGTCACGCGCCTGCTGCTCGACCTCGACCGGATCACGGCCGGCGAGGCGCGCAACGTGATGGTGGTGGTCGGCCACAGCTTCGGGGGCGCGATCGTGGTGCGTGCGCTCTCCGACCTGATCACCGAGCGTGTGACCAACCGCGCGGACGACGAGCGCGCGCGCGTCTTCGCGGATGGAGTGCTGGTGCTGAACCCGGCGATCGAGGCCAACCAGGCCCTGCCGTTCGTGGAGGCGGCGCTGCAGCGGCCGTACGCGCGGGACCAGCTGCCGCTGTTCATCTCGATCAGCTCGGACGCGGACGCAGCCACGCATTACGCCTTCCCGGCGGGCCAGACGATCGGGTTGGCGACGTGGCGGCAGGCCGACCTTCAGCGTTCCTACTACCACGACCGCAGGGCGCCGGAGCAGCCGCTGCCCCTGCGCGAGCGCCATCTCGACGCCACCACGGCGGGCAACTTCGCGCCCTTCCTCACCCATCGCCTGCACGCGGATGGAGAGGGCGACGCCTTGCGCTTCACGCTCGACACCTGCGAGGCCGCGGGCGAGCGATGCCGGCCGATGGGATGGACCACGCTGTCGGGCCAGCCTACGATTGGTCCACTGCCGGCGCACTACCCGCTGTATTTCATCAAGACCGACAAGTCGGTGATGACGGACCACAACGACATCTTCAACCAGAAGGTGCGCAGCTTCGTGTTCACCGTGATCGACGATGTCGTGCGCCGCGCCCTCGCAGGCGGCGTGAAGGCCGCGAGAGGCGAGGGCGAGCCGCCGCTGATCGCCTCGCCCGAGCGCTTCGCGGCGCGGATGAACGCCCTGTGGAGCCAGATGGGATCAGGGGCCCGATAGCCCCTCCGCCGCGCCCCGGATTTCGTAGGAGCGACGCAAGTCGCGATCGGCGGCGCGGGCGGAACGGGTGTGCTCACCCGGGGGCGAGCCGGCAGGCCGCGTACTTGAACTCCGGAATCTTTCCGTAGGGGTCGAGCGCCGGGTTGGTGAGCAGGTTCGCCGCCGCCTCCACGTAGCAGAAGGGCACGAAGACCATGCCCTCGGGCATCAGCGGGTCGGCGCGCGCGGCGAGCGTGATGCGGCCGCGGCGGGTCTCGATCGTCAGCGCGACGCCGGGGGCGAGGCCGAGGCGGGCGAGCTCGCCGGGGGCCAGCGTGGCGACGGCGGCCGGCTCGAGCGCGTCGAGCACCGCGCTGCGCCGGGTCATCGCGCCGGTGTGCCAGTGCTCGAGCTGGCGGCCGGTGATCAGCACCGTGGGCCAGGCGGCGTCGACCGGTTCGTCGGGCGGCAGCGGCACGGCGGGGCGGAAGCGCGCGCGTCCGCTCGCGGTGGGGAAGCGGTCGTCGAAGACCACGTCCTTGCCCTGCGCGTCGTCGGCCGCGCAGGGGGTCGTGACCGCGCCCTCGCGCTCCAGCCGCGCCCAGTCGATGTGGTCGAGCGAGCGCATCGCGCGCTTCATCTCGGCGAAGACCTCGCGCGGGTGGGCGTAGTCCCAGTCGAGGCCGAGGCGGCGGGCGAGCTGCTGGATGATCCACCAGTCCGGTCGCGCCTCGCCGGGCAGCGCCACGGCGGCGCGGCCGAGCTGGATCTGGCGGTTGGTGTTGGTGACGGTGCCGTCCTTCTCGGGCCAGGCCGAGGCGGGCAGGATCACGTCGGCGAACTGCGCGGTCTCGGTGACGAAGAGGTCCTGCACGACCAGGTGCTCGAGCCTGGCGAGCGCGGCGCGGGTGTGGTGGAGGTCGGGGTCGGACATCGCCGGGTTCTCGCCCAGGATGTACATGCCGCGCACCTTTCCGGCGGCGATCGCGTCCATGGTCTCGACCACGGTGAGGCCGGGCTGGGCGGGGAGCGGCGTCGCCCACAGCTCCTCGAAGGCGGCGCGGTACTGCGCGTCGCCCACCGGGCGGTAGTCGGGCAGCACCATCGGGATGAGGCCGGCATCCGAGGCGCCCTGCACGTTGTTCTGCCCGCGCAGCGGGTGCAGGCCGGTGCCGGGGCGGCCGACGTGGCCGGTGGCGAGCGCGAGCGCGATCAGGCAGCGCGCGTTGTCGGTGCCGTGCACATGCTGCGAGATGCCCATGCCCCAGAAGATCATCGCGCGCCCGGCGTTCGCATACAGGCGGGCGATGTCGCGGATCTCGTCCGGCGCCACCCCGCACAGCGGCGCCATGGCCTCGGGCGTCATCGGCGCGACGTGGGCGGCGAGCGCCTCGAAGCCCTCGGTGCGCGCGGCGATGAAGTCGCGGTTGCACAGGCCCTCGCCGATGATGACGTGGAGCATGGCGTTGAAGAGCGCGACGTCGCCCCCCGGCGTGAAGCGCACCATGCGGTGGGCGTGCTGGCCGAGCACCAGGCCGCGCGGGTCGAGCACGATCAGCTTGGTGCCGCGCTTGGCGGCCTGCTTGAACCAGGTGGCGGCGACGGGGTGGTTCACCGTAGGGTTGCAGCCGGTGAGGATGACCACGTCGGCCTGCGCCGCCTGCATGAAGGAGGCGGTGACCGCGCCCGAGCCGATGCACTCCATCAGCGCGGCGACCGAGCTGGCGTGGCACAGCCGGGTGCAGTGGTCGACGTTGTTGGAGCCGAAGCCGGTGCGCACCAGCTTCTGGAACAGCCAGGCCTCCTCGTTCGAGCACTTCGCGCTGCCGAAGCCGGCGAGCACGCCGGGGCCGTGGGCGTCGAGCAGGCGGCGCAGGCCGGCGGCGGCGAAGTCGAGCGCCTCGTCCCAGCTTGCCGGGCGGAAGTGGCTGAGCGGGCTGGCTGGGTCGAAGGCCGGATCCACGCCCTTGGGCGAGCCCGCGCGACGGATCAGCGGGGTCGTCAGGCGGCCGTGGTGGTTGGGGTAGTCGAAGCCGAAGCGGCCCTTGACGCACAGGCGGTTCTCGTTGGCCGGGCCGTTGCGGCCCTCGACGAAGAGGATGCGCTCGTCCCGGATGTGGTAGGTGAGCTGGCAGCCCACGCCGCAGTAGGGGCACACCGAATCCACCTTGCGCTCGGCGCAGGCCGAGTCGCCGCGGCCGTCCGCGTCGATCAGGCTGGCCGGCATCAGCGCGCCGGTGGGGCAGGCCTGCACGCACTCGCCGCAGGCCACGCAGCTGCTGTCGCCCATCGGGTCGTCGAAGTCGAACACGATCGTCGCGCGCGCGCCGCGGTGGGCGAGGCCGATGACGTCGTTCACCTGCACCTCGCGGCAGGCGCGCACGCACAGGCCGCAGGTGATGCAGGCGTCCAGCGCGACGTGGATGGCGGGGTGGGAGCGGTCGGCCGGGCGGGGCGCGGGCGCGTCAGTGGCCGCGTCCGTGGCCGCCGCGGCGGGCAGCCGCATCTGCTCGACCAGCTCCCAGAAATGGCTGGAGCGGTCCGGGCTGTCCGCGCGCGCCGGCTGGTGCTCGAGCAGCAGTTCGAGCACCCCCTCGCGCGCTTGCCGGGCGCGCGCCGAGCTGGCGCTGCGCACGACCATGCCGGGCCGCGCTTCGCGGATGCAGGAGGCGGCCAGGGTGCGCTCGCCCTCGATCTCGACCATGCAGGCGCGGCAGTTGCCGTCGCCGCGATAGCCGGGGGCGTCCTTGAAGCACAGGTGGGGGATGCGCTCGCCGGCGCGCAGCGCGACCTGCCACAGGGTTTCGCCGGGGAAGGCCTGCACCGGAACGTCGTCCAGCGTGATCTCGAAGGCAGCAACGGTCGCCTCCCGCAGGCCGGGATGCACCGCGTCCTGTTTCTGTAGGAGCGGCGGCAGCCGCGAGCTTTTGGCTTGTTCCCCGCCCGTCGTCGGTGAAACGGGCGGACGGTCGGGCGGAATGCTGCTGCCGATTGCGTCTGCGTCGGTGTTCACGATGTCGCCCGGCGAGGGCGAAAGGCTCGCGGCTGCCGCCGCTCCTACAGGGTGGTCGATCGCCGGCGTTCGGGGGCCCATCAGCGACGTGGGGTGGTCGATCGGCGTTGCAGGGGGCGGGGTCTCGTGCAGCGTGGTGCCCGCGCGCGCGAGCTCGGCGGGGAAGAAACGCAGCAGGCTCGCGACCGGATTCGGTGCGGCCTGGCCGAGGCCGCAGATGGATGCGTCGCGCAGGGTCTGCGCGAGGGACTGGAGGCGCGCGAGGTCCCAGTCGTCGGCGCGGACCTGTTCGAGCAGCTTCTCGGTGCCGAGGCGGCAGGGCGTGCATTGGCCGCAGGACTCGTCGGCGAAGAAGGCGAGCAGGTTGTCGGCGACGGCGCGCAGTTCGTCCTGGTCCGAGAGCACGATGATCGCCGCCGAGCCGATGAAGCAGCCGTGGGGCTGCAGGGTGTCGAAGTCGAGCGGGAGGTCGGCGAGCGCGGCGGGGAGGATGCCGCCCGAGGCGCCGCCGGGCAGGTAGGCGAGCAGGCGATGGCCGGGCTGCATGCCGCCGCAGTGCTCGTCCACCAGCTCGCGCAGCGTGATGCCGGCGGGGGCCAGGTGCACGCCGGGCTTGTTCACCCGCCCCGACACCGAGAAGCTGCGCAGCCCGCTGCGCCCGCGCCGGCCCTCGCCGGCGAAGGGAGCGCCGGCGGCGAGCAGCGGGATCCAGTACAGGGTCTCGACGTTGTTCACCAGCGTGGGGCGGCCGAAGAGGCCGAGCTCGGCGACGAAGGGCGGGCGGTGGCGCGGCTTGCCCGGCTTGCCCTCGAGCGACTCGATCAGCGCCGACTCCTCGCCGCAGATGTAGGCGCCGGCGCCGCGACGCAGCACGATGAAGCCGGGCGCGGCGAGGCCGGCGGCCTCGAGCTCGCCGATCGCCTCGCGCAGTACCGCGTGCAGGCCGGGGTATTCGTCGCGCAGGTAGAGGTAGATCGCCGCCGCGTCGATGGCGAGCGCGCTCGCCAGCGCGCCTTCGAGCACCCGGTGCGGCGCGGTCTCCAGATAGTGGCGGTCCTTGAAGGTGCCCGGCTCGCCTTCGTCGGCGTTGACCACGAGGTAGCGCGGCGCGGCGCCGGCGCGCACCGCCTGCCACTTGCGCGCGGTCGGGAAGCCGGCGCCGCCCAGCCCGCGCAGGCCGGCTTCGGCGAGCCGGGTCTGAAGCGCGTCGATGGTGGTCGCGCCGCTGCGCAGGCGCTGCACCAGGGCGTAGCCGCCGGCGGCGCGATAGGCGGCGAGGCGCTGCCAGGCGATGGGCTCGGGTTCGAAGTCGCCGTGCGCGAGCGCAGCCCCGACCGTGGCCGGGGTGGCGTGGGTCAGGTGGCGGCGACCGAGCTGGGCGACCGGGGCCTGCTCGCAGCGCCCCATGCAGGGCGCGCGCAGCACGCGGATGTGTGCCGGGTCGAGCTCGGCGTCGAGCGCCGCCCGCAGCGCCTGCGCGCCGGCGAGCTGGCAGGGCAGCGAGTCGCACACGCGCACGGTGAGCGCCGGCGGCGCGGGCTCGCCCTCGCGCACCACGTCGAAGTGGGCGTAGAAGGTGGCGGTCTCGTACACCTCGGCCATCGGCAGGTTCATCCAGTCGGCGAGCGCGCGCAGGTGGCGCAGCGAGAGGTGGCCGAAGCGGTCCTGCAGCGCATGCAGGTGCTCGATGAGCTCGTCGCGATCGCGGCGGGCGCCGGCGAGCAGGGTCTCGAGCTCGGCGAGCGCGGCGGGGTCGGTCTGGCGGCCGCGCAGGCCGGGACGGGTGCGGCGACCGGTGGCGGCCTGGAGCGATGAGGGGGAGGCAGAAGGCATGGCGATCGGATCCGGAGTGCGGCGGGCGCGGGCTCAGCGGCGCCCGACGAGGCGCGCGGCGCCGACCACGATGCGCGCCATCAGCGCGCGTACGGCGTCGCCACCGGGGGAGTCGAGCGTCGGCGGGCGCCAGGCGAGGGTGGCGTCGCGCGGGGTGTGCGGCAGACTGTACACCGCGATCGACAGCGGGCACAGCGCGATGTGCTCGCGTGCCTCGGCCACCAGGCGGGCGGCGAGGCCGGCGCTGCAGAAGCTGAGGATCTCGGCGTCGCCGTAGAGCGCGGGGTCGTGGCCGAGGTCGGGCGCGGTGCGCTCGAGCATGGCGCCGAAGCGGCTCACCACCGGCGCGCTCAGGCCCTCGTCGGCGATCGCGTCGGCGAGCGCCTCGCGCAGGTCGGCGAAGGGCACGCCGGGGAAGTGCTCGACCATGATGCCCTCGCCAGGCGCGGCGAAGCTCGTCGCCGACGCGAACGCGAACGCGGCGCAGGTGGCGGCCAGGCGCAGGGTGCGCAGCAGGAACCGGGCGCGCGGCAGGCACAGGGCTGTGGTGCGCTTGCGCGGCGGCGTTCGCGCGGTCGCGCGCGCCGGCCGCAGGCCGGGTCGTGAAGGGATCGGTGCCGTGCTCGGCCGCGCCTCAGGCGCGCTTGTTGCTTCGTTCATGTCCTCACCTCGACCGGAGCCGCAAGGCCATGCGCCCCCTCGTTGCACGATTGCTGACCGCCTGGATCATTGCACAGGCCCCCACCTCGGCGCACGCGCTCGATCCGGAGGAACTCGACGCGCTGGTGGCGCGGCCCAGCATCGGCCTCTACAAGGCCTACGCCGAGTTCAAGATGGCGCGCTACGACAGCGCGCGCGAGATCTGGAGCGCGCTCGCGCAGGCGGGCGTGGCGGAGGCCTGGTTCCACCTCGGCATCCTCGCCGAGGACGGCCTGGGCGAGCCGCGCGACCCTGCCGCGGCGCTGGAGCGCTACCGCCGCGGCGGCGAAGCGGGCTCCAGCAAGGCGCAGTACCGGCTCGGGCTGCTCCATCTGGAGGGCCGCCTGGTGCCGGCCGACCCGGTGCAGGCGCGCTACTGGCTGGCGGTGGCCGCCGCCAACGGCGATGAGGAGGCCGCCCGTCGGCTGTCTGCGCTGCCCGGACCGATGCCGGCCGGGCAGTGAGACCGCGTGTCGGCGCGCGTCGGCGGGCCTGACGCCTGCATGCCGCGCCGGCGACGGCTTCGCCGCACGCTCGGTGCGGCTGCGACCGCGGCACCCGCGTTGCCAAACTGGCGTGTTCGGCGTGATCGGTGTGATCGCGGCGCGTTCGAGCGGGTCCCGCCCCGCTCAGCGCGACGCCTTCGCGCGCGCGGCCTCGAGCACGGCCCGCTCGGCGGCGGGGAAGAGGTGCACCACCGAGCGGCGGAACTCCTCGTTGACCAGCGCCAGCCCGGCGAAGCGCGGCGGGATCGGGGTCTGGAAGAGCTCGGTCATGTCCTGGCCGGACTCGGCGCCGGCGCGGATGGTTTGCGCCAGCCAGCCGAGGTAGTCGCGGGTCTGGCGCAGCGGGGCGAGGTCGGTCGCGGGCTCGCCGTGGCCCGGCACCCAGCGGCGGGCGGGCAGGCCTTCGAGGGTGTCGAGCGCGGCCAGCCAGCGCGCGATGTCGGCGTGAGGCGTGGTGGGCGTGCGGTCGTGGAAGAGCAGGTCGGCGGCGTACACCGTGCCGCTGTCGTGGTCGATCACCACCAGGTCGGCGACGGTGTGGCCGCCGAGCGCGCGCAGCTCGACGTCGCGCCCGCCGATGCGCTGGCGTCCGGCGGCGAGCGCGCGCTCGGGGACGACGACCTCGGTGTCGCGCATCCAGTCGCCGTTGAGGCGGTACATGTTGGCGTTGAAGCCTTCGCCCTCGCTGCGGATCGCAGCGATGGTCTCCGGCAGCGCCGCGAGCGTGGCGCGCGGGAAGGCCTGATTGCCGAGGAAGTGGTCGGGGTGCTGGTGGGTGTTGACCACCAGCACGATCGGCAGGGGCGTGACGCGGCGGATGGCGGCGAGCATCTGTTCGCCGTAGCGCTTCGACGAGCCGGTGTCGATGACGATCACGCCCTCGCTGCCGACGATGAAGCCGGTGTTGACGATGTTGCCGCCGTTGGCGAAGGAGAAATCCTCCTTGAGGCCGACGACGACCCAGGCGCCGGGGGCGAGCTCGCGCGGCTGCAGGCGGTAGTCGAAGTCCTCGGCGTGGACCGGCGGGCTGATGGCGAGCAGGGTGCACAACGCAAAGAGCAGCCCGGCGAGCAGGCTCCGCAGCGCGCGGACGGCAGGGCGGCGGTGGAGCGCCGGGGCGGAGGAGGCGGATCGGCTCATCGGGTCACCCAGGCGTCGATGCGGTTGCCGTTGTTGTCGCGGCCGGCCACGTGCAGGCGCGCGCCGGGGGCGGCGGCGCGCAGGTCGAGCGTGAAGCTCGGGTTCTCGGAGACCGGCTCGAGCGGCTGGATGCGGCTCAGCGTGCGGCCTTCGGCGTCGGTGATCACGATGTCCTCGATGTGGAAGGCGGGGATGCCGGCGGCCAGGCCGGTGTCCATCGGGTGGATGATGCGCATGCGCAGGCGCTCGCCGCCGTCGACCCGCGGCCACAGCTTGCCGTTGACCTCGTTGAGGCGCTCCTGCCACTCCGGCGAGCCCGAGCCCACCGACGGCAGCGTGCAGCCGCCGCCGGTGGCGGTGACCCAGGCGCCGCCGACATGCCACACGCCGTCGGCCGTGCGCGCGGCGGCTCGCACCGGCGAGGACTGCTGCAGCTTGATGCGGAAGCCCAGGCGCGGCTGGGCGGCGCCGGGCTCGAAGCGCAGCGCCTTGACGATCGGGTTGAAGTCGGCGAACACGATCAGCTCTTCCACCGCGGGCAACCCGCTTGCATCGACGCTGACCGGGACGTTGAGCGAATCCTCCGCGACCGCCGGGCCGCTCACCCTGACGCGCTCGTCGAAGACCACCGTGGCGTCGGCGAAGAAGCTCTTGCGCATATCCTCCCAGCGCGGCGAGTCGAGCGGGTCGGCCTGCGTGCCGGCTGCCGCGGTAGGTGCAGTGCTGGCGGAGGGGGCCGGCGTGGAGGCGGCGGGCACGGACGAGGCTGCCTGCGCCGGGGCGGCGGCCGTGGCCAACATGCCCAGGGCGGTCGTGGCCGCGGCAATCCAGGCGAGGGCGGGACGGGCGGACGGTGTCATCGGGACTCCTGTGGTTCGGCGCGCGATGCGCACGCCTGGGTGCAGGACGTCGGTCATGCAAACCACGTGCCAGCGCCGTCGTCACGGCGCCGTTGCGGCTTGGCCGCGCGGAGGCGCCGGCCGGAGCAACTCGCAGCAAGGGGGCTGTTCCGAAGCGAAACACCCTGTGCTCAAGTGTTACAGCAGGTGTTCGGATTGCGCCGGCTGCTGGAGCAGCGCAGGCGCCGAATAGGGCGCGCGCGGGCCTGGCACGGGCTTTGCGGTGATGTCGTGGTCCGGCACGTACGCGGCGCCGGAAGCTACACCACCCGGAAAAGCTTCGAAAGAAACCCAAGGAGGAGTCGATGATGAAAAACGATAAGCGTCCGCGCAGCCTGCCGGCAATGCTGACCGCGCTTACGGTCGCGCTGGCTGCAGCGGGAATGGGCGCCACGGCGCAGGCCGCGAGCGTGACCGACGAGGACATCCTGAAGGATGCCGAGACCACCCATCAGATCGTCACCAACGGCCTGGGCACCAAGGGCCAGCGCTACAGCCCGCTCGCCAAGGTCAATGTCGACACCGTGAAGGACCTGGTCCCGGTGTGGGCGTTCTCCTTCGGCGGCGAGAAGCAGCGCGGTCAGCAGTCGCAGCCGCTGATCCACGACGGCAAGATGTTCGTGACCGCGTCCTATAGCCGCATCTATGCGCTCGACGCCAAGACCGGCCAGAAGCTGTGGAAGTACGAGCACCGCCTGCCCGAGGGCATCATGCCGTGCTGCGACGTGATCAACCGCGGCGCCGCGCTCTACGGCGACCTGGTGATCTTCGGCACCCTGGATGCGCAGATCGTCGCGCTCAACCGCGACACCGGCAAGGTGGTGTGGCGCGAGAAGATCGACGACTACAAGGCCGGCTACTCGATGACGGCTGCGCCGCAGATCGTCAAGGGCATGGTCATCACTGGGGTGTCGGGCGGCGAGTTCGGCGTCATCGGCCGCGTCGAGGCGCGTGACGCCAAGACCGGCAAGAAGGTGTGGGTGCGCCCGGTGGTCGAGGGCCACATGGGCTACAAGTACGACAAGGACGGCAAGGAGATCGAGAACGGCATCTCGGGCACCACCAACGCCACCTGGCCGGGCGACCTGTGGAAGACCGGCGGCGCCGCGACCTGGCAGACCGCCTACTACGATCCGGATGTGAACCTGATCTTCATGGGCACCGGCAACCCGGCGCCGTGGAACTCCTGGCTGCGTCCGGGTGACAACCTGTACTCTTCCTCCACCGTCGCGGTCGATCCGGACACCGGCAAGATCGTCTGGCATTACCAGAACACGCCGCACGACGGCTGGGACTTCGACGGGGTGAACGAATTCATCTCCTTCGAGTACAAGGATCCGAAGAGCGGCAAGCTCGTCAAGGCCGGCGCCAAGGCCGACCGCAACGGCTTCTTCTTCGTCAATGACCGCACCAACGGCAAGCTGCTCGGCGCCTATCCCTTCCTGACCCGCATCGACTGGGCCAAGGGTTACGACCTGGAGACCGGCCGCCCGATCACCAACGACGACAAGCGTCCGCCCAATCCCTTTGCCGAGGGCGCCGCCGGCGAGGGCGGCAAAGGCAAGCCGGTGTTCGCGGCGCCGTCCTTCCTTGGCGGCAAGAACCAGATGCCCATGGGCTACAGCCCCGACACCGGCCTGTTCTACGTGCCGGCCAACGAGTGGGGCATGGACATCTGGAACGAGCCGGTGAGCTACAAGCGCGGCGCGGCCTACCTTGGCGCCGGCTTCACCATCAAGCCGCTGTACGAGGACTACATCGGCGCGATGCGCGCGATCGACCCGGTCACCGGCAAGATCGTCTGGGAGGTCAAGAACAACGCGCCGCTGTGGGGCGGGGTGCTCAGCACCGGCGGCAACCTGGTGTTCTATGGCACGCCCGAGGGCTACCTGAAGGCGGTCAACGCCAAGACCGGCGAGGAGGCGTGGAAATTCCAGACCGGCTCGGGCGTGATCGCGCCGCCGGTGACCTGGGAAGTCGACGGCGAGCAGTACGTCGCAGTGGTCTCGGGCTGGGGTGGCGCGGTGCCGCTGTGGGGCGGCGACGTCGCCAAGCGGGTGAACTTCCTCGAGCAGGGCGGCACCGTCTGGGTGTTCAAGCTGCACAAGAGCTGATCGCGGTGCCTGCGGCGGCCTGCGGGCGGCCGCAGGCCTTGGCGCCGCACTCCCCGCGGCCCGGACGCGATGGCGCCCGGGCCGCGTCGTGTCGGGAGGCTGCGTGAGCGGCTGCGGGCGCGGCGTGAGGAACAGACAGGATTTTTCGGCAACATGGAGCATTTCCGATGAGACAGATACAGCTATCCAGCTTCGCCACCGCGGTCGTGCTCGCGGTCGGCGTCGGGACGGCCGCGCATGCGGCCGACCGCGCGACACCTCGCGAGGCGCGCACGATGTTCGAGCAGGCCGTGCGCTACATGGAGGAGAACGGCGCCGAGCGTGCCTTTGCAGCCTTCAACGACCGCCAGGGCAACTTCGTCCGCAAGGACCTCTACGTCTTCGCGATCGACGACAAGGGCGTGTATCACGCCAGCGGCGCGGCGCCCGAGGCGCTGCTCGGGCTCAAGGTCCTCGACACCACGGACGCGGCGGGCAACCCGCTGTTCCGCGAGATGATCGACGCCACCCGCGTCACCCAGGAGGCGACGGTGCGCTACGTGTGGCTGAACCGCGCGACCAACAAGGTCGAGCCCAAGGTGAGCTACGTTCGCAAGCTCGGCCAGTACGTGGTCGGCGTGGGCTACTCGGCGCCGCGCGCGAGCGCGGATGACGCGCGCGCGATGCTCGAGCGCGCGGTAGCGGTGGCGCGCAGCGAGGGCGGCGCGCAGGCGGCGGCGCGCTTCAACGACCGCCGTGGCGAATTCGTCAAGGACGACCTCTATGTGTTCATGGTGAACATGGAGAGCGGCCGCTTCGAGGCGATGGGCATGAACCCCGCCTTGTCCGACACCGACGCGCTCGGCCTGCGCGACGCCGCCGGCAATGCCTTGGTCGCCGAGATGATCGCCAGGCTGCAGAAGGCCGACGAGGCCACGGTCGATTACGTGTGGCGCAACCCGGTGACCAACGCGGTCGAGAACAAGCGTTCCTATGTGCGCAAGGTCGGGACTTCGCTGGTCGGCGTGGGTCACTACCTGGAGTGAGTGCAGTTGGTTGCTCCGTTATGGAGCACATGCTCCAGTGCGGAGCAGGGTGGAGCAACAAGAAGGCCCGCGCTGCGGGCCTTCGTCGTTTTCTGGGCGTTGAGTGCCGGCGACTGCAGCTGAATTCGCGCCTGCCGGCGCTCCTACATGAACCGCCGCGCGTCCCGGACCTCCTGTAGGAGCTGCGGCAGCTGCGAACCCGGCGCTCCGGTGATCGATGCGTTTCCCGGACGCCACCGCCGCCTTTTGTTTTCTGTAGGAGCGGCGGCAGCCGCGAATGGGCGGTGGACGGGCGAGGCGTGTGGGTGGGGATCGTGCCGCCGTGTTCGCGCCTGCCGGCGCTCCTACATGAACCGCCGCGCGTCCCGGACCTCCTGTAG
>ERZ795053.3775-NODE-3775-length-16928-cov-5.859835_pt1 | contig 16928 bp, 12 predicted proteins | sample MGYA00375137_ERZ795053 | MGnify/ENA primary metagenome ERZ795053 (study PRJEB30182, sample SAMN05720284) | activated sludge metagenome | isolation source: Anaerobic digester | place: Hong Kong | collected 2014-12-17 ...
AGTCGCCGATGCCTACACAACGTGGTGGGCATCGCCAGCGTCGCGTGCAAATCCTGACCTGGCCAACAAGGTTGCAGAGACGATCCGCAGCGAAATCCAGGCGTTCCTTAGTGTTCATCCAAACATTCGCTACCTGGTCTTTGTGGGCGGTGACGACATCATCCCCTTCTACCGTGTGCGTGACGCCAGCGACACCCACTGGAAAGAGTCGACCTTTGCCCGCGACCTGTCACCCAGCACCGTACGCGATGCGCTCGGCGCGGATTTCTATCTCACCGACGATTACTACACCGACGACCGGCCTGAAGAACCTTTCTCGAAATTCTGGCCGGACGCACGTCCATTTTATGTTCCGGATCGGATTTCTTCTCGTCTGGTCGAGACGCCAGCCGAGATTCAGGCCACCGTTGCGGCTTTCTTGAGGGCTTCAAACCACACCATCAGTCTGGCGCCAGGCATCGTCGGTGGTGACCGGAAGCTTACCCTGGACACTGCCGGTCATATCTGCCGGGCGATTGAGTCTTCACTCCAGTCTAGACCCTTCTGCACGGTTGAGGAGCCGGTCTTTGCCGACGTCTTTGCCGACAGAAATGGTGCGTGGAATAGCGCTTGGACCGCCTTTCACGCCAACCAGATGGTCAATGGCGAGGTGAGCGCCGCGGGGATCAGCAGCAGGCAAAGCTCTTTCGACCAGCGTCTCTGGGTAAGCATTGGCTGTCACTCCGGTCTGAACCTACCGGAGTCGGTCGGAAACCCCAACGAGTTGGACCTTGTGCAATCATTTGTCGGCAAGGGCGGCGTGGCCATCGCCCCTACTGCTTATGGCTATGCCTCCAAGCGGAAAGAGCCAGCCTATTCCGAGCTTTACATGGTGGCACTTGCGGAACGAATGCTGGCGTGCAGCGGCCAGACGGTTGGGGCTGCCTTCATCCAGGCCAAGCATCGTTTTTTCGCCGAACAGGCAGGTTGGCTTGATCCGCTCGATGAAAAAGCCGTATTGCCTGTCACCCTCTATGGTCTGCCTCACTGGCAGTTGCTCAGCAGCGCCCAGACCTGTCCCCAACCCGCGGATGCGGCGCATGCCACTCCATCTGCGGTCGCGCCTGACACCGCCACATCGATGACGGCATCGGCGGTGTCATCGCTAACGTTCACCTTCACGGTCGACCCGGCTCTCCTGCAGTCTCTCAGTCCTCCTCTGTCGACAGGTGACTATTATCGCTATGGTGACCAGACCCTGGCTCAGGATGGTCGCCCGATCCAGCCGGCTCATCACCTAACTGTTCCCGAAACCCTGCCCAACCTGGGTTCCGTCCGCGGTCTTGTTTTGCTCGATGCGGCCTACCATGATCTGCAAGATTTTGACCCAGTCATTGAGCAGGCATGGATCATCTCTGCCTTACAGCAGCAGCCGGACGACGAGGAGGTCGAGCCGCCTGTCGAGCTTTCTGGGTGGGATCACGACTACCCGCACGGTCTCGGATACTATCCAAAGCGCGTTGGCGCTGACGACAGCAATCCTGTAGCGCGTATCAACCTTGTACTGGGTGCTTGCAACGCAGAGACGGTAATGCAGCAAGACGGTCCCCAGATCAACTGCCGCCAGGAGCGACTGTTTGACACTGTCACACTGGGTGTTATGTACAGCGCCAGCGATGACGTCACGGCGCCTCATCTTTCACAATTCATCTCGTTCACGTTTGACAGTGTACCTGGGCTACCCAGCGTGTCCGGCGTCAGCATTGTTGCTGACGAACAATTGTATGCCGCTGTGCTTGTCTGCGATGATGGCCAGGGACACTATGCAAGCACAGATCTGGTGCACAATGCTGGATGGTGGACCGGCAATTGTCCTGGTCACGCAGAGCGGCTGTTTGTGCAGGCCGTGGATCCGGCAGGCAACGTGACGGTCAGTGAATGGGTCGTTCCGTTGCCTGTGGTGCTGAACAACCGCAGCTATCTAGCGAACGTCATGAGCGACTATTCGGCATTGCTGCCCGACTTGATTGCAACCGAAGTGTCAGTAGACCAGGATGGCAAGATTGCCGTCACCATTCAGAACGTGGGCCGTGGCCTGGTGGTCGACGACTTCTGGGTAGACTTGTGCTTCATGAACAGCAACGCGGTCGGCGTTCGGCCACCATCGGGATACAACGATGTATGTAAGGGACGTTCGTATGACTACCTCGTCTGGTCTGTTCTTGCTTCACAGGCACCCATCCTACCTGGTGGAAAAGTAATCTTGACTCAAGACCAGGTCAATACTGAGGAGAGTGTCTTTGAGCGTGTCATCGCTGCCGGCACACCTATTTGGGTGCACGTTGACTCTACCAATGCCAACACCTCATATGGTGGCGTGCTAGAGGAAGGAGAGCCGCTGCCATCTATGTACAACAATATCCTTGGGCCGGTGACCTTGTCACGGGAATTGTATCCGCCGCCAACCGTACGTTCGGCCGGCGCAGTTCATTCTACAATGCTGCCCGTGCGCCTCGATCCAACCGTGTCTGAATCGCGTGAGCCCTGGTCATCACCGGAATCTTTGACTGAGCGCCGTCTCTGGCTACCTGCCGTCACCAGGTGAGTGATGGTGCGGTCATTACAAGTGACCGCACCGCCATTGACACTCGTGCACAATAGCACAATAGTATGAGAGGTTTCTATGTCAGTTCGCTTGCGTATCCTGGCACTACTATTCGGGATATTTGGCTTTCTGCTTACAGCGTTGTGGAACGGTCAACAGGGTCCTCGACCTCTGCTGGCGGCAGAGCCGACGCGGGTTCAGCCCACTGCGTTGCCGTGGCCCACACACACGCCAGTGCCGCAAGTCATTCGTGTTCCCGTCGCGACGATACTTCTGACTGTGTCTGAGTCGGATACCCCACTGAACTCGGTTGTTCAGTGGCAGGACGACATGGGCGGCTGGCACGAGGTTGAGGGCTGGCGCGGCGCAGTAGGTGGTGGCAGAACTGTGTGGTGGGTCGAAGCCAAAGACTGGGGAAAAGGTCCTTTTCGCTGGTTGGTCTATGAATCTGGAACAGAAGCAGACAGTATCTTGGCCGTAAGCGGTGAGTTCTATCTTCCATCTCGCCAGGGAGAAGTGACACGCATCTCCGTGCAGGTGCCGTAGATCTCTATCCCAACGGTAGTTGCTGATTGAGAGTGCATGTTGCCGAGCCCAGACAGTCCTTCCATCGATCTTGCAGAACTGCTGCATAGCGTGAGCGATCTGGATTATGCGGCATGGGTGGCGGATCCGCATCGGCCCAAGTTCGACTCTGGCATGGTTTTTGCTGCCAAAGCGCTTGCCGAGGGATTCGCCGACTTGAATGAATCGCTCAAGGTGTTGATTCGCGTCGAGTGCCTGCCGGAAGTCAGCAATGTGCCACGCAACCTGGCGCTCGTGTGGCGTGGACGGGCGAATGTTTACCAGGCCCATGAGCGGTTTGAAGAGAGTCTTGATGCGGCGCGCCGAGCCGTGGGCATTTACAGGCGGCATGGGACGTCGTTCGATATTGCCGTAGCCAGTGTGATCCAGGTTGTTGTACTCGGTTCGATGGGCGACCGCTATGAGGAGGCGCTGGCCCTGGCTCGCGAGATTCGCCCCTATATCGGGCGCGGTCGCAACGCAAGGTTGGTTCTTGCCCATCTTGCGCTCGCCCGTGCAGTTGCACATACGGTTGCACTCCAACTGGACTCGGCTCTGCTCGACTACCGTCGAGCCCTGCGGCATTTTTCAAGACTTACAGATAATGGTTCCGCAATTGCCTTGACGTTGCTCAATATGGGTATTCTGGGCAATCAGATGGATCGTCTTGATGACGCGCAGTCATGGTTGCTGGAGGCATTGGCGACCTTCGAGGAAGAAGAGTCGGCGATCAATTTGGTCAAAGCCTTTTTCGCACTGGCGAATAACTGTTGGCGGCGCGGCGAGTTTCAGGCTGCACTACAGTATCTGACGCGCGCGCGGGTTGTACTCGAGCAACTTCCAGATTCGCCTGATAATGGCTTCGTCGACCTGGAAACCGCAGCCATCCGATGGCGCCTGAATCAGCTAGAAGAGGCAGAGGATCTTGCCCGTCAGGCGTTGGCGCGCTTTGATCGACTGCATCGCCCGCTAGATGCTGCTGAGGCTTTGCTGCTCCTCGCTCGCATTTTGGCCCGCAGCGATGTACCAGAGAAACTGCAGGAGGCCACCGTCTGTCTTCAGCGCGCAGAACACGTCCTTCAGGCTCATGACATGCCTGTTTTTGCAGCATGGGTGCAGCTCGAAAAAAGTGAGTTGTCGCTGCGCATGAATCTGTACGATGAGGCAAGTGCCAATGCAGAACGAGCACGTGTGGTTTTTCTTCGTGAAAACCTGGTTTTATCTCATGCACACGCCCACCTGATTCTTGGTGACGCTTGTTGGCGGTGGGAGCCAGGTGAGGCAGAACGGCATTACAAGGCCGCCATGGCCCTCAATTCTGGCTTGGATGCCCAACTGGAGGCACGTGCATATCGCGGACTCGGGCGCTTGGCTACACTTGCCAAGCAATGGGGTAAGGCAGAAGCGTATTTCACGCGCGCTCTGCGAGAACTGGAACGACTGCGTCTACAGTTGCGCAGCCATGCTCATCAGGCAGGTTTCTTTGAGGACAAACGCCCCCTGGCCCTGGAATTGTTCGCAGCAATAAATGCCGGCGTTGCGGCTGGCACAATTCCACCGACACAGCTTGCCATCTGGCTGGAACGATGGAAGTCGGTAGCCTTGGCCGATCTTTTGGCTGGACAACCACCTGATACAACATTGGATGTCGAAGCGAAGGCGCTCCTCAGCGAAAGAGAACAGTTGCTGAACCGATTCGACGAGCTACAACGCAGCGGTGTGCGGTTTGGGACAAGCCCTCGTCTCTTTGTGCGTCAGGGTCAGGTTCAGCAGCCGGAGGATATGATCCATAACCAGGAACTCGCCCGACTGCGTGGCCGATTACAGCAGGTGGACGAAACCCTTGCGTCCAAGCAGGTCCCCTCGCTTGGCTGGCGCCAGGGAGTTTCAATCGATCCGTCGAACATTCACAGACTATTGGACGCTGACACACTTCTTGTTTCCTATTACAGCGCTGCCATGCCGGCGACCTTTCAGGAGCAGGGTCCTGAGCGTCTCTATGCGCTGACTGCAACAGGCAAAGAAGGCGATCTGGGCATCCATGAGCTTCGAGCTAACGCATCTGAGATTTCGACCGAGTGGGAGCGGCTCTTTGCGCTCATGGCTGGTTTTTCCGAGCCGTCTGCATTTGCTGGCAGCAGAGCGGCGGGGCTGAAGAATCGATTCGGGCGCCTGTACTCTTTTCTCGTCGAACCTTTTCGCGAGCGGCTTGTCGGCAAGAAGCGGCTGATCATTCTCCCCGAAGGTGATTTGACCCACATTCCCTTCGCTGCGCTGTACGACCGTGCGACAGGGCAGTATCTGGTAGAGCAAGTTGTCATCCAGACGGCACCGAGCGCCACAGTCCTAGCTGGCTGCCAGCGTCATCCAATATCGGTGTCACAACCTTTGTTGGTGGGATACCCCGGAGAACCTGGGTCAGTTGACTATCTACCAAACGCAAAGACTGAGATCGAAGCGATTGCCCGTATCCTGGGATCATCGATCGTGCTACTTGGCGACCAGGCGACTCTCCGCAATGTTTGGGATATGGCACCGCAATGCTCTCTGCTTCATTTCGCAGGACATGCGGACTTTGATCAGCGATTTCCCTTGGAGTCATCGCTTCGATTGGCGGAGGACCGAAACCTTCGTGCCTCGGATTTATATCTCCGATTTGGCCAATTCTCAGGCGCCTCCATCGTTCTTGGTGCTTGCAGTACGGGTCAAGTCAGTAGTTGGGGAGGAGATACGCTGGGCTTAACCAGCGCGTTCTTGTATGCAGGCGCCTCATCTATTGTCGCCGGCTTGTGGCCGGTCAGCGACGATGCTACTGCTGTTCTCATGAAGTCCCTCTACTGTCACCTCGCGCAACACAAAGACATGGCCACTGCGCTGTGTAGTGCACAATCTGAAATGTTGATGAGTGAACAGTACAGTTCTCCCTTCTTTTGGTCTGCCTTCCTGGTGTGCGGAGACAGCCGGAAAATTTAGCATTAGTTACCAGATGAATCACCTGCACCCACAAGAGATTAAACTTGTGTATCGCAAGGATCATGCCTGGTCACATTATCCTTGCGATAAGGATATGCATCGTGCAGAGTGTCCTTCATAGACGGACAACTGACGACAACAATCCAGCAGAAGATCGCCAGCGGCGTGACAGCGCCGCCGCCATTACTTGCACCGTGCACGGTCTACGTGCCGGTAATCGGTGGCAAGGTGCTGGCCGTAATCGGCGCGTGGTGCGCCAGGAAGACGTCCTTTCTTTGGCAGTGCCGTGTGGGCGGTTGGCGGGCGGCGCTGCTCTATGTTGGCGATGAAGATGAACGGCTGGCTGGCATCCCGGTCAGCCAACTGCACTTCTTGCCAGAACTCGACTACTGCCTCCACCCAACGTGGAGCGACCACCTTCGCGTGACCGTCCTCTTGGATGAGATTCAGAATGTACCGGGCTGGGAAAGCTCTGTGCAGCACCTGGTTCTGCGTCTTTCCCTGCCTGTGTTCCTTCATTGTTTGCCTCACTTGAGCATCTGTGCATGTCATCGGTCTCCCTCCCCTGCTGATTTCAGGTAAGTTTGCTCGACTCCTTCGCTCTTCACGGGCAAACCTACTTGTCCGTGAAGGGTAAAAGTGATTGTCGTTCACAGTCCAACAAAGCTGTCTGCCTGGTGCCATTCCGGACTGCCACCGGACACACGGTTCGGCGATGGCGGGGTGAGTGGGCATATCCATCCCTATTTACACGCTGAAGCGGCGAATTTTGCATCTTGACACACCACACATCGCGTGCTAAACTCACATTTAGTATATTATTATACTAAATTTTGCGAGCACAGTTTGGTTGAGAATTGTGTGCGGTTTGAAGTCATGTGCCATATTGATAGCGCAATCTACAGGTGATATCGCACCGAACCTGCACAGAGGTGGCTCATGACTTCAGATACAGAGAGTGGATCGACCGTACTCGATCGCTCCAGCTTCATTCCGCTCTACCATCAACTCTATGAGACGCTGCGCCAGCAGATCGACGGCGGTCAGTGGAAGCCTGGCGACCAGCTTCCCACCGAGGCCGAGCTTGCCGCGCGGTACGACATCAGCCAGATCACGATCCGCAAGGCGCTCAATATGCTGGTGGATGCGGGCGTCATCTATCGCCACAAGGGCAAGGGCACATTTGTGGCGCAGCCCGCCATCACCTCCGACCTGGGCCAGTTGTTCAGTATCGAGGAAGAGATGCGTCGTCGTGGCCAGGAGTACAAGATCACCTTGCTGGAAGCCACCACGGCGCCGGTGTCCAAAGGGACGGCAGTGAGGCTCCAGATTGAGGTCGGCGAGGAGCTGGCGGCCATCGAACGCCTCTACGACACGGATGGCGAACCGCTGTGCGTCGAGCGATCCTATCTTGTCAGCCGCTACTGTGCAGGCCTCGTGCAGCAGGATCTCGTCGCCGTCCCCCTGATTGAAACCTTGGCCAGGGAATATGGCCTGCTGCCCGGCCGGGTCGACCACACGATCCGGGCAAGGCAGGCGGGCGCCCAACTCGCCAAGTCATTGCAGATAGCCCCGGAAGATCCCGTGCTCTTCATCGAGCGCCTTGTCTATTCGCACCGTAACGTCCCATTCATGCTCTCGCGCGTCTTCTATCGTGGTGACCGGTACGCGCTACATCTCGTAAGCAGCTAGCAGCGACCGCCAACAACCTATCGTCCTATTCAACTCCAGGGAGGAAAATCCATGAAGGTCAGATCCGTTGTGCCAATTTTGGCCGTGATTTCCGTGATTATGTCACTCTTGGCGGGGTGTGTCGCGCCGGTCGCACCGGGCGCGGCCGGGCCGGCCCCGAGCGCGGCAGATGCCGCTCAGCCAATCGAGCTGACCTTTTCGCACTTCTGGGGGGACCCGACCACCGGGGCTGGCAAGGTCGTCCAGGCGCGCCTGGACGAGTGGCTGGCAGCCAACCCGAACGTCACCGTCAAGACCGAGACCATGTCGCATGACGAGTACTACACCAAATTCCGGGTGTTGGCATCCTCCAACGAACTGCCCGATGTGTTCATCATGAACGCCGACATGACAACGCCGCTGAGCAATGGCGGGCAGCTGCTGGATCTCACCGCAGCGCTCGACGCCGATCCGGCCTGGCGCGACTTGCAGATACCGGGCGGCATGACCGAATGGACGCGCGACGGACGCGTCTATGCGCTGCCGGCGCAGATGATCATCACGCACGTCATCTACTACAACACCGCAATCTTTGACGAGGTCGGCATCGACTCCTTCCCGGCGACGCTGACGGAGTTCAACGACGCCGTCGCCAAGCTGCAGGCCGCTGGCTACATTCCGGTCGCACTCGGCGCCAAGGCCGGCTGGCCCCTGTTCGACTGCGTGTTTGGCACCTTCACCTTCCGCATCGCGGGGTTGGATTGGTACAACAAGCTCCTGGCGCATGAGGCGAAGTTCACCGACCCCGAGTTCGTCACCGTGCTCACCACCTTCAAGGATCTCGTCGACCAGGGCACCTTCAATGCCGACGCCAACAGCATCGACAACATGCAGGCCCGCACCCTCTACTACAATCGGGACGCGGCCATGTTCATGGAAGGCAACTGGGCCATCTCTGAGGGTCTCGCCGGCCAGGATGTGGAGCCGGACACCGAGATTGCCCTGTGGCCGAGCATCGAAGGCGGCGCCGGCAAGCCCAACGAAGTGACCTGGGCCGCAGGCTGGGGCTGGGGCGCCAACGGCGAACTCGAAGGCGCAAAGCGCGACGCGGCCCTCTCCCTGCTCGCTGCCCTCAGCAGCGAAGAGTACGGGCGCATGCGCCTGGAGAGCGGCGACCTGCCGGCGCAGAAGATCACCGAATTTGACGGCAGCGCCCTGCCCCGCCTCTTTGTCGAGCTCAACCAGCAGAGCCTGGCGTGGGAGGCCGTGCCGATTCTGACACTGGGCTTCCCCGCTTCGGTCACGGACGTGCTCTGGAAGGGGCTGCAGGAGATCATGACCGGGCAGAAGTCGCCCGAGGAAGTTGCCGCCGCCATCCAGGAAGAGTACGACAAGTACCAGGAGTAGCGCGTGTCCGGGGTGCGCTGGACAGGCTGGATTCGAGAGAGTCACCGCCTGTCCAGCACCCCCTGCCCCGGCGCGCCGTCCACAACGTTCTCGCATCCAACCATCTGAAGCGGAGAAGAGCATGGCAGAGTTTCGAATCGGCGTCATTGGCCTCAATTTTGGGCGTCACCATGTGCGCACCCTGGCCAACATGGAAGAGGTGACGCTCGTGGCCGTCGCGGATCGGGTTATGGCTGAACGGGGCGAGCTCGCCCCCTTTGCCCAGAAGTATGGGGCGGCCGGCTATGCCGATGCCGTGGAGATGCTGCGCAGCGAACGGCTCGATGCCGTCTCCATCTGCGTCCCGCCCCATGTCCGGCCGCCGCTGGTCGAGTATGCCGCCCGCCACGGCATTCCCATGCTCATCGAGAAGCCGTGGTCGGCCGATCTGGCCGATGGCGGCCGGCTGGCCGAGATCTGCCGGCGCGAGCAGGCCACCGTCATGCTGGGCTTCAGCTTTCGCTATCTGCCGGCCATCACGCGGCTGCGGGCGCTGCTGGACGGCGAACTGGGAGCCGGCTGGCTGCTCAACGGCGAGTATCTCTTTGACTGGCAGCCGCCGCCCGCGCACTGGCTGTGGAACCCCCAGGCCGGCAATGGCTTCTTCAATGAGAACTCGTGCCACCTCATCGACGCGGTCTGCTATCTGCTGGGCGAACCCGAATCGGTCTTTGCCGAGAGCGCCACCCATCGCGGCAGCCCCTCGGCGGAAGTCGCCGCCGTGACGCTGCGCTTTGCCGGCGGCGCGGCCGCGGCCTTGACCCTGGGCTGTCTGGGGACGGCCGCGTTCCAGCACTTCCCCCGCCTCGACCTGGTCACGGAGAATGGGCAGGCGCACCTCGGGGGCCGCCAGCACATATGGGAAACATTGGCATGGGCCACGCGGGCGGACACGGAGATCCATGAATTCACGGCGCCGCCCGAGATGCTCGGCGCCACCCGGTACACGGCGGCCCTGACCCACTTTGTCGAATGCGTCCGCTCGGGCCGGCAGCCGTCCGCCGGCATCGCCGACGGCATGCGCGCCGTGGCCGTGGCCATTGCCATCGACGAATCGGGCCGCACGGGGCGCCGCGTGCCTGTGCACTCGGTGAAGGAGTAGCGTCATGCGACTTGGAATCGAGGCTGGACCCGATACCATCGAGGCGGCGGTCGAGCTTGGAATTGGCGGCGTGCCCATCGGCGCGGCGGAACTCGTGCGCGACGGGGTGGATGCGACCCTGGCGCCGCTGCGCCGCCGCGGGCTCGCCGTATGCCAGATCGGCGCGTTCGGCTTCAACCCCCTTGCCGTAGATCGCGCGCAGCAGGAGATCCTGGAACGCGCGATCCCGCTGGCGGCGGCAACCGGCTGCCCGTACATCGTCATCAACGGCGGCAACTACCATCCGTCGGGCTTTGGGGCAACCGATGCGCGCAACTTCAGCGCGGCGGCGCTGGATGAAGTGGCGCGTGTGCTGGCGCCCCTCGTCGCCCTCGCCGCACGGCACGGTGCCCGGCTCTCCGTGGAACCCTACCTGAAGACTGCGATCTGGAGTCCCGAACGCTTCCTTGCCCTGCACGCGCTTGTCGCTTCGGACGCCCTGGTCGCCAATGTCGACGTCACCAGCCTGTATGACTTCTGGGATCTGGTCGATCCTGCCGCCAAGGTGCAGCACGTGTGCCAGGCGTTTGCCGGGCACTATGGTCTCGTCCATCTCAAGGAAGTCGCCCTGGGCGAAGGCTTTCACATCCATGCGGGGCTTGCGCCGCTGGGAACAGGCGCCACGGCATGGTCCGAGGTGTTGCGGCTGACCGCACCCCATCTGCCGGCGGATGGCTGGGCGATTCTCGAACACGTGTCGTCCCTCGATGAAGCGCGCCGCAGCGTGGAGCTTCTCCGTTCCGCCGCAGCCGAAGCCGGTGTGACGCTCCGATGAACACGGCAGCGTACGGCACGCACTTCCCCACCATTGCGGATTCCCTGCGCCTGGAGCGTCTGCGCTGGCCTGACCGCGCAGTGCGCATGGTGCTGGACACCGACGCCTACAACGAAGTGGACGACCAGTTTGCCCTGGTCCATGCGCTCCTTTCGCCCGAGAAGCTGGCCGTGCAGGCCATCTACGCCGCGCCCTTCCACAACGAGCGCTCTACCGGCCCGGCGGACGGCATGCACAAGAGCTACGAAGAGATTCTCCGCCTGCTCGTGCGCCTGCAGGTGGCGGCAGAGGGTCTCGTCTTTCCGGGCGCGGAAGCCTTCCTGGGCGCGACGCTCACACCGCAGCCGACGCCTGCCGCCCGCGACCTCGTGGCGCGCGCGCTGGCGTCGCCCGCCGATGACCCCCTCTACGTCGTCGCGATCGGCGCGGTGACCAATGTCGCCACTGCGCTGCTGCTCGAACCACGGATCGCCGCGCACATCGTCGTCGTCTGGTTGGGCGGACATGCGCTCTGGTGGCCGGATACGGCCGAGTTCAACTTGCGGCAGGACATCCACGCCGCGCGCCTGCTCTTCGACTGCGGCGTGCCGCTGATTCACCTGCCCTGCCACGGTGTGGTCTCCCATCTGCTGACGACCCTCCCTGAGCTTGATGCGCATGTGCGCGGTCGCGGCCGGATCGGCGACTACCTGGCCGACACCGTCAAGGCGTACGCCCCGGATCTCCTGGGCTGGTCCAAGGTCGTGTGGGACATGGCTGCCGTCGGCTGGCTCTTGAACGGCGACTGGGTGCCGACCGAACTGGTCCACAGCCCGATTGTGACCGACCAGTTGACGTGGAGCACGGACCGCTCCCGCCACTTGATTCGTTCGGCATTCAGCGTGCAGCGCGATCCCCTCTTTGGCGATCTCTTTGCCAAACTCACTGCCCATGCCGCCCGGGCGGCGGGATCCCACACCGCCCAGAAAGGAGAGCGCCGGTGACGCCATCCTCGCTCGTCTTCAAGCCAACCCGCAAGCGGCTCGCGATCTTTCTCGGTCCGGGCATCCTGCTCTACGGGTTCATGGTCATCGTGCCGATTCTCGGCGCGTTTCGCCACAGCCTCTACACCGACTTCAACTTCCAGTTTCGCTTCGTCGGCGTGCAGAACTATGTGGAGATGCTCACCGACGGCGACTTCTGGTTCTCGTTCCGCAACAATCTCATCATTCTCGGCCTGAGCCTGCTGCTGCAAATCAGCCTGGCCTTCGTCATTGCGGTCATGATGAACAGCCGCCTCATCCGCTTCGCCAAATTCTCACGCGCCGTGATGTTCTTCCCCGTCATTCTCTCGGCGGTGGTCGTGGGCTTCATCTGGGTGCTCATCTACAACGTGCACTGGGGGCTGCTCAACACGCTGCTGGCGGCAGTCGGGCTCGCCGGCTGGCAGCAGCTGTGGCTCGACGATCCCTCCATCGTCATCTTCTCCATCACCGTGCCCCTGATGTGGCAGTACGTCGGCCTCTTCCTGGTCATCTTCCTGGCGGGGCTGTCGGCGATTCCTGCTGAACTGCTCGAGGCGGCTGAGATCGACGGCGCCAATGGCTTCACCAAGACGATCCACGTCACGCTGCCGCTCTTGGCCAGCACCTGGCGCGTCGTGCTGATTCTGGCGATCTCGGGCGCGGTCAAGGTCTTCGAGCAGCCCTACGTCATGACGCGCGGCGGGCCCGGCATCAGCTCGACCGTGCTGGCGCAGTATGCCTACAACATGTCCTTTGCCCGCTTCAAGCTGACCTACGGCAGCACGGTCGCGGTCGGGATGCTGGTGCTCAGCTTTGTCATGATTGCCCTGACCTGGCTCTTCATGCGCTACGTCGTCTTTCGGGGGAAGGAAGTATGATGCACGCTGTCGATGGCGCGCCGGCGCAGACCCAGGCCAAGGCAGCGCGGCCCACAGTCGAACGAGTAGTCAGCCAGATTCTGGTCGTCGCCATGAATCTCTTTCTCTTCGCTTTTGCGCTCACGGCGATCTTCCCGCCGCTCTGGATGATCTACAACTCGCTCAAGAGCAGCGACGAGTTTGCGCGCAGCATCCTGGCGCTGCCCAGCCAGCCCAGCCTCTACAACTACCGGGAGATCTTCAGCACGACCCAGGTCTACGTCGCGCTCTTCAACAGCCTCTTCAACTCCGTCATTGCGACCTTCGGCATTGTCGTTCTGGGCTTTATCATCGGCTACTTTCTCGCCCGCTACCGCTTTCGCGGCCGAAATCTTCTGTACGGCTTCTTTCTCTTTGGCCTGCTTGTGCCCATCTACGGACTGATGGTGCCGGTCTTCATTCAGTTCAAGAGCATCGGCATGCTCAACAACCGCTTCACGCTGCTCATGCCGTACATCGCCTTTGGCCTGTCGCAGGCCATCTTTCTCATTGAAGGCTACGTTCGCTCCATCCCGCCGGAGATTGAGGAGGCAGCCTACGTGGACGGCGCATCGCTGCCCGCCCTGCTCATGCGGGTCGTATTCCCAATCTGCCGGCCGATTATCGCCACGGCCGCCCTGCTTGCCTTTCTGGCCACGTGGAACGAGTTTGCCTTTGCCCTCATTCTTCTCAGCGATGATGCGCTCAAGACGATTCCGCTCTGGCTGAACACCTTCCAGGGCGAACGCACCGTCAACTACACCGGGTTGATGGCGGCGCTGACCGTGGCCTCCATCCCGGTGATTCTCGTCTATCTCTTCTTTCGCGAGAAGATCATCCAGGGCTTCGTGGCCGGCTCGCTCAAAGGGTAGTGGTCACATGCGCCCTTGGCGGGCCGGCAGCCCCCATCGACATCGAGGAACGACACATGCAGGCTCCGCCCACGATTGATATCTGGTACGGCAGCGAGCAGCGCTTTGGTCACTGCGGGCAGCCACAGCGCTGGGCCAATATTCTGGGGCGCGTCCGGAGCGACCAGCCGATTCGCCAGCTCACCTGCACGCTGAACGGCGGCGCCCCACGGCCGCTCTCCATGGGGCCGGACGCGCGCCGGTTGGCCGCTCCCGGCGACTTCAACATTGACCTGGACTGCCGTGACCTGGCGCCGGGCGCCAACACACTCCTGGTCGCCGCCACCGATGGGGCAGGCCTGACCACGACGCGTACGGTGACGCTGACGGTCGCCGGCGCCCCGTGCCCCCTGCCATACACCATCGACTGGGCGCGTGTCGAGCAGATCCAGGATGTCGCGCACGTCGTCGACGGCCGGTGGACGTGCGGGGCGCACGGAGTCAGCCCGCTGGAAATCGGCTACGACCGGCTGCTCGCCATCGGCGACATGGCGTGGCGCAACTATGAAGTCCTGGTGCCGATTACGGTGCACGGCATCAATGCCGCATGTTTCCAGTACCCGAGCGTCCATGCCGGCGTCGGCGTCATCATGCGCTGGAAGGGCCACGCCAACTGGGGCAAGGACGAATGGGCCAGCGGACAGCCCTGCTTCGGCCCAAGCCCCTACGGGGCAATCGGGTGGTACTGCGTCTTTCACGATGCCGGGCCGATGCTGAATCTGTTTGACCCGGACTTTCAGCGCACGGCTGAGGTCAGCCGCACGCTTGCGCTGCACGTGCCCTATCTCTTTCGCGTGCGCGTCGAACCAGGCGAGGGTGTGCGGAGCCTGTACAGCCTCAAGGTCTGGCCGGCGCACGAGGCGGAGCCTGCGGCCTGGGATTTGCGGACGCTGGGCTCCTATGCCGGTCTTTCCGAAGGCGCCATCATGTTGGGCGCCCATCACACGGCTGCGACCTTCGGCAATGTGACCGTCACGCCGCTGCCGTGAGGGAACCAACCCAAATATCCAGATATGAGGAGAGTTATGCCATGTCTCAACGGAACAGCAGGGTGAAGGTTGGCGTCGTTGGCTGCGGCGTCGTGGCCACTGCCTACTACCTGCCCTATCTGATGCATATGAAAGAGGTCGAGCTGACCGCGGTGTGCGACATCGATCCTGTGCGGACGGCAGCCTGTGTGCGCCTGTTTGGCGCACGCGCGGCCTACCACGACTACTACGAGATGATTGCCCAGGCCGACATCGACGCCGTCTTCATCCTGACCGGGCCGGGCACCCACTTCCGCTTCACCATGGCAGCCGCCGAGGCGGGCAAGCACATCCTGCTGCAGAAGCCGATGGCCCTTAATATGCACGACGCCAACGCGATTGTCGATGCGGTGCGTAGAGCCGGGGTCAAGGCGCTCATCGAGCCCAGCTCGTCTTCCCCGCTGGATCCCGACTTCGTCGCGCTCCGCGCGCTCATCGACGCCGGCGTCCTGGGCAACATCTGCTGGTTTACGCTGATTCCCGGCGCGCCGACCAAGTACCACATTGGCCTGGGCGGCAACCCGTATGGGAACGGCGCCTTCTATGCCGAGGAGAGCGGCGGCATGCTCTTTGACTTTCCCTATGCCCCCACGCAGATCGTGACCCTGCTCGGCGCGTGCCGGAGCATCATGGGCATGGCAACCATATCGGTGCCCGACCACAGGATCGTCCCCGAATCCGAGTACAACCGCTTTCTGGCGCAGGCCACCGACCCGGATGACGCCAACTACTGGGACGTCGTCCTGGACCTGCCGCGCACGGAAGCTGTCACCATGCAGGCGCCGGACAATGTGTTCAGCCTCTACGAGATGGCAAGCGGCGCCATCGGCGTCTTCCATGTCGGGCGGCCGTTCCATCCCGTTCTGCCCGGCACCGGCGGCGGCGGCCTGGAAATCTATGGGACGGAGGGCAATCTCATTTTCGGCGGCGGCCATCTTGCCTCAATCATCAGCAGCCGCAGAGATCTGCTGCCGTCGGTTGGGGCGGACGGGTGGTATCACATGCCTGAGCGCGGCGATACGGCCAAGGCCGCGTGGCCCAAACCCACGCCGGGCGGCTTCAACTACTACCACCAGTCGACGCAGCACCTGATTGACTGCATCCGCAATGACTGCGACCCGCTGCTCAATGTGGAATGGGGGCGCCACATCACGGAAATGATGGCCGGTGCCACCGAGTCGTCCTGCACGGGCCGGCGCTACACGATGACGACGACGCTGACCGGGCTCGTCTAGCGCGCCGTCGCAGCGAGATTGGCTGTCGGCCTTGGGCCGTGCTGCCGGGCGCCTGAGCATGCGCCTGGCGGCACGGCGCCGCGCCCAGACGAGCCTGTCCCCCTCTCGCGGATGAGATTGTCTGCCAACCCCAGTACAACCTCCCCCGTTGAACGCCTGCCGCCGCTGTGCTATCATGCCCGCACCGCAAGCCACCCTCTTCGCAGCCGGCCAGTCGTATGTCCGCACCGGAGGCGTCAATGAAGAACATCTTTCTCGCAGCGTTCCTTGTGCCGCTCACCCTGGCTGCCCTCGCCGCCTGCACTGCGCCGCTGGCCCTGCTCCTCGACAGCATGGGGGACTTTCACGCCACCGCCGACCTGGCCGATCTGGACGGCGACGGCGACCTGGATGCACTCGTCCACAACGTACGCAACGAAGCGGAGTTCACGGCATTCGCCGTCACCACGCTCTGGCTCAACGACGGCGCGGGATACTTCACCGCCCATCGCATGGACTCTCTGCCGGACGGGCCGGGCTGGGCGGCCCGCGCCGGCGACGTCGACCAGGACGGCGCTGTGGACCTGGTCACCTTTACCAGCCGGACGCTGCGCCTTGCGCTCAATCAGGGCGGCGCCCAGACTGAGCCGGTCCCTGACTTCACCGCCGGACCGGTCATCCCTGCCCCGCGCCAGGACGACCAGTTCGGCACGCTCCTGCT
>ERZ795053.3777-NODE-3777-length-16920-cov-11.045716_pt1 | contig 16920 bp, 15 predicted proteins | sample MGYA00375137_ERZ795053 | MGnify/ENA primary metagenome ERZ795053 (study PRJEB30182, sample SAMN05720284) | activated sludge metagenome | isolation source: Anaerobic digester | place: Hong Kong | collected 2014-12-17 ...
AAAGGCGGGCTGAAGCCCGCCCTACCTCACCCGCCAGGCCTGGGTGCGGCTCAGGATCCGGCGCGAGGCGAACGCGTGCAGGATCCTCGCGGTCGCGTTGGTGTAGAAGATCATCATGCCCATCGCGGCCGCCGGCGCGATGTCGCCCGCGTCGTCCATGTTGAGGACGGCGACCGAGGCGAGCGCGGTGTGGGTCGAATAAAGGAACACCACCGCCGACACCGTCGTCATCGCGTTGACGAACATGTAGATCGAGATGTCGAGGATCGCGGGCAGGCAGACCGGCACGGTGACGCGGGCAAAAAGCCTCCAGAACGGCTGGCGGAGCGAGGTGGCGACCGGCTCGAACTCCGCGTCGATCTGCTTGAGCGCGGTCAGCGCGGTCAGGTGGCCCACGGTGTAGAAGTGCGTCACCGTCGACACGACCAGGATCGCCATGGTGCCGTAGATGAAGTGGAACGGGTTCGCGGGGTTGTTGAAGAAGAAGATGTAGGCAAGGCCCAGCACCATCCCCGGAATGGCCATCGGCAGCATGGCAAGGAACTGGAACACCGCCCGGCCGGTTTTGAAGCCGTCGATCTTTTCCACCATATAGGCGCCGGTGAAGATGATCGCGGTGCCGATCACGGCGGTCAGCGCGGCGAGTTCGAGCGAATTCCAGTAGGCAGCCCAGCCGCCGCCATCCATCCGGTTGAAGTCGTAGTTGCGCAAGGAGAAGCTCAGGTCATAGGGCCAGTAGTTGATCAGCGCCGCGAACTGGCAGACCGCGATGATCCCGGCGATGAAGACGCCCATCGTCGCGCACCACGCCAGCATCGTCATGTCGAAGCGGCGGTTGGGCTTGGGCTGATAGGGCACCGAACGGGCGGAAAGGAGCGAGACCTGTTTCTTCTGCACCTGCCGGTCGACGATGAAGGCGACGATGGCGGGGATCAGCAGGACGACCGAGACGACCGCCCCCATCTCGAAGTTCTGCTGGCCGATGACCTGCTTGTAGATGTCGATGGCGAGCACGTTGTATTGCCCGCCGATCACCTTGGGCAGGCCGAAATCGGTGATGACCAGCGTGAAGGTCACGAAGGCCGCCGAGATCAGGCCGTAACGCGCGCCGGGGATCGTCACCGTCCAGAAGGTCCGCCATTTCGAGGCCCGCAAGCTCTCGGCCGCCTCGTATTGCCGCTGGTCGGAAATCGAAAGCGCCGTCGAGATGATGATGAGCGCATGCGGGAAGGTGAAGAAGACCGAGCCGATGACGATGCCCAGCGGGCCATAGATCGTCTGGCCGAAAAGAAGACCCTTCAGGAACCCCTGGTTGCCGAACATGTAGATAAGCGCGATTCCGGGCAGCAGCGACGGCACCAGGATGGGCATCATCGCGATCAGGCGGAAGGCGCCCTTGAAGGGCATGCAGGACCGGTTGATCGCATAGGCGAAGCCGAAGGCGAAAAGCACCGTCAGCACGGTCGAGACGGAGGCGATGAAAAGCGAATTCTCGATCGAGGAGAACAGCACGGGGTTGGAGAAATATTCCTGGTAGTTCTGCAATCCCGTGGTGGTGACGGGGCGCAGGTTCACGCGCCGGAAGGTGTTGCTGTCCAGCTCGCGCCATTCGGTCGAATTCTGGAGGTCGAGCCCGACCAGATAGGGCGCGTTGTCGGAGGTGCCGCGGATGCGGTATTTCACCGGGCTGCGGAAACTGAAATCGGGGAAAAGATCGGGCGCCGAAAGGCGGCCGTCGGAACTTGACCGAAGATCCTCGGGCGCGAACTTGCCAAGCGCTTCGTTCAGCGCCGCCGCCGTGACCGGGTCGCCCCAGACGGTGCCGCTTTCGTCGCTGACCTGGAATTCGTAGCGCGAAAGGTCGAAACCGTAGGTCACGAAGCTTTTCGACAGCATCGCATAAAGCGGCAGCGCAAGCGCCGCGACAAGGTAAAGCGCGATCACGCCCATGAAGGCGCGCTTGATCCAGCCGTCGCTGTCGATCTTCAGCCGCGTCGTGCGGCCCGCGGGAAGGGCGGCCGCCTCAGCCATGGGCGCCCCCCCGGGTGTCCCCTTGCGGAAAGACCAGCACACGCTCGGCGGGCAATTCCACCGTCATCTCCGCGCCGGCGGAAAGGCCAAGCCTGCGCACGGCGTTCATCGAGAAATTCGCGACAAGCGGCGTGCCGCCCAGTGCGGCGCTGGCCAGATGCGTCCGCCAGTAGGAGCCCAGGAATTCCATGTCGACGATGCGAACCGGAAGGTGGTTGGGCTTCGTAGCGGCCTCGTGCCCGATGGCATGGGGAAGCACGTCTTCGGGCCGGACCGCGACCGTAACGGCCGCGCCGTCGGCCAGACCGGTCTCGCGCGTTTGCAGTGTGGCATCGCCCAGCTTGACCGCGCCGCCGGAATAGGTCGTCGCGATGCGGTTCGTCTCGCCGATGAAGTCGGCGACGAAAAGCGTCGCGGGATGGCGGTAGATCTCGGTCGGGGTGCCGATCTGTTCGATCACGCCGTGGTTCATGACGACGATCCGGTCGGCCATCGACAGCGCCTCTTCCTGGTCATGGGTCACCATGATGGTGGTCACACCAAGCTTGCGCTGAAGTTCCTTGATCTCGTGCCTGAGATGGACGCGCACCTTGGCATCGAGCGCCGAGAGCGGCTCGTCCAGAAGCAGCAGGCCGGGGTTGATCGCGATCGCGCGGGCAAGCGCGATGCGCTGCTGCTGGCCGCCAGAAAGCTGCGCGGGGTACTTCTTTGCCTGATCCGGCAAACCGACCAGCGCCAGAAGCTCCCTCACGCGGGCGGCAATCTCGGCCTTGGGGCGCTTCGTGTTCTCCAGCCCGAAGGCGATGTTGCGTTCCACCGTCAGGTTCGGAAAGAGAGCGTAGGACTGGAACACGATCCCGTAGTCGCGTTGCGAGGCGGGCAGTTCGGAGATGTCGCGACCGCCCTGCCGGATCGTGCCCCGCGATTGCGGGTCAAGCCCCGCGATCGCCCGCAAGAGCGTGGTCTTGCCACAGCCGGACGGCCCCAGAAAGCAGATGAATTCGCCACGCGCAATGTCGAGCGAGACCTCGCGCAGCGCGATGAAATCCCCGAAGGCTTTCCAAAGCCCCTCGATCTTCAAATAGGACGGTTCGGCAGGGGTGGCCACGGCCCCCTCCGCTTGCAGTTCGCTCATGCTTGTCATCCGGTCGGGTATGCGCGGAAACAGGGGCGCCGACCGTCGGCGCCCCCTTTTCTGCCGGGGATCTGGTTCAGCCTTTCGGCTCCGACTTGGCGTCGTAGCGCTTGGACCATTCCTCCAGAATGGCGGCACGGTTGTTCGCCGCCCATTCAAAGTCGTTGTCGATCATCTTCTCCGGGATGTTCGCGGGGAAATGCTCCACAGGCTTGGCGATGCCGGGGATCCCGACAACGGCGTAGCCCACGTTGTACATCTCCATCGCCTTGGGCGTGACCGACCAGTCGACCAGCACCTTGGCCGCGTCTTCCTTGGCGGTACCGGCGACGATCGCGGTCGCCTCCATGTCCCAGCCGATGCCTTCCTCGGGGATGATGATCTCGACCGGCGCGCCGTTGGCCTTTTCCTTGGCGCCCCGGAAGGCAAAGGAAACGCCCATCACGGTTTCGCCCGCCGCCGCCATCTTGCAGGGCTTGGAACCGGAATGGGTATAGGCCGCGATGTTGTTGTGCAGCGCGTCCATATAGGCCCAGCCGCCCTCTTCGCCCATCAGCTGGAGCCAGCTGGACACATCAAGGAAGCCGGTCCCGGAGGAAGCCGGGTTCGGCATGACGACATGGCCGGCATATTCGGGCTTGGTCAGGTCGGCCCAGCTGGCCGGCGGAGTCAGGCCCAGCTTTTCGCCTTCGACGGTGTTGTAGCAGATCGCGGCCACCCAGGCGTCCATCCCGACCCAGGAGGGCGGATTGTCGCTGTCGCGGAACTTCGGATCCATCGCGTCCAGCCCGGCCGGCGCATAGGGTTCGAGCATCCCTTCGGTCTTGAGAACGAGAAGCGAGGTCGCGGCCAGGCCCCAGATCACGTCAGCCTGCGGATTGTTCTTTTCCGCCAGAAGCTTGGCGGTGATGACGCCAGTCGAATCGCGCACCCAGTTCACCTTGATGTCCGGGTGGTCCTCGTTGAAGGTCGCGGCATAGCGTTCCAGGTCTTCCGCCTCGACCGCGGTATAGACGGTCAGCTCGGTTTCAGCCCAGAGTGCGGTGGTGCTCAGGGCGAGTGCGAGAGCGCCGAGTGCCAGAGTTGTCGATTTGGTCATTTTTACCCTCAGTGTTGGGCGATGCCGTGGCACCGCGAACGAACCTGTTAGCGATTGCCCGCCTCAGGCTTCCTTGTGTTCGGTAGCGTCCGAACATGACAACCGGATGAAACCGGCCCATCTTCGGCACTTTCCTTGACGGAGTTTGCGGACGCGCAATCAATAAGTAAAATCTATTTATCTTATAGATACGCAAAAATTGTCGATGATTGGTGATGGCTCGACCGTCAGAACCGCCGGTGCGGGGCCGGTGGCTTCAAGGGAACCGTACCCGGGCAGATTCGGTCGGGCAGACGCGGGCTGTCAGGCGCCTTCGGCCAGGATCGCGGCAGTGACGATGGCAAGCGCGCGGTCAAGATCCCCGGCCGCGATGGTCAGCGGCGGTGACAATGTCAGCACGCATCCCGCGCTGATCTTGAAGCTGAGCCCCGCCTCGAGACAACGGTAGTAGATCCGTTCCGCCGCGGCCTTGCCGGGTCTGCGCGTCTCCCGGTCCTCGACGATCTCGACCCCGAACATGAGGCCCCGGCCCCTGATCTCGCCAACGATCGGGCTGGCGCCGACCATCTCGCCCAGCCGGTCGATCGCGTGCCGCCCGAGCGTCGCCGCGCGGTCGACCAGCCCCTCCTCGCGGATCACTGCAAGCGTCTCCAGCGCGGCGCGCGCCGTCACCGGGTTCTTCTCGTGCGTGTAGTGGCCGATCGCGAAATCGCCGCAGACATCCAGATCCCGTCGAGCGATCACTGCCGCGACGGGCAGGATACCCCCACCCAGCGCCTTGCCGATCGTCACGATGTCGGGAACGATGTCATCGTGTTCGAATGCGAACATCCGGCCGGTCTTGCCAAGGCCCGTCGGAATCTCGTCCATGATCAGAAGCGCGCCGTGGCGCGTGCACGCCTCGCGCACCGCCTTCCAGAAGCCCGGCGGCGGCACCGTCGGCACCGCACGCATCGGCTCCGCGATCACCGCGGCGACGTCGCCCTCGCGCTCAAGCACGAACTCGACCATCTTCGCGCAGGCAAGGCCGCAGCTTTCCGGCCCCTTGTGCCCATAGGCGCAGCGGTAGCAGTTGAAAGGCGCGACATGTTCCGCCCCGGGCAGCAGGGGCCCCGCGATATGGCTGCGAAACGTCGCCTCGCCGCCGACGCTCGACGCCCCGAACCCAGCGCCGTGGAAGGCATCCCAGAAGCTGACGGTCTTGAACCGCCCCGTTACGGCCCGCGCGATCCTCAGCGCCACCTCGTTCGCGTCCGAGCCCCCGGTGGTGAAAAGCACCTTGCCCAGATCGCCCGGGGCAAGCGCGCCAAGCGTCTCGGCCAGGTCCACGGAAACCGCATTGGTGAACCGGCGCGGCGAAAAGCTCAGATCATCCAGCTGCGCCTTGATCGCGGCGACCACGCGCGGATGGGCATAGCCGATATGGTGGACGGAATTGCCATGGAAATCCATGTAGCGCCGCCCGGCGGTATCCTCGATCCATATGCCCTCGGCCTTCGCGATGGTCGAGACGCAGGGCGAAGACAAGGACTGGTGCAGGAAGGCCCCGGCATCGCGCGCCAGAAGTTCCCGCGTCGCCGCGTCGGGGTGGCGCGCCGCCCAGGCCCGGCGCGCTTCGGATGTGTTCGATTCGCCTTCGGTATGGGTGATCACGTCCTGCCCCTTCATCTTGCCCCAAATACCTCCGCCGGAGGCTCCCGCCCCCGCCTCAGGCTCAACGTGGCCAGGGCAGCGAATAGGTCTTCACATTGGTGAAGAACTTCATCGCCTCTGTGACGCCTTCCTTGACGCCATTGCCGCTGTCCTTGATGCCGCCAAAGGGCGAGGTCTCGATCCGGTAGCCGGGCTGTTCCCAGATGTTCACCGTGCCGACGTTCAGCCCCTCGATATAGGCCTGCATCCGGCGGAAGTCGTTGGTGCAGACGCCCGACGACAGGCCGAATTCGGTGGAGTTCGAGATGCGCATGACCTCTTCGTCATTGTCCGGCACGCGGACAATCGGAATGACCGGGCCGAAGGTTTCCTCCATCACCAGCTCGCTGTCATGGGGCACGTGATCCACCACGATCGGCGGCAAGAGCGCGCCCTTGCGGCCGGGATCGTAAAGCACCTTTGCGCCCTGATCGGCGGCCATGTAGACCCGCTTCTCGAAAAGCTCGGCGGCTTTGGAATGGATCACGCAGCCCAGTTCGGTCGCGGGGTCCATCGGATCGCCGAACCTGATCTTCTTCGCCTTCTCCAGCACCAGCGGCACGAATTTGTCCGCCACGCTTTCCTGCACGAGGATGCGCTTGACCGCCGTGCAGCGCTGGCCGGAATTGCCGGTCGCCCCCGCCACCGCAATCGTCGCCGCCTTGTCGAGGTCCGCGTCATCCAGGTCGTTGAGCACAATCAGGGGATCGTTCCCGCCAAGCTCCAGCGCCTGCCGCTTGTAGACCGCCTTCGCGGCAATCATCTTGCCGACCGGCACCCCGCCGGTGAAGGTGATGATGTCGATATTGGGATTGGTGATCATCTCGTCGCCGATGTCCTGCGGCAGACCGGTCACCACCTGGAACATTTCAGGCGGCAATCCGGCCTCATAGAGGATATCGGCAAGGGTCAGTGCCGTGAGCGGCGTCAGTTCCGTCGGCTTGCAGACCATGCAGTTGTTGGTGGCAATCGAGGGCGCGATCTTGTGGCTGACCATGTTCAGGGGATGGTTGAAAGGCGTGATCGCCGAAATCGCCCGGACCGGCTCGCGCTTGGTGTAGATCTTGCGGTCCTTGCCGTTGTGCGTCAGATCGCAGGAGAAGATCTGCCCGTCGTCCTGCAGGGCCTGGGCCGCGGCGAAGGTATAGACATCCTGCGCGCGCTTCGTCTCATAGACCGCATGTTGCCAGCAGATGCCCAGTTCCAGCACCAGCCACTTCGCCAGATAATCGCGCCGCTCGCCGATGATCTCGCCCGCGCGCTTCAGGATCTGGCTGCGCTCGTAGCGCGTCAGTTTCGAACGGTAGTTCGCCGCGATCTCGAAGGCGCGGCGGGCATGTTCCGCCGTGCCCGCCGGAACGGTTCCCACCACCTCGCCGGTGTAGGGATAGCGGACCTCGATCACCTTGTCGGTGAAGACCGTCTGCCCCCCGATCCGCATGCCTTCGTGCCGGACCTCGATCGTCGTCATGTCCTGATCCTTCATGGTCAAAGCGCCGCCGCCGTGCAGGCATAGAGGAAGGCGTCGAAGTTGCGCAGCACTGGCGCGTTCGGCAGATCGACCTTGCGGTTGACGATGAACGGCACCTCCTGCTCGGTCAAGCCGCCGTGGCTGCGCAGGGGCTCCTTCAGCGCGGCAAGGTCGTGGCGGTGGGCCGAGGTGCCGATGGTCATGTTCTCGCCCGAGATCATGACGATATCGCCGATCCGGTCGGCGGGCAGTTCGAACCGCGTCACCGCATCCTCGCGCGTCACGACCAGCGTGATGCCATCCACGTCGCGCAGGCGGCGCATGATGTCATCCCGGTCCGCGCCCTGCGGAAGGTAGGCCGTCGCGAAGGACCCCAGCGCGCCGTGATGGACGACATAGGGGTCGGTGATCGGAAGGATCACCCGCGCCGCGTCCTTGCCCAGCCAGGCATCCATCAGATCCTGCACATAGATCACCGCGGGCGTGCCGTCGGCGTTGTGCTTGGGCTTCATCCCGTGGTCCGCCGTCACCACGACGGCCGCGCCCAGCGCGTCAAGCTCGGCCAGGTAGCGGTCGAACATCGCGTAGAAGTCCTTGGCGCCCTTCTCGTCCGGGGCAAACTTGTGCTGGATGTAGTCGGTCGTCGACAGATACATCACGTCGGGCTTCCATTCCTTCAAAAGCTTCACGCCCGCCGCGAAGACGAATTCGGACAGCTCCGCCGAATAGACCTCGGGCACCGGCATTCCAAGCCAGGCGCTGGCGTTGTCGATGCCATGATCGGCCTTGGTCGTGGTGCCCGACTTTTCCGACGAGAAGGCGATGGCGCGGTCCTCGTCGAACTGCAGCCCGGCACCCAGGAGCGCGCGCAACTTGTCCTTGGCGGTGACGACGGCGACGCGGGCGCCGGCATCGTAGAACTGCTTGAAGACCGTCGGCGCGCGCAGGAACCGCACGTCGTTCATCATCACTTCCTGCCCGGTCTCCGGCTCGTAAAGATAGTTGCCGCAGATGCCGTGAACGCTGGGCGGACGGCCCGTGGCGATGGAAAGGTTGTTGGGGTTGGTGAAGGACGGAATGACCGAATGCGCCAGCCGGTCGGTCCCGGTCTCTCGCATCCGCTTCAGCGTGGGCATCAGCCCCTCGGCGATGGCCACGTCCAGGTATTCGGGTTCGCACCCATCCAGGCAGATCGCCACGGCGGGCACTTTCGGCCAGGGATAGACGCGGTCGTTCGCCGTCACGGGGGCGCGGTTGATCATGTTCATCTGAATTCCTTCCGTCAGTATCTTCGGACCGCCTCAGGCGGCAAGCTTGGCGCGTTCGGCGATGGCGGCTTCGGGCGGGGCGGCAGAGGTCACGCCCATCACTGCCAGGGCCTCCTTCGCGGCCTCGACCACCTTGCGCATCACATGTTCGTCCATCCGCCCGATGCAGCCGACGCGGAAGCTGTCCACCACCGTCAGCTTGCCGGGATAGATGATGAAACCCCTGTCCTTCATCAGTTCATAGAAGCGCGAAAAGACAAAGTTCGGATCCGCGGGGCAGAAGAAGGTCACGATGATCGGTGACAGCCAGCGATCCTTCAAGAGCGTTTCGAAGCCAAGCCCGCGCATCCCCTCGACCATCACGTCGCGGTTGCGGATGTAGCGCGCGCCACGGGCCGGGACGCCGCCTTCCTGCGCATGCAGGCGCAGCGCCTCGAGAAACGCCGCGACGACATGGGTGGGCGGGGTATAGCGCCACTGGCCGGTCTTTTCCATGTAGGCCCATTGCGCATGCAGATCGAGCGCGAGCGAATGGCAGTTACCCTTGCAGCCTTCAAGCTCGGTCCGGCGCGCGACGACGAAGCCGAAGCCCGGCACGCCCTCGATGCACTTGTTGGCCGAAGACACCATCGCCTCGTAGCGGATGCGATTCACGTCAAGGTCGATGGCCCCGAAGGCGGACATCGAGTCGATCAAGAGCTTGCGGCCCCGCGCATAGACGGCCTCCGAAATCTCGGCCACCGGGTTCAGGATGCCCGACGAGGTTTCGCAGTGGATCGCGATGACATGAGTGATCGCCGGATCAGCGTCGAGGGCCGCGCCCACCTCGTCGCCCCGGGGGGGCATGTAGTCGCCCTTGTCGATCAGCGTGTAGGCGCGGCCAAGGTAGCGCATCGTTTCGGCAGCCCTCAGCCCGTAGGCCCCGTTCGCAAGCACCAGAACCTTGCCGTCGCGCGGCACGAAGGTGCCCAGCATCGCCTCGACCGAAAAAGACCCGGACCCTTGCATCGGCACGCAGACGAAATCGCCGCCGCTACCCCCGGCCAGCGCGACCAGCTGATCGCAAAGCGACTTGGTCATCGCCCGGAAATCGGCATCCCACGACCCCCAGTCCCTCAGCATCGCCTCCTTCGTCGAATAGGCGGTGGTCAGCGGACCCGGCGTCAGAAGATAGGGTTCACCCAGGCGGGGGGCGGGAAGCGGATCGGAGATAGCAGGCATCGGGGATTCCTGGATCGAGTTACGGCCTGCGCGGTATCTCTCACGCCATTTGATATATGTAAAATCGTTAATTTGTATTGTCATATAAGCTGGGCTTACCGATACTCCGCCAACACCCGGGTGTCGGCCCGGCGCGGACCTGACGGAATCGACAATGCGGTATGTTCAGCTTCGAGCTTTTCACTATGTCGCCATCAGCGGCGGCTTTTCCCGCGCGGCGGAAGAGCTGCACCTGACCCAGCCCGCGATTTCCGATCAGGTCCGCAAACTAGAGGAGGAATACGATGTCCTTCTCTTCAGCCGCAACAAGAAGCAGGTCGCGCTGACGCCGGCGGGCGACCGGCTGCTGGAGATCACGCGCAGGCTTTTCGACAACGAACAGCAGGCGCTGGAACTTCTGTCTGAATCGCGCGCTTTGCGGGCCGGAACGCTCAGGATCGTCGCGGACAGCGCCCACCACCTGACCCAGATCCTGACGCGGTTCCGCGAACGCTATCCGGGGGTGCGCATTTCAATGCGCGCCGGCAATACCGACACCGTGATCGAAAGCCTGCACCGCTACGAAGCCGACATCGGCGTCCTGGGCGAGATCCCGCAAAGCCGGGATTTCGAGTTCATCCGGCTGAATTCCACGCCGATCATCGCCTTCGTGGCGCGCGGCCATCCTTTGTCTTCGCAGCGTTCGGTATCGCTGGGCGAGCTGACCCGCCATCCGCTCGTGATGCGCGAAAGCGGATCGCGCACCCGCCAGAAGCTAGAGGCCGCGGCCCGGGCGCAGGGCCTTGCGCTTGAACCCGTGATCGAGGCCGAGGGACGGGAAGCCGTGCGCGAGATCGTCGCCTCGGGCGCGGGGGTCGGGTTCGTGTCCGCCGCCGAATTCGGAGCCGACCAGCGCCTTGTGCCCCTGTCGATCGAAGGCGCCGATGCGATGCCGATGGACGAGGCGCTGATCTGCCTGCGGGAGCGGCGCGGCAGCACCCGCGTCGCCGCCTTCTTCGACATCGCCCGGGACTTCATGGAAAGCCATTAGGCTGATGCAGCGCGGGGCGGCGGGGCGGTTCAGCTCTCTGCGCGCCGGAGCGACGCCGCGTCAAGCTTCAGCCGCGTTTCAAACGCCTTGGAGATATGGGCCCTGAGCGCGTTCTGGGCGGCGGCCTCATCCCCGCGTGCGATCGCCGTGACGATCGCCTCGTGTTCGGCCAGCGCCGTCTCGCCCCGGCCCTCGGCGGCAAGCGAGGTCGTCGCCAGAAGCGCCATGGACCGGTGCACAAGGCCAAGCTGCTGCACGAGATAGCGGTTGTGGGACGCAAGATGGATCTGCTTGTGGAAGCGCCGGTTGGCACGCGACAGGGCATCGGGATCGCCCAGATGCGCGCGGTCTTCCTCGATCATGTCCTGCAGGACGCGAATTTCCTCTTCGGTCGCGTGCTTGGCCGCCAGCCGCGCCGCCAGCCCCTCAAGCTCCGCCCGCACGACGTAAAGCTCCGCCAGCTGGTTGTGATCCAGCGAGGCGACGATCAGCGACCTGCCGTCGCGCGTCAGCATCGACTGCGTCTCGAGCCGTTGCAAAGCCTCGCGCACCGGGGTGCGCGACACGCCAAGGCGTTCGGCCAGTTCGGATTCCACCAGCCGGTCCCCGGGGCGGTAGGTTCCCCCCTCGATGGCTTCGAGGATGAGCGAATAGGCGTCTTTCTGCATCGGCTTTCCTGGCCCCACTGGACGGGGCGCAAACCTAGGCCGCACGGGGGCACCGAGGCAAGAGGCTTTGCCGTCGCGCCCCTTGCCCGCCGCGCCGCATCGTGAGACAACCGCCCGCGCCAAGCCGAGGGGACTAACATGCCCGCCGCCCGTTTTGCTCATGTCACCTGCTGGATCTTCGACCTGGACAACACGCTTTATCCGCCCGAGGCGCGGCTTTTCGACCAGATTGAAGTGCGCATGACGCACTATGTGATGCAATCGCTTGGTGTCGCCCGCGACGAGGCGGATCGCCTGCGCCGCCACTACTGGGCGCGCTACGGCACGACGCTTGCCGGGCTCATGCACGAACACGGTGTCGATCCCGGCCCATATCTGACCGAGGTACACGAAATATCGCTTGATGCGCTCAGCCCCGACGCGGGGCTCCGCGCCGCGATCGCCGCTCTGCCGGGCCGCCGGATCGTCTATACGAACGGTTGCGGACCCTATGCCGAAAGGGTCATCGCGGCACGCGGGCTGCACGGGCTGTTCGATGCGGTCTATGGGGTTGAGCATGCGGATTTCCGCCCCAAGCCGGAACGCGCCGCCTTTGAAACCATCCTGTCGCGCGACGGTACCGACCCCGCCCGCGCGGCGATGTTCGAGGATGACGCGCGCAACCTTGCCGAACCGCACGCGATGGGCATGCGCACCGTCCATGTCGCGCCGGAACCCGACCCGGCCCCGCATATCCACCACCACACCCGCGACCTTGCGGGCTTCCTGCGACAACTCGCCTGACCCCTGCGGCGAAACGCCCCCTCCTGCCGCGCGCCGCGCGCACCTAACTAGGCGCTGCGAACAGGAGCTTTCCATGACCGACATGCCGATTTCCCTCCAGCGACCCGCGCGGTCCTGGTTCCACCACATTCCCGTCATCGGCTGGATCGCCTATGACATCGCGAACGGCGATGCCGACACGATCTGGTATGCGCTGGTGATCCTTCTTACCGTGATGGTCCTTGCGGTGAAGACCTGGGGCCTTGTCGCGCTGGCGATGACGGCGCTTGCGATGGTGCCGGTCATCTTTGCCACCCTGATCCTGATTACCGTCGGGAAGTAGCGGGCGGGAAGTAGCGGGCGGGAAATCGCGGGCTGCGAATGGCCGGCGGGACGGAATGCCGCTTGGCCCCGGCGCGCGGAACGGACTATCTTCCGCGCGAAGGAGCCAGGCCATGCATCCCCAGACCACAGACATCCTCATCTCCGGCGGCGGCGTCGCAGGACTGACCGCCGCGGCGGCCTTCGGGGCGGCGGGCTTTTCCGTCGTCTGCGTCGATCCGGCCCCCCCGGTCACCGAAGCCGCGGCCGAGGGCGCGGACATGCGCACGACCGCCTTCCTGCAACCGGCGCGCGGCGTTCTGGCGGAGGCGGGGCTGTGGCAGCGGCTGGAACCGCATGCGGCGGCGCTGCGGGTCATGCGCATCGTCGACGCGGGCGGCGACACGCCCGAACCAAGGATCGTGAAGGATTTCGACGCGGCCGAGATCGGCGAGGAACCCTTCGGCTGGAACTTCCCGAACTGGCTCTTGCGGCGCGAACTGGTGGCGCGCATCGCCGAATTGCCGAACGTGGATTTCCGCCCCGGCACCGCGACCCGAAGCGTGCTGACCCGCGAAAGCGAGGCGCGGGTGACGCTGTCGGACGGAACGCTTGTCGTGGCGCGGCTTCTGATCGCCGCCGATGGCCGTGCAAGCCCGGTCCGCGCAGGGGCGGGCATCGGCGTGAAGACGCTGCGCTACGGCCAGAAGGCACTGGCCTTCGCGGTCACGCATCCGATCCCGCATCACAACGTGTCGACCGAAATTCACCGGACCGGCGGGCCCTTCACGCTGGTCCCGCTGCCCGACCGCGACACAAGACCCTCTTCCGCCGTCGTCTGGATGGACCGCGGCCCCGAGGCGGAACGGCTGGCCGCCCTGCCCGTCCCCGAATTCGAGGCAGAGATGTTTACCCGGTCCGCCGGTCTTTTCGGTCCGCTGACGCTTGTCACCCGCCGGTCCGTCTGGCCGATGATCGCCCAGATCGCCGACCGGTTCGAGGCCGAGCGCACCGCCCTGATCGCCGAGGCCGCCCATGTGGTGCCGCCGATCGGCGCACAGGGGCTGAACATGTCGCTGGCCGATCTGGCCTGCCTTCTCGATCTTGCCAGGGCCGCGCCCGACCGGCTGGGGGACCGCGCGATGCTGGGCGCCTATCACCGCCGCCGCTGGCCCGAGGTCAAGGCACGGGTCATGGGCATCGACCTTCTCAACCGCACCTCGATGCTGTCCGCGCCGCCGTTGCGCGACCTCCGGGCCGGGGCGCTCAATGCACTTTATTCGCTGGCGCCGGTACGCAAGACGCTGATGAAGGCCGGGCTTGGAATGCGCTAGGACCGTCCGCGCCCGGCCGATCGTCAGGCCATCGCCGCGTCAAGGGCGCGGCGCACGCGGTCGACCGTGGCATCGACATCGTATAGCTTGTCGAGCCCGAAAAGCCCGATGCGGAAACTGCGATAGCCCTCGCCCTCGCCGACCTGCAGGGGCACGCCTGCCGCGATCTGCACGCCCTGGGCCGCGAACTTCTTGCCGTTCTGGATCTCGGGGTCGTCGGTGTAGCTGACCACCACGCCCGGCGCGCCGAAACCTTCGGCCGCGACCGACCGGATGCCGCGCGCCGCAAGCTCTGCCCTGACGGCATTGCCGAGCGCCCATTGCGCGGCGCGCAGACGTTCGAACCCGTAGTCCTTCGTTTCCGCCATCGTGTCGCGGAACGCCTTCAGCGCATCTGTCGGCATGGTCGCGTGATAGGCATGCCCGCCGCCCTCGTAGGCCGCCATGATCGCCCGCCACTTCTTCAGATCAAGCGCGAAGCTGTCCGATGCCGTCGCCTCAAGCCGTTTCTCGGCCTCGGCGGACATCATCACAAGGCCCGCCGAAGGCGAGGCCGACCACCCCTTTTGCGGCGCGGAAATCAGCACATCGACCCCCACATCCTTCATGTCGACCCAGATGCAGCCCGAGGCGATGCAATCCAGCACGAAAAGCGCGCCCGCGTCGTGCGCTGCGCGCGCCAGCGCCTTGAGATAGCCCTCGGGCAGGATCATGCCGCTGGCCGTCTCCACATGCGGGGCGAAGACCACGTCGGGCTTCACCTCGGCGATGCGCGCGGCAACGTCCTCGATCGCGGCGGGGGCAAAGGGCGCCTGCAGGTCGTTGCCGGCCCGGCGCGCCATGGCGACATGGGTTTCCGCGGCGAAGCCGCCCGCCTCGAAGATCTGCGTCCAGCGGTAGGAAAACCATCCGTTGCGCACGATCAGTGCGCGCCTGCCCCTGGCGAACTGCCGCGCCACCGATTCCATCGCATAGGTTCCGCCCCCCGGCACCAGCGCGACGGCATCGGCGTTGTAGACCTCTTTCAGCATGGCCGAGATGTCGCGCATCACGCCCTGGAACTGCTTGCTCATGTGGTTGAGCGACCGGTCGGTGAAGACGACCGAAAACTCCTCAAGGCCTTCGGGATCGATGGTTTGCAAGAGTGCGGGCATGATATCCTCCAAGGTGACGCGCCCCGGCCTAGCGGCCCCGCGCATGAAAAAACCAGACGCCAGCGACATCGCGCAACAAAATTGCGTCTTCGAGGCAGGGTGCCGGTCGCGGCCGGACCTAGCCGAGCGGCCCGGGCCGGCGTTCCTCCGACAGAAGCACATTCGCCTCGACATTGCCAACGCCGGGCAGCGTCATGATCCGGCGGCGCAGCACGCGTTCGAAATCGGCAAGGTCGCGGGCCGTCACCCGCAAACGGTAATCGTACATGCCAAGGACATGCTGGACAGTCTGCACCTCAGGGATCGCCGTCGCCGCACGTTCGAAATCCTCAAGACTGACCCGGCCCTTGGTCGCGAGCTTCACGCCCAGAAAGACCGTGACCCCGAAACCAAGCGCGGCCGTGTCCAGGTCGATCCGGCGCCCCGCGATCACGCCCGCCTCCTCCATCCGGCGGATGCGGCGCCAGGCGGCTGGCTGTGACAGGCCAAGCGATCGGCCTATGGCGCCCGCGCTTTGGGTGGCATCGGCGACCAGCACCCTGAGGATGGCGCGGTCGGTGTCGTCAAGCGCGATCACAGCGGCAGGCTCCCGCTGTCCTTGATGGTGGACACAAGCATCAGGCTTTCGATATCGGCGATATGCGGCAGGGTCAGGATGCGGTCGCGGTAGACTTCCTGATAATGGCCCATGTCACGGGCGATGACGTTCAGCCGCACATCGACGCGGCCAAGAAAGGTCTGGATCTCGATCACCTCTGGCACGTTTCGGGCGGCGTCAAGAAACTCGTCGAAGGCGCGCGGGTTGGTCTTGTCCAGCGTGAAGCGCAAGCTGACCTCGACCGCCCAGCCGAGCGCGCGCCAATCCACGACGGCGTGCTGCCCGCGCAGGATCCCCCCTTCGACCAACCTTTCAAGCCGCCGCCAGCAGGTCGCGGCCGTCACGCCCGCGCGTTCCGCCAGGTCGGCGGTCGCCAGCCCGGGTTCAGACAGAAGATGCCGGAGGATCCTGCGGTCCGTATCGTCTATGAGCATGATTCATTCATGTTCTGAACTTTTCAAGAATGGTTTTTTACACATTTGCCGTTTTCTGTCAAATTTTGAACGGGAATTCCGGCGCGCATCGCTATGCTCGCCGCCAGAAACGAAGAAAGGAACGCATCATGCGCGTCTATTACGATCGCGACTGCGATATCAACCTCATCAAGGACAAGAAGGTCGCCATCCTCGGCTACGGTTCGCAAGGCCACGCCCATGCACTGAACCTGCGCGATTCCGGCGCCAAGAACGTGGTCATCGCGCTGCGTGAAGGCTCCCCCTCCGCCGCGAAGTGCGAAAAGGAAGGCCTGAAGGTCATGGGCATCGCCGAGGCCGCCGCCTGGTGCGACGTCATCATGTTCACCATGCCGGACGAACTGCAGGCCGCGACCTACAAGAAATATGTTCACGACAACCTGCGCGAAGGCGCGGCCATCGCCTTCGCCCACGGCCTGAACGTGCATTTCGGCCTGATCGAGCCGAAGCCCGGCGTCGATGTCATCATGATGGCGCCGAAGGGCCCCGGCCACACGGTGCGCGGCGAATATGTCAAGGGCGGCGGCGTGCCCTGCCTTGTCGCCGTCCATCAGGACGCCACCGGCAAGGCAATGGAAATCGGCCTTTCGTACTGCTCCGCCATCGGTGGCGGCCGCTCGGGCATCATCGAGACCAACTTCCGCCAGGAATGCGAAACCGACC
>ERZ795053.3778-NODE-3778-length-16918-cov-6.632450_pt1 | contig 16918 bp, 9 predicted proteins | sample MGYA00375137_ERZ795053 | MGnify/ENA primary metagenome ERZ795053 (study PRJEB30182, sample SAMN05720284) | activated sludge metagenome | isolation source: Anaerobic digester | place: Hong Kong | collected 2014-12-17 ...
CCGGCGAATCGCTCTGCTTCTAGCCTAGCATTTTCCTGACGAGATTGTAATGGAGAGAAGTCGCGCAGTGTTCGTAAGGTGGGAGATCTAGCCCGGCGGGAGACCGCGGCAACTAGACCGGATCACCAGAGATAGAGGGATGGATTGAAAGTCTTCGAACGATAACCAAATGAATTCTATTCTGCCACAGCCTTCAGCAAGACATCTCTGGCATCCAGATAGAACTGAATGTCCACCTTGGTCGCCATCTCATCCGATAGATCGAAAAGTTGGCGACGGCAGGAGACCGGCATAAGCAGTGCCGAAGCACCCTTCTCCACGGCAATTTCAGCAAGCGTTACCGGGTTATGGATCGGCTCGATGGAGCCACCCAGGTTGATCTCACCGACGACAATCAGGCCGCCTCGCACGCTCTTGCGGAGCAGCGAACTGCACAGTGCAACCAGCGCGCCGACACCCAATTTTGCGCCGGACTTGGCCGCATCAAAGGCGCGCAACTGTAGGGTGAACTCGTGCTGGCGCGGGTCACGGTCGCCTACAAGCTGATGGGCACGCGCATACAGATTCTGTTCGGCATAGCTGACGCTTTCGCGGAAGGCAGGCGGGACCGGCTTATTGAGGATTCTCACGCCGCTTCCCGGGCCGTCGTTGACCTCGATACGGTATAGGCCGGCATGCTCGTCAAGTCCTCCGGGGCTGATGGTCCAGACCTGGCCAGGCTCCAGTGGGTCGCTGCCGATACGGTTCTCATTCTGGAGTTCAGGCGTCGAAACGAATTTCTCCACCCCCTCGGTACCAATAACATAGCTGAAGTGTGTATTGCGGAACTCTGCGGCGCCGATACGCTTCTGCTGTTCCTTGACGCGACGCCGCGCCTCCATAGCAATGCGTATCGCCCACTCCAGTTCTTCCTCCGGAACCGGGTCGCCGTTACCCGGATAAAGCAGTTTGAGCAGCCCGCTGACCGTCTTGTTGATAGCATTCGTGTCACGTCCACTCAGCGCGCCGCCGTAGAAAACGCGGTTCTGCAACGACGAAACGCGGCTTTCGTTGCGCAACTGGCTCCAACATTCTGACAAAAAGTCGCTGACCAGACCGAAGTGGTCGGTGAGCAGGCCGCGGCTGATCTTAGGCACGTCCCACCCGGGCAGGTAGGCATGGATGCGATCCATAAACGCTGTGTCATCGCGCATTTCTGGCGGCAATGGACCAAACAGATGGCCGACGCGCTGCTGGTGCTCGACGTCCACGTCAAAATTGCCGACCAGGACGATGCAGCCATCGGCACGAATGCTCTCCTTGCCGCGACTGAACTCGCCGGACTCCATGTAGCCCTTCATAATGTTGACGCCGTCCTTCTGATCGAAGGAGACACCCGACACTTCGTCGAAACAGACAACGTCGTACTGGGCCACCAGCCCGCGCTGGCCTGTGGCGTTGTTGACGAACATCCGCGCCACGGTGGCCTTCCCACCCGAAATGAGATGGGCATACGGCGAGATCTGCTGGAAAAGATGGCTCTTGCCCGTGCCGCGCGGGCCTAGCTCAACCAGGTTGTAGTTGCGTTCGACAAACGGCACCATACGCAGGAAGAAGGCATTGACGGCGCGTTCGGACAGACCCTCCGGCTCGATGCCGATGCTGCGCAGAAGCAGGCGCTTCCATTCCTCGGTCGTGAAGGCGCGACGCGCCGCCGCCAGGCTGTCAAGTACATCGCGCTTGGAAAGCTGGATCTCGCGCAGCGCGGCAATGCCGAAGGGGCGACCGCGGTTCTCTTGCGCAATCGCTGCGTCGTAGGCCAGCGATATTTCGGCGTAAAAACCGCCGGTGAGCATGCGCTCGTGGCGCGTCACGACCTCGGCATCGATGCGCACGTCGTTGAGGCGCAGGCTGGGCAGCGTGGCCACATAGGTGTCGCTCTTGGCATCGAGCCGCGCCGTAATGATGTCGATAATCTTGACCTCACCCTGCTCGCGGGCGCGCGCCTTGAAGAGTTCTTCTTCGCCGGCCTTCACCGTGCGCGAACGCAACTGGCGCTCGACGATCTCGATACCTTCGTTGATCTCTTCCTCAGCCGTGCTGGCACAATAGCGGCCGAGCAAGAACTCCACCACATAGGTGGGCACGGGAAACTGGCGGCTAAATGTGCGTACCAGGTCCTTGCGCACCAGGAATCCGTCGAGCGGCTCCGCCGCCTTGCGATCGAGCGCGTCAAGCTCCATTGGCTAGCTCCCGTTCCTTCTACCGGCGCTGCGCTTCATTCCGTACCCCCTACGACAGTCGCCATTTGTGCCAGCAACGTGCCGCTTTCATCCAGCACGACCACCACGGCCGCATGGCCGGCCAGGTCTTCATTTTCGACCAGCAGCGAGGCGGTGCCGTCCAATCTGAACGGCTTGGACGCGGCAATCGACGAAGCCGGATTGCCCGGCTGCGTGCGAATGTCGGCGCTGAGATTCTCCGTTCCGCCATCGATGGTGACGATGCACCGCTGCTGCTTCCATACAACACCGGCAATCGTTGCCGTGGCGCCCGCGGCAGATCCCTTCGCCGTGACCGTGAGGCGCGCCGTCACGCACTCCTGCAAGCTCAGACCGCCGTGCGCGTATTCCATACCAGCCCGGAAACAACTGACCCCGTCGGCCAGGGCGAAGTGCTGGCTCGGATTCCAGAACCATGGAAAGAGGCGTCCATCGAATGCGGCGCCGGGCTTGATCGCAGCGCAGCGCCCCCACTTGTTCTCCGTCAGGACCGCATGCAAGTCGTGCTTGGGCAGCCCGCCGGGGAAGAGTAGCCAGCCATGGTCGGTCACAATCTGGACCCGCTGCCAACCGGCGATCAGCAACTGGCAGACGCGCAACTCGATCTCCTCCAGCAGTTCGTCCAGGTGCCGCGCCAGTTTGACGCCCCGATCGTGGCCCTCGCGATCGATGTTGCCGATTTCACACCATGCCTGCCCCGTCCCGTTCCCAGTATCCGTGCCATCCAGCACGGGCCAACCGGCATCGCCAAGCAATTTCTTGAGCGGCTGACCGCCCTGCAGCGGCTGACCGCTTTCCGCAACCTGTGGCTGGAAATCGGCGCTTGCATCGCCGCCGGCGATCTGCTTGCGCACCGGCGTCACAGCCGGCTTGGCGGTTGCTGTCACCGATGGCAGCGCAGCCCAGTGGAGTGCCTCTTCCACCGTATAGCCAAGACCGCTGAGACGATCAGCCAACCGGCGAGCCACGTCCAGGCGCAGCCCGTCGACAAAGAGCACGCAGTCACCTTTGGCGTACGGCAGTGCCGGCGCACTGTCGAGGGTGCCCCCCGGATAGGTCGTTCGCGCAACCTGCTGCTGCAAATAGCGCGCCGCCTGCTCGGCCCACGGCAGGTAGACGACGCGCAGCGCGACTGTGACGACTGCCACGTCGTCGGGAAGCGACACAGCCGCAAGCGCACGCAACAAGGCGTCATCGGCCCGCCAGCCGCTCGTAACGTAGGCAGCGGCCACTTCCTGCGTGGATCCCGCCGCCAGCGCATTTTGGGTCACCTCAGCCGTCACCGCCAGGTGCTCGAGCGCGCTGGCCAGCGGCGCCTCGCACAGCACGGCCCAGACCAGGTGGCGCCGCGCCCCGTGCTGCCGCTCAAGGTCGGCGATCCGCTCGCGTGCCACGTGGGCCGGGACGGTTGCCAGGCTCTGCAGCGCATGGCGCAGATGCCCTTCCTGCTCCTCGTTCCATTGCGGCCAGCCGCCGTGAGTGACCGTATCGGAAAAGAGTTCCGCCGGCGGCATCGCGCAGCGGCGCAGCAGGGCAGGCACGCGCGGATAGCGCCGCGGCGCCTCGCAGTAGCGCTCCCACACGGCACGCCACGGGCCTGCGCCGGCCGCCAGCTTGGCCGCACCCGCCAGTTCGCCCTCATTCGCCGGGTCAAAGGCAAGGTGCGTCTTGCACAGCGCGACAAAGGCACTCCACTCCTCCGGCGTATGCGCCTGGCGATAGCCGTCGCCCTGATCGAGCCAGGTCAGCAGATCGCGGATCGGGTCGCCGGTCAACAACGTGTTGAAAGTTTCAGCATCCAAATGCTTGCCGCGCAGCAGCGCCACCTCTTCGTCGAGCAGGTGGGTGAGCGCCATCTGCATGGCCTTGCGCGTCTCGTTGTCCTGAGCCACATCCAGGCCGAGACCGCCTTGCTTCGACATCAACAGCGCCAGAATCGTCCAATCCTTGGCGTTGACTTGCGACCAGATCACGCCGCGGTACTGCAATTCGGCCAGCGGCTTGATGGCCGGCGGACAACTTTCGACCGCACGCAGGTCCTGGCGGCTGACGCCAGGCAGATAGAAGATTGGCGGTTTGCCCGGCGGCAGGTCGAGTTCATCGGTCATGCCGGCGAGCACACAGCGCAGCCAGATGGCCGGGCCGGTCCGAGCGGCCGGATCGTACGTGCCCAGCACGAAAAGTTCCGGCATGGCCGCCTGCAACGCCGGAATGGCGCTCTGCCACTGGCGGTCGTGGTCGGGCCAGAGAATGCAGGCCGGCGCCGCCTGGGCTTCGGCGTTGTGATTGGCGGCGCTGCGGATGGTGCGGATCAGATGATCGAGGATGCGCATTGGGCTGGCCCCTCACAGCAATCCCTGGCGGTGCACTTCATACCAGACAAAAGGCGAGCGGCGCTGAAGATAGGTCGCCGAGACCTCACCCATAGAGTAGAGGGTGTAGTGGTCGGCGCGCATCCGGTTTGTCTCGGGGGTGTCCAGCTTCAGTCGCCTGATGGTTGCCTCGGCCATTGCTTGATCTGCCGGGGGCAACGCTGGATTCGCCGCAATCCGGCCCGAAGCCAGGTTAAGCGTGAACGTGTTCGGTTGGATGTCGAATGGGTCAAGGATGTCGTCAAAGTTGCCCTTGTTCCGATTCATCCCCAGGCAACTCAGGCGATAGTTCGACCACTCGTAGGCCTGGTTGGCAAGCCGTGATTTCGCAATGAAATGATCGGTCGAACTGGCCCCTGATGGCCATTCAAAATAGATACAGAGATAGGCGCACACGCCCGCGTACGCTCTCCACAGATCAATCTGTACATTGCGCCAGTAGGCCGGCAACTGCTTTGGATCGGGCGGCGGCAAGCTTGGATCAATGCCATGATGCCGTAGCCACCTCAGCCCGGGCGTGCGGACTTTGGCATCGAAGTCGATTGGCTCGGGCTGTGGTGTGACGGGAATCACGTCAACAGCCCTTTCTTCTCGCCGATCGCCCGCCAGCGAAACAGGAACGGATCCAGTGGGCTGAGCACGGCGATCAATCGTTGGTGCATCTTCTCGACCGCTGCGGCGGTCACGTCCGGATCATCCAGCAAACGTGAAGCTTCCTCCAGCAGATTCTCGGCTTCGACCGAACGCGCACTTGACAAGTCAAATGCCTCGCTGGTCAGCCAGTTGCACACGTCGCCATGCCGGACAAAGTCACGCTGTTGCAGCACCACGCGTTCGCCGGTGGGCTCGTGTACAAAGTCCAGGTCGAACCAGGCATCCTGCGCCGCATCGAAGAATGTTTCGACAGAGGCCATCACCAGGGGAGAATGGGTGGCTGCAATCACCTGGACGCTTGCGGTGGCAGCTAGCGCCTTCATCACATCCAGCAACGCGCCGACGATCTTGCGCTGCCAGCGGGGATGAAGGTGCGCCTCGATCTCGTCGATCAGAAAAATGACCTGCGACGTGGGCGACTGGCCGAGCAGGCGGCTGGCCTTGAGATGCTCTTCCCAACTCCAGACCAGGAGATAGGCCAACGCAATGATCCGGCGCATACCCGCCGAGGCGTGGACGACAGGCACGCTCTGTCCATAGGGCATCCGCAGTGTAGGCATATCCCTGGGATCGTCGAGACTGATCCTGGTCAACTCGCCGGGTTCGATCGCTTCTGCATCCGCGGGGGCAAGCGCGCGGAGCACAGCGCACAGGCTCGTGTAGGCCGCCCCTTTTTCTTTTTGCCAGCCGGCCCAGTCGGCGATCAGGCCGTTGCACAGCAGCCCGCGCTCCTCATCGCGCAGACCGTCCCACACTTCTCTTGCTGTGAAGACGTAAGCGGGCGGGCGATCCTGCACATCGATGTTGCCGCGCTTGCGCCAGTAGTTGCGCGCCGGGTCCCAAACGGCGAAGCTGCCATCCACCTGCGCATAGAGGACAAGCTCTGGATTTGCCGGGCGTCCGGCGCGCCCGGTCCATGCCTGGGCCTGGCGGTCGAAGGTGCTCTGATACTCCTCGGCCGTCTTGCTCTTGGCGCTGAAGGAGAAGGCAATGGCTGCCTTCCCGTTGATCTGTGGCTGCGGCTGCGCCATCAGCCCGGCGGTCAGATGTTTGTTGACCTCGGCCGGCCAGCGGCGCGTCAACGCCCACCAGGCGATGTCAAGCAGAAAACTCTTTCCCAGGCCGTTGTCGCCGGTAATCAGGTTGAGCCGCGGCGCAAAGTCAAGCTCCATGCTTGATGCCGGGCCGACATGGGTCAGTTTCAGGTGATTCAACATAGTTGCGTTTCCTTGCTTCTCGGCTGGACGCGCCAGAGCCTCGAGGCATGTCGGATGCGAACAGTACGATCCACGCGCTATTGTAACTCAGATGACTATTCCTACAGACTCCAACTGCCTGGCTCTAGACATTCCGGCGCAGAGTAGTCTAAGCAGCCAGGTACAGGGCAACCGGCGTTCATACAGTTTTCGTGACTGTTGATGTCCTTGAACGGGAACTTCTCCATGATCGTGTTATTTGTGCCTGTCCAGTAGTATGGATGGGCGTCCGAGCTCGGGTGCTGGCCGCCCATGACGTGGCCCAGCTCGTGGGCAAGTACGAGACTTGACAGAGCAGTCTCACTGATGACTACGGATGCATGCGCTGTCATATCATTGATAGAAAATCCCGGCGCCTGGCCACCTCCCTGAAGGTCAAGGTCAAAATTGACAAAAAAGACTGGTATTCTGTCTAGTTCATTCTGGATTGGCCGGCTTGCCCACAACTTCGCTCGATTCGCGGCTGTGAGTGGATTAATGTCTTCGAGTTCAGGATCGATCACTGGAGCCGTGATAACGTAGTCAAAGTCAATGAATCCCGGGTTCCAGAGTTTCTCAGCAATCTGAATCATCTCGGTTGCCCTAGCGGAGGTTACCTGATTGTCATCAGCCTCTGCCTTGAAGCCGACGAGTTGCAACTTTAGTGTCCTGTGATAGACAGGAGTCGCTTCGCCGCTACACTGGAAGCTGAGCCGTTCAGCTTGTGCTTCTTCGGGAATGACAACCTTGATCGCTTGCCACTTGCCATCCCCCTCAAACTTCAGTTCTGCCGACCGCAGTTCCAGGGATACCCCTCCGCCGTCGCCGCCATCTGTCCACTGGAGTGTGCCACTGAAGGACCCGGAGAGGAAGTCGCTCGGCGACATGAAAGTGTTGTCATCGTCGTATACAAGTTCCGACTCAGCTACCATGCGTTCGTCGAGGTACGAGGCCCCACATTCAATCACGAACTCACCATTGGACGTGCCGTCTGCGACATCCATGTGCGAATACCCTACGTCTCGATTCCCGCCACCGCGTAGGCTGATCACACCGGTATCATCGGGGCCAAACGTGGCGATCTGAAAGTCGACCCGGTGGATGGCTTCTCCCCAATCGTCAAGATAGAAGCGAAGCTCACCGCCCCGGATTTCCGCTTCCCGCCAGTCGCCACCTGATCTACGGAACCGTATCGATCGATCGAGTCTGACCAGATAATATCCAAACGCCCCCTGACCTGAGGGACCGATACCGGGATCATCGTAACGTCCGTTCATTTTGGTTCTCCTTCCTGTGCGATGGATGAACTTGCTTGCAGCTGAATGACAGTAGCCGGTTGGTGTCACGGTCTGGTGATCACGAAGAGCCTCGCATCTGCCTCTTTGTCGATGTCCTTAAGGTCTATCCCGTCGTGCAGGACGTAGATGCCTTCAACCAATCCATCGGTCGAAAAACTCCATCGGCCTGATCGATTCGCACCCACGATAACGTTGCGGAGGGTGAAGCACACTTCAAGGCTCTGTAATCTTGCATCAGCCCGACAAACATACAGAGCAAGCGGACCCGGATTGTATCCCGCAGCTATGAAGCTTGCACTTTGGCCTTCAGCTACTCGGTAGTTTGAAGGAGTGCGATTGAACATAGAAATACGCATTTCGGTACTAATCGGTTTGATCACCTCAAATGAACCCGATGCCTCGGCTGATGTAACACGATAGATCCCAGGTGGATCGTCAGGTGCCACGATCCATCGCAATGCGGGCCTGTCACCTGGTACGGTGAATCTAATAGCCTCGCTGCGCGGCGGCTGAATCGTCAACGTCAGCGCACCCTCGCTCTGTACTCCGTTCAGGCAAATACCAAAGACCTGCCCAACTTCCCAGGTTGTGCCCTCAGAACTCTCCCCGCCCGCGCCGGCGCCTATTGTTATGCTAGGTGACGGTCTATCGGTCACTGCCCAGCAGAATGGATCTCCACCTGGGCTACCGAATCCCAGCAAACCCGCCAGTTCTTCATTCAGGCTGCCCTGATCCAACCATACCCCACCCTGTGAGTTGCTTGAAGTATCTGAGCCAGGCCCGGCACTCGCCGGCTGCACTGCCAGCGTGCCAGGCACAAACAGAGTGCGGCCCTCAACAATGATGTCGGATTCCAGGCAATTGGCGCTCTGAAGTTCGGCAACGCCGGCGCCGCTGCGCTGGGCCAACCCGGAGAGCGTATCGCCGTTGCGCACCAGATAGGCGCTCCAGCCGGGCGGCGCGCTGGCGATGCAGGGTGTCGCAGTCGGTGTGAGCGTGGGCGAAGGCACGGCCGGCGCCGTGGCAACGGCAAGCGCAACAACCGCTACGTCGACGGTCGAATACTGTGGATCGCCGATCACCCAGCACTGATCGGCTGCAACATCCGTGGGACAATTCAGCTTCCACCACTTGCCGTCCGGCGAAACTCCGATCACGGTAGCCACATCATCAGCCAGCAGCGCGCCGACGACAGGATAGGCGATTCCGGGGCCGCTGCGGATATTGAGAGTCTCCGACACGGTCAGTGTCACTGGCGCCGCCAGGGTCGGCGTGCCCGTCGGAGTAGGCGCAGCGGTGGCAGGTGGTGCTTCCGTTGCGACCGTGGTGACAGGCGCCGCCGCCTGAACAGCGGTGACGTCTCCCGCCGGTGCAGGTATGGGTGTCGGCGTCGGCTCATTGCATGCGGCCGCCAGCAGCAGTACAGCCAGGCCTGCCAGTAGGGTCGGGAACGATGCTTTGATGCGTATCATGGACGGTTTCCTGATCTGACAATTCGGGCGCCAAGGTCAGTCGTGGCTGGGTTCCCGGCCATTATGATCCATCTTTGTGCCATTGACAACCGCCGCAAATCCTCCCCCCCAAAAGCCACCAAATCGCCTGGCCCTCGCGAACTGGCGCACTTGTTCGCCAGCAGCGGCTGTATCCGTTCGTCGCGCAACCGGCGGTACTGAGCGGCGAAGTCGGCATAGGCGGCCGACGCGCTATCGAGCGCCGTGCGCTGGGCGAAGGCTTCCTCGGCAGCCTGCAAATGGGTCTGAGCAGCCTGGCAGCGCCCTTGGAATACCTGGATCAGGGCTAGCCAGAGTTCGTTCAGAGCAGTTTCACCGGGCATCCGGCCGAGCATGACCGCCTGGTCGAACGCGTCCTCCGCCGCTGCCAGCATTACCTCGTCGATCGCGCCGGCATCCTTCAACGCCAGCGACAATGCCCGCGCGCCAAGCCGCGCCTGGGCCTGCGCAGCCAGGTACTGCAAACGATCATTGCCGGTTGCTTCGTAGTCGGCGACCACTGCCTCGAGATGCTCTTGCGCTAATTCCCAGTTCTCGTCGCCCGCTCCCGCAAAGGCTAGACAGAGATAGGCCGTTCCGGCATAGAAGTTGACCTTCGTGGGAATCGCCGCCTGCGGGTCGGCAGTCAGCCCCAATGCCTTCTGATACGCCTCCAGCGCCTGCTGGATGACCGCGACATCGGTGGCGCCTGGAGCACAACCACTGGCGATGCGTTCCAGTAGGAAATCGATCTGCCCCCGCCCGAGCAGGGCACGGGCAAAACGTGGGTCAAGTTCGAGCGCCGTCTGATAGCTCTGGTGCGCTAGCGGCAGATCACCGAGCTGGGCCGCTGTGCTGCCAAGAAACAGTTCGACAACGGCACGCTGGTTTCGACTCTCATGTGGAATAGACTGTTCCGCTTCCGCCAGCCAGCGTGCCGCCTCGTTGAACTGCTGTCGGTTGAAAAAGCCAAGCCCAAACAGGAAGCGCCCCATGCCATCGGCGCTGGCCAGCAGCTTGCTACGCAGTTCGCTGCTCGTCACCATATTGTCCAGGACGTTGCCCGGGCTTTCGACATGAGCCAGTGGATAGGCGCCGGCCATTTCTTCGGCAGTATGCAGTTGTGTGGGCGCTTGGTAGAAATAGGCGTCCAGCACCGTCTTGTCTGGTGAGACGTCCAGATTGCCGAAGATCAGGAGGTCGGCGTTGATCTCACGGGCGCGGCGCACGGCGTTGTCTACCTGGGCCTGATAACTATTGCCCTCGATGCGCCCGACTTCCTGCGGCGCAAGCCCCATGTCGATGCTGAACGGCACGGATGCCGCGGACGCCATTGCGTCGAGATCATCACGTAGTTGATCGTAGAGTTGTTGGGCCAGTTCGCTCCCCTTGGCGCCGGCATCGGATGCGCCGTCTACTGGCGCAAACTCCGCAACGGCTATCTTGAAATCGCCGGTGAGTCTCGGTTGCGGCGTTGCAGTCGGTGCAACGACGACGACCGGTTCTTCTTGTGGCGCAATTGCGTCACAGACGCCCCCCAGGATCGTCGGCAAACCGCCGCGCACCGGCGGCACACAGAAGAAGTCGCGCATGCTCACGTAGCCCGAGATGATGCCAACCACCAGCGCGACCGTGGCCGCTGCCAATCCCCACAGCCGGCGCAATCCTCTTTTGCCGGTGGTCGTCGGTGTGGACGGCGCTGCCGGTTGCACCGGCACAGGCGCGGGCGCTGCCGGCTTCGAAGCCGGCGCGTCGACCAGACGCGCCGGCATGTTGCGCGTGTAGCACACGGGGATGGCCGGCGCGGTTCGACCATCCGCACTGCGTTGTTGCGCAACGCGACGCACATCGAGCAGCGCGCCGTCCACCGATCGCCCGTCGGCCAGGCTGCCGTACAATTCGGCCGTGAACAGCATGGCATCGCTTGCCGATACCGGCGCCTGCATGCCGACCAGGATGGGAATGCCAACGCCAAGCAGCGCCTGGGCAAAGCCGGGCGCCAGGTTGCTGGCCGGCATGCTGGCAGAGCTACACGCGTTGAGAAAGACCAACTGGATGCCGAGCCCGCTCAATAATGCGGCAAAAGTAGCCGGCTGGACGACATCGGCTTCGCCGTGCTCGTCTTCCAGGATGACGGCGCTGGCGCCGGTGGCACTGTCCGCATAGCCATGGGCGATGAGGTGTAGGACATGATAGGGCGTATTGCCCAATTCAGCTTCGCGCAACGCATTTTGCAGCCGGCTGAGCGTTGCGTGCGCCAATTCGATGATCTGGACCCCGTCCGGCGTCTGCCGCAGGGCACTGGCGATTCTCTGCGCCTCGTCATTCGCTTCGAGGTTCTCCAGCCCGGCCGGGAACGCCGACGCTACCAGCACGCGCAAAGGGCCGGCGTCTACCGGTTGGCTGCGGGCCGGATTCTCGATAGCCAGGCCGCGCACGAAGGGCGCCACGAGCGCTAGAAAACTCTGCCGCCGGCTGTCGTAGAGCAACTCCCACGGGATCTGCGCCAGGCCAGGATCGCCAACGAGTAGCCAGAACGCCGGGGAACGATCGGGATCCCCCACAAGCTGGTCGTAGAGCAGGCGCACTGGGCCGACAAAGAGCGCATCGAAGAGGCGCGCCCCAAAGTCCTGCACGGCGGGCATATCGGCATCGCCTTCGGCCAGCCAGCGCTGCGCGTCCGCCAACTCCACGGAGGATAGGGTGAGTACCATCGACGAACGCGCACTCTGGTTGGTCTCGAGGACGCGCACCGTGACGGGATAGACGCCGTCGCCGGCCAAACGGTCAATGTAGATTTCCAGTGAATTGCGCTGTGATTGCATCCGAATCGTCGATCCGCGCCTGGCGCTGCGACTCCAGTCTTCGTATCTGCTAGCCATCCGCCAAGCAGACTAATTCCGTTCTGACCGCTATGTCCCGGCTTCCTCCATCAGCCTGGCTTGCGCGATATAGCCGTCGAGATACCTATCCCAGTCAAACGAATTGGCCTTGATCGCGGCCGGGAACGCGTCGATCCATTCGCCCGACTTCTTTTGCAGGCTGTCGATGACGGCGTCTGGCGAGAAGTAGCCCAGCGGCCGGCTGGCGAAGTCGGTGAGGACGTTGAGGGCTGCGTAGCCGTTTTCGCCCAGTTCCCCACAGTAATGATCGGCCAATTCGGTGATTTGGGCGTACATCTCGCGCAATTGCTGGCCACGTCGTTTCTTGGCCAGGTCGGTCGCACCGAAGCGGATGCCGAACGCATGGCAGACAAGCGGGAAGATGAGGGCGCGCGGCACAAAGTAGCGCTTCAGGTTGTGCAGCGTCTCCAGAAATGCGGCCGACAGGTCGCCCCAGCGCACAAAGGAGGTACGGAACTCGGCGCTGCGCGCCATGGACTCGTAGGTGTGCAGATAGCGGTAGGAAATCGTCTGGCCGCCAAAGACCATCCCGTTCTTGCAGATGCCTCGACAGAAACCCAGGTCAAAGCGCAGCGGACGCGTGCGGTTGTAACTGTTGGTGATGCGCAGGAAGGGCAGCCAGAGATCGCGCGGATCGGGGCCGACAGCGCCCTGACGGTAGACGAAATCCACGTGACAGAACGAACGCTTGCGCGGCATGACGACGTTGAATAACTCCATACTGTCGGCTGCATCGGCGCCAAAGATCGTTGCAAAGCATTGCTTTCCAAGATCGATGGCGATGGCATTGGGGACCAACGCATAGGAGTCGACCACGACGGCAAAGACGTGTCCCGATTCGGCATCGACAATCGCCTTGAAGCGCGGGATCTGCTCGAACTGGGCAGCGGTGCCCTGGGTGAACAGGTCTGCCTGCCTCGGCGTCTGGGCAATCTGAAAGATGGGCCGCTCCTCAACTGGGAAGAGCACTTGTTTGAGTGAAGGTTTGTCGCTAGCCGGCATTTGGTTTACTCCTACTGGTTCCGACAGGGAGAACAACAAGGCAATTGCGCTCTCGTGGCTACGCTTAACTCCGGTTCACTCCTTGCGCCCTCGCGCCCGCATCTTCTCCCCCACCGTCAAATGCCAATCGTTAATCCGCTCCCCGCCAAACACCCCAAACCACGGCGCCGATTCCACATCCTTGCCGCGGTCCTTGCCCCACTTGATGTTCGGCTTGTCGCGCAGGACGCCGGCGCCCTTCTTGCCGACGTCGGGCACGCTCAGCCACGGGCGGATGTTGAGGCGCACGCCGTCGTTGAGGTCGGGATCCCAGCCGACGGGCTGCTGGTCGAGCGGCTTCCAGCGCACGAAGATGTCGTAGGGCGCCTCGCCGTGCAGGATCAGCTCCAGCCGCTGCTTGAGCGTTTCGGCCGCGGCCAGCCGCGCCTGCGCGCCGTCGACGCCGGCGGCCGCGTCGCGGCGCTGGCGGCTGATCCAGTCGCCCACGTAGGTGTAGATGAGCGTCTCCAGATTCTTGCGGTCGAGCCGGTGGTAGTTGACCAGCGCGGCAAAGCCATCGTTGAGCCCGTCCCACACGTGCCAGAGGAAGGGGCGGTGGTGGAAGAGCTTGCAGTGGTCGGCGAAGAACTGCGTGCGCAGCCAGGAGTCGAGCGACTTGCCCGCCCAGCCCGCCGCGGCCAGCAGTTCGTCGAGCGTGTTGCCGCGCCAGGCGTCGCCGTAGGCTGCGGCCAGCAGGCCCGTGAGCCGGTCGGCCGCCGAGAGCTCGCCGCGCACGGGCGGCAGGCAGACGATGCCATCCTTGTCGGCCAGGGGCAGCAGGCGGGTGGCGCGCTCCACCCACGCCCGCGCTTCGTCGGCGAGTTCCATGGTGCGGTCGCTTTCGGCCGGCCAGCGGTAGCCGAGCAGGCGCGCCACCGCCACGTGCAGCGGCGCCGTACTGTCGGCGGGGTGACCGTGGAAGATCCACTGCGTGGGGTCGGGCGAGTAGGGTTTGGGTAGGCCGTTGGGGTAGCGTTCGGCGGCAACTCGTTTCCAGTGATCAAAATTAATGGGAGTCTTCTCGAAATACCTCACATCAACGCTAAGCTTCTGATTGATCGAGCGAACAGCAGCTTCGAATTCATCTGATGAGCAGAAGCACCATAGTGGCAGCAGAAACGAATCTTCTCTCGGAAGCATTACGCATATGATGTTCTCGAAAAGTTCACCGGTATACAAGGAACACTTCAAACTACTTGTATAGGTGATGGCGATGCCAAGCTTACCCCATGCTTCTCGACCTGCAATTGTTGCACCAGCTGACAGAGCTGCTTGCGCAAGGCGTCCACTACCGTTATCCCACAAAAGACAACTTTCTCGACCAGAGTATTCACTAGCGTGCTGAATACTACTTTGTTGATAGTCCCAGTAAGGGTTCGGGATAACTTGCTCCCAGTGAAAACATCGATAGCGGGCAGAATCCCCAGTTGTAATGCCTCCTCGTACGAACGCATAATTTGTGACACGCGTAGAGGCGGTCTGACTCTCAAGTTCGATAGATGCGCCTGGATTTTCCAACTGCTGCGCCTGTCCAACGTGGGCAATCTCACCCACGATCAGGCCCGCCGCCTTCTCCTCCACCGCCCGCGGTGCCGACACATCCAGCCCGCAAAGCATATGCCCGGTCGGCGCGCGGCCATGCCCCAGGCTGAGCAAGATCGCCTTAACCACCTCACCGCTGATCGTCTCGAACGCACCCGGCCCCATCCGCGCCAGCAACTGCCAGGTCTCGCCCTTGAGCAGCTTCTCGCGCAGCTTGCGGTAGCTGCTCAGGAAGAGCCAGTTCTGCGGCAATACGGTGCTCGCGGCACCGCCCGCCGCGCAGAATTCGAGGCAGCGTTCGAGAAAGACGGTTGCCAGGTCCTGTTTCGCTTCCGGATAGGCGGCCTCGCAAAAATCACGCAGCGTCTCGTCCTGCTTGCCGCGCGCCAGGTAGGGCACATTCGTCACCACCCAGTGATATTTGCCCGCCAGCAGCGTCGCCGCCTCGGCCAGCCCCTGCGCCACCACGCCCATCTCGTACGTCTCGCCGCGGCTGTCTTCGTCCGCCAACATCTGGCGCAGCAGGCCGGCCACCTGCCCGTAGTCGGCGCGGAAGAAGTCGCCCTCCATGCGGTTGGGGTTGATCAGGCTGCCCAGCACCGGCGCATCCTGGAAGAGGTCGTAGAGCGCGCCCATGCCCGCCTTGATCTGCGTGTGCCACAGCGACTCCTTGCCGATGTCGGGCAGCAGGCTCGGCGTCTGCTCGGCCAGCAGCGCATCCGCCGCCTGCTGCGCCAGGGTCAGCCACTCCTCCTTCTTCGCCGCAATCGCCAGCCCGGAGCAGGCCAGGTTCAGCGGCGGCAGCGGCCGGTAGCCGCCGGCATCGGGATAGCGCCACGCCGCCAACGCCAGGGCAAAGGCCGCAATCTCCACACAGCGCGCGTCGATCTCCAGCCCGTGGAGGTTCTGGCGCAGCACCGCCTCGCACGCCGCCGCTGCATCCAGCCCCTCCAACGCCCTACGCATGGGCACCAGCATCAAAAAGACCGCCACCAGGAAATGCCCCGACCCGCAGCACGGGTCCAGCACCTTGAGGTCGGCCAGGCTCGCGGGCCAGGAGTCGAACCAGCCGGCGGCGGGGCGCCAGGGAGTGAGGGGCGAGGGGCGAGGGGCGAGGGGCGACGTCGGGTCCGTGATTTCGTCACCGATGAAATCTTCGCCTGCCGCTTCTGTGTTGTCGCCTTGCGTATCCTCACGCACGAAGCGCAGGTAGGTCAGCGGGACGCCGGGTAGACTGAAATAGTCGCGCAGTTCCTGCTCGCTCTGGGCTGTCCACAACATCGCCTGCGCCGCCTGCTCGTCGGCAGTCAACGCCCCTCGCCCCTCGCCCCTCGCAACTCCGCATCGCCTCCCCACCCACCACGCGCCCAGCGCGTTGTCGAGCAGGAAGCTCACCATGTACGGCTCGGTGAAGAGTTGCGTCACCGCGGGCAGCTCGCGCGCGCCGATCTTGACCTCGGCGGCGTTGACCTCGTCCTTGCGCTTGCTCTGCCAGAACTGGTAGACCCAGCCCAGCCCGTCGGCGGAGTGGAAGACAGCGGGGTCCAGATCCTCTACAAGTTGCTCCAGCGCGTGCTGGTGTTCGGGCGGCAGCGCCAGGTGAAAGACAGGCGACGTCGGCCGGAAGATCTGCGGCAGCATGCGCGCGGCGTAGCGGGCGGCCAGATCCCAGGCATCGGTCGCGCCTTCGTCCGCCGCCAGTTCGGCGCAATCCTCCAGCGTCACCGCCACCGGCGTTACGGGGTCGGGATACATGAGCAGGTAATTCTCCGCCAGCCAGCGCGCAAAGAGCATGCGGTGCCAGTGCTGGTAGGCCACCTCCTCGGCGAGCAGCGCGCCACCCTCGCCCAACTGCCGCCCGTGCGCGCGCAGGCGGCGCCGCAGCTCGCGCTGCGTCTCGTCCAGATAGGCCGGCGGCTTGGCCGCGCTCACGCCCAGTTGGTCCAGCGCGGCCCGCGCCGCAGCTTCGGCGACATCGCGCGCCGACTTGATCGTGGACTCCAGTTTGCGGCGCAGGTCGCGGTCGAGTGGTTGCATCGTGTCTTGTTCCTTCTGGCTTTGGTGCCTGATTCGGGCCGGTGCAAGAATCGACCACGGATCGGACGGAGTAGACGGACAAATC
>ERZ795053.3779-NODE-3779-length-16914-cov-5.216324_pt1 | contig 16914 bp, 10 predicted proteins | sample MGYA00375137_ERZ795053 | MGnify/ENA primary metagenome ERZ795053 (study PRJEB30182, sample SAMN05720284) | activated sludge metagenome | isolation source: Anaerobic digester | place: Hong Kong | collected 2014-12-17 ...
CTACACAACCGAACACACTCTTTCCCTACACGACGCTCTTCCGATCTCACGCACGCTTCGAGCGCTTGCGTGAGCATCTCCACCCGCGCCGCGTCGCCGCGCGCAACCGCTCGCTGAAGACCTACCAGCCGGGAGCGGATCTCGTGACCGAGCAGATCCTCCGCGACCGACCGAGCGGGCTCACCGTTGCGGAGCCACTGGCCAGTCGCAGTGATCAACTGCTGGGCCTCCGCGCGCTCCTGCGTCGTCAGCCGCCGCCGCCACATCGATCAACCCTCACACCGCGCGAGGGTGCACTATACCGTTCGGCGGTGCGGGGTCGCCACGATGCAGTGCTGTCTATTGGAAGTCTAACTCCTACTTGCCTATTAGGCAAGTCATTCGGGGTCATCCCGCGTACGGGGGACTTCGCTAACTCGCGCATTCATCGTCAGTTACGTCAACGGGGCCACGCTTGCGGAACCAGCGCAGCGCGGCGGCTCGGCTCGGAGCGGCCTTGCGGTATTTGCCTACGTCCGCTCGCTGGCATTGGCACCTCGGATGTCCGCTTCCTTACGGGCGCGGCTCTGTTGGCGCTCGTGGCTCGGGGCGGGGATTGCTGACTGCGTCAGGTGGTCAGTTGGCGGGCGATGGCGAGGAAGTCGCACCACACGTTTTCGCTGAGGATCGCGCCGTTGTCGTCGTACTCGAAGACGTGCAGGATGCGGAAGGTCAGCGGGCGGTCGCGGCCGTCAAAACCAAACGGCTGGCCCGCGGCGCGGCCCTCCCAGATCGATTCGTCAACGACAAAACCCTCGCCGTACAGCCGGCGCACGCTGCGCGTCCGGCCGTCAGCCAGGTCGTCGAACATGTTCTCGTAGAACGCGCGGGCGTTCTCCCGGCCTACGGTCGGACCGCTCGGCCATCCGACGATGTCGTGGCGCGCGTCCGGCGCCAGCGTGGCCAGCACGCCGTTGACGTCGTCGCTGTGCTCGTATTGAAAATGCGCATCGATGAGACGGTCCACCTGTTCGCGCGAAATGCCCATGTGACGGCTCCTGTCCAGTGATGAGGGTTTGGCCCGGCCCGCCGGGAGGTGGCGGTATTCTTGACAGCGCCCGGCGCCGCCACCAGAGGCAGCGGGCGGCCCGGGACGCGACGTCGGGCAGTCGGTAGGTGCATGCGGAGGCGCAGGTGTGGGCACTGCTCGAGAGCGGTGGCACACGCACGCACGCCGCGGGCTATTGTGCCGCAGCAGGGGCGAAGAGGTACACGGCTGGCTCGTCGAGGTTCGTGACGGCGATGACGTCGCCGCCGGAGACGATGCGGCCGAGGGTGCCGGCGCCTTGCACGTCGGCAACGCGCACGGGTTCGTCCACGGCGTAGGGCGACTCGGTCTGCACCGCGACGACGGTCGAATCGAAGTTGGCGACCATGGCGATGCGGCGCGTCGCGAAGTGGGCGATGTCGAGGGCCCGGCGGTTGCCGATGCCCGGAAGGTCCTGCGTGTTGAGCACCTCGAGCGTGTTCGCGTCGATGACAGCGAAGTCGGTGCTGCCGACGGCGTCGTCGACCGCGACGGCGAGAACAGCGCCGTCGCCGCTGAGGGCGAGCGCGACGGGGCTATCGCCGGCGCCGAGGCTGATGTCGATTTCGGTCGTGGTGTAGGGTGCGGTGGTTTCGACGGCGACGACCGCGCCGAGTCCGGCGAGAAAGACGCGGCTGCCGTCGGCGGCGTAGACGAGGTCGTGGGCCAGGACGGTTCCGCCGGTGGTGGCGGTGAGGTCGAGCGCGGGCGTCACGAATCCACCGGTGGCGAGGTTGACGAAAGACAGGAGGTCGGCCTCGCCATCGGGGGCGGTGTCGGCCATCAGCACGGCGAGTTGTCCGCCGGCGGGGCTGAGCCGCGCCTGCACCGGTTGGAATCCTCCGGGCGTGAAGAGGCGGCGCAGCACGTCGGCGAGGTTGGAGTTGTCGGTCCGCACGAGGTTGACGCGGTCGTTGAACTGGGCGGCGGTCCCGGGCACGTACACGACCGTATCGTCCATGGAAAAGTCAATGGTGTTGCCCTGGTAGCGCAGGGTGGCGGGCGTCTCGGACGCCGTGCGTACGACCGTGCCCGCGGCGCGGTTGAACGTCACGACCTGCGGCGGCGTTGCGACGGCCAGGGCGAGGCGCGTGCTGTCGGCGGCGATGCCCACGGCGCCGATATAGTCGCCGGTGACCGTGGGGGGAATCGCCAGCGTGGCTGCGGCGAAGGGTGTCGTCGTGGCGAACTCGACGGCGTCGACGGAGTTCAGGTCGGTGAGCACGCCCGCGGTGCCATCGGGGGGCAGGGCGATCAGGTCCGGGGCGAAGCCGTCGGGGAGTTCGACTTTGCCCAAGCGGCTCGCGAGGGTGGCGGCTGCCCCCGTGGACATCAGGTCAAGCGTGCCGTAGATGAAGTCGCCGCGTGCTCCGCAGGTGAGGGAGCTGAAGCGGTGACGGCGCACCGCCACGGCGAGGAAGTGGCCGGTGAGATCACCGGTGTCGGGATCGCGGGTCAGGTTCTCGAGGCGGGCGATGGTCTGATCGCAGCTTGGCGCCAGCGTGCGCTCGAGCGCGCAGAATCCGATCGAGCTGGCGTTGCCTTGTAAAAAAAATCGGCGCTCCCGCCGAATCCGACGCGGGTGATGATGCCGTTGTTCTGAGCGCTGAGGGTGACCGTGCCGTCCTGCGTTTCGCCGACGTCGGTTCCGTCCGGATCGAAGGTGGTGGCCTCGTCGAGGACGTAGCGGCCGGCGAGGTCGACGTCGACGGTGCCGGTGGGCACGCGGAAGCGGAGGCCGTTGGTGTCGAGCAGGGCGAGCGCGTCCTGCACTTCCGGCAGGGCGAGCACGTCGGAGCAGCTCGCGGCTGACACCGGTCCGGGCGGGGCGAACGACAGGGAAATCTGGGATAACGTCAGACTGACTTCCCGATCGGCAGTGGCAGCCATGCACAGGCCGAATGTCCCGCTGTCGACGAGTGGGAAGTTGCTGTCCGAGACCGTGGCGTTGGGAGGGCTCACCGCCACCGAGCCGTTGCTGTCCATCGTGATGTTGAACAGGCTGAAGTCCGGAGTCGTCTGGCAGGGATCGGTGGCCGACCCCGGAGCGATCAGGATCAGCAGCGAGATCGCGACGGAGGTATCGCCCCCGGGTCCGTTCGAACCGAAGTCGATGGCAACGTCCGCCGGATCGAGGGACAGGGTCGCCGACTCGCGATCTCCGCTCGGCAGGTCGGCGCGGATGTCGAGAAACAGCCCATTCTGAACCGGCGCCGACTGAATATCGGCAAACACCCCGTCCGTGCCCAGCACCAGGGCCACGGTGTTGTCGGTACCGCCGTTGTTCGGTGGATTGCAGGCGATCGAGGTGAACAGCAGGCCCCCGATGCAGCCAGCGATCAGTGCACGCATGACATGCTCCTTCTCACCAGGATTCGAATGCATCGCACGATAGGGTGAATGTAGCCGGTGCCAAGCGTCCGGCAAGGGCGCACCGCCGAACGTATGCGCCCAGACGCCGCTCTAGGCCGGGCAGGGCTCGATGACCGCGCTCATGCTGCCGGCACAGTGGGCGATATCGGGGTCCGGACCAAAGGCGTGGATCTGCTCCTGCTTCAGCTCGGCGTGCTCCTTGGTGGTCGTCGCGACGATCACGCGCCCGGTCGTGTCGACCATGCGCGCCATGCGCCAGGCGCCGGACCAGGAATGGCCGAAGAGCTTCATGAGCATGCGGATGACGTAGTCGTAGGTGTGATGATCGTCGTCGAGCAGCACGACGTTGTACGGCGGCAGCTTGCGCGGCTTCGGGGGCGCCGGCTTGACAGCCACCGCCGATTTCGGCTGGGAGGGAGCTTCGACCATCGCGGTTCCTTCCGGTGATATTCCCGCAGCCGCGGTCAGCCGTGCAGCGGGATGGTCAGGGTGCCTGCGGCATCCCGCAGGCTCGGCTTCTTCGCTTCGGCGCCGGCGGGTCCGCCCACCGGCTCGCCGAACAGGGTGAGGGCCGTGGCACCGGTGATCTTCACCGGTTGCAGCCGGCCGATGTAGCCCGCGTCCCCGCAGAAGACGACGATGCGATCGCCGCGCGTCCGGCCGACGAGCTGGTCGCTGCGTTTCCACGACACCTCTTCGCCGCGCGACTGTTCCGCCTCCTGCGCCTTCAGCGCCGCCTTGCTGTAGCCCTCGACGAGCACTTCGACTGTCTGGCCGATCAGCGCGCGCGTCTGCGTCTGCGCGATCTGCTCCTGGGCTGCGAGCATCTCCTGGTTGCGCCGGCGCTTCACCGCGTCGGGTACGTCGTCGGGCAGGGCCTTGTCCGCCACGGTGTTCGGCCGCGGCGAATACTTGAAGCAGAAAATGTTCTTGAAGCGCGCCAGCTCCAGCAGGCTCAGGCTTTCGGCGAATTCCTCCTCCGTTTCGCCGCAAAAGCCTACGATAAAGTCCGTTGCCAGCGTCATGTGCGGGACGATCGCGCGGCCGCGGGCGATCAGGTCCAGATAACTTTCCCGCGTGTACTGCCGCTTCATCCGCTTCAGCACCGCGTTGGACCCGCTCTGCACGGGCAGGTGCAGGTACTCGCATACCTTGGGCAGATCGCGCATCGCGCAGAAGATGTCGTCCGAGAAGTCGCCGGGATAGCTCGTCACGAAGCGGATCCGCTCGAGGCCCGCGACGTCGTTCAACCGGTACAGCAGGTCCGCCATGCCCACCGGGGCGCCGCCGTCCTGGTGCAGGTAGCTATTGACCGTCTGTCCGAGCAGCGTGATCTCCAGCGCGCCGCGGTCGGCGAGCATCTTCGCCTCGTCCACGATCTGCTGTGGAGGGCGGCTGCGCTCCTTGCCGCGCGTGTTGGGCACGACGCAGAACGTGCAGAATTTGTCGCAGCCGCGCTGGATGCGGACGTAGGACTGGAGCACGCCGGCGGTCGGGCTGGGGTCGCGCGACAGGTCGAGGGCTTCCACCGAGTCGTACTCGAGCGTGCGCTCCAGCAGCGTGCTTCGGCGTTTCTTGTCCTGGGTCAGCGCGATCATGCGGCGGCGGGAGGCCTGCACCTCCTCGATCATCGCCGGGATCTTGTTGAGTTCGCCCGGACCGCAGACGAGGTCGACGTAGGGCACCTTGTCCATGATGCCGTCGGGGTCGCGTTCGGCCATGCAGCCGATGACGCCGACGACCATGTCGGGGTTGCGCCGCTTGGGTTTTTTCGCAGCGCCGAGGCGCGACAGCGCCTTCTGCTCGGCGTGGTCGCGGACGCTGCACGTGTTGATGAGCACGACGTCCGCGGCATCGATCCGGTCGACGAGGCGGTAGTTGCGGGCGCGCAACTGCCCGAGGACCAGCTCGCTGTCGAGGACGTTCATCTGACAGCCGAGGGTCTCGATGTAGACGGTGGGTTGGCGGGCTTCAGTTTGGGGCATTCCCACGGTTTCCAGGCGCACCGAATCCAAGCGGGCATGGTACGCACTTGCCCGCGGGTTGGCAAGGGCGGCCCGGCGGGGCTCTTTGGCGTAATTCCATGATCTACAGGAGGTTACGATCCGAACCGGTCGGCGCCGAGCCGCAGGCATGACTCTGCTGTCGTGGATTTCATACAGTCTTCACTTGAATCGCGTCCATCCGGCCGATAACTTGGGCAGCGGGAGTAGAGGGAGAGTGAGGCGACCACACCTTATTCTCTCCGAACGAGAATCCAGGCAGTGACGCGGCGTTGAACGTGCGTGCGCGCCTTCCACCCGTCGGCAGCGGCGGATGGCGGCGATACGCGTGCGGTTGGCGCGGCGTCAGGCCACAACACCAGCGTGCCAACGCCGGGCGGGGAGAGACGAGAGATGCAAAATTGTGTACATGCCGCGCGGGCGGCAGGAATGCTGGTCGCAGTTGCGCTCTGCGGTGTGCCGGCATTCGGCGCCGCCATCACTATCGATAACTTCAGTGCTGCAACCGCGTCGTGGCCGCTGGATCAGAACACCATCGGCAATCCCGAGGTCGAGAACGTCGGGCCGGGCATGGGTGTGCTGGGCGGCGTGCGCAAGACCTCCATCAGCAACTTCGTGCCGGGTGGCGGCATCAACCACGTCGAGGTTGGTGTTTTCCCAGAACCGGCCCCGGGCTTCTTCGATTTTGCCGCTTCGGTCGGCACCGCGGGCGATCTGACCCTGCGCTATGACGGGGATCCGAACGCCGACGGCCTGTCGCCCAACCTCAACTTCGATCTCACCGCCAGCCCCACGATCGAAATCGTGTTCAGCTACTTCGACTACGCCAACGATGAACCGCTCGACGTCGATGTGACCGTCCGTGACGGCGTCGGCGCGGTCCAGATGGAATCGCAGTCGCTGAGCCAGGTGGTCGATTTCCCCACGCTGTACACGATGTCGTTCGACTTTTCCACGCGGGCGGGTACGGTGGACAAGACCGACATTGATAGCATCGACGTGGAGTTCGCTCCGGGCGCGGCGACCGATTTCCGCATCCAGGAAATTCGCGCCGTACCGGAGCCCGCCGCCGCTGCGCTGCTGGCGCTGGGCACTCTCTTCGTTGTCCGTCGTCGCCGCTGATTCCCGCGGCGCGCGGCGATCACCCGTCCCTGGTTCGCCGATCGAACGTCAATCGCCCGCCGGCAGGGCTTGCGCCTGCGCGGCGAAGTACGCACGCGCGTCGGCAGGAAGTGCCGACTCACCCGCGGCATGCGCGTAGGTGGCGTGCGCAGCCGGCACGTCGTGGCGCTGCAACTGGATCTCGGCGAGCAGCGCGTAACCGTCGGCGAATCCCGGATGCCGCGCCAGCGTCTGCTCGAGCGTGGCGACCGCCCGATCGGACTCCCCCGACTTCTGCAGATAAAACGCCAGTGCCCATGCGTAGCGGGGCACGAACGGCGCGAGCGCACTCGCCTTTTCCAGCAGCGTGACAGCCGCCTCTGGATCGTCCTCGGCGCTGAGGATCGCGAGGTTGTAGGCCGCCGGCGCCGACCGGGGATCGGCGTCGAGCGCCGCACGCAGCGCTGCGCGGGCTTCGGCAATTCGTCCCTGCCCGCCCAGGAGCAGGCCGAGGTTGAGCTGAGCGGCTGCGCTGGTCGCGTCGAGCGCGACCGCCTTGCGCAGATGCTGTTCCGCGCCCGCGGCGTCGTTGGCGGCGTCGCACGCGAGGGCCACGTTTACGTGCGCCCCGGCGCTGTCCGGTTCGAGCCGCAGCGCCTGCGTGAATGCGGCGAGGGCTCGCGACGGATCTTTGCGATCCAGGAAGTAGTTGCCGAGATTGACGCGTGTGGTGAGGTGGTCGGGTCGCACATTCATTGCCGACTCGAACTCGCGCTGAGCCGCAGCCACCGCGGCCCGTCCGGCTGCGTCGGTCACCAGATCTTCCGCACCCGCCAGCGCCGCGGCGGCCCGCACGCGCACGAGACGCACGGGGTCGCTGGTCGCCCCGATCAGCGCCTTGACCGCCTGCGGATCACGATTGCCGCGCATTCCGAGCGCCGCGCTTGAGCGCACGAGGGGCGACGGATCGGAGAGCGCACCGAGCAGCATGGGCTGGCACGCTGGGTCCGCACAATCTGCCGCGAGCCGCACGAGTGCCGTCGCGAAAATCTCATCGTGCTTCGCGTCCGCGACGTACGCCGCCATTGCGTCGAGACGCGACCAGTCCTGCGCCCGGGCAGCCGTGACGAGGGCCGCTGCCTCGAGCGTCGACTGCTGATACTCCGCGTCATGCCAGGTGGCGACCTGCGCGTTGGCCCAATCCGCCGAGCGGTTCTTGTGGCAGTTGTTGCAGGCGTTGGGGGAGCCGAAACGCTTTGTGGCTGCGGGCATCGGCGGGCGCAGCGAGTGATCGGTGCGGCGCATCCGGGCGAACTCGCTCTGCGGCATGTGGCAGGCGACGCAGTGGCCGGCGGGACCGTCGGAGGCGTGGTGACTGTGGGCAGCCACGTCGCGCACGCGCTCCAGATGGCAGGGCAGGCAGGCATCGTTCGCGTGCGCGGCGGTGAAGCGGTAGCGGCCGGAGGACGTGTGGCAGTGCAGGCAGTCGAGGCCGCCGCGCCGAACGCAAGGGTTCAGCAGCCAGGTCGTGTAGGTGTATGTCTCGCCGAGTTCGCGGCCGTCGGGATAGAAGTCGTGATCCTCGAGCGTGAGCAGGTCGAAGTGATCGAAGAAGCTGTCGCCCGGCTGGAAGTTGTCCGTGAGCGTGATGCGCTTGGCGTGGCAGGTCGCGCAGGCGGCATCGCGGAGCGCGGGCTTCATCGTGCCCATGCTGATGATGCGCGCGTCGGCGGGCTTTTCGCCGTGCTGCTGCGCCGCGGTGAAGGCGCGGACGTGTGCACCGGCAGGTCCGTGGCAGGTCTCGCAGTTGATGCCCGCCTCGCGCCAGGTCGTGTGGTAGGTGTCGTCGGCGACCGAATAGTTCACGGCGTACTGACTGACGTGGCAGTCGATGCAGGCGGCGTTGAACGTGTAGCCGCGATCGCGCCAGTCGAACGGCGTGCCGTCTTGCGCGGGTGTGCCGTCCGCATGGCGGCGGCCCGCGCTCGCTGGCACGTCGAACCACTCCTGCCGCCGCACGTCGAAGCCGATCGGCAGAACCTGGAGGCGGCCGCGCTCTACGGGCGTCAGGAAATACCACACGTCGCGGCCGCCGAACGCGTGGGACACCCTGTAGCTGCGCGCGTTGTCGCCGGCGGTCGCGACGACGCGCACGGTCGCCGCGTCGCGTTTGAACTGATAGTTCGTCGATCCGACGCGAAGGGGTTCGCGCCGCTCGAGCCTGGCGAGTTCGCCTTGGGCATCCTCAACGGTGAGGAGGGTGCGACGGTGGAACGACGTGGACCACTTGGCAAAGAAGTCCGCGTGGCAGCTTCGGCACGAGTCGGAGCCGACGAAGGCGTTGTCCGCGGCGCTCGGGGGATTCGCCCCCGCCGGCTTGAGGCATGCAATCAGGCACAAGATGGGTAGTGCCGCAGTGCGGATCATTGGTTCTACATACTGCGCGAGTCGCGGGCGTCAATGTGGCGGCGAGAGTTGCAGCCGGTGCTTGTCCGCATGTGCGGGTTGTGCAGCGTCCGTACAGAGCCCCCAGTTTGCCACTATGACGCGTTGACTTGGTTGAAATAGGGTAGGACTAACGTTAGGATTCGAATTATTCAGTGCCATCGGGCAAAAACCCATCGCAGCCGGTGCGTGACGTTACCTGGGCCGTCTTGAACGCAGGTGCCGGGGCACGATCTTGGAAGGGGAGCACGCCATCATGTCGACACGGCGGGGATCGAAGCGCCTCGGCGCAGCCGGTGCGCTTGCGCTGGCGGTTTGGCTTGTGGCTGGGGCGCAGGTCGCAGCCGATCAGACCATCGTGGTCGCGCCCAGCCAACCGCAGGGCTGGACGTTTGTTGAGGAAATCCCATCGGGCATCGGCGTGTTCACGCCGGGGCCGGGCACGCCACCGCTGGGCTTGGGCAGCGCCGGCATGGAGATCGACGGTACGGGGCGGGAGATCCTCGCGCTGCCGGACTATCTGGGCCTGCGCTTCGCGGACATCACCGCGCTGCAGTACAGCACGTACAACGTCTCCGCCACGGGGCCCGTTGCGATATCGCTGCAGTTCAACGTGGACTACGACCTGACGGACGGCGACGGAAGCTGGCAGGGACGGCTCGTGTTCGAGCCGTCGAACGCCGGCGGTTCGGCGGTGGCCAATGGCGTGTGGCAGACGTGGACGCCGCTGACCGGGCGGTGGTGGGCGAGCGGGGCGCCGGGCAACAGCGTGTGCCCGATCAACGCGCCGTGCACGTGGAGCGAGGTCCTCTCTAATTTTCCCAACGCGGGTATCCAGGACAACGTGCTCGGCGCGGTGCTGCTCAAGGCCGGCGGGCCGTGGGCGCCCAGCTTCGTCGGCACGACGGACGCCCTCATCATCGGCACGAACGGCGTCAACACGACCTACGATTTTGAGCCGTGCGCCGGAGTCGGTTGCGCCGACTGCAACTCCAACGGCGTGATCGACGCCATCGACATCGCCGCCGGGACCAGCCTGGACCTGGACACCAACGGCATTCCCGACGAGTGTCCGGCGCTGCCGGCGAACGACTTCTGCCCGGACGCGACGGCGATCGGCGTCCCGTCATCCACCCCGGGTTCGACGACGCTGGCTACGCTCGACGACGTCAACGCGTGCGGCCTCGACGTCGAGGCCCCGGGCGTGTGGTACACGGTGACGGGGACGGGCCATACCCTGGTCGCGTCGGTGTGCACGGGGACGAATTTCTCACCGAGCATCAGCGTCTACTGCGATGGCTGTCCGCAGGCGTTGAGCAGCGACTGCTGCAGCCCGCGGAACTCGGCTGGTTGCGACGATCCGACGTGCGCAGCGACGATCTGCGGATTCGATCCGTTTTGCTGCGGCGTGTACTGGGACAGCATCTGCGCAGCGGAGGCCCAGGATACGTGCGCCGCCTGCAGCCCGGGGGATGCGACCTGCGTCGGGTCATCGTTCGGCTTTCAGAACTGCGCGTTCAACTGGTGTTCGCTGCTCGGCGTCGAATACAAGATCCTGGTTCACGGGCCCGTCGGCGACACGGGCGACTTCACGCTGACAATGGACCAGTCTTCGGACCTCTGTAACGATCCGGTGCCGTGCGGTCCGGTGGGGGCCTGCTGCGCTGGCGACACCTGCACGATCAACACCGAGGCCGGCTGCGACTTGGCGGGCGGCGTCTTCCAGGGCCTGGGCACCGACTGCGCCAGCAACATCTGCGAGCGGCCGCATCCGGGCTGGAACTCGGTGGATGTGGGGATTTCCCTCACGGCCAATCAGCCGACGTACTGGTCGGCGGCGACCGGCCAGCCGGCGACCGGCGGCGTGGCGCCCTTTGGCATTCTCGATCCGTACAACCCGGCCCTGGGGCAGCTCCCCGGGCGGCCGGCCACCGACGGCTCGGGCGAGCGCGTGCTGCGCGGCTTCGTCGTGGCGTGGGCGGTCAACATCGGCGGTGAGGAGATCCGCTGGAACCACCTCAAGGGCGATGCGCTGATCGTCAACTACGACCGCAGCGCCGCCTGGGAATACAACGCCTACGCGTTCCAGGCGGTCAATCCGGCGATCGCCAACGGCAGTCCCACCGGCTTCCCCGGCACGCTGCAGTTCGACGGCGCGGAGTACGATCGTGGCTTCGACGTCCTGCTGCTGGACTTCTACGCCAGCGGCGTGGAGCATTTCCGCAGCTACCTCGACGACACCGAACTGACGCTCATGCCCCTGGTCTTCGACCTGCGCCAGGAGACGAACGGGCCGGTGACCACCAAGGCCAGCTTCACCATCTGGAACCAGAACGAGACCAAGCTGACCGGGCTCGATCGCTGTGTGACCTGCTGGGATTCGACGCTGCTCAGCCGCTACGCAGCGCCGAACCATTTCCTCCTCGACAACCTGCAGACCGATCGGGGCCGCGCGCAGATCGATGGGCTCGCCAGTGCGCGCTGCGATGTCGACGTCGATCCGGGCGACGGGCCGATCGGAGCGCATCCGGATGACGTGCTGAGCCGGGCTGCGCCGCTGGTCGGCGTCGAGGTTCGCCGGATCATCTTCGCTTCCGGCGAAATCGGCGATCGCGGCATCGAGGGGGGCGAGGTTCCGTACGAGGAGCGCAGCGACTTCGCCGGTGAGGCGCTGGGCGGGATCGGCACGCAGACCGGTTCGCTGCTCGCCGACCTGTCGGGCTTCCCGCCGCCGGAGCGGCCCGCGGGGACGATCGCCACAGTCCGGCCCGCCGTGACCTTGTCCGCGGATCGACCGCAGGCGGCTGCGCTGCGCGACGCCGTGCAACTGCCGGTCGCGCAGGCCGCCGGCGACCGCGCTTCCATCACCGACAAGGGCAGCCTGCTGATATATCCCAAGGTGGAGCTGCGCTGGAGCGCCGACGGCACGGTCCTGCTGCAGGACACGTTCATCGATCTGACCAACGACTTCCCGGCGGATGTCCAGGTGCAGATGTACTTCGTGAACGGAGATCCGCCCACGTCCTGAGCCGCACCGGGGGGCTGGCAGCGGGGTTCGCGGCGGTCGACGTCCTATAGGGGCGGACGCCTTGGCGCCGGCGGCATCGGCAGGAAATTTGCCATCCGTCAACTGTTCATATCTATCAACGGCCTCTAGAATCTCCGCGCTCGCCGGCGGAGCAGGCCAGTTCCGCACCGCGATCCTATGATCGTGGCAACGTGAACGGGCCGTATTTCACTCTGCGCAGCAACGCCGCGACGGTCGCGCGGGACCGAGCCGGCGTCAAGACACCTTTGCATTCGAGGACAACGATGAAACGCGCCGCAGGCGTCCACCAGGTGCGAGTCCCGATCCCGAGCCGGTCATGGCGGGCGGGGCACGTCCTGCTGCTGAGCGTCCTCACCGCGCTGGTGGGGTGCAGGCCGAAGAAGAACCCGGCGCCGCCGCCGCCCACCGTCACGGTGGCGCATCCGCTCGCGCGCGAAGTGGTGGACTGGGACGAGTACACCGGCCGCCTCCAGGCGGTTGATTCGGTCGACGTACGCGCCCGGGTCAGCGGCGAGATCACGGCTGTCCCGTTCGAAGAGGGCGGCTTCGTCGAGCCCGGCGACCTGCTCGTGCAGATCGATGCGCGCCCATACCAGGCGGAGCTGGACAGCCGCATCGCGGAGCAGGCGCGGGCCCAGGCCCAGGTCGAGCTCGCGGCGATCGAACTCAAGCGGATCGAGAACATCCCGGAGGACGCGTCGACACCCAACGAACTCGAGACCGCCCAGGCGAACATGGCCGAGGCCAAGGCCCAGTTCGCAGCCGCCGAAGCCGCCGTGGCCGCCGCCCGGCTCAACGTCGAGTGGTGCACGGTGACGGCGCCGATCGGCGGACGCACCAGCCAGAAATACGAAACCGTCGGCAACCTCATCACCGGCGGCGGCGAGCAGGGCACGCTGCTCACCACGATCACGTCGATCGACCCGATCTACTGCTACATCGACGCCGACGAGCGCTCGGTGCTCAAGTACCAGCGCCTGGCGGAGGAGGGCAAGCGGGTCAGCGCCCGCGACGCCGCCATTCCCTGCTACCTGCAACTGATCGACGAGACCGGGTTTCCCCATACGGGGTACATCGATTTCGTCGACAACCGCATGGATCCCACGACGGGCACGATCCGCGCCCGCGGCGTGTTCCCCAATCCAGACGGCTTTCTTACGCCCGGGTTCTTCGGCCGCCTGCGGGTCTCCGCCCAGGGGACGCAGAATATGCTGCTCGTGCCGGACGCCGCGGTCGCCACCGACCAGAACCGCAAGCTCCTGCTGGTCGTAGGTCCGGACAACAAGGTTGCGCCGCGTGAGGTGACGCTCGGGCCGCTCTTCGGCAAGCTGCGGGCCATCGCATCCGGCATCACCGTCGACGACCGCGTGGTGACCAAGGGGCTCATGCAGGCCCGGCCGGGCGCGACGGTCAAGCCGCAGGAGGAGACGCTGTCGGTGGACGCGCAAACGCTCACGGCGCCCGGCGGCGAAACGACGCCGATGACCAGCACCAACGGTGAAGCAGCCGATTGACGGTGGGACTCCATGAAGTTTTCGCACTTTTTCATCGACCGGCCGGTCTTCGCCGCGGTGCTGTCCATCGTGATCTGCATCGCCGGCGCGCTGTCGATCTTCAACCTGCCCATCGCCCAGTATCCGGAGATCGCGCCGCCGACCGTCACGGTCAACGCGGTCTATCCCGGGGCCAACGCCAAGGTCGTCGCCGACACCGTGGCCACGCCGCTCGAAGAGCAGATCAACGGCGTGGAAAACATGTTGTACATGTCGAGCCAGAGCACCAACGACGGCAAGTACCAGCTCACCGTCACGTTTGAACTCGGCACCGACCTCGACATCGCCCAGGTGCAGGTGCAGAACCGCGCCGCGGTCGCCGAGCCGCTGCTGCCCGAGGAGGTGCGCCGCCTGGGCCTCACCGTGCGCAAGGCCTCGCCCGACCTGACGCTCGCGGTCAACCTCCACTCGCCCGGGAACAAGTTTGACACCCTGTACATGAGCAACTACGCGACCCTGCACGTGCGCGACGAACTCGCCCGCCTGCCGGGCGTGGGCGACGTGTTCATCTTCGGCGCCCGCGACTACGCGATGCGCCTCTGGCTCGATCCGCAGAAGATGGCGGCGCGCAGCCTGACCGCCGGCGACGTGGTGGCGGCGGTTCGCGAGCAGAACGTGCAGGTGGCAGCCGGTATCGTCGGCGGCCCCCCGCTGCCGGCCGGAACGGCGGAGTTCCAGTACGCGGTACACGCCGAGGGCCGCCTCACCGATCCCGACCAGTTCGCGCAGATCGTGGTGAAGACCGGCGAAAACGGCCAGCTCACGCGGCTGCGGGACATCGGCCGGGTCGAGCTCGGCGCCGTGGACTACAGCACGTCCGTGCTCTTCAACGGCGAGCCGGCGATCGGCATCCCCATCTTCCAGTTGCCCGGGTCGAACGCGCTCGAGACGGCGGACGCCGTGTACGCCACGATGGAGAAGCTGAAAAAGGACTTCCCGCCGGGGCTCGACTACGCGATTCCCTACGACACGACGATCTTCGTGCGCAGCAGCATCCACGACGTGATCAAGACGCTCTTCGAGGCGGTAGGGCTGGTCGTCATCGTCGTGCTCGTCTTCCTGCAGACGTGGCGGGCGTCGGTGATCCCGCTGATCGCGATCCCGGTGTCGCTGATCGGGACGTTCGCGGTCATGCATGTCGCGGGCTTCTCCATCAACAACCTCACGCTCTTCGGCATGGTGCTGGCGATCGGCATCGTGGTGGACGACGCGATCGTCGTGGTGGAGAACGTGCAGCGCTGGATCGAGCAGGGGGCGACGCCGCGCGACGCCGCCTACCGCAGCATGGAGGAGGTGACCGGGGCCGTGATCGCCATCGCGTTCGGCCTCTCCGCGGTGTTCATCCCCGTCGCGTTTGTCAGCGGCATCACCGGGCAGTTCTACCGGCAGTTCGCACTGACCATCGCGTTCTCCACGCTGCTGTCGGCGCTCAACTCGCTGACGCTGAGCCCGGCGCTGGCCGCGTTGCTGCTGCGGCCGCACGATGCGAAGCCCGACTGGCTCTCACGCATGTTCGACGCGGTGCTCGGGTGGTTCTTCCGCCTGTTCAACCGCGCACTGGAGCGGACCACGCATGGCTACGTCGGCAGTCTGCACCGCGTGCTGCGCCTGTGGGTGGTGGCGCTGATCGTCTACGCCGGCCTCATCACGCTCGCGTACTTCGGCTTCAAGACCGTCCCGCGCGGCTTTATCCCGCCGCAGGACGCGGGCTATCTCATCGCCGGCGTGCAGTTGCCCGACGCAGCCACAATCGACCGCACGGTTCCGGTGATGGAGCGGCTCGCGAAGATCGCGCAGGACACGCCCGGGGTCGAGTACACCTTTGCCGTGCCCGGCTTCTCGATCCTCTCGCGCACCAACCAGACCAACACGGGCACGATGTTCATCGCGCTCGATCCGTTCGAGAAACGCGCGGGTCACGATAACCTCACCGCCGATGCCATCATGCAGCGGCTGCGCGGCGCCTACAGCCAGGTGCAGGAGGCGATGGCCATGGTGCTGGCGCCGCCGCCGGTGCGCGGGGTCGGCAACGCCGGCGGTTTCAAGATGCAGGTCGAGGATCGGGCGGGCACCGCGAGCCCGGAACAGCTTGCCGCCGCCACGCAGCAGCTCATCGCCGCGGCCCGCCAGGAACCCACGCTCACCAGCTTGTTCACGACGTTTCGTCCCAGCGTGCCGCAGCTCTACGCCGACATCGATCGGGAAAAAGTCAAAAGCCAGGGAGTGCAGGTCACCGACGTGTTCGACGCCCTGCAGGTTTTCCTCGGCGGACTCTACGTCAACGACTTCAACTTCCTGGGCCGCACGTACCGCGTGACCGCCCAGGCGGAAGCGCCTTTCCGCGCCACCGCCGACGAGGTCGCCCAGTTGAAGACGCGCAACCGCTTCGGGCGCATGGTGCCGCTCGGCGCCGTGATGGACCTCGAGGACATCACCGGTCCCGATCGCATCAACCGCTACAACATGCGCGTCTCGGCGGAGATCAACGGCAGCGCCGCGGAGGGCTCGAGCAGCGGCGACGCGATGGACCTGATGGAAAAGCTCGCCCGCCAGCACCTGCCCCGGGGCTTCGGCTTCGAGTGGACCGAGCTCGCCTACCAGGAGAAGCTCGCGGGCAACACGGCGATCCTGGTCTTCCCGCTGTGCGTGCTGTTCGTGTGGCTGGTGCACTCCGCGGAGTACGAGAGCTTCGCGCTGTCCACCGCGATCATCCTGATCGTGCCGATGTGCCTGCTCTGCGGCATCGCGGGGGTGTGGCTGCGCGGCATGGACAACAACATCTTCACGCAGATCGGATTCCTCGTGCTCGCAGGCCTCAGCGCCAAGAACGCGGTGCTGATCGTGGAGTTCGCGAAGCAGCAGCAGGAGGAGGGCAAGGACGCGGTGGCCGCCGCCCTGGAGGCAGCCCGCCTGCGCCTGCGGCCGATCCTGATGACCAGCTTCGCGTTCATCCTCGGCGTCGTGCCGCTGCTGCTCGCCACGGGCGCCGGCGCCGAAATGCGCCAGGCGCTGGGCACGGTGGTGTTCTTCGGCATGATCGGCGTCACCTTCTTCGGCCTCTTCCTCACCCCGGTCTTCTACGAGGTGATCCGCCGCGTCACGGGCAAGACCCAGGCGCTCGGCCACGAGGCCGACCGGGAGCGGAATGAGGAAATCCCTTGGGCGTGACCGGCGCGCGGAGCCTGCGCACACCTCTTGGCCCTGGGGGCAGCAAAGCGGGCGAGTCGGCAACGGCCGTGGATCGCGGGCGGAGGGGCTGGGTACAGCCCCCAGCCGCACCACGATAACATTACAGACTTGTATTCTGGATGGCGCGTGCCGGGG
>ERZ795053.3780-NODE-3780-length-16913-cov-4.057895_pt1 | contig 16913 bp, 14 predicted proteins | sample MGYA00375137_ERZ795053 | MGnify/ENA primary metagenome ERZ795053 (study PRJEB30182, sample SAMN05720284) | activated sludge metagenome | isolation source: Anaerobic digester | place: Hong Kong | collected 2014-12-17 ...
AGAAATACTGAATAATATTCCAATATCTGTATAGTGCCAAAAGCCTAAACCCAGCATCAGGATACGTCATTTGAGAGTATGGATTCTCATTAGTAAAGTCCGGATTTTTCACGCCAGGATTCATGGAGATGTAATAGTGGTTGCCTTGGCTTCTATTTGCTTGAATATATTTTAACTTAGAAGTCAAAGCCTTAGAAAAACCAGACTTGTCAATCCAAGCTAAATCAGGTTTCAAAACCGCATCGTTTGGTGTTTCCTTGCAAGATCTACAAGGTTCAACTTCACCTAAGTTGTTTATCCAATTCACTAGGAGCTCATCTCTTTCAAGATTGTTTTTCACCTTTTGATAGTTAGGGAGTATTCTAAATAATTCATAATCCCAATTATAATTACCCTTGGCTATTGCGGGATGATAATATTTTAAGAATCCCCAAATTTTGCCCAGAAGATCTAAATTGTCTAGTTGGGTTTTGTTAAGTGTAGTAAAAGTAATTTGCGATCCATGGTCAAATTCTTTATCCAACTGGGGTTTGGTCAATTTCTTTTCTGGAGCATTTTCCAAAGATTTTCTATCAATAGTTATAGTTAAATTGTCCACCCATATTTTACCCGTTCCAACTAGAATGCCACCAACAATTATGGAAGTTGCATTGTTGTTCAAGTCCAATTCTATCTCATACTTTTTCCAATCGGTTGTACCTGTAATCCCTCTAGATTTCATGTTGTCAAAAGCCACTTGTGGATCTACTCTCATCCAGAGTCCAGCCCAACCACCAGCTACATTCTCGGTTTTTATATAACCAGTCAGTTTAATTTTTTTACCTCCAAAGTCGGCTGGTATTTTGTAGGCCAAAGCATTGAATTCAACATTTGGACCAATGCTTTCAATAACACCTGACGTCTTACCATTTTGATGGATAGTATGGTCATAGGAAATTTTATAATCGCCATTCCCAAAAACAGTCCAGTCTTTAGCCTCTTGATTTTCAATAATTTCAAAATCTAAATTAGGGGCAGGTTGCCCCATTAAACTTTGCGAAATGGATATAATGCAAAGAGCTAATAAAATACGCTTCATGGTAAGTTAGATTTAAGTTTATGCCAAGAAAACTTAAATATGAATTGATTTTATATAATTAATCGTTAAATAACAAAACATTATAAATTTTGTCCTAGCATTTTATAGGCTTCTTCAATATATATGGTTATGTCTTCAGAGAACTTGCCCACTCCGGCATCGGGCGATTTTTGGTGACCTAAACGGACAATGATGATATTATCATTGGGTTCTACCAAAACATATTGCCCTAAATGGCCTCGCATCATGAAAAAGTGTTTGCTGCCTAGATCTTTCATCCACCAGCCATAACCGTATTCGGGGCTTTCAGGAAAACGAGGGGTGATACATTTGGCAATAAACGACGAATCCAAAACTTGCTTTCCGTTCCATTTTCCATGATCCTTATAGAGTTTTCCTAAGCGCGCAAAATCCTTGGCATTACTGGCAATACAACAATAGGCTTTCACCAAATCATGATCTTTACTGTCTATTTGCCAGAGTGCTTGGTTTTCACAATTAAGAGGTTTCCAGAGCTCTTCAGTAAGATAATCATACAGTTTTTTACCAGTGGCCTTTTCTAGAACAATGGCTAAAAGCTGGGTGTCGCCACTGGCATATTTAAAGGCTTGTCCGGGTTCGTTAACAATTTTCACGCTTTCCGCTACTTTTTCCAAATCGTCATCAAAATAGGCTCTTGTGGTAATTGAAAAAGGAGAATAGTAACGCTCATCCCAATTGGAACCAGACGACATACTAGATAAATCGCCCACAGTTACTTTAGCTGCTTGACCATCACAAAATTCTGGGATAAAATCGCATATAGGCTGATCTAGACTTTTAATATGGCCTTGCATAATGGCCTTTCCCAAGAGCGCTGTAACATAGCTTTTGGCCATGGAAAACGAATTGGATTTGGAAGCTTCGTTGAAATCCTCATAGTAGTCTTCAAACCATATGCTGTCATTTTTGATGATAACATAAGCAATAGTGCCTAACTCTTGGTTGGTCTTAGTGAGTTTTTCTGTAGCCGATACCGAGTTGTAATCTTTATGATTGGGCCATGGTTGTGGAGTCCCAATATCAAGGGGTTGGTTGTCAAACTCTTTATAATCTTCAAGATAAGCGGTGGTATGTCCTTTAAGGTAAATGGTTCTTACGGCTTTGATTAGGTAATCTGTATCTGTAATGTACAGGACGGCTACAACCAATACACATAAGACAACCACCCATTTCAGGAACTTTTTAAGGAATTTCATAGGATTTAGTTTTAGTTTGAATTAAAGATAGAAAATTAAAATAAAGATTGTTGCGTTAGAGGACTTTCATGTTCTAGCAACCATTTTTTTCTGTGAAGTCCGCCGGCATAACCAGTTAAACTACCATCACTTCCAATAACTCGATGGCAAGGCACAACGATCCAAAGCGGGTTTTTACCGTTGGCATTGGCAACAGCCCGAATGGCTTTCACATCGCCCAATCTTTTGGTCAAATCCATATAAGATATGGTTTTGCCAAAAGGGATTTTAAGCAGTTCATCCCAAACCTGTTTTTGAAAAGGTGTTCCAGACGGATTCAGAGTTAAGTTGAAATGTTGCCGTTTACCATCAAAGTATTCCTGAAGTTGCAGGACGCATGGTTTGAGGATTTCAGGGATTTCTTTAGAGGGAATTTCTTCGGAATTCATTATTGAAATGGAAACAATGCCATTTTCATCGCCCGTAATTTGGGTGTAACCTAAAGGCGATTTAACAACACAAGTTTCCATTATTCATCAGGGCTTTGATCCAACAGGCCTAGGTCTTTTGCTCTAGATTCCCAACTTTTTCTGGCCATAAGCTGCAAGTCGGCTATATTGTCACTCTCATCCATGATTTCAAATCCAAGAAGCGTTTCAATAACATCTTCCATGGTAACCAAACCGCTTACTGTGCCATATTCATCTACTACCAAAGCCATGTGGTTTTTGCTTTCCACTAAGAGCTCAAATAGTTTGGGGATGGCCATATTTCTTTTGACAACAATGATTTTCCGTTTGATATCGGCTAAGGTTTTAAAACCGTTATCCATGGCCATTTCCTTGAAAACTTCGTCTTTGAGAACCAATCCAGTAATATTGTCGGGATCGTTTGTAAATACAGGAATTCTTGAAAATCTTAAATTGGAATTGATTTCAAAGAAGGTTTTAATAGTGGTCGCTTCATTTTCAAGTTTCATAACCGTTCTTGGGGTCATGATATCTTTGGCCTGTACGTCTTTAAACGTTAAAAGGTTTTTAATGACTTTACTTTCCGATTCCAGAAACACGCCTTCTTGCTGGGCCAAATCGGTCATGGCGTGAAAATCTTCGCGACTTAGCACACTGCCATGGGCATTTTTACCACCAATGAGCCGTGTGGCCAACTGTAACAACCAAAGCAACCCCGTCCATTTTAAAGGAAAAATGAGAACAGTTAAGGCAATGGAGGTAAAATTTGCCAATTGCCTCCAGTAGGTAGCACCAATAGTCTTGGGAATAATTTCAGAAGCTATTAAGATTAAAAAAGTCATGATAGCTGAAACGACTCCAACTGTATTAATTCCAAAGAGTTCAATTTTATAAGGCAGTTTTTCGGCTTCAATACCAACCATCATAGCACCCAAAGTATGGGCAATGGTATTGAGTGTAAGAATGGAAATTAAAGGCTTATCTATGTCATTCTTTAGGTTTTCCAAAGTACTTGCATAGGTTTTTCCCGCTTTTTTCTTGATTCTAATAAAAGTAGGGGTTACACTGAGTAAGACGGCTTCTAGTATAGAACACAAAAAGGAAAAAAAAATGGATATAGTAGCCCAAAAAATGAGAGCGCTCATGTGCTGATGTTTAGTTTTTGATGAAGGTACAAAATCTATCCAAAATCCTAAAAAGTTATAGGCCTATCTTATCCTCAACACTGTCAAAAAATGTCACCCAACTTTTTGGAGCCTTAAATCTGTAGCCCACAAATATTTGGAAAAAAGGAATATGGTCGTTTACATAAGAAGATCTATCGGTGTTATGGTTTAAGATTAGATAACTGTAGTGTGAGCCCAAATAAAAATTGGAGATATTATAAGATACAACGCCTCTAAAGTTTAACTCTGTGAGAAGTGACGTGAGGGTTTCATCTTTTGAAGTGCTATAGTTGAAACCAATACCAGCTGAAACACCAGCTGATATCATCAAGTCTTTAATAGGAACTAAGTTGTAGAAATAGCCCGGTGCTAAAGCGAAGTCATAAGAATGCATCTTGTCGTCAATATCTCCGGATTTTATCCTATACTTGGTGTAGAAATAATAAACCCTAGGGATAAAACTTCCAGCGCTTTTTAATTGGGTTTCGTCTTGTGTAGCAATGGCCCTAAACGAGAAATTTTTATTGAAAATATAGGCAGTTGACCCGCCAATTTTCAGGGTTCTTATATCGGGAAAATAAGGTTTAATGGCGCCATCACTGAGATAAAATCCTTTTTCACTAAAAACATCCAAGGTTTGCATCCATTGGCCAAAATAGGTTCGTAAATTTAAATTGAACAATCTGGAATCTTCATTGTCTTCATTTTCAGCAAGAAAATCGGGAGTAAAGGAATAAGACAAGGAAATAAACCGAAAGGATACAGAGGCCCCAATGCGGTTTTGTTTGTTGGGAGTGAGCTCAAATCGTTGGTCGTTTTGCCTACTGTTTACAACAAAAGAATTGGAAGTGTTCACATAAAATGCTCTTGCCGCAATTCTGTTGAGATATGATTTTATATATTCTGTATCTTTTTCATATAAGGAATCTGAAACAGCTTCCTGAGCATAGGACAAGGGCGAAAGCATTACAAAAAAGAGAGTGTAAGTAATTGATTTTAACATGGTTGGTTGGTTTTTATAAAAATAGTCAATTCTAATGTATGTTCTTATGCCTCTACCAATTTAATTTAAGTATTCAATAAGACGACACCGCAAGGCAATCCGTTTTCAATGACAAATAACGCTTAAGGAACTTTAATAGTAAGGAGCCGTATATTTCACAAAAATGAATTAAATTTGCCACGGTGCTATTAAAAATACTGTTTAACGAACGGTTTTTTAAAAAATTGAACTATGGAAAATTTTGCAGAAGAAATCAAAAATACCGATGAAGGTTTTTTTTCGGATCATTTTATTTATGAAGATTTCAGTATTCTCATTCTGAAAAACCAGTCGGCTCAAATAAAAAAATTCCAACATCATATCAACAGTAGCTTTATACAGTTCCATTTTGGGTTAAAAGGCAACTCTAAGTTTCTTTTCAATGGCGGCAATTATGCCATGGGTTTGGAAGTTGAAAAATCCCTTTTGCTTTACAATCCGCAACAGGATTTGCCTTTAGATGTTCACTTGGAGCCCGATTCACAGTTGGTTTCGTTGCTTATTTCAATTAAAAAATTCCACAGTCTGTTTTCCCAAGAGGCCGACTATATTCCTTTTTTAAGTGAAGAGAATAAGGATAAGAAATATTACAAAAACGATCCAATCACACCGGCCATGATCATTATTTTAAATCAAATGGTCAACTTTAGCATGAACAGTTCCGTTAAAAAACTGTACTATGAAGGAAAGTGCTATGAACTGTTGAGCTTGTATTTTAACACAGGAGAATCCAATGGTGTGGAACAGTGCCCGTTTTTGGCCAACGAATCGGATGTTTTAAAGTTGAAGGAGGCCAAGAACATTATCATTAATCGTATTTCCGAACCACCAAGCTTACCGGAGTTGGCTGCTGAAGTTGGGCTAAGTTTAAAGAAGCTTAAAGAAGGTTTTAGGCAAGTATACGGCAATTCTGTTTACGGATTTCTGTTTGATTATAAAATGGAAGTATCCAGGAAAATGCTGGAATCACAACGATTTAATGTGAACGAAGTAGGATTAAAAATAGGTTATAGTACGGCAAGTCACTTTATTGCCGCATTTAAGAAGAAATTTGGGGTGACCCCTAAAAAGTATCTTCAGTCTTTATAGCCCTCTCAATTGTTGTACGCTGTATGTATTTGTGGTGCGATTATTGTTATCTTTAAACACATAAATCCAAGCTAGGTGTTTAAAAAGCTCACGTTACGGAACCGTATTTTCATTTCCATGATAGCTTTGGTGCTTTTAGCATCAATACTCATTGCCTTAGTGTCTATTTTTCAATATCGCGAAGAAGCCAAAGACTATGACCAGCAGCGTTTGGACAGAAAAGAGAAAAACGTTAGGGCGCATATAAACTTCATTATCAAGCAAACGTCCTATCCGGTTACTACTGAAAATCTTCCACTCATTTTCAAGGATGAGATTTATAAGATTGCCGATATTCATAACCTTCAGATTAATTTTTATGACCTTGAAGGTGGTTTGTTAAAATCCTCTAAAGCAACCATTGCGCAAGACAGTAGCAAAACGTGCTTAAGTGCCGAGGTCTTAAACGAATTGTCCGAATCGCCTGAACGCAGATTTGTAATACGGCGATTTGATGGTGACAAGATTTCCCAATCGTCTTATTCCTATATCACAGACCACAAATTCAAGCCTTTGGCTATTCTCAATATTCCCTCTATTGAAGAGGATGTGTTTTTGAATCGGGAATTAGGGGAATTCCTGGAACGCTTGAGCTATGCATACCTATTTATGTTGGTACTGGCGGTTGTTTTGGCCTATTTCCTATCGTCTTATATCACGAAGTCATTCAATGCGATTAGTGAGAAAATGAATCAGATTAGCCTTGACAGAAGAAACGAAAAGTTGGATGTTTCTACTGTGAGTTCCGAAATAAGTTCACTGGTAAATGCCTACAATAGTATGGTGGACCAGTTGGAAGAAAGTGCGTCTCAATTGGCCAAAAGCGAGCGTGAACAAGCTTGGCGGGAAATGGCCAAACAAGTGGCGCACGAAATTAAAAATCCGTTAACCCCCATGCGGTTGAGCGTGCAAAGTTTTGAACGGAAATTTGATCCTCAAGATCCTGATATCATCAAAAAAGTACAGGAATACAGTAAAACCCTGATTCAGCAAATAGACACCATGAGTTCCATTGCTTCGGCATTTTCCAACTTTGCCAAAATGCCCGCACAGCAAAACGAAATGCTCAATGTAGTGGAAGTGGTAAAAATAGTACTTGATATTTTTACAGAAGACTATATTTCATTTCAAGCTGAAGAGGAAGAAATTATTGCCAAGTTTGACAGAACCCAGTTAATCAGGGTGGTGACCAATTTGGTTAAAAATGCTACTCAGGCCATTCCGGATGACAAGCAACCCCGTGTTGAGGTTTCGGTGTTTTCTCAGGAACAATGGGTGGTCATTACGGTAAAGGACAATGGGATTGGGATTTCAGAAGAAAACAAGTATAAAATCTTTGAGCCTAAGTTCACGACCAAGTCAAGCGGTATGGGATTAGGCTTGGCCATGGTAAAGAACATTGTGGAAACTTACCAAGGAAATATTACCTTTACGTCACAATTGGGAGTGGGTACAACCTTTAAAGTCTCTTTCCCTAAGGAAGAATCTTAATATGAGCTACGAAAATATACTTTTTGAAACACAAAACGGCATTGGGACAATCACGATTAATCGCCCCAATAAATTAAATGCCTTAAACAAGAATACCATACAGGAACTCCATGAGGCACTAGCTGATGCCAATAACGACAAGCAAGTGAAGGTAATCGTGCTAACAGGCAGCGGAGAAAAAGCTTTTGTTGCGGGCGCCGATATTTCTGAATTTGCCCATTTTGATACCGAGAATGGCGGAAAATTGGCAGCTAAAGGGCAAGAGTTGCTGTTTGATTTCATTGAAAATCTTTCTACTCCCGTGATTGCTGCAGTTAACGGATTTGCACTTGGTGGTGGTTTGGAATTGGCCATGGCATGTCACCTGAGAATTGCCAGTGATAACGCCAAAATGGGGTTGCCGGAAACGTCTTTAGGGGTGATTCCGGGCTATGGAGGCACACAACGGTTACCTCAGCTTATTGGCAAAGGGCGCGCCATGGAACTTATCTTTACAGCCGGAATGATTGATGCGCCAACGGCCTTGCACTATGGCTTGGTAAACCATGTAACTACTCAGGAAGAATTAGTGCCATTTTGTTATAAGATGGCCGAGAAAATGATGAGAAATTCATCAGTAGCCATTGCCGCAGCCATCAAAGCTGTGAATGCTGGATTTAAAGACGGAGTCAATGGCTATAAGGTAGAAATCTCAGAGTTTGGTAACTGTTTTGGGACTGAAGATTTCAAGGAAGGCACGTCGGCATTCTTGGAAAAGAGGAAAGCAGACTTTCCTGGGGAATAGTCAAGCCAAAACTTTGAATATTGAAATCACCAAAACAACTCCCACAATCAACCCAATAGGGATACTAAACAAGTACTTTTCAGTCTTGGAAAGGTTTTTTGGTAGAAACTTATAGAATAGCCATTGCGCAATAAACATGGGCACGGCATAAATCAGGATCATAATTAAGCTAAAATAATTCTCTGCCCAGTTAAAGTTGTAATTCCCCTCATCAATGTAAAATAAAAATAAGGTCAGTAGAATGGACGAAGCGATAAAGACCCATATCATTCCGTTCTTTGTATTGGCTTTTTTCTCAAATTCTTCAAACATATTATTTAAAATTAAAACATTTGTTGAAAAATATACTACTGTTTCAAATTTTTAGTTTGTATTATTCTTAATTTTAGATTTCAGGTATAATTTAAAAAATTTTCAGCAAAGATGAACCCCAAATCCTTCATTAAGGGACGTGGAGCACAACAGAACACACCCAATAAATTTCTTGATCAATATCATGAAATTGACAATGATTACCTTGAGTATTGTGAAAAGGAAGGTGAAATTGCGGACAAGAACAAGACTAATTACTTGGAAGTATTTCCCAAAACCATTGTTAACAAGGTTGAAAGCCCAGATGTGGGCATGATGCATTCCATGAATCCGTATCAGGGATGTGAGCACGGCTGCATTTATTGCTATGCCAGGAACACCCACGAGTATTGGGGTTATAGTGCGGGTTTGGATTTTGAACGGCGTATTCTAGTGAAGAAAAATGCCCCGCAACTTTTGGAGCAATTACTGAAAAAAAAGAGTTGGAAGACAGTACCTATTGTGCTTTCAGGGAATACAGATTGTTATCAACCTGCCGAGCAACAGTTTTATATTACCAGAAGCTGTCTGGAGGTTTTTTTAAAATACAGACATCCCGTAGCAATCATAACAAAAAACGCCTTGATTTTAAGAGATTTGGATCTTCTAAAGGAATTGAACAAGGATGGTTTAATTGCTGTAAACGTTTCTATTACCTCCCAGTTTGAAGCCACGCGCCGTTTTTTGGAGCCCAGAACCGCCACCATTGCCAAACGGATGGAAACAGTAAAAGTACTTTCTGAAAATGGCATTCCGGTTAATGTGATGCTGGCGCCTATCATTCCGTCCATCAATTCCCATGAAATTTTGCCTTTGGCCAAAAAGGTTTCAGAATTGGGTGCCTTGTCTATAGCTCATACCATCGTAAGGTTGAATGGTGCCATAGGCGAAATTTTTACCAATTGGATCAAGAAAACCATGCCTGACAAGGCGGATAAAGTATTACATCAAATACAAAGTTGTCACGGTGGCACTTTGAACGATAGCCGCTTTGGAACCAGAATGCGGGGTGAAGGAAAAATAGCAGAACAGATTAACCTAACCATGGCCATGGCTAGAAGAAAGTATTTTCAAAACAAATCCATGCCCAAACTTAACTGCTCTTTACATGAGCAGTATAAAGATGGACAAATGAAGTTGTTCTAAATGGAAAACAGCCCTGAAAAAGGGCTGTCTTCTAACAATCGAAAATATACTAAAACTAAACTAATACAGGATTAAAGTTTTAAATTCTCTATATATACATGGTCGTTGGTGCTCAATAGTAATCTGTATGTGCCTTTGTGATTTTTAGAAAGCGCCATGGCTTTTTCTATGATGGAAGACTCGTTGCCTTTAAATGTGCCCGAGAATAATAAGACTTCTTCCTCTCCTTTTTGAGAGTAAAACAACTTGATGTCCAAAGGTTTTTTGTCAAGAGTCAATTGTGAAATCAGTATCATGTTGTCTTTTTGGCTAACTACTGGTTTGAAAAAAACAGTCTCTTCGTTTTTGGCAAAACTCACTTTTTTATCTGAAACCGTTAAAGGTTTTACGGTTACCTCAAAGGCCGATTCCATTTCAAAAGTGTAAGTCCCATTGGGTAATAAAGTGAAATCAAACTGTTTTGTGTACTTACCGGGAGCTTGAATGGTTTCTGAATACATGATAAAGCCTATATCATTTTTTAATGTTAAAATGGAACCAATTTTCACATTCTCAAAAGTAACGTAGGTCACTTTCTCTTCTTTGGATGTCCCATCGGACACGGTTTTACTATAGGTTAAGGTTGACATTAACATAACCACAAGTATCAAACTGATTTTCATAATTCGTTTCATGAGATTTAATTTTAGGGGTTTTACTGTAGCAAATGTAGAAGCAAAAGGAATCCCTGAAAACATCAAAATTGACTAATTTGTGTTCTAAATTAACACTGTCGAATGTTCAAAAGTTATAATTTGTTAAAATAGCATATAAAATGGTTAATTGAGCATAATTTAATACTAACTTGCAGCCGTAATTTTGATGTATAATTGCTATGGCTATGAATATTAAACCTGCTTTAGAAAAAGTAACGCCGGGTTTTGGAAGTTCAATCCTGGTAAAGCACCACAAAGAAGATTTTGACAGTAAGAGTGGACATGCGGGCAAATGGCATTTTCATCCTGAGATAGAATTGGTATATGTAAATAAAGGACAGGGGAAAAGACACATAGGTAATCACTTATCTTATTTTTACAATAGCCAGTTGATTCTTTTGGGCTCCAACTTACCACATTACGGTTTCACGGATAGATTGACCAAAGCCGGATCTGAAACAATCATACAATTTATGCCCAATTTTCTTGGAGAGGATTTTTTTGAAAAACCCGAGATGGCCACTATCAAGCTTTTGTTGCAAAGAGCAAAAAAAGGCATACTGTTTAAACCTGAAACTAAAAAAGTACTGGGGCCAAAAATTGAGAAACTCATAGAGTATGACGGGTTTTATCGTGTTGTGAAACTCTTGGAGATTTTACATGAACTTGGGCATTCCAAAGATTATACGCTTTTAAATGTTGATGGGGTTGTTTTTGAAACAGAACCAAAGGATAGTGATAAACTAAATATTATATTTAAGTACATCAATAACCATTTTACCGAACCTATTACACTGGAGGAGATTGCAGACAAAGTTAGTATGACCGAACCAGCTTTTTGTAGGTTTTTAAAGAAGGCTACTGGGAAAACCTTTACAAATTTGGTTAACGAATATAGAGTGGTACACGCCACAAAATTGCTTAATGAAAGTCAGTTGAGCATCACGGATATATGTTTTGAAAGTGGCTTCAATAATTTTTCCCACTTCAACAAACAATTCAATAAAATTACAGGTAAAACGGCTTCGTCATATCGTGCCGAAATCAAGCATGTGATTCAATATTAAGGCTCATAACTTTCCATTCCACTCGTTGTAAAATTGGTCAAGATAGTCTAACATGAAAGCATGTCTTTTTTGAGCCAATTGTTTGCCGGTTTCAGTATGCATGGAATCCTTCAACAACAAGAGTTTTTCATAGAAATGATTAATGGTAGGCGCCGTAGATTTTTTATACTCCTCTTTGCTTAGATTCAAGTTAGGCTCTATATTAGGATCATAAAGCTTTCTGTTCTTGAAGCCTCCATAATTAAACGCTCGGGCAATCCCTATGGCTCCAATGGCATCCAACCTGTCGGCATCTTGAACTACCTCCATCTCTTTGGAAGAGAATGGCTTTTCCAAAGCCAAAGAATTTTTAAAAGACATGTTTTCAATAATCTTTACTACGTGTTCAATAACCTCATGATCAACGGAATTGTCTTCTAAAAAATTTCCAGCTATTCTAGGGCCAATGGTTTCATCCCCATTATGGAATTTACTGTCTGCAATATCGTGCAAGAGCGCAGACAACGAAACGACCAGAACATCAACGGGCTCGTTTTTGGAAATGAGCAGGGCGTTGTTATAAACCCGAAGCGTATGGAACCAATCATGACCGCCTTCAGCATGTTCCAAAGTTTGTTTTGCAAAAGTGATAGTGGCGTCAATAAGTTGAGAATGGATCATGAATTTATAGCGCTGGTAATTTGCTTCTCTATAGTGTCGAATAGGGCTTCGTGATCGTTGCCAATGGGCATTGGTTTATGTACGGTAAATTTCAAATGAGCCCCTAATCCCATTGGAAATGAGCCATAACGTAATAATTTCCACGAATTATTTATAGTCACGGGAACTACCAAAGCATTGGGCATGGCTTCAAAAAGGGTTTCCAACCCCTTGGTTTTAAAAGGTTTTGGTACGCCATTTCGGCTTCTAGTGCCTTCTGGAAAAATCACTGCGGCCCAATTGTTTTTGGCAATAGTTTCACCAAACTCCTTAATGGCTTGAATAGATTTGTCGGCTTTTTTCCGATCTATCAAGACAGAACCTCCATGTCTTAAATTATAGGAAACACTGGGAATGCCTTTCCCTAATTCCTTTTTGCTTATAAACTTGACATGATGCTTTCTCATGAACCAAATTAATGGCGGAATATCATACATGCTTTGATGGTTGCTCACGATTATAAGGGGCTTGTTAGTAGGGATTTGATATGGATTGTTAAAGCTGAATCGCGTACCCAAAAGATTTAGGCAGCGCATAATGGAGAACTGCAACCAATCAACACTTATTTTGTGAGCCTTGTAGCCAAAAAGGTTAAAGCATAACCATTGAATGGCGTGAAAAACAACTAAAACCAGTCCAAAGGACAAGAAGTACAAGACAGTTAAAGGATAGGCGAGAAGCTTTTGCATATTAATAAAATCATTACAAAAGTAGAACAAAAATACTATCTTCGGGGTAGTTAAGTAACAATTCAAAAACATAGCAGACTTTTTGAGATATTTGTATCTTGTGAGAGCTAATTCTAAACTGCAGTGCTAAAAAAGCGTCTCCATTTATCGACCATTTTTTTCGTATGCCTCACCATAGCTTTGGCGCAGGAATTACCGCCCATCAAAAATTACTCTCCGTTTGATTATAATGCAGACAACCAAAACTGGGCTATTTCCCAAGCCTCCAATAAATATATCTATGTAGGTAACAATGCTGGGTTGTTGGAGTTCAATGGAGAACGTTGGTCGTTGTATAGAGCGCCCAATTATACCAGCATTAGATCTGTAAAAGCGATAGAAAACAGAATTTATACAGGGTGCTATATGGATTTTGGGTATTGGGAAAGAAATGCCGTTGGGAAGTTGTCTTACACCTCATTATCACAAAATATTGAACAGAAGTTAATTGAAGACGAGCAGTTTTGGAATATTTTAAAATTTGACGACTGGATCCTGTTCATCTCACTCAATAGGATATACATTTACGACACACAGGACAAAACCATTCGCTTTATTGAAGCTAAAGTGCCAAGTGCCAAAGTTTTTAATGTGGGTAATAGTATTTTGTTTCAGAAAGTAGGCGAAGGATTGTTTAAAATAGAAGGTGGAGAGGCCGTTTTAATTTCAGACGACCCAATCTTCAAGGATGAAATTATAGAAGGCATTTTTCCTTATGAAAACAAAAAAGCGCTTATTGTTACCGAGCTGGCCAATTTCCATTTTTTAAATTATGACAACTCACGCGAATCTTGGGAAGTTCCAGCCAAGAACCAATTATTGGAAAAACGAATATTCAGTTGTATACAATTGGAAAATGGCAATTTGCTTTTAGGAACCATATCCAACGGTTTGTATGTGCTTAATAAGGAAGGCGAATTCCTTTATAAGTTTAACAAGACCAACGGGATGAACAACAACACGGTTTTGTCCTTATTTGAAGATTTGGATCATAATGTTTGGTTGGGACTGGATAATGGGATAAGCATTATCAACATGAAATCCCCATTTAATGTCTATAATGATTTTAAGGGAACGCTTGGTGTGGTTTACACAGCTATAATTTTTGACGGGTATCTTTATTTGGGGACCAATCAGGGTGTTTTTTACAAGCATTTGGAAACACAAGACGATTTTCAGTTTGTTGAAAATACCAATGGCCAGGTATGGAGTTTTAACATTATAGACAACACGCTCTTTTGCGGGCATAATTTGGGAACCTATGTCATTACCGAGCACCACGCAGAAAAGATTGCCGATTTTCCCGGGACATGGGCTGTAAGGAAAATTGAAGCTCATCCAAACCTTTTAATGCAAGGGAACTATTTTGGCATCAGTATCTTGGAAAACCAAAACGGAAAATGGCAGCTAAGGAACGTAGTGGACGGATTTAATATCTCTAGTAGATTTTTTGAGTTAGTTTCTAATGATAAACTTGTGGTCAATCACGAACAAAATGGAGTCTATGTCTTGCAGTTGGATGAAAATTATACCAGAGTCGTTTCAGAAGAGGTTGAACCAGCCGATGGCTTTGGTTCAAGCATGTTCAAGTTTAAGGGTGATTTGTTTTTATCCTCAAGTAGTGGAGTCATGAAGTTTGATTATGAGAAGTTGCAGTTTGCTACAGACTCAACCCTAACGAATGCACTTTTTGTTAAAAATGACACAATAACCAGTATTATCATTTCCGAAGCTGATAAACTTTGGGGTTTCACCAATAGAAATATTGTAAGTCTTTCACAAGGGAAATTTGACAACGAGCCTTACGTAACACGAATCCCGGTGCCTTCATTATTCAGGCGAACCCTAGGAGTTACTGGATTTGAATGTGTACTTAAGTTGGAAAATGAAAAATACCTAATAGGATCCTCTACGGGGTATTTAACTTTGGATATGGGCAAGCTTAAAAAAGCTAACACAAATATTTACATCAACAGCATTACGGTGAGTGATCTTAAGTCTCAAAGTCATGAGGTAGACTTTTTGAATAAAACGACCTTTTTGAATAAAGAGAACAATTTCCAAATTTTATTCAGCACACCCAATTTCAATCAATTTTCTGAAACCGAGTACCAATACCAACTTATTGGAATTTATGACCATTGGAGCGACTGGTCAAGACAATCCAATGTTACGTTTAGCAACTTACCACATGGAGATTATACTTTTAAGGTGCGCTCTAGAATAGGAAATATATTGTCCGAAAATGAAGAAATCTATAGCTTTAGTATAGATAAGCCTTGGTATTTGTCAAACTTGGCTTGGGTAATCTATGCCTTTTCTTTTATCATCTTTTCCATACTGGTACATCATATCTATAAACGGTATTATACCAAGCTAAGAGAGAAGCAGTTGGAAAATGCGCAAAAAGAAATTCGATTGAAAGACTTAGAGAACAAGCAGCAGAAAATGTACTTTGAAAACGAGAAGTTGGTTCAAGATATTGAAAGCAAAAACAGGGAATTGGCCATTTCAACCATGAGTATCATTAAAAAGAACGAATTCCTGAATATCATTAAAGACGAATTAAGCAGTAGCGCAGCTAATGATCATGTTCAAAAAGTGATTAAGATCATTGATAAGAATATTAATAACGAAGATGATTGGAAGTTCTTTGAAGAAGCCTTTAACAATGCCGATAAAGACTTTATGAAAAAGTTGAAGAACAACCACCCAGATTTAACATCAAACGATTTAAGGCTTTGCGCCTATTTGAGATTGAATTTAACCTCAAAAGAAATTGCTCCACTATTGAATATTTCGCCCAAAAGTGTAGAGGTAAAGCGGTACAGGCTCCGAAAGAAGATGAACTTACCGCACGAAGATAGCTTAACAGATTACATTTTGGGGCTTTAAGCGCCTATACATTATTTTTTTTAAGCACTACATTGACACTACAAAGCTGTAAAATTCAAGATCACTAAAACGAAATCGTTGTAGCTTAGATATTTGTATTAATTGCTTGGATTAATTGATAAATAAGCATTTTTACGCTTTTATTTTTACCAATTATCCAATAAAAACACAAACGTATGTTTTTTGTCGAGGTTAAATAATTGTTAATGAAGCATAACAAAGCTAATTTTATACCTCATGGATTTAAAATACAGTTATGAAACACTTAGCTTTAATTTTTGCATGTTTACTATTCAATCTTTCCTTCGCCCAAAATATAGAAGTGAAAGGCACAGTTACTGATAGTGATACAAATGAGCCTTTACCTGGGGTCAATATTATTATCAAGAATACCACCACTGGTGTTACGACTGATTTTGATGGAAACTATGTAATTAGTAATGTGCCTTCAAATGGCACATTGATCTTTTCTTATTTGGGATATTTAACCCAAGAAGTCCAGGTACAAAATAGACAATCTGTAAATGTTGTCTTGACGCCAGATGTACAAGCACTTGGTGAAGTAGTGGTAATTGGTTATGGAGCCCAAAGAAAGGAACTGGTTTCTGGGGCATATACAAGCTTAAGCTCAGAAGCCATTGTTGAAAACAATCCAACCCGTATTGAAGAAGCGCTCCAAGGGAGTGCAGCTGGGGTACAGGTGAATGCAAATTCAGGTTCACCGGGATCCTCCTACAATATTAGGATCAGGGGTATAACAACCAATGGGAACAACAGTCCATTGGTAATTGTTGATGGAGTTAATATTGGAACCGATATTAGTGTCATTGACCCTAACGATATAGAAAGAATGGACATTATTAAAGATGCGAGTTCGGCCATCTACGGTGTTCAAGGGGCTAATGGCGTTATTCTGATTACGACCAAAACGGGAAAGAATAATAGAAAAACCAAGT
>ERZ795053.3782-NODE-3782-length-16910-cov-19.415188_pt1 | contig 16910 bp, 16 predicted proteins | sample MGYA00375137_ERZ795053 | MGnify/ENA primary metagenome ERZ795053 (study PRJEB30182, sample SAMN05720284) | activated sludge metagenome | isolation source: Anaerobic digester | place: Hong Kong | collected 2014-12-17 ...
TTCGGACAATTGTACCCCAACTGCCGCGCTTTGTTGCAGTACGCAAGCTGAATATACTGGTTCCGCCTTTACCTCAAAAAGACTTACTGCTGCAAACCTTTCATAACTACCTGACCAAAACCACCGAACCTGCCGACAATTACGGGCGTTTGGACTGGTTGCGGGTAATGGCGTTGTATCTGTATTTTAATCAGGAAAGAGATCAGGTATTTCTATCTGAAACGGGAAAAATTCTGGAGGACTGGAAGCAGATGCCCACGGCCCGGCCGCTTTTAACAGAAATAGGATACATTGAACAATGGTTGATGCTCAAATACGAATAATCATAAGGCAGCTCTCCGGTTCATTCCCGCTCCCATCTTCCGGATCTTTTCACCGCATCGGCCCATCGCAGTTTCTTAATCCGGGCCTGGTTGGGGTCGGCTGATGGACTGAATACAAGCTCGCGTTGCCATTGACCGGCAATTTCATTGATATCTTTCCAGAATCCGGTGGCCAGTCCGGCAAGGTATGCGGCTCCGGCTGCCGTGGATTCCGTTATCCGCGGGCGCACCACGGGAATGCCCAGCAGGTCGGCCTGTATCTGCATCAGCAGGTTGCTTGCCGAGGCGCCGCCATCCACACGCAGTTCATGAATCTTAAGGTTTGTATCCTGTTCCATCACCTGCAGCACATCAAGGGTTTGAAAAGCGATGCTCTCAAGCGCGGCCCTGGCAATGTGCGCAGGGGTGGTGCCCCGGTTCAGCCCTATCATCAGCCCGCGGGCATACTGGTCCCAGTGCGGGGCGCCCAGGCCTGTAAATGCAGGGACAAAATACAGTCCGCCGGTATCGCTTACCTGCCGGGCCAGGGCATCGGCTTCCGCCGATGATTGTATAATGCCCAGCCCGTCGCGCAGCCATTGCAGCACAGCGCCCGCCATAAATATACTGCCTTCAAGGGCGTAGGTGGTTTGTCCGTTCATCTGCCAGGCCACGGTGGTAAGCAGGCGGTTCTCCGATATAAACGGCTCCCCCCCTGTGTTCATCAGCATAAAACAACCGGTGCCGTATGTATTCTTCACCATCCCCTTTTCAAGGCACATCTGCCCGAACAATGCCGCCTGCTGGTCACCGGCGATACCGGCAACGGGCACCTCCGCGCCGCCGAAAGCATCCGTCACAAACCCGTAAACTTCGCTGCTGGAGGCCACCACGGGCATCAGTGAAGCGGGGATATGCATCAGCTCCAGCAACTCTTCGTCCCAGCAGAGGTCATGGATATTGAAAAGCAGGGTGCGCGAGGCATTGCTCACATCGGTCACATGCACCCGTCCGCCGGTAAGTTTCCACACAAGCCATGAATCAATGGTGCCGAACGCGAGTTGCCCCCGTTCAGCCTTCAGCCTGGCCCCCGGAACATGATCGAGTATCCAGCGGATCTTCGGCCCGCTGAAGTAGGCGTCGGATTCAAGCCCCGTTTTCCCGCGCAGCAACGCTGAAAGGCCGAGGTTCTTCAGCTCATCGCAGTAGGCAGCAGTGCGGCGATCCTGCCACACAATGGCATTGTACACGGGCTCGCCCGTGATTCTGTCCCACACTACCGTGGTTTCGCGCTGGTTGGTGATGCCCGCCCCCGCCAGCTGCCTGCCGCTGATGCTGATCTTCGACATCGCTTCCACCGCGACCGACACCTGGGATGCCCAGATTTCGGCGGGGTCGTGCTCAACCCATCCCGGCTGCGGATAATGCTGCCGCAACTCTTTCCGGGCAATGGAACAAATGTTTCCCTGCCGGTCGAAAATCAGGGCCCTTGAGCTGGTGGTGCCCTGATCGAGGGCTAAAATATACTTTTCCATATGCCGCTTACCTGCTGATAAGATCCTGCACCCAGGTGGTCATTGCCGACATCACTTCCTGCTGTTCAGGCTCATTGTGAATTTCATGAAAGGCTTTTTCCCAAAGAATCAGTTTGCATTTGCCCGGATTGACGGCGGCAAAGGCTTCGCTGCCCGAGGCATAGGTAATGATATCCTCCCTGCCGTGCATCATCAGCAGGGGAAGGGGAAACAAGGCTGCATTTTTCATGGTGAAACCGGTAACACCCAGCATTACTTTGCCCAGGCCCATGGTGATGCGGTCATGGATCAACGGGTCGCTTTTGTATGCCTGGACCATCAGCGGGTCGCGTGAAATGCCATTGAGGTCCAGCCTGTTTGAAATGGACATGCGGGGGAATATGCTGCCGAGCAACCGGGCGGCAAAAATCAGCAGGGGTTTCTTTTGCAGGGCATTGTGCAGTCCCGGGCTGTTGGAAATAACGCCGGCGATGTCGGGTTTGCGTTCCAGGGCATAAAACAGGACGAGGATCCCGCCCATGCTGTGCCCGTAAAGTATCACCGGAAGGCCCGGAAACAACTCAGAAGCATGTTGCAGCAACAGGTCGGTGTCGTGCAGGATTGTCTCCCGCGAAGGGAAATGGCCGCGCTGCCCCTGCGATTGCCCGTGCCCGCGCTGGTCTGCGGTGAAAAAGGCAAATCCGGCATCTGTAAAAGCCCGGGCAACATGCACATGGCGTGAGGAGTGGTCGCCGATGCCGTGCACAAAACAGACAACCGCTTTGGGCACAGGTCCGGCCGGTTGCCAGTATTGGGCAAAAATGGTCAGCCCGTCACCGGTTTTCCAGGAGGTGGTAGAATGCTGCATATAAATCACCTGTTTGGGAAATGGATTATGCGCTGCAAAGGCAGCGCCAATCACAAAGATACGGGTTGATCGTTAAATATCCGGGGTGCCCGTTAAAAGAAGGGCAGGATTTATTTCCAATCACTGTTGTCCGGTAAATTACGAGATTCTTCTCCCGCAAAATGCGGGATCAGAATAACTCTGACCTATATAGGTTTAGCTGCTGATCCACAATTACCTGCCAATGTCCGCAGGCCGGAAATATTTATTGCTGCCGTCCTTTATAAAAGCATAAGCGGTTGCCGGGAAGATGCGCTGATTTGATTTTGAAGATGACCGGTGACTTTATATATTTGTTTCCGGTAAGTGCTTGGCCTGGCCCTGAAATATTCAGTCCTCCACTTTAAAACAGCCATTATGGGAAATTTTCAACTGATTGATTACCTGATCTTTGCAGCCTACGGCATTTTAATACTATCGGTAGGGCTCTGGGTGTCGCGCGGCAAAAAAGGGGAGAAAAAGAGTGCCGAGGACTACTTTCTGGCAAAGAAGAGCCTTCCCTTCTGGGCCATAGGCGCTTCGCTCATCGCGGCCAATATCTCCGCCGAGCAGTTTATCGGCATGTCGGGTTCGGGATTTGCCATTGGCCTGGCCATTGCCAGTTACGAGTGGATGGGCGCCATCACCCTGATTGTGGTGGCCAAGTACTTTCTGCCTGTTTTTATCCGGCAGGAGCTGTTTACCATTCCCGAATTCATCGAAAAAAGGTTTAATACCAACCTGAAAACCATCCTGGCCGTATTCTGGGTAGCGCTTTTTATTTTTGTCAACCTTACCTCGGTATTGTTTCTCGGGGCAAAGGCCCTGGATACCATTGCAGGTACCGGCGACGGGAGTATGATATTTCCGCTGATACTGGGCCTGGCGCTTTTTGCCGCCGCGTATTCCATCTGGGGAGGCTTGTCGGCCGTAGCCTGGACTGACGTAATTCAGGTTATATTGCTGGTAGCCGGCGGGCTGATCACCACCTTTATCGCCCTCGATCAGGTAACACCTGCCGGCGGTGTGCTGGCCGGGCTGGACCATGTTTACCAGGTGGCAGGGGATAAATTCCACATGATCCTTCGCAGGGACCACCCCGAATTTCTGAACCTGCCGGGCATCGGCGTGATTATCGGCGGCATGTGGGTGGCCAATCTCTACTACTTCGGGTTTAACCAGTACATTATTCAGCGGGCGCTGGCCGCGAAGTCGCTGCGCGAAGCGCAGAAAGGGCTTGCGTTTGCCGCTTTCCTGAAACTGCTGTTGCCTTTGCTGGTGGTTATTCCGGGTATCATCGCCTATGTTATGTACATGCAGCCGGAAGGCACCGTTGTGATTGACGGGGTGAAAACGGTTTTTAACCGGCCCGGTGGCGGCATCAATTACGATATCTCCTATCCCTGGCTGATCAAAACCTTTATCCCGGCAGGAATCAAGGGACTGGTGGTCGCGGCGCTGGCTGCCGCCATCGTTTCTTCGCTGGCTTCCATGCTGAATTCAACGGCCACCATCTTTACCATGGACATCTACAAGCCTTATTTCTCCAAACGGACCGACGGCTCCGACCTTGTTCTTACAGGCCGCATCTCCGTTATTGCAGCCCTGGCCATCGCGGTGTTTGTAGCTCCGGCGCTGAATACCATGCCCCAGATGTTTCAGTACATCCAGGAATATACCGGGGTGGTGAGTCCGGGCATCCTGGCCGTTTTCCTGATGGGATTATTCTGGAAACGGGCAACCACGCGGGCTGCCATAACAGGGGTTTTAAGCTCCATTCCGGTTGCGCTGCTGCTGAAGTTGCTGCCGCTTGAGATGCCCTTCCTCGATCAGATGATGTACACCTGTCTGATTACCATTGCCATTATCGTGATGGTAAGCCTGAGTACGGCAAAAACCGACGAAGATCCGAAAGCCATTCCCCTGCCGCGTGAGACCTTTAAAACCGGCAGGAACTTCAATATCGCGGCTTATGTGATTATGCTGATACTGACCGTGCTTTACGCCGCGCTCTGGTAGAGCTGCGTTTTGCAGCGGTCTCTCTCAGCGCCTGACAAACTTCACCGGCGGCAGAACCCTGTCTTTTGCTCCGGCCCTTACCAGATACATCCCGGACGGAAGGCCGGAAAGCGGAATATTTACCGATGATTTGTCAACATCTGTCCGGAACACCTGCCGGCCGGCGAGGTCGGTGATGGTGATGAAAGCCGCGTCATCCGGGATCTCCGAAACAAGGATTTCATCCTCCGCCGGGTTAGGGGATACCTGCATTCCGGCAACCGCAGCAAACCCTTCATCCGGCAAACCAAGGGAATAAACGGGGTCCGCTTTGAAAATCCAGCCATCGTAAGAGCCATAGTTTCCCGGAACGTCGCCATCGCCGGAATAAGACCTGCTGGCGCAAATTGCCATTGCACCATCCATAATGAAATTACCCCCATTTTCATGTGACCCGTCATAGCTTGATCCGCCAAAAGGCCTGCTGTGAATAAGGTCGAAATCATTGGAAAAGAGTACATAAAAAAGGTCATATTCTCCGTGATTGCCGTGAAATGGCCATTGGTTGGTGTTCGAAGCTACCAGACAAAGGATATGCTGGTCGTCGTAAGGTTTCATATCCAGAATAATATCGTTGCCATCACCTCCGCCGGTTTCGTTCATGGAAACATAATCCAGGTTTTCATCAAATTTATAGATCATCATATGCCGGTTGGTGACTTTGGAAACCACGTTATTGGTATTGGCGGCAACATAAATATGACCGGCATGGTGCATCATACATACGGGAAATACACCGGTGACTTTTTCGAAGTTTGCTTCATCCAAAAATTCACCCAAGGAGTTGGTTTTCAGCAACCAGCCGGTATTGAGATTCGACTGAAACTTACTGCCATAGAACAGAAGATTGCCATCGGGCAGGGCCAGTGCATCCACAAAACCATCTTCGTCTTTGGTTCCGAATTTCTTCACCCAGGTAATCTGCGAAGTTGAAGACAATCTTATACAAAACGCATCTTTACCACCCAGTCCGCTTCCAAAAGTTCCGTCGTTGCTGTTGGTCTGCCCGACGATAAGGTGACTTCCGGCAGGAGCCTGCGCAAGTTTAACGGCGTCATCTTTTCCGCTGCCGCCGAAATGCAGCGAGCCACCAGCCTGTCCGTCAAAAGTTATACTTTTCAGCCAGATGTCGAGGTCTCCTGAATTGGCCGGGAAATCGCCGTTTGCAGAATAGGAGTTGAATAACATCATAAAGTAGGCGTTGTCAACCTCAACGGCATCTTTAAAAATATCATCGGAACTGCCCCCAAAAACACTGACAAACTCCTTTTCGCCCGGGGCGTTGACTTTAATCACCCAGGCATCGGAACTCCCGGCATTGGATGGCAGGTCAATGTCAGCGGAATACGAGTTTCCACCTGCAAGAAATCCTCCTGAATTACTGCTTATGATACGGGTTAAGTAATCGTTCTGGCTTCCGCCGTAATTAAAAGACCATTGCAGGGCCTGGCCCGACAGAAGTATTGGCAGGAATATCATTGATGCTGCCAACACCATTCTCAGATTCTGTTTCGTTTGCATGATTGCTTTTATTAGGAAGTTAGGGATACCTGTTAAGATGCGTCCATCGACAAATAAGGGAAATTAACATAGCTAATCCACAAATATACTGAATACATTGCCCGGATCAGCAAATTAAAAGTCTGATAAGTATTAATCAGATTTTTTCCGGAAGGTGATCGGGTCGCACGGCAATTTTACGCTTTCAACCTGCCCGTATGCGCGTTTAACCACTTTTGTTTTCCCGGGCCTGTCCTTCAGAATACTTTTGCCTCATCAACACAGGGACAAATCAAATAATCAAAAAGAGATGAAAACAAAACCCGTACTTACACTTTTACTTTTCGCTGTTCTTGCATTCAGCGGCATGGCCCAGGACAATGCAAAGAAATCCGGTTTCGAACTGAGCAGCGGCGTTGCATTTCCCGTTTCAGAACCTGGCGGAGCCAACCTGAAAACCGGTTTTGGATTTGAGGGAATATTCCATTATCAGTTTATGCCTCATCTGGGGCTTTATGCAGGCTGGGGATGGAACCGGAATCAGGCCCCGGAATCTTTTGCCGGAAAGGATGCAGACTTCGAGGAAACCGGTTATGTATTCGGACTTCAGTTCAAACATGCCATCGGAAGCTCACCGGTTTCGTGGTATGCCAGGGCTGCCGGGCTTTACAACCATATTGAAGTGGAAAACACTGCCGGAGAAATTATTTACGACAGTGGCCATGGATTGGGCTGGCAGGTGGCCGGAGGAATTGACATTGATCTGGGCCGCAACTGGAGCCTCACCCCGGGCCTCAAATTCAATTCACTGAACCGTGAGATTGAAGTGGAAGGCAATGTAACCGGACTCAGCTTAAACTACCTCTCGGCCCGTGCCGGGATCCTGAAAAAATTCTGAAACCCTGAAACCGGCGGGTCAGCAATGGCCCGCCCGGTTACTTAACGCAAATGAAAAAATGAAAGCACAACTTATCCCATTCTTTACCCTGCTTTTGCTGCTGACAGTTTCCTGTGAAAAAGAAAAGCCTGTCAGCTACGGTTTTCATTGTCCCATTCAGGATAATTCAAACGGTTACACCGTGATGGCGGTCACCAGTCAGGCTGAATCGGTGCAACTCGAAGGTTCCGTCTCAGTTTCAGAAGGAAGCGTTGAAATAATCCTTCTCGGACCCGGCAAAGAGGAGATCTATAAAATAGCGGTTGAAGCACCCGGTCATGTGACGGTTAATGAATCATTCCCGGCCCGGGCAGGATTCTGGCAACTGAAATACAAAAGCACCAAAGGGAACGGCAACCTGGAACTTCACCTTAAGTACCGGGGGGCCAATCAAAATTGAAACTATATTTGACAATCATTTCATGCTGACATGTTTTTCAGACAGATACACGGCTATTTCCCATTCAGGCGACTGCTTCTGCTATTGCTGGGGTTATCCGTCGGCGTTCAGCTGGCAGTTATCACCTACAATCACCTGAGCGGTTATTATGTTTTATCGGGTTATCTGCATTTCTTTCTCCGGCTGGCCAGGGGGATCATCCTCAGCCTTTCCGCTGCCTTTCTGATTGCCTACCCGGATCTTTTTATCATCAGGTACTTTAACAAAAGTATACCCTGGGGAAAGCAAACAGCCCTGCGGATACTCCTCCAGATGGGATTTGCGGTTACGATTGCCGTGATTATTGCCCTGGCCGTTACCTTTACCGCAAACCGGATAAATCCTTATTCCGAAGATCTTTCAGGCGTATTGATCACCAATGCCCTTATTATTGCCGTAGCCAACCTTTTGATGATGGCTGTTCTTGAAGGCTGGATCTACTACATCGAAAGTAAAAAGGCAACGCTCAAGGCAGAAACCCTTGAAAAGGAGCTTTCGCAGATCAGGTTTGAAGTACTGAAAAGTCAGATCAACCCGCACTTCATGTTCAACAGTCTGAACGTACTCTCGGGGCTGATTAACCGGGATACGGTGAAAGCCCAGCAGTTTATCGACGAATTTTCACAGGTTTACCGCTATGTGCTCGAAACCATTGAACAGCCGGTGACCACCCTGGGAAGGGAACTGGATTTTATGCATTCCTATCTTTTCCTTCAGCAGATCAGGTATGGCCGGAACCTGGGTTTTTCGGTGGATGTTCCCGCCGCATTGCTGAATTGCGTACTTCCACCACTCTCGCTGCAGGTGTTGCTCGAAAATGCCATCAAACACAACATCGTAAACGAGTCAAAGCCGCTCAGGATCGAGGTTTACAGCGAAGGAAACAACCTCGTGGTTAAAAACAACCTGCAGCCGAAAATTTCCGCGGCAGCCTCAACCGGCCTGGGGCTGAAAAACCTGGTAAAACGTTATGCCCTGATTACCGGTGAGGAACCCTCGTTCAAAATTGAGACCGGCCATTATATTGCACGCATTCCCCTTATTAATCCCGAAAGTGATGAACATACTGATCGTTGAAGATGAAAGTTTCGCTGCCGACAAGCTGGAGCAGATGCTGATGGAGGTTGACCCGGACATCAGGATACTTGCGAAAACAGGTTCTATAAAGGACTCGGTAAAATGGCTGATGGATCATACGGCCGATCTGATTTTCCTCGATATACAACTTTCGGATGGCATCAGTTTCACCATCTTTGAACAAATCCCCGTGAATATCCCGGTGATTTTCACCACCGCCTACGACCAGTATGCCATCAAGGCCTTTCAGCTCAACAGCATTGCATACCTGCTCAAACCCATCAGAAAAAGCGACCTGGCAGAGAGCCTCAGAAAATATCATTCGCTGCGGTCGGCTTTCAGTATCGATTTCGATTTGCTGATGGCCAGCATACAGGGAAGAAAACCGGATTATAAGAAACGCTTCCTTATCCAGATCGGGGAAAGGATCAGAAAAATTGAAATTACGGAGATCGCGTACTTCTATGTTCTTGAAAAAGGGGTGTATCTGAAGACCCTGCAGGGAATCTCCTATCCTGTGGATTATGCCCTCGATCGCCTGGAAACCCTGCTGAACCCCGAAAAGTTTTTCAGGATAAACCGGAAGTATATTGTAAATATGGACGCCATTTCAAACATGGTTGCCTATTCCCGCGGGCGCGTCAAACTGGAGCTCAGGCCCAAAGCCGACGAAGAATATGATGCCATTGTGAGCGTGGATCGCGCCGCCGCCTTCAAAAAATGGCTTAATTCCTGATCATTCCGGGTATTTAACCGAACCATTATGACCGCCTCCATTGAAAACCTGCTGAAAAACCCGAATCTTCCCGGTCCCAGAGGTAATCTGGAACTCATGTATTCTTTCGCGCATTCGGCCAATGCCATGGAAATAGCCGAATGCATGAGTTACCTCAGGGATGATCTGAGAAATTCACCGGAAGAGTTTGTAGTTATGTGCGGCCTTGTGGGTTACGCTGTGCTTAACAGGCAAAACCTGCCCGGATGTCTTGCTTTTTTGCGGCGCTTTGCCTCTCACGGCAGCTGGCGTATCCGCGAGGCCGTGGCTATGGGGATTCAGGAGACCGGTGCCGGAAACATGGATTTGCTTATCCTGCACCTCAAATCCTGGCTTGATGGAAATGAACTTGAAAAACGCGCCGTGGTCGCCGGTCTGTGTGAACCCAGACTGCTCATTGACAAAGACAATGTAAACGAAGTACTCCAAATCTTATGGGATATTACCCTCGGATTCAGCGCTTCCCCCGGAAAAATCAGCGATGCAGCCAAAACACTCCGGCAAGCCCTGGGATACGGCTGGAGTGTCGCCATCGTTCACCATCCCATCGCGGGAAAAAAGATATTTGAGCAACTTGCCGGGATGGATAACCCCCATATCCGCCATATTGTAAAAGAAAATCTCAAAAAAAACCGGTTGCTGAAAATGGACAAGGCATGGGTTGAAGCAAGAATTGCCGGACTCTGAATACTTGTGGACATATTCCGGCAATATAACATACCTGTGAAAGCACAATTCTGCTAAAGAAACCGGTTTCCAGGCCGTCACAGTTCACAAATGAAAAATCCCCTTTCATCAGCACCCCGAAACGTTTCATGGTAATAAATTACAATTCCGGATAAAGGCAGCTTAGCTTTGCCGCTTCAGCCCACGGGAAGTGATGCTGCTTTTTATTGATCAACCAAAGTTCTCCAAGTATTTTATGAAAAATATCATCTGGTCAACGGGACACATGCTGAGATACAACGACATTGTCGATGCCGACAATTGTTACGTGTACGACCGGAACGGTCAGCGGATGATTGACCTGGAATCCGGCGTATGGTGTACCTGTCTGGGTCACAACAACAAACGCATCAATGCCGTCATCACTGAACAGATCAACAGGATCAGCCATACCGGATTTTGTTACTGCCATCCGGCAGTCGCTGAAACGGCTGAAAAGATTCTGAGCATTACCAATATGCCTGAAGGCGCCTGTGAATTTCTGTCTTCGGGAAGCGAAGCAGTGGAATACGGGATGCGCATTGCACGGGTGCTGAGCAGGAAACCATTGGCCCTGTCTTTTGCAGATGCTTATTTCGGCACATACGGAGATGCGGCGCTCAGGGACGGCAGAAACTGGTTTGTTTACGACAGGCTCAGTTGCCAGTGCAATGAAAACGGGAATGGTTGCTCAGGTGATTGCAGCAGATTCAAGGAGATTCCCTTTGAGGATATCGGGATTTTTATCCTTGAACCAGGCAGCTCCATGGGGCTGGTTCGTTTCCCGGAGCGCAGCCTTGTTGAAAAAATTGCAGGCATCGTTCAGGCTAACGGCGGCATCGTCATCTCGAATGAAGTCACCACTGGCATTGGCCGGACCGGAAAATGGTTCGGATATCAGCACTACAACATACAGCCCGATATTGTTGCCATGGGCAAGGGGTTGGGGAATGGCTACCCGGTAAGCGCTGTAGCCGTTTCCGAAAGAATTCTAAAGCAGCTTGAATCCGGTAAATTTCATTATTCCCAGTCGCACCAGAACGACCCGCTTGGAGCCGTTGTTGCCGGAGAGGTCATCGATATCATTCAGGAAAGCGATCTGATCTGGGGTGCCGCATTCAAAGGCGAATACCTTATGAGCTGCCTCGCCGGACTGATGCGGGAGATGCCGCTTATCAGCGACGTGCGCGGCAGGGGCCTGATGCTGGCCATTGAGTTCCGGCACAGTACAGACATTATCAACAGTGAACTGCTTAAAAGAGGATTTATCACAGGGCGCCGGCCAAATGCCGAAGTCCTGCGCCTGGATCCCGCCCTCACCATCGAAAAGGCGACCATCGACCATTTTGTGACTGCGTTGCGGGAGATTCTCTCCGGAACAGGCGGTGAAGCATTACCCCAGGATATAATGCACAAACAAACAGATAAAATACAGGCATGAAAAAAATCATCCTCTCTACATTATTATTCATACTCTCCGTTTCCTTTGCTGCCGGACAGTCAGCGCAAAAGTGGCATTTTAAAACCGGGGGCAGAATTTACAGTTCACCACTCATCGCAGGCGACCTGATCCTGTTCGGCAGTGGCGACAGCTGCTTTTATGCCCTGAATAAGTCTGTTGGCAATGAGGTATGGCGCTTTAAAACCGGCGGGGCTGTTCATTGCGATGCGGCAATCTGTAATTCCGCCGTACTTTTTGCAAGTGCCGACGGTTATCTTTATTCACTGGACGTGAACACGGGCAGGCTGAACTGGAAGGCAGGCACCGGTAAAGAAAAAATGCTTGATTTGTGGGACTATTACCTCTCCTCTCCCGTCGTTTCCGGAGAATTGGTATTCCGGGGAAGCAGTGACAGTTGCCTTTATGCCCTGGAAGCCGGAACAGGTAAACTGAAGTGGAAATTCAGGGCCGGCGGGATGATCCATGCAAGCCCGGTTATTGAAAAAGGTGCGGTGATGTTCGGTGATTTTGCCGGCAATTTTTATGCCTTGAACGCCGCTGATGGCAGCTTGCTATGGCAATTCAGGACTGTGGGAGACCTTTATTTCCCCAATGGTGAAGTTCAGAAAGGGGGAACCATCGGCGGGGAAACCGTATATTTCGGCAGCCGCGACTACAACGTCTATGCCCTGAACACAAAAACAGGAAGGGGCAAATGGAACATGAAAGAACGGGGGAGCTGGGTGGTTGCAACCCCGGTAATTTACGGGGAGCATATATACTTCGGTACCTCGGATACACATTCCTTTTATTGTCTCAGAAAATCCGACGGAGAAGTAATCTGGAAAATCCGGCTGCCAATGCGGGTGTATGGTTCCGCACTTATTTACAATGATGTGGTTTACTTCGGTTGTTTCGACGGAAAGCTGAGAGGGGTAGATCCGCTTACAGGCACCCCGGTATCTGAATTTCTTACACAGGGCTGTAAGGATAATTACCAGAAGGTATTTAACAATGACGGCAGTTTCAGAAGCGATTTTGAATTATATGGCAGGGATTATAATGAATCTGAAAGAATTATCCATACGCTCGGAGCCATTCTTTCCACCCCTGTGGCGGATGCCGGTGTGCTCTATTTCGGAAGTTCCGACGGAAACCTTTATGCCGTTGAAGTCAGATAATTCCGGAAAGGACCCCCTTTCCCAGATTACAGCCCCCGGACAGGTCAGCCTTACCGGGGGCTTTTATTTAAAACTCCTGACGGGGTATTTCAGCTGATCCTATGGCAGGAAGCGGGTGATATGCCATTTAAAACAGGAATAATCCATGAAATGAGACCGTCTTCTCTTAACAGCTTCATTTTAAGAATCATGCTTTGTTGAAAATTCCGGAGAATTACCCGAATGCCCGGATACGTTCATCACCATCATATCCCCTTTCACCTGCCTTTTCTGCGGGTTCAGCATATTTCGCTTTATGGCCCGCAAACCATGCAGTAGTTTTGTATCCAACGAATTACAAATCTATTAAAGAAATGAAAATGAAAAGATTTATCAGACCCCTCATCCTTGCTGCCGGCATGTTTATGCTGTTCAGTTTATCCTCCCAGGCTACGAACGATCCTGACGGATTTGTAACCATGGATAAAAATATCCGGCAGATGATCAGCTTTTATGATTCAGATACCATTATACTGGTTATTCCTGATCATTACCGGATCAGCGAAAACGACATGAATGAAATCAGGAATTTCGTCTTCTGGAAGCAAAAGCCAGAGTACATTGTTAAATGCGAATCTGAGCTGAATGATTCCGATCTCAGGTTTAACCTTCACTTTTTCGGGCCCTGTTACAGGTTTTCCGGCGCTCACTTTTCAGGTACTCCTTTCGCTGTCAGCGAAAAAGGATTCACTTTCGAGGGAACCGGTTTCACTCAGCCGGAGGACGCTTTCTACTTTATGAATTCATCCGGAAACAGACTTTATACCTGCCGGAATGGCGAGAACGCCCCATTGTCTTATACGCGATATATGGCTGGAGCCTATCAGCTTTATATTTTCAGCGGGGAGCGTATTGTAGTGCCGGCGCTGCCTCAGGAAACGGAACACCGCATCGCCTCAATGGTATGGTTTCATACCGGCCGTATCGCATCACAGAAACCTGAGAACCGGGCAGAATAGATCTGACAGACAACAGTTGCATTAGTTAAATTCTTGAATTCCAATACTGTTTAAACGTTACAAAAATGCCAAAAACCGTTAAATCATTTTGCATTGTCATGAACCTTTTGCTGAATGGTATTTTCATCAGTGCCGGGTTCTCACAACCAGCCGGCTTCATCGCAATGGATGACAGCGTAAAACTGATGCAAAAATTCTATGATACCGATACGGTAGTGGTCGTTTTACCGGATGGATATGATTTAAAGCCTGAAGATGCAGCACTTATCAGGGATTTTGTTTTCTGGAAGGAAAAGCCATTTTATGAATTCCGCCATGAATCGCAACTGAACACAACGGATTCCGGCAAACACCTGCTTTTCAGCGGACCGGTTCATGCTTACACGCATATTGCCAAGGCTGACCTTCCGGTAACACCCCTTAAATACGGATTCTCCTACAAAGGGGAGCAATTCTGCCTGCCCGGAGATGGTTTTTATTACATCGGCGACAATGCCGACCGGCTCTATATCTGCCGGAACGGTGAGGATGCCCCGCTCTCCTACCTCGGTTATCTTACCAGTGCATATCAGTTTTACATACTCAGGGGAGACCGGATCATTTATAGCGGTTTTCGTCCCGGAAGGGGGAAAACTGAACAGATGAACAATTTGGATGATCTCAGGAAAAGCTATTTCGGCAAAATGATCCGGACGAAATATGCCGATTTCTATGTTGCCGCTTCAATCACCGATACAACAGGACTTGGCAGCGCTCTGCTTGATTTTGACCGTTATGTGGATGGCATGTGCCACTACCTGTCCGTTGAACCGGCGGATGTTCCCCGCTTTGTAACTTACTTTTACAACACCCGGGAAGAATTGCAGTATTTCATTGCCGCTCCGCTCTGGCAAACCGTGTATGGAAAATCAACCGGAAATATAAATCACGTTACGGGCCTGAGTATGACCATCTGCCGGCATGAAGCGGGACATACCATTATTGGTGCAACGATCGGAAAGGCGCCGTCAGCCTTTTTCGATGAGGGGTTCCGTCAGGCTACCGATTATTATTTCAGTCCCGAAGCTTATCAGCACGATCTTGAAGTTTTCAGAACCCACCATCAATACCTGACTCCTGCATTGATTAACGGTGAAGGGGTTGAGTTTTTCAGGGCAATGGAAAATTACAGTATTTCAGGGGTATTTGTAGACTACCTTATTGCTAAAACGGATTTCAATGAGTTTAAAGATGCCTACGCTGACCATACCCTTGACCAGTTAATATCGAAATACGGCTTCAATTGGGAAATACTGATTAAAAATCTCAAAAAAGACCTGTCAGTTCAGTAATCCTGACAAAATTTTACAACCATCAGATTTTTCATCTAAACATGAAAAATTAAACTTCTTGTTAAAATCATGGCGATGAGAACAGTTAGAACTGATAAGGAAATTAAGAAAAGCTTTGCCAAAAAAGGTGTATTCCCTTTCAAATGGTCTTTTACGCTTCTTTTCCCTTTGAGAAATATCTTTCTTTCTGTTAATAATTTAATTGAAAGGCTTGATATCAAAGAAAACTATAATGTTCTGGAGGTTGGCCCGGGCCCGGGTTATTTCAGTATTCCTGTCGCAAGAAAATTAAAGACCGGCAAACTGATCCTTGCTGATATTCAGCCGGAAATGCTGGAATACGCAAAAAAGCGGTTCAGCAAAAAAAAGACAGGAAATGTTGCGTACTACTTATGCAACGGAAAGACTTTTGATTTTAGCGATAATTCCTTTGATGTCATTTATATGGTTGCGGTACTGGGAGAGGTTGAGGATAAAGAAGCTTACATCAGGGAGTTTAGCCGGATGCTGAAAAAAGGTGGAATTGTTTCTGTGTCCGAACTTGCCGGCGATCCTGACAAAATGAGCATCGAAGAATTGAAGGATTTCTTTGAAAAGCATGATTTTTCTTTTGATGCTCAATATGGCAATAAACGAAATTTTACACTAAATTTTAAAAAGAAAAATGGAAAACAGGATTCTTGAAAAGTACAACAGGCCGGTTTTCTTTTATGGCCTTTCAATGCTGATCCCCTGGGCGCTTTGGTTCGCTGCTGCTTATATCAGCCACTTGCCGGAAAAAAATAATCTGCTGATTTCTTCCCAGGGAGCTTTAGCCATTACCGGCTTATTGGCGCCGGTTTTAATTGCAGCCTATTTGTTTTTCTCAGACCAGGAATTATACCATGACCTGAAAATGAGATTTGTCAGGCAAAAAGGTTATAGTCCGGTGTATACCATACTGGCTTTTTCATTGATTTTTTTCTCACTGGTCGCAGCCCAGTTCATATCCCTGTTGTTTGGTCACGATATCGGCCAGTTTTACATTTCCGGTTCTCCGGGTTTTACTTCAGCGGTTTTTTCTCCCTGGTTTATCCTGATTTTTGCCCCTGTTGCTGAAGAATTAGCCTGGCACTCCTACGGCACGGATACTTTGCGCCGCAGGTTCAATCTTTTCAAAACTTCAATGATATTTGCACTCTACTGGGTTTTCTGGCATTTTCCGCTCTCCTTTATTGACGGATATTATCATAGCAACCTCGTGGCGGAAGGCTTATTGTATTCTCTTAATTTTGTTTTCAGCCTCTTTGTGTTTGTGATTATTATGAACTGGTTGTATTACAAAACAAACAGGAACATATTGGTAACAATAATATTTCACTGTTCAGCCAATATTTCGAATGAAATTTTTGCCACTCATCCTGACAGCAAGGTCATTCAGACCGTCTTGTTGCTGATTGTTGCTATCATTATACTGATAAAAGAAAAAGAACTTTTTTTCAGGAAAGGATTTTAGAAATACTTGTAAAATGGAGTGGAATTATAAAACTGACATGCATAACAACATGTCTGAAATATCCCTGATCAAGGGGATAATTTTTTATCCCCGCCCCATCCCGGCGTTTGTTATGGCTATTTAGTCAGGAAATCCTTATTGTGAAACATTTCAAACACACAGAATATCAAGATGAAAAATAGAAACTACCCCGAACTAAAGCCGCTGGCTGTAACTTTTGCCCTGGGAGGTGTATGGGATACCATTGCAGGAATTCTTTACATTTTCGCGA
>ERZ795053.3787-NODE-3787-length-16890-cov-6.175052_pt1 | contig 16890 bp, 17 predicted proteins | sample MGYA00375137_ERZ795053 | MGnify/ENA primary metagenome ERZ795053 (study PRJEB30182, sample SAMN05720284) | activated sludge metagenome | isolation source: Anaerobic digester | place: Hong Kong | collected 2014-12-17 ...
TAACTGTACATCATTTTTGTGTTCTAGTCTTCCTCAATCTACCCCATTCATGCACAATGATGCAAGATTAACTGTGATTCGCAACAGTCAACCAAGACTTTGCGAATCCTTCTAGTTGTTGCTAAGGAAATACCTTTGCCGAGGAATCGGCCGATTTTCTCATGGTCTATGGAGGTGAAAAATGTCAACCAGTTCCAGATTCATCAGGGGTGAGATAGGAAAGAATAACCCCCTATTTTCAATGGCTAGAGTAACGATTGAAACTGCTTTCTACGGGAATAACGTGATTCCGGTTTTTTCCCCGAGTGAAGCCTATAAACTGGCTAAGGACTCTCCTGGTACAATTGTGACGGATCTTCATGTCTTCAAACCCGAGAAGGTCGGACTTGAGTGTGACTCGCGAGTTCTGCTTTTCAACGATGGCGCCGTAACAGGCAGGTGTGCTACTGCGCGGAGAATCTTGGGGGAGCCAGGAGTAGATGAAGCGGAATACGGGGCAAAGATTCGGGAGGCAATCTACAATACAAGAAGTAGGAAAATGTATCATGCACAGGCCTATATAGGATTAGATGAAAACTTCATGGTCAAGGCCCATCTTCTTGTTCCAGAAACTCATGAGAATCTTATCTATAACTGGCTACTGAACTTCCAGCCAATAAACGAATTCTATAATGGGATGTACGAGACCTCTGAAGGATTCGAAGGTGAGGGAGATATTTTCGTATTCTCCGATCCGGAATGGCAACATCCGGATCATCCGCTGGGACTATCGTTCTTTGATCCAGAACATAATTGCGCGGCAATTCTTGGAATGAGGTACTTTGGCGAATTCAAGAAAGGTACTCTAACCCTTGCCTGGGGTTGTGCCAACAGGCGCGGATTTGCAGCTTGCCATGGCGGTCAGAAGAGATACAATCTTCAGGACAGAAAATTCGTGGTCGGGTTCTTCGGACTCTCAGGTTCGGGGAAATCGACATTAACGCATGCCAAGCATGGCGGTAAGTATGATGTAACTGTTCTTCATGACGATGCTTTTGTCATTTCCTCTTCAGACGGTTCCTCTGTGGCGCTAGAGCCTTCGTATTTCGATAAGACCTCTGATTATCCCTTGAGCAGTGAAGACAATAAGTATCTTCTATCTGTTCAAAATGTCGGAGCTACTCAAGATGATGAGGGGAGAATAGTCATCGTGACCGAGGATATAAGGAATGGAAATGGTCGTGCAATCAAGTCGAAGCTATGGTCACCCAACAGAGTAGACAGATTTGACGAGCCGGTAGATTCGATAGTATGGCTAATGAAGGATCCTTCGATTCCCCCTGTGGTTAGAGTTGTTGATCCCGTTCTTGCATCAACCATGGGAGCTACCCTTGCGACGAAGAGAACCTCTGCTGAACGCCTTGCGCCAGGCGTGGATCCCAATGCATTGGTAATCGAACCATACGCTAATCCCTTCAGAACCTATCCCCTTTCTGCTGATTTTGACCGTTATCTAGAGCTGTTCACAAGTAGAAGCATCGATTGTTACATTTTCAACACAGGATACTTCCGTGATCTGAAAGTTCCAAAAGACCTTACTCTTCAGATTCTTGAGTTGATAGTGGAGAGGCGGGCCGAGTTTGTTCCCTGGGGTCCGTTCACTGAACTGGAGACAATGGAGATTAAAGGATTCATCCCCGATCTTACTGACGAGAGTTATAAGAAGCTGGTAAGAGATAGATTGGTTGACAGACTGAGCTTTCTTCGATCCAGAGAAATTGAAAGAGGAGGTTTTGACAAGCTGCCTGCGGAGGCAGCAGAATCGATTTATTCACTTGTTGAGAGATTAAGATAGTCTTGTCTGTTAGTGGAGCCGCCAGAAGGCGGCTCTTTTTACCTTATTCGAATCATAGAGATAAATAAAAAGGATTCCTGACTGGCGTCAGGAATCGAAGGGGGAATTGCTACGAAACGAGGAGTTGTCCGGATTGCGGCTAACTTTGTTATGTGATCGAGTTCATTGTGAATACATAATAAATGAAGTTAACCGTCAACCATTCAAAGACATTATACAACTTCTTTTTAAAGAAATCAAACCGTCTTTATTATGTAAATGGATGTGCAAATTTACATATTTAGGTCTCTGATAACTCCACAGTCTTTCATCAAATTGCCAGTACTGAGCCAGGAGAATTCAGGAAGCGCCATAAGTGAAACACCTTGAATAATGCAATTGTTACGTTCTTAGCATAGTATGAATGTAACTACCTTGTTTTGCTAATTGTCCACGGGAGGTTTCTTAGTTTGAGGGTGTTAATTACTGGCGCGAGAATGTGGTATGCGATCAATGCTATCAGACTTCTGGCTAGAAATGGGCATGATGTTTTTGCTGCGGATAGTAGTAAGTTCAGTGGCGGCCTTTATTCTAGGTACCTAAAGGGGAAGTTTGTCTATCCATCGGTCAGCGATGATAGCGAAGGATTTATCAACGAGATTCTGGAAAAGACAGATGAAATGAAGATAGATGTGATATTCCCGACGTTTGAGGAGGGCTTTGTTATAAGCAAGTACCTGCATCTATTTGAGGGGCGGGTCAAAGTTCTGGTACCTTCATACGATCACATCAAGCTTCTTCATGACAAATTCACTATGACAGATTACGCGAGGTCACTTGGAATATGTGTTCCTAGAACAGCATTGCTTGGGGAATTTGAGCCTAACGGCAGCTCGTTTCCGCTTATAGTGAAACCGCGTAATCAAAGGTCCGCCGAAGGAATAGTGAGAGTAACTTCTTCCAAGGAGTTCGAGAAGATTTCGAAAGCGCTAGATGGAAAGAGATTTCTTGTTCAGGAGTGGAAGCCGCCTCACCAAATATGTACTACTGGGCTCGCCTACAATGGTAAAATGATAGGAAATGTTATTTACAAGAATGTAAGAGAATATCCGGAATCCGGAGGGATAGGAACTTGCAGGATCTCCATTGAATGTGATTCGGTCTTGAGAGACGTTGAGAAAATCGTCGGCAACCTCAATTACTCGGGATTCATATCAACGGATTTTCTCTATGATAAGGAAAGAGACGCGTATTTTCTGGTTGATGTTAATCCGAGGATGAGTCCTGGACTCTTGGTGGCATATTGTTCGGGAGTAGATATGGTAAAGGCATATATGGACTTGGTGACCAAGAACAGAGCCGAGCAGATTATGTCGCCAGAAGTGGGTAATGGCACTTATACAACTGCAATGGAAATAGGCTGGTTCTTCAGCGTGCTGTTCAAAGGAAGGTTTGGTAAAATGAAAGGCTTCTTCAAGAGCAGAAAGAGACTGAGAGACGACTCATGGGACATCCGTGATCCGGCGCCGTTCTTTGTGATGCTAATGTCAATGCTTTACACAGCGATTCTTGGGCCTCTTAAGGGTGGCCAGACTAAGAGTTTTTCTCTGGGAGCAACCTGTGATATAGAGAGCCTCTGTGAAGAGGCGGACTCGAATGAAGTGAGGAAAGCCGTTTGACCTTTGATCGATGAAGAGAGCAAGCCCTTTGTCCAGTCCTTCTTCTCGATTTGCTGGTAGGAACCCTGGATCATCGTTATTCCAATATCTGCTATAATGATTTTTGTAGAACAGGCTTGAAAAGTAGCCCTTTTCCAGATGCGCTTGTTTGTTGTTTTCAGTAAGAAGATCCTGCTGGCAGGTTTTTTGGAGTGATAAGCATGGGAGTGTTCGAAGGTTTTAACAAGGCGGTGTTTGTGCTTTCTTATGTTCTCTTGGCGGGTGGGGGACTACTAGTCTCAGTCTTCATGATGCCTCTGCGAGATCCTAGAACTGAAGCCAGAGTACAGGGTTATCTTTACACTTTTTGGGAGACTATTAGAATACCGGCAGTGGCTACTTTGTTTGTGATTGTTGGCACTGCCTTATCTATCATACTGATCAGTTCACTGTCGATTATATGGAGTTTGGTCTTCTTCGGTTCAATCGCCTCTGCCGCGCTCTTTTGGTACAAGGCAGATCGGTTGATAATAAAGGGGGCCAGTGATCCCAGGTCGATGGTAGAGGTCGACAAGAAGAGTTTTCATAGATATCTGATATACTCAGATCTTTGCATATTATTGTCAGCGGTTTCCATCGCGTTCTTGATGTTATGAGGTCTCATCAAGAGTTTCAGAGAGCCTGTCAAGTTCATCATCCAGCATTTCTCTTTCCTGGAGTATTTCTAGGAGTCTTGATTCAATTCTCTCTATGCCAGTATAAAGGTCTTGAAGTTTTTCGTAATCTGTTGAGAAAAGGCCCATCTTCAGCTGTGCCATTTCCAACTTCCTTGATAGTTCGTTCTCTTCAACTTCCAACTGCTGAAGTCTTTCAAGGACTGACTTTTTCTTGTTGGATAGTCTACGCCGCTCCTGAAAGGTTAGCCTCGCATATTCGTTGCCCGTAGAATCGATGTTTCTCTGGTTTCTTCTAAGGTATTCTTCAACAGAAGATACCGCCTTTAACTTCTTCCCATCTATCATCAGGAAGTGATCACATACGTTCTGTACGAATTCTCTATCATGTGACACTAGGATTATGCAACCCTCATACTCTTTCAGAACCTCTTCAAGGCTCTCAATAGACCAGATATCAAGGTTGTTTGTAGGCTCGTCCATCACTAGAACGTTTGGTTTCGATAGAATAAGTTTTGCCAGTGCTAGCTTTGTTCTCTCTCCTCCACTCAAAGATGGAACTGGTTTGAACACATCATCGCCCGGGAAACCGAATCTTCCAATGTACTTCCGCACTTCGTAATCCGGCTGCCCCCGCATCAATTGCCAAATCTCGCTTATCACATCATTAGATGGGTTCAGATCTTCAGTAAGCTGCGACAGGTAGCCCCAGCGAACATTATGACCCCAAGTAATTTGCCCAACATACTCCTCAAGATTCTCAGTTATTATCCTCAGCAAGGTTGTCTTTCCACTTCCATTGGGGCCCAAAAGTCCAATCTTGTCCCTCCTGTGCACTTCTGCCGAGGCGCCGTTGAAAAGTTTCTTGCTTCCAAATCCGAACGACAGTCCTTCGATCTTCAAAACTGAGTAGCCGGTTCTGTCTGGCTGAGGGAGTCTGAACTTAGTTGGCCTGATTTCCTCGTCTGGAAGATCTATAGTTTCAAGCTGATCCTTGAGTCTATCTCTTTGCCTCTCCTTATTAACTGCTTGTTTTATGAACTTCTCTTGACCCCAAAGTCTGTATCTTTTTGCAACTGCATCCAGCCTATCAATTTCTCTTGAAAGGTTCTCTCGTGTCCTCAATCCACTCTTAACCATGATCTCTCTGTCAGACTGATATTTTTCATATGTTCCGGCGAAATCCCAGAGAGATCCTCCATTCAGCTCCCAGAATCTGTTTCCAACATTCCTTATCAGATACCTATCGTGAGTGACAACCAGGAGCGCACCTTTATAGCTCTTCAGGAAATCAACCAACCACTCCGTTGATTCAAGATCCAGATGATTAGTTGGCTCGTCTAGCAAGAGAATATCGTGGTCGACAAGAAAGAGCTTTCCAAGTGATATTCTTGTGAGTTCTCCTCCGCTGAAGGTTTCCAAATGTCTTTCCCAATCTTCTTCGTAGAATTCCAAACCTACCAAAATGCTTCTCACTCTTCTATCATAAGAATAGAACTCTTCCGTATCCAGAGGAACATTTGATTTGTCTTGCAGGTAGTACTCCATAAGCGTCATTTTCTCATCGGGAATTCTGCTCTGAATCTGATAACCAATCTTTACGTTTGACGAATGGAAAACCTCTCCTTCAGTTGGAGAAAGCTCTCCTGCTATGATTCTCATTAGGGTGGATTTTCCGCTTCCGTTCTTACCGAGAAGGATAATCTTGTCTCTCTTGTCTATTGAGGTTGAGACTTCATCAAACAGGAAGTCCTGACCATAATCATGTCCCACTTTGCTAAGAGTTAACAGCATATAGCTTCCCTTCTTGTTCTTTGTCAGTCATAATGATACAACATCTCCGGCTGTTTTGAAGTTTGAGCTGTTTCTGGGCGATTATGCTACAGAGACTTGTGTTATCTTTGAATATGCGGTGAAACCGGGTGGTGTATTGATTTGAAACTTTGGTTACCTTTTCTCGTTGTCGTAACGGCTTTTCTAGCAATATCGTATATTTGGGGCTTCAATTTCTTCAGAAGTCCCAGCCAAGTTTTTATTCAGTATGAAAGGGCTATGCTTGATTACACCGCTCAAATTCGTCAGCAGCAGGAAGTCGGTTCTAAGGCAGGTCTCAATGAGAGGGAAATCGCGTTCCTGAGAGAGCTGGCGATAGTTGAGCTTGAGGGTGACATGAAGAGTCTGGTGTTTGATTTCCAAAAAGATTGGCCCTTGATGCAGCGTCACTACATCCAGTACGCGCATCGATCCGGCGACTGGTTCATAGAAGGATTGTCCGGATCGCTATATACTCAAGATGATCCTGAGTACAGTAGTTTCCTTGAACTGTACGAGTTGCAGGACGATCCAGATAGTTATTGCCTCATATTCATCCCTGGATCCTCCGAGAAAAACGTTTTCACGGAGTTCAGCGGTGCGAGGGTTTACTATCTGCAAAGAACGATCTGGGGTTACAGAATTGAATGGAGTAGATCCTTGATTGATCTGATTCTCGATGTGGCTATTTCGTCTGCTTCCGTGTAGTATAGGTAACCCATCGTAAAGAATTCGTTGGCGGAATACCCATAATGAGGAGCCTTTGTGAGAATCTTTCATGTTATCAGGATCTCATTTTCTGGTATCCTTTTATAGAAGCGATTTTATTCAGTTATTGCCGGAGGATATGATGTTCTTGAAGAAGATCAGTCAAAGAAAGAAAGATAGGAAGATGTCAAAGATAGAGAGAAGAATAGAGAGATCACAAGGGGACGAAGAGAGGAACAGACTTCTCGCTGAACTGATGAACATGAAAGTAGAAATCGGAGATATAGAAGGTGCTTTTGAAGCTGCGGTTGAGAGACTAAGACTCATCAGAAGCGATGAGTCGTTTGAAGACTTCTCGGCCATCTTTAAAAAGTTTGATAGACCTATGAGAACAGCTGCAACCAAATCTTTGATCAGACTTGCCGGAGAATTCGATGAGAAACTATGGGAAAGAGTTATGAGATTCTTCTTCAGCGAGGAGCCTGATCTAGCCATAGATTTGGCAACTGCTTGCTACAGGATTTCTCGAAGAGTCTTTTTTGTGGAGGTTGCTCTCCAGAATATTGAAATGACCGTTGCTTCTGCAAGTCGAGAGAGGCTTTCCAAGATTAAGGAGATGTACATGAACACGATTGCAGAAGTGGGAGAGATTTCGAGAGAGGATCAGCTAGCTATTCTCAAGCGCATCGTAGTCTCTGGTGAAATGACTATAAGAGATGAGCTTCTGTATCTGGAACTTTCTATAATGTATGGTCTCGTCACGTCTTCAGAGGAGGATTTGCGTGAAATCGCTGAGAGAATAGTCGAAAGGTTTGATGGCTGTGGGTATTCTTTTAAAGGAAACGAAGCGTCGTTTCTTATCAGGCTTGATCAAATCCTATCAAGGATAGATCGATTTGAAGACAAGAAAGCTCTGCTTGAAAAGATCAGGCTTCTGGATAAATCTGTTCCAGAAAGTGTTAACGAGATTTGCTCAGATGAATCAAATGATATTGAATTGATCAAGAAAAGAATTTCGGTCTCTGAATCAAGATCCAAAAACAGAAATGCGAGCAGAGAAGACCTTGAGGAGCTCGCCAGGGATTACGAAAGACTTATAGAGATTCTCCAACTACCGGAAGATAAGCTTGTTTATATAAGGAAACTGGGGGTTTTGCTCCGAGACCGTCTTGAAGAACATCATAAGGCTCTTGAAATCTTTGAAAAGGGCTTAAGGTTGAGAGGCGATGATGTGTCTCTCTGGCTTGTTAAGGGAATGACTCTCGAAAAGATCGCAAAAACCGAACGTGAACCCGACAGGGCTTCACTATACTGGAAAATGGCTTACAACCATTATCATGCTATTGCAGAGACTTTTGAAGAACAAGAGATAAAGCTTGCAGCAATCGAAAAGTGTGCAATGATACAGTCTGAAAGGCTAACCAAGATCTAGCCCGCTATGGGATAAAATGTGATGCGTCAGGAGGTGCTCTTTGAGGTTCTCGGACAAGGCGGTCTTGATTACCGGTGGTGCTAAAGGGATCAAGAAGGCAATAGCACTTGGCTTTGCAGAATCTGGAGCGCTTGTAGTCCTGATGGATATTGACGAATTGGCCGGTAACGACACAGTGCAGACTATTAAAGGGCTTGGAGGTCAGCATTTGTCATTCAAGGAGATGTCTCTTCGGGAAGAGATGTTAGGAGAGCTGTTGATTATGCCGCAGCGCCAACAAGATCGATCAATACGCTAATAAACAATGCAGGTATCGCTTGGACTGGAACGATTTTAGACAGGTCGATAGAAGACTGGAAAAAGGTTCTTGAAGTCAATCTCACTGGCCCTTATATGATGACTAAGTACTGTGTTCCTTATCTGATGAATTCTGAAGCTCCCAGTTTAGTTAACATTGTCTCAACCAGAGCACTAATGTCTGAACAAGACTCAGAACCTTACTCGGCTTCAAAAGGTGGATTACTGGCTCTTACACATTCACTAGCTATTAGTCTTGGACCAAAGATAAGGTAAACGCTATCAGCCCTGGAATGATTGATGTTACAGACAGAGGAGCCAATAGTAGTTTCAGTCTGAGTGAGACCGCTCATAAAAAACATCTCGTGGGTAGAGTAGGCAGACCAAAGGACATAGGGAAAGCGTGCCTTTTCCTGGCAAGTGATGAGACCTCTTTCATTACGGGTGCCAATCTGATTATTGATGGCGGCATGACACGGAAGATGGTTTATGTCGAAAAGAGGTGGTGAAAGTTGAACCGAAGACTCGAAGGAGCTAGAGTTAAGTCACTTATTGAGATGCTTTCTGGGTATCACAGAGTGAGAGGAAGCAGGGATTACACCAAATCAATGCATGCCGTTATTGATTACCTTCTTCGTGGGGGACTTCCGGAGGAAAGATTCAAGATATTCAGTTACCCGGCAGACGGAGTTACGAGAACGGGAAATACTCTGTCTACTCTTGCATGGGAACCGATATATGGAGAACTGTGGCTGGAAGATCCCGAAAGGGTTTTCATAACTTCGACAGCAGTCACGAAGGTTTCCCTTGTCTCGGGGAGTGGGAGCACAGAAGGCTGGGAAACGCTTCCTCTGGTTATCTATGATGGTAAAGGAGACTATTCGAAAAAGGCGGTTTTGGCAAATGATGATCCGGCAAAGGTCTTTCAAAACGCAGTAGTTGAGGGTGGAGCGAGGTGTCTTATCTTATGCCACATGAGGAAGGCTTTTGAGGAAATTGGCCGTAGCCTGGATAGTTTACCTGAAATGACCAACTTTCTGACTATTCCACACGATAGAGAATCCGCAAACAGGAATACAGTTGCGTTTTCTGTGTCAAAGGAGAAATTCGATCTTCTGTCTGAACGCGTAAAAAGGAGCTCTTCACTTGTAAGATTCAGGGCCGAAACGAGACTTACAGAGGGCGAATTAGAGATTCTGCAGATAGACGCTACAGGCTTCAACGAAGGTCCTGATGTTCTTCTGACTGCTCATCTATGTCACCCCTCTCCTGGGGCCGATGACAATGCGAGCGGTGCGGCTCTCGCTGCAGAGATTGCAAAGGTTCTTAATGACAGCGGATTCCCGTATTCCGTAAAGGTTGCTCTGGTTCCCGAGTATCTAGGTAGTGTTCCGTATGCTCTTCAACTCAAGAATGAGAGCCGTCTCCCTGTTTGCACTATAAACCTCGATATGGTTGGTGCCGATCAGGATAAGACAGGTTCAACCTTCATTCTTTCGAAAGTGCCACCATATCTTCCTCAGAGATGGGGAAGGACTCTTGCTTACAACATAGAAAGGAATATGCCATCTAGTTCCGGTTATCCATTGAAGAGATTTGGCGAGATCCCATTTATGGCCGGATCTGATCACTGCGTATTCACGACTCTAGGAATTCCTTCTCCGTTTATGGGCCATCTGCCAGATAGATACTATCACTCTGATTTCGACACACCTCGCATGATGGACGAAATGGAGCTGGAATGGGTGGGGTTATCAGCTTTAGAAACTCTCGACCAGCTTGTCCAGCCTGATCCTAATGTGCTTCTAAGTGTTAGGGGCAGGATGATTGGCGAGCTATATCAGATTCTAAACAGAATAGCTGGAAGGGAGGGAAGTGACGATATCTATGATCTTCTCATCTCTAATTTCGAGGGAGATTCACTCAGAAAGATTTTCAGCAATTCAGACAATCTCCCCTCGTTAAGCCCTCTAGAACCAACATTCGAGAGTTCTCTGGGCCTAGAATGGATTAAGACATTTCCTCAAGAGCTAAAGGAGGAGCTGGCTATAGATTTCGCCAGCATCGCGGATTTTGTGGTAGGGGGAGCTGCCTTGATCGGAGGTAGGGAATCCGTAGAGCTTCTTGCCAGCATTCACTATGATGTGGAAATTGAAAAAGTCAGAGTAATTACCGGCTGGATGATAGATAAGGGGTTGCTTAGATCATGATATCAAGAAGACTCTGTCTTTTCGCCTTCATGGGGCTTCTTGCAGTTCTCGGTTGTGCGAAATTTGAACTGAAGGCAGAAAGTGGTTTTGCGATGCCTTGGAATGGATTTCTTGAACAAGCTGGTTCGGGGAAAACTGATCTTCTCGACAGAAGCAACTTTCGCGCGTACTTCATTCCGACTGCAGGATATGAGTTTTTCCAGGAACACCTGATCGAAGTGAGTATAATACACTTCTCCGTGAACAGCTCACTCGAAGCAACAGGAACAGAATCACTAATTACTTACGAATCAATGTTTAGGCAAGATGCGCTCTCAGTAACTTACAGATATGCTCTCCCCGTTCTGGATCGTTTTTCTCTTCAACTTGGAGTTCAAGGACGTCTGTTATTCAAGCAGATTGATCTTACGGGTTCAGAGCAATACAGCCGCAAGATGACTGATTTTGGTTTTGGTCCGGCAGCAGATATAAAGTTAAAGATGAATGATCAGGTTTTCGTTGCCTTAGAGGTAGCAACAGGGCTCGGCAAAGGGAACGGCTTTATCGATTTTTATGCAGGACTCCACTTTGAAGGCCCGTTTTATTACGTGAGAGCCGGTTCGAGATACTGGTCTTTGACCAATTCTTTCGATGGAGACAGGTTGTTCCTTTCGTTTGTAAGTCTTGGCGCTCAGTTTTGCGCGTATTTCTAGGGTTGATTCACAGCAAAAGAAAGTGGATTGAGAGAGGAAATTCTCACAATTCCAAGTACAGGAACGCTGAACTTCTCGAGTAGAGAGCGCCCCTCTTCAAAAGTTTTCTCTATTACTGCCGCGAAGCCTACTAAGGATGCACCAGTTCTTAGAGTAAGCGTTGCAAGAGCCTCAATAGTCTTGCCGCTTGCCAAGAAGTCGTCAACGATTATTACTCTGTCTTCTTTGCCAAGATAATCAAGGGAAACATTTAGTTCCACTACTCCCCCTTTTGTATGAGAAGGAGCCGATTCGCTAAGATAATGTTGCATAGTAATGGGCCTCCTCTTCCGTGCGAAAACAAGCTGAGCTCCCAAATCACAAGCAGCCATTAGAGAGGGAGCTATTCCGGAACTCTCGGCAGTCAATACTTTTGTGACTTCGTAATCTCTGAAAAAGTCAGCTATCAGTTCTCCAGCACTTTTCATAAGTAAAGGGTCAATCTGATGATTCAGAAAGGAGTCCACTCTCAGTATACCGTTTCCCATAACAGATCCTCTACTTCTTACTGCTTCTTCTAGGGAGGAGACTATCTCTTTTCTGGAAAGATTGGATTTGTTCATCGATCAACCTCCAGCAAGTTTATGGTACTATAATCAACTATTTCTGTATCTGTTTCTTGAAGGAGAAATTCCTTTTGTGTAAGGTATGTTTGGCATGAAACCTTTGCCGGAAAGAAATCGAAGGAGAGTCCTCAAGGAGGTCAAAGAAACCTATGTGTTCAGAGTGTCTTCTATGAGAATTAGGGAGATAAAGATCACTTCAATTTTGCTTAAGTTATTTCTCCCAAGAGTGGACGGAATGTATAATTAATAGTGCAAAACTTTTATGGAGATGGTGTAGTGAAGCTGAGAATAATCGTACTTTTCATAATCGTGATGATTGTTGCGTCAGTTTCATTTGGGAGCTATTTCAACGCGAACAATATTGGAGGTTCAGTTGTCTATTTTCCATTGCTTCCAGGGATTTTCTCTGTAAATGGCTACTACAGGTTGGGTCTTGAAGTCTTCGGCGGTTCTCAAACCGGCAGTCTTCGATTTACTCCAACAATGCTTTACGCAGGACCTGCCTTGTCATATTCGGGTGCGCTCGGGAAAATCTCAGATCTCGAAGCGGGTATTGATGGTCGTTTAGTAACTGGGATTGAAAGCCTTTCTTTCAACTTGTTTGGCAGAAGGTACATGGTTTCCATGGGCCTTAGAGGACAGTTTATGTTCTCTTTCTATGAGTCGACAGATAGATTCAAAACAAGACTCTCTCCAGAAATAGGTTTTATTGATGTGACCAAGATGACAGATAGGTTCAAGTTCTCACTTTTCCTCTGGCCTCTTCCCGTCCTCTTGGGATTCGACATGTATTTTTAGGAGAAGAGCCCCTTATGGGGCTCTTCTTATTTCTGAACAAGCTTCATCGGTTCTCCGCAACAGACGAGTTCTCCTCCGCCGGCCTCTTTCACTTCAACCACGTTTCCGCATATCTCGCATCTGTAAACTTCTCCAACGTTTTTTACTTTCATGATCTCACTCTCCCTTCTGATTAATAAACTTTGCAGACCGATCCACAGTCTGATGAATTGGAGGTGCGGACTATGGAAAGAGTCTTCTTTGCTGTTCTAATGACGATATTTATCGTCGCTGCTGCAAGTGCTATGTATCAGGAACCGCAAACTGTTTTTAACACTTATTTGCAAGACGGAACCTTTGTCTATGGCGGTAGTGTGGTGTTGAGCTGGGACGTTGTTATCAGGAACAGCTCCGTTGTGTTGAGCAATCTAGATCTCTGGATATCAAACAGGGATTCCGGAGCAAGAGTTAGTCTTAAGTCATCGCCGTTTATCGATGTCGTCAGTTACAATCTTTACCTTGGAACATCCCCGACTCCGCAGCTTTATGCGACAACGAACTCAAGTACTTACTTCGTAGACAGACTATCTCCAAACACTATATATTACTGGCAAATCGTAGCAGTCGATGCAGCTGGCAACAGATATCATGGTCCGATATGGTACTTCTTGACCAAGTGATCAAACCACAGGGTTAGGTGGCTCCTTTCCTTCAAGAACGGCTGCAACGTTGCGTCCTACAATAATTGCCATCTCTTTTCTTGCTTCACTGGTGGCAGATCCAATATGGGGAAGAAGAACCACGTTGTTCAGTTCTATCAACTCTTGAGGCACATAAGGTTCTTCTTCATATACATCTAGGCCAGCTGCGGCTAGTCTTCCGGTCTTAAGCGCCTTTATCAGTGCGCTTTCATCGATGATCTCACCTCTGGCAGTATTAACTAGAATGGCTCCTGGCTTCATCAATGAGAGCCTCTTCTCGTTCAGCAAGTGATAGGTTTCCTTAGTTAGAGGAGCATGAAGCGACAGAAAATCAGAACTCTTCAGTAACTCTTCAAGACTCATATGCCTTACATTGAATCTCTCTTCTTCTTGAGAAAGAAGTGGTTTTCTGTTGAAATAAAAGACATTCATTCCGAACGCTTTAGCCCTTTTCGCTACAGCTTTTCCAATTCTGCCAAGTCCGATTATGCCCAGATTCTTCCCGGAGAGAGAAGGGCCGGTTAGCAAATCTGGCTTCCATCCAACGAATTTGCGCTCTCTAATGAAACTGTCTCCCTCTACGATTCTTCTGCTGGTTGCCAGAATGAGTGCCATTGTCAAATCTGCAGTGGCATCGGTAAGAGCTTCCGGCGTATTGGTGACTCGTACTCCTCTCTTTCTTGCCTCCTCAATATCGATGTTGTTGTATCCGACTGCGTAGTTTGCGATAACCTTTAACTTTGGCAGTGAAGATATGACTTCTGAATCAATTTTGTCCGAGAGAAGAGTTATCAGTGCTGATGCGTCTTTGCCTTCACGAATTATCTCTTCTTTCTTAAGAAATCTGTCTTCGGTGTTTCCATAGATATCATAGCCTTTCAGAAGAAGCATACCTTCATCGGGGATCTTGTAAGTGAAGAAGACTTTGTCCATTAAGCACCTCCTAAGAAGATGATATCATTATTAGTTATTCTCAAAAGCCGATAAGTTCACTTACAATGCTTTTTCCGGTCTTATGACAACTTCAGAGGCTCTCAAATCAATTATCACTTTCATTCCTTCAACCAGAGATCCATCGATTATCATGTCGGCAATCGGTCCTTCCACAGATTTCTCAATCAACCTTCGAACTGGCCTAGCACCGTATTCTCTGTCATAACCTTCTTTTGCTAGATACCCAAGTGCTTCCTTGCTGATCTCAACAGAAATCTTCTGTTCAGCGAGTCTTTTCTCCATTTCTGCTATCCTCATCTTGACTATGCCTTCCATAGCTTTTTCGTCTAAGGGTCTGAATAGCACTATTGAGTCCAATCTGTTAATGAATTCGGGTCTGAAAGCTCTTCGTAAGATCTCCCCCACAACTGATTTCATTTGGTTCTCATCACTCATTTCAGTTAGTTCCTTAGAGGCCAAGTTACTTGTCATGATTAAGATCGTATTCGAGAATGAGACGGTCTTTCCCTTTCCGTCTGTTAGCCGACCGTCATCCATTATCTGTAGCAGCACGTTGTGAACTTCCTTGTGAGCCTTCTCAACCTCATCAAGAAGCACAACAGAATAAGGTCTCCTTCTTACCGCTTCAGTTAGTTGACCACCTTCTTCGTAGCCTACATAGCCGGGAGGAGCGCCTATAAGTCTGGAAACAGTATGCTTTTCCATGTATTCGGACATGTCAATCCTGACGATAGCATCTTCGCTACCGAATAGGATGAAGGCAAGTGCCTTTGCAAGTTCCGTCTTTCCTACTCCGGTTGGACCCAGGAACATGAAAGAACCCCATGGCCTATGAGGAGCATTGAGGCCTGCTCTGGCTCGCCTAATTGTTTGAGAGACGATTTTTACTGCCTCTTCCTGATCCATGAACCTTTCATGGATTATTGACTCTAGGTCGCGAAGCTTTTCGCGCTCGGATTGAAGCATCTTTCCAGCCGGAATTCCTGTCCACTGTTCAACTACAGAAGCTACCACAGTTGGTGTTACGGCCTTTCCAAATGACTCATCTGACTCCCATTTCTTTTTCTCTTCGCGAAATTCTCTGCTTTTTCTCTCGGCCTCCGTTTTCAACTCTGCAGCAGCCTGATACTCTCCCTTTTCTGCAAGTGAGGTTATCTGAGAGTCGAGGTCCTTGAGCTGACGGTCAAGAAGTCTTAGTCTTTCCGGCATGTAACCCGTTTGAAGTCTCACAAATGAAGCCGCTTCGTCAACAAGATCTATTGCTTTGTCTGGAAGATAACGGTCAGTTATGTACTTCACGCTAAGGTCGACGGCTGTTTTTAAAGCATCATCTTCGATTTTTATCTCGTGGTGCTTCTCGTAAGTAGATTTCAGTCCCTCAAGAATTCTATAGGTTTCCTCAGGGGTCGGCTGATCGACCATCACAGGCTGAAAACGTCTTTCGAGGGCTCTGTCTTTCTCGATGTACTTTCTGTATTCATCAAGAGTTGTTGCACCGATGCATTGTAGTTCTCCTCTGGCAAGAGCTGGCTTCAAGAGATTTGCAGCATCCATAGATCCCTCGGCTGAGCCAGCTCCTACAACGCTATGTATCTCATCTATGAACAGGATTACTTCACCAGAGAGTTTTCTCACTGAATCGATGATGTCCTTCATTCTCTCTTCGAATTCTCCTCTGAATTTCGTTCCGGCGACCAGTCTACCCATATCCAGAGCCAGGACGCTCTTGTTATTCAAGTATTCGGGGACATCGCCACTCACAATACGTTGAGCCAAACCTTCTACAATTGCGGTTTTTCCAACTCCCGGTTCTCCGACGAGCGCGGGATTGTTCTTGGTTTTCCTTCCAACAATCTGTATTACCCTTCTGACTTCATCTTCTCTACCAATAACTGGCATAAGCTTGCCTTCCTTTGCAAGCTGAGTAAGATCGATTGTGAACTTCTTCAAGGAAGAAAGATTCTCATCCTCTTCTGCGCCGCTTTTTGTTCGGCCCTTGAGAATCAATGTGTATATATTATCGAGATTGATCCCGTATTTGGACAGGAGTCTGCTTGCAACAGCAGAGGTCTCCCGTACCATCGCCAGAAGTATATGTTCGGTTCCAGTTTTCGAATCATGCATTCTTCTCGCTTCACTTCGGGCATTCTCGAGGATGTGCCTGGCCTCCGGAGTGATATATATCTGGTTTGTTGACTCTCGGCTACTTCCATAACGGCCGATGACTTCTTCAACATCTTTCTTCAGAGAATCTATGCTGATGTTCTTCCCGTTCAGTATCTCGATGGCAATATTATCCCCGTCCTCGAGCATGGAAAGAAGTATATGTTCCGATGCGAGTTGATTCTGCCTGTATCTGGTTAGGATATCCTGGACATCCAGAAGAATCTTCTTCGCCTTTTCGGTGTATTCTTCATAGTTGATCACCACTGCACCTCCAAAAAAAGGGCGCCCGAAAGCGCCCCCTTAGTTTTTCTCTAACGTTAATCGATCTTTACTTGGATAGCTTCTTTCTTGACTTCTTCTTTTTTGGGAAGCTCGAGTTTTAGGACACCGT
>ERZ795053.3788-NODE-3788-length-16887-cov-5.134506_pt1 | contig 16887 bp, 13 predicted proteins | sample MGYA00375137_ERZ795053 | MGnify/ENA primary metagenome ERZ795053 (study PRJEB30182, sample SAMN05720284) | activated sludge metagenome | isolation source: Anaerobic digester | place: Hong Kong | collected 2014-12-17 ...
ACGCAGCGCACGGCATTGGTACGCAGATCGTGCTTTCACGCCATCGTGGTGGTGTCGTTCCAACGGATGGGGTAATGGATATCTCGTCTCGTGACGAGAGCGCCCCAAACGTGGCAACCATCGCCCTGAGCCCGAGCCCTTTTGCCGCCCTCTACCAGCGCCTGCAGGCGGCAGGCGGCTGGCTCGCGGCTGAGTTCCTGGCCGAGCGCGAGCGCTGGGCACTCTGGCTGCCGGTTGCCCTCGGTCTCGGCATCGGGATCTACTTTTCGCTGCCGCTCGAACCGCCGCTTTGGCTCGGTGCGGCGTTTACCGCCTTCGTCGCTCTTGGCGCCGCCGCCGCCGCTTCGGCATGGCCCGGGCGCCGGACCGCCATCATCGTGATCGGCGTCCCGCTCACGGTCGCCGGACTCGGCTTTGCGGCTGCCCAGGTCCGGACGCACACGGTGGCACCGGCGACGCTTGCCGAGCGCATCGGTCCCTTGACGCTGACGGCCCGCATCATCGAGGTCGAGCCGCTTCCCGACGGCCTTCGCCTCCTCCTCGACCAGCCGTCAAGCCCGTCCTTGGACGAGGGAAATCGCCCGCAGCAGGTGCGGATCCGCGTCCGTGGGGTTCAGGAGTCGCTCGGTCCGGGCGACCGCATCCGGTTGCGCGCGGTTCTCGCACCTCCCCCGGGGCCATCGGCGCCGGGCGCCTTCGATTTTCAGCGCCATGCCTATTTTGCCGGCTTGGGCGCGGTCGGCTACGGCCTTGGCCGGATTGAGGTGCTCACCCAGCAGACCGCCGATGCAGGCGCACCGGCGCTCTGGGTCCAGCGGCTGCGCCATGCCCTCGGTGTGCGCGTGCGTGAGCACGCGAGCGGCGCCCCCGGGGCAATCATCCTGGCACTGCTGATCGGCGAGACGACCGCCATTCCTGCCGAAACGCTGACCGCGATCCGTGATTCCGGCCTCGCCCACCTGCTCTCGATCTCGGGCCTGCACGTCGGCCTGGTCGCCGCCTTCGTCCTCACGTTTTTTCGCGGTAGCCTCTCGCTCATCCCGGCCCTCAGCCTCCGTTATCCGATCAAGAAGTGGGCAGCCGTGCTCGCGGTGGCCTTTGCCGGCGGCTACACGCTGTTGGCCGACGCACCGGTGCCATGCCAGCGCGCGTTCCTGATGCTCGCAATCGTGATGCTGGCGGTCATCCTCGACCGCCGCGGCATCTCGATGCGGCTGGTCGCGTGGGCGGCCGCGGTCATCTTGCTGGTCCAGCCGGAGGCGCTGCTGGGCGCCAGCTTCCAGATGTCATTTGCGGCTGTTGTCGCCCTTGTCGCCGCTTATGAGAGCGTTTCGCTGCACCGCCTGGTTCCCGGTTTCGCGCACACACCGGCCCGCCGCGCCCTGATGTATCTCGCCGGCATCGCGCTGACGACGCTCGTTGCCAGCGCCGCAACCACACCCTTGTCGGCGTTTCATTTCAACCGGATCGCCTGGTACGGGCTGGCCGCCAACCTCGCCGCTGTGCCGCTGACGGGTCTGTGGATCATGCCGTGGGCCGTCATCGCGGTGTGCCTTCTGCCGTTCGGCCTCGAAGGTCCCGCCTTCACGGCCATGGCCTACGGCACCGCCGGCCTCGTCACCATTGCCGAGACCGTCGCCGCCTGGCCGGGCGCGGTCAGCACGCTGCCGCTGATGCCGCTCGCAGCGCTGCTGGCATTCGCGGCTGGCGGCCTGTGGCTCTGCCTGTGGCGGCGCCGCTGGCGCTGGGCGGGCGTGCTGCCGCTCGGCATCGGCCTCGCCACCATGTTCACCGCCAGCGCACCGGATGTCCTCGTCGAGGGCGGTGGCAAACTGTTCGCGGTGCGCGACCGGCAAGGCGAAATGATCGTGTCCTCGCGCACGGCGGCACCGATGGCACGCGATGCGTGGCTGCGGCTGGCCGGTGCGGAGGAGGCCGACGGCAACTGGCCGAAGCGCGGCGTGAGCGCCGATGGAAGCCTCGCCTGCGACCCGCAGGGCTGCATCTACCAGGCCAAGGGCTATCGCGTCGCCCTGGCGCAGACGGCCGATGCCGTCGATGAAGACTGCCGATCGAGCGATGTCGTCATCAGCCTCGTTCCCGTTCACGGGTCATGCCCAGCCGCGCGCATCGTGATCGACCGCCTGGGGCTGTGGCGGGACGGCAGCCATGCGCTCTGGCTGGAACCTGACCGCGTGCGTGTCGAGGCAGCGAATGTTGGGCGCGGGCGGCGACCCTGGGTCCTGCAGCGAACCGTGGCCGCCGAGCACAGCACTCCTGCCGACTGAAGCCCGCCGCCCCCGGTGGCTTCAAGCGGCCGCTCAATAGCGGCGGATCAGGCCGACCAGCCGGCCCTGCACCCGCACCTGGTCGGGCCCGCAGATGCGTGTTTCATAGGCCGGGTTGGCCGGCTCCAGGGCAATCGATTGGCCGCGGCGGCGGATCCGCTTCAGCGTCACCTCCTCGTTGTCGACCAGTGCCACCACGATGGTGCCGTTCTCCGCGTTCTCGGTCCGTTGGATGATCACGGTATCGCCGCTGAAGATGCCGGCCTCGATCATCGAGTCGCCTTCAACCTCAAGCGTATAGTGTTCGCCGGCGCTCAAGAGGCCGGCCGGCACCTCGAAGAAGCGGCTGTGGTCGGCGAGTGCGGCAATCGGCGTACCGGCGGCGATACGCCCGTAGCACGGCAGGCTGACGGCACCCGTCGCGGGTGGTGGCGCTGCCGGCGCCCGGACCTCCGGCTTGAAATCTCCCTTGATCACGTTCGGTGCAAACGGCGCCTCGCGCCGGTTCTGCCCGCGCGGTTTCGGCGCGACATTGTCCGGCAGGCGCAGCACTTCGAGCGCGCGCGCCCGATGCGGCAGGCGGCGGATGAACCCCCGCTCCTCGAGCCCCATCATCAGCCGGTGGATACCAGATTTCGAGCGCAGCCCCAGAGCGTCCTTCATCTCATCGAAACTTGGCGAAACTCCCTGTTCGTTCAAATACTTATTGACGAATATCAGGAGCTCGTACTGTTTACGCGTAAGCATTGGGTCCCCTCTGTCTCCTCGCCGAAAGTGCGAGGCATGCAACAACTCGTCCACGTCGCAACCGATCGCCCAGATGCTGCAGGTCGGCCACGCAGCAACCCCAAGATCTGGAACAAAAGAAAAACAAGCGCGATTGTTCTAGTTTGGTTCGCAGCGCCCGTCAAGATGCTGCTGCACAAACTGCGCCGGTCGATGCGGGAATGGCGAGGGTCTCGTCATCCTCGGAGCCGTGTGCTACGGTGCCCGCACATCGCGGGCAGGAGGGCCGTAGCAGGACCGCTCGGTTCGCCCTTGGCTCAACTCCTGTTTGATCGACCGCAGTTCAATAATCAGATCGGGACACTTCGACCACTGATGACCTCGGGAAAACTCCGACACGGCGCGCAGCGTACCACCGACAATGCCGACGCCGCCTTCTTTAAGGCCTGGTTGCGCCGGCCGGGCCAGCTTGGCGCCGTCCTGCCCAGCAGCCGCGGGCTGGCGACGGCGGTCGCCGCCTGTATCGATGTCCACACGCCTGGCGTCGTTGTCGAACTGGGCGGCGGCACGGGCAAGGTGACGGAAGCGCTGCTCGATGCGGGCGTGCCGGTCAGCTCGCTCATTGTCGTCGAGTGCGAGCCGGCCTTGTGCGACGTGATCGCGGCCCGCCTGCCGGATGTTCGCCTCCTGTGTGCCGATGCGCGTGATCTCAAGCCGCTTTTGACTGAGCACGGCGTTACCGAACCGGTCAAAGCCGTCGTCTCTGGCCTACCCCTTCTGTGCCTGACGCGAGAGGACTGCCAGCGGATCCTGAGCGCCGCCTTTGATGTGATGGGCGAGCACGGTGATTTCGTGCAGTTCACCTACGGACCTGCCTCGCCGGTTCCGCGCGAGGTCTGCCAGCGCGTGGGCATCAGTGGCCGCCGGGCGCGGTGGATCGTCTCCAACCTGCCGCCGGCGTCAGTCTGGCATTATCGCCGCGCGCCGGCCGGCCGTCGGCGATGAACCGCGTCCCCCGCCCGTGACAATCGCTGCCGGACGGTCGTCAGGAACCGATCGGGCGGACTGAGCGAATGTCCGTCCTGCGCGCGTTCCTGGTCCCTATTCATCGCCAAGGGTGGCCGTTCATCGCCATCGCCGCGGTTGGTGCGGCCGGTCTCACCGTGTTGTCGCCGGCGGCGGGTCTGTGCGGCCTCATCATCACGGCTTGGTGTGCGTATTTCTTCCGTGATCCACCGCGCGTGACGCCGACGCGCAATGGTCTGATCGTCAGTCCCGCTGACGGCCTGATCGTTGCCATCGGGCCGGCAACGCCGCCGCCCGAGCTCGCCGTCGAGGGATCGACCTTCACGCGGGTGTCGATCTTCATGAGCATCTTCGACGTCCACATCAACCGTGCCCCGATCGATGGCCACATCGTTCGCACTGCCTATCGCCCGGGCCGCTTCGTCAGTGCCGCTGCCGACAAGTCGAGTGACGATAACGAGCGCCGCTCGTTCCTGATCGCCACGAACGACGGCAAGCCCTTCGTCGTCGTCCAGATCGCGGGGTTGATTGCGCGGCGCATCTGTGCCTGGGTCATTGACGGCGACACGGTGCAGACCGGCCAGCGGATCGGCATGATTCGCTTCGGCAGCCGGGTTGATGTTTACCTTCCCACCCCCGTTGCGCCGCTGGTCGCGCTTGGTCAGCGCTGCATCGCCGGCGAGACGGTGCTGGCCGACGTCGCCGCCAGCGAAGGGCCCCGCGCGGGCGCGTGCCGGTAGAGGTCGAGCGATGCAGATCCGCCGTGGCCAATCGCTTAAGGTCCTGCACATCAACCGGATGATTCCCAGCATCCTGACCCTGCTGGCACTTTCGGCGGGGCTCAACGCTCTGCGCTTTGCCCTAGAGGAGCGCTGGGAACACGCCGTGCTGGCGATCGTTGCCGCAGGCGTCTTCGACGCGCTTGACGGCCGGATTGCGCGCATGCTGAAGGGAACCAGCAAGTTCGGCGCCGAACTCGACTCGCTCTCCGACTTCTTGTGCTTTGGCGTTGCTCCCGCCATCACGCTCTACCTCTGGGCCTGGGCCGACAGCGGCCGCTTCGGCTGGTTCCTGGTCATGCTGCTGTGCACCAGCTCAGCGCTGCGGTTGGCGCGCTTCAATTCCGATATCGGCGGCGAAGAACCGCCCTGGAGCCAGAACTTCTTCGTCGGCGTGCCCGCACCGGCCGGCGCCGGCACCGTCCTGTTGCCCATGGTCCTATGGTTTCACTTCGAAAGCGACGTGCTGCGCAATCCGGTGCTGGTCGGCACCTTCATCACCGTCGGCGCGCTGCTGCAGGTCAGCCGCGTGCGGACCTTCTCGTTCAAGAAGATCCGCCTCGCTCCGGCCGTCATCTTGCCGACCATGCTTGGCGTCGCCTTCTACGTCGCCGTTCTTGTCAGTTCGCCCTGGATCACGCTGGCGCTGACGCAGATCGCCTATCTTGGCTCGCTCCCCTTCAGCATCCGCCTGCACCGCCGCTTCTTGCGCCACGATGGCGTGGCCGGCGCGCCGCCTGCCCCGTGAGCGGAGTGGCTCTTGCCAAGCCGGTGTGCCGCACGGGCGCCGTCCCGGGACGGGCGTGATGCCGGCAGATCCCTGGCGACTGCACGGCGGAGCCATTGCGGCTGCAGCCCACAGCTTCGGCATTCCGGTTTCGGACTGGCTTGACCTGTCGACCGGCATCTCGCCCCATTCCTACCCTGTCCCGCCGCTGCCCCTGCAAACCTGGCACTGCCTGCCCGATGCAGCTGCGAGCGAGCGCCTGCAGGCCGTCGCCGCCAGCTACTATGGCGCGCCTGGACCGGCATGTGTGCTGCCGGTCGCGGGCACGCAAGCCGCCATCCAGTGGCTGCCGCGCATCCTCGGTCCGGCCCAGGATGTGGCCATCCTGGGCCCAACCTATGCCGAGCACGCGCGCGCCTGGGCAGCGGCCGGCCATCGCGTCCACATCGTCCCGCGGGTCGCGGACATCCCGCCGACCTGTGGCACGCTTGTGATCGTCAACCCCAACAATCCGGACGGCCGGGTCCAGACGGCAGCACAGCTGTTGGCGTTGACGGAACGTCACTGCATCGTGGTTGACGAGGCCTTTGCCGATGTCATGCCGGAAGTGAGTGTCGCCGGGCACTGTGACCGCGCCCCGCTCATCGTGCTGCGCTCGGTCGGCAAGTTCTTCGGCCTCGCCGGCCTTCGCCTTGGCTTCGTCATCGCCGCGCCGGCGCTCATCGCGCAGCTCACGGAAGGGCAAGGACCCTGGGCCGTCAGCGGGCCGGCCCTTGCGATCGGCAGCGAAGCACTCGGCGATGCCGGGTGGACTGCGGCGGCGCGCGCTTCACTCGCACGTGCGGCCCATCGGCTCGATGCGCTGCTCGCGGCAGCAGGGCTGACGGTCATCGGCGGCACCGATCTGTTTCGCCTCGTTGCCGATGCGGACGCGCGCGACCTGTTTGACCACCTGGCGCGCAACGGCATCCTGGTGCGCCCGTTTACCGATCGGCCGCACTGGCTACGGTTCGGCCTCCCCGGCGACGATGCGGCCTTCGCTCGCCTGGAGGCGGCGCTCCGTAGCCGACCGGCGGTAACGCTTGGTCTGTTGCGAGCAGTCGACACGTGATATTCAACCCTCTCGCCCTGGGCCACCCCCGCCGCGTGCACGAACAACGAGATCCGGCATGAACTCGCTCACCGATACCCTCATCCGCGAAGTCGACGAGGACCTGCGGCGCGATCGCCTCGCCCGTCTGTGGAAGAAGTACGGCTCGCTGCTGGTGGGGGGGATCATCCTCCTCGTGCTGGTCGTTGCCGGCGCCGAAGGCTGGCGCAGCTACCAGCGCAGCACCCACGCCGATGCCAGCCGCCGCCTGGCAGAAGCTGCGCGATTGGTAGCGACCGATCCTGCGGCAGCAGCGCGCGCATTCACCGCCTTGGCCGAAGACGGGCCAGGCGACATCGCGGTCCTGGCGCGGCTGCGGGCGGCCGACGCACTGGCGCGAGCAGGAGATGGTGCCGGCGCACGCGACGCCTACCAGAAGCTGGCAGCCACCACCAGCGACCCCCTTTATGCCTCCCTCGGCACCCTGTTTCGCGCGATGCTGGCTCTCGAGCAGCCGCAGGCCAATCTGGCCGCGCTCGAAACGCTGAGCGCCGAACTGGCGCCGCTCACCGCCACCGACCAGCCGTGGCGCTACACGGCACAAGAGCTCCTGGCTGCCGTTTCACTTGAGCGCGGCGACCACGCAAAGGCCAAGGAGCTTCTCGAGGCCTTGCGGAACGACCCACAGGCCCCTTCGGAAGCACGGGCGCGGGCCGGCCAAGTGCTCACGCAGTCCGGCATGGAAAATCGATAATGCGATACCTTCGGTTGATTGCCGCGGTCGCGGCGCTGGGCCTTCTCGGCGGTTGCGAAAGCTGGTTCGGCAAGAAGAAGGAAGAGGCCCTGCCGGGCACGCGCGTCTCGGTGCTCGCCCATCAGACGGCGCTGCAACCGGATCTGCTGGCATCCTCGGAGCCGATTGTCCTGCCGCCGCCCGAAAACAACGCGGCCTGGCCGCAAGATGGCGGCTTTGGTGACCGGCCGCTCTACCACGTTCGGCTGGGAAGCGCCCTGCAACCGGTGTGGTCGGTCAGCATCGGCGATGGCATCACGGCCGATCGGCCGCGCCTGCCCGCTCCAGTCGTCGCCGATGGCCGCGTGTTCACGATGGACTCAGAGCAGCGCGTGCGCGCATTCGATGCCGGATCGGGGAAAACGGTGTGGGACGTCGATCTGGCACGCAAGCAGGACGATGAAGCGCTTTCGGGCGGACTTGCCTACGCCAACGGCTCCCTCTTCGCCACCACCGGCTTCGCCAAAGTGTTCGCGCTGAATGCTGCAACCGGCAAGGAAATCTGGAGCCGCAGCGTCAGCGCACCGATTCATGGCGCGCCTTCGGTCGCGCGCGGGCGGCTGGTCGCGATTACCGTCAACAATGTGCTTTACGGCATGAACGCCGCCGATGGCCGCGACTTGTGGCCGCCGCACCAGGCGTTGTCAGAGGCCGCAGGCCTGCTCGGAACCGCGAGCGCCGCCATGACCGAGGACAGCATCATCGCGCCGTTCTCTTCCGGTGACCTGATCGCGCTGCGCGCAGCCACCGGCCGCGTCATGTGGTCGGAATCGCTGGCCCCTGGCCGCAGGACCGACGAGTTGGCCTCGGTTTCGCACATCCGCGGCCGTCCCGCCGTTGATCGCGGCCAAGTGATCGCCGCCAGTTACGGCGGCATCCTGGTGGCGTTGAACGCCGCCACCGGCGACCGGGTGTGGGAACGGGACATCGGCTCCCTCAATGGCGCGTGGATTGCGGGCGACTATGCCTTTCTGGTGACGAGCCAGCAGGAACTCGTGTGCCTGACGCGCGAGAAGGGAACGATCCGCTGGGTCGTCAAACTGCCGCTGTACGCCAACGAGAAGGCGCAGGAGGATCCGATCGTCTGGTCCGGCCCGGTGCTGGCCAGCAACCGCCTGATCGTGATCGGCTCCGCCGGTAAGGCGCTGATGCTCTCGCCCAGCGACGGCCGCGAGGTCGGCAGCCTGAAGCTCTCGGCCGGCGCCAGCCACGTGCCGGTCATCGCCGACGGCCGCCTTTACGTCGTCAGCAACGACGGCAAGCTGACGGCGTATCAATAACAGCGCCGAGACAACCGCTCGATCAGCCGATGTCCTTGCCGGTGGTCATCGTAGGCCGTCCCAACGTCGGCAAGTCGACGTTGTTCAATCGCTTGGCCGGCCGGCCACTGGCGATCGTCGACGATTCGCCGGGCGTCACCCGCGACCGCCGCGAAGCCGCGGTGCAGTTGGGTGACCTCGCGTTCACGGCCGTCGATACCGCCGGCTTCGAGGGCGCCGCCGCCGACACGCTCGCCGGCCGGATCCAGGCCCAGACCGAACGCGCCGTAGCGACAGCGAAGGTGGTCCTGATGCTGATCGACGCCAGGGCCGGCATCAGTCCGCTCGATCATGACCTGGCCGGCATCCTCCGGCGCGCCGGTTTGCCGGTGGTGCTGGCGGCCAACAAGTACGATGGCGGCGCCGGCGAGGCGGGGCTCCTGGAGGCTTACGGCCTCGGCCTGGGCGAGCCGGTGCCGCTGTCCGCCGCCCACGGTGAGGGCCTGCATCTCCTCCTCGAAGCACTCAAGGACGCCGCCGCTGGTGAGATCGAGCAGGTCGCGAGGGACACTGAACCAGGTCCGAAACAGATCCAGCTTGCCATCATAGGCCGCCCGAACGTCGGCAAGTCGAGTCTCGTCAATGCGCTCGTCGGTGAGGAGCGGATGATCACCGGCCCTGAAGCCGGCATCACGCGGGATGCGGTGCCGATCGCCTGGAGCTATGCCGGCCGCGCCATCCGCCTGATCGACACCGCCGGCTTGCGCCGGCAGGCCAGGGTCGACGACCGCCTGGAGGCGCTGGCCGCCGCCGATACCCGGCGCGCGATCCGCTTTGCGCACGTCTGCGCCATCGTCATCGACGGCAGCGTCGGCCTTGAGAAGCAGGATCTGACCATCGCCCGCTGGGTGAGCGAGGAAGGCCGGGCGCCGCTCCTCGTCGTCAACAAGGCCGACCTGATCGACGACCGCCGGGCAAGTGCCGCCGATCTCACCCGCCGCATTCAAACTTCGCTCGCGCAGTTGCGCGGCCTGAAGCCGGCTTACGTCTCGGCGCTGACTGGTGCAGGCGTCGGCGGCTTGATGGCGCGCGTGCTCGAAGCCTACGAGAGCTGGGGCCAGCACATCGGCACAGGGCCGCTCAATCGCTGGCTCAAGGAGATGAGCGGGAAACAGGCGCCGCCGATGGTCGGCGGGCGGCCGTTCAAGCTGCGCTATATCGCCCAGGTCTCAACGCGTCCGCCGACCTTCGCCGTGTTCGCGAACCGCATCGCGCCGCTGCCCGAAAGCTATCTCCGGTTTCTTGCCAACGGCCTGCGCGATCGGTTCGGCCTTGGCGGCGTGCCGCTCCGCTTCGTCGTCCGCCAGCCGCGCAATCCCTACGCCGACTAGGCCGGCAGCCCCGCCCGACGGCCTCAGATCCTTCTGCCTCAGCAGAAGCCGGCGGCAAACCGCAGCGATTTCACCCGGACGACGTTCGGCAAGGCGCGGATCTGGTCGAGCACCGCCTCCGATGGCGGCTCGTCGACCTCCAGCAGTGCGATCGCGTTGCCGCCCGGGCGGTCGCGGCCCAAGTGGAAGGTCGCGATGTTGATGCCGGCATTGCCGAGGACCGTCCCGAGGCCGCCGATCAGGCCAGGCCGGTCATTGTTGGTGACCAGCAGCATGGCGGGATGAAGCTGCGCGTCCATCGGAATCCCCTTGATCTCGACGATGCGCGGTTGATCGCCGTTGACCAGGGTGCCGCGCAGGGTCCTGCTCTGGACTTCCGTGACCACCGTGAGCGTGACCCGCGTCTGCAGGGAGCCCGCCTGTTCGCGCTTGACCTCGCTGACCGCAATCCCGCGCGCGAGCGCAAGCGTGGGTGCATTCACCATGTTGACGGAGACCATCAACGGCGCCAGCAACCCTTCGAGAACGAGCGCGGTCAACGGCTTCACGTTCAAGGCTGCCGCGTGCCCCTCGTACTCGATCGTAACCGAGCGGACCGCGCTCTCGATCAGCTGCCCGGCGAGGCTGCCAAGCTGCCGCGCCAGACCCATGTACGGGCGCAGCCGCGGCATCTCCTCGGCACTGACCGAGGGCATGTTCAGCGCGTTGACGACGCTGCCCTTGAGCAGGAAATCCGCCAGCTGTTCGGCGACCTGCAGCGCAACCTTCTCCTGCGCCTCCACTGTCGATGCGCCGAGATGCGGCGTCACGACCACGTTGGGCATCCCGAACAGGATATTCTGCTTGGCCGGTTCCTGGGCGAAGACGTCAAGGGCGGCGCCAGCGACATGGCCAGAATCGAGCCCAGCCTTCAAGTCCGCCTCGTTGACCAGGGCGCCGCGGGCGCAATTGATGATCCGCACCCCTGGCCTCATTTTCGCGATCGTCTCGGCGTTGATGATGCCGCGGGTTGCATCGGTTGCGGGCGCATGCAAGCTGATGAAATCGGCGCGCCGGAACAGCTGATCGAGATCGACCTTCTCGACCCCCAATGCCTCCGCGCGCGCCGGCGTCAGATAGGGGTCATGGGCAACGACGCGCATCTTGAGCCCTTGCGCCCGGTCGGCAACGATGCTGCCGATGTTGCCGCAGCCAATGATGCCGAGCGTCTTGCCGGCGAGCTCGACGCCCATGAACTTCGACTTCTCCCACTTGCCGGCGTGCGTCGACGCGTTTGCCTGCGGGATTTGCCGCGCGAGCGCGAACATCATCGCAATCGCGTGTTCCGCGGTCGTGATCGAGTTGCCGAACGGCGTATTCATGACGACGATGCCGCGCGCGGTGGCGGCGGGCACATCGACGTTATCGACACCGATGCCGGCGCGGCCGATCACCCGCAGCCGGTCGGCGGCGGCAATGATCTCCGCCGTTACCTTGGTCGCGGAGCGAACCGTGAGACCGTCGTAGCCGCCGATGCAGGCCTTGAGTTCAGCCGGGCTGAGATTGGTCTTGACGTCGACATCGACGCCGCGGGCGCGGAAAATCTCCGCAGCCTGCGGGCTCATGTCGTCGGAGATGAGAACTTTGGGCACGGGAAGGGAACCCCTTTTCAGGAAGCAGCGATTTCGCTCTTGATGACGGCATAGGCCCAGTCGAGCCAGGAGAAGAGAGCCTTCAGGTCGGCCGTCTCGACGGTGGCGCCGGCCCAGATGCGTAATCCCGGCGGCGCATCGCGGTAGGCGCCGATGTCGTAGGCGACCTTTTCACTCTCCAGCAGCGAAGCGAGCCGCTTTGCTGCCGCAGCCTGGGCGTCGGCCGGCAAGGCGGTGAATGCAGGATCGACCACTTTCAGGCACACGGACGTCCGCGAGCGGGTCTGCGGATCCTCGGCAAGGAAACCGATCCATGGGCTCGCCTCGACCCACGCCTCGATCGCCGCCGCATTGGCACGGCAGCGCGCGACCAATCCGGCAGCACCGCCAACCGATTCCGCCCACACGAGCGCGTCCAGCGCATCCTCGACCGCCAGCATCGAAGGCGTGTTGATGGTCTCGCCGACAAACACTCCTTCGATCAGCTTGCTGTTCTTGGTCATGCGGAAGAGCTTCGGCAGTGGCCAGGACGGCGTGTAGCTCTCAAGCCTTGCCACCGCGCGCGGGCCCAAGGCGAGCATGCCGTGCTGCGCCTCGCCACCCAGCACCTTCTGCCAGGAGTACGTGACGACATCGAGCTTGTCCCACGGCATCTCCCAGGCGAACACCGCCGAAGTGGCATCGCAAATGGCAAGCCCCTTGCGGTCGGGAGGGATCCAGTCGCCGTTCGGCACGGCGACGCCCGATGTGGTGCCATTCCAGGTGAAAATGATGTCATTATCGCCGGTGACGGCCGAGAGGTCCGGCAGCCGGCCGTAGTCGGCCTGGATCGTGTGCACGTCCTTCAGCTTCAGCTGCTTGGTGACGTCGCTCAGCCATTCCTTGCCGAAGCTCTCCCAAGCCAGCACATCGACGCCGCGGGCGCCCAGGAGCGACCACAGCGCCATCTCGACCGCGCCCGTGTCCGAGGCCGGCACGATTCCGAGGCGAAAATCAGATGGCAGGCCAAGGAGCGCGCGCGAGCGGTCGATGACCGCCTTCAGCTTGGCCTTGCCCGCCTTCGAGCGGTGCGAGCGGCCAACGCAGGCATCGGCGAGCGCGCCCACGTTCCAGCCGGGGCGTTTGGCACAGGGTCCAGAAGAAAAGCAGGGGTTGGCCGGACGGACGTTCGGCCGCAGAGGTGTCGACATTATTAGCTCCCATCCTTGCAGATGGGTCGCGATCCGGTGGGAGATCGTGGCCCGGCGGTCTTGTATGGTGCGGCACCTCCCGCGTCAACGGGACAATGGCACGAGCGGCGTCGGTCCCCAGGTGGTGCGCAACAAATGCCGGGACAGCGCCATCAACAGCGCGACCATGAGATCGATCTTGTCGACGCTCTTGCCACGTGCCGGCTTGATATCGCCATTGGCACTCATCTCGACCGCCGTGTTGCCGGCGCACCAGCGTAGGACCGGGTGGCCGCCGTGGCGCAGGGTTCCCTCCGCAGCGAGGCGTTCGAGTTCGCGCATCGGCGCGTTCATCACGGTCGGCGTTTGCGGCACCGGCACGCAGGTGAAGCCGTCGGCGGTCAGTTCGTTGACCAGCATCGAGGCGTTCCAGCGATCGTAGGCGATCTCGACCAGATGATAGGTCTCCGCCAGTTCGCGGATCTTGGCGAGGATCGCGTTGTAGTCGACGACGTTGCCCGGTGTGGCAATCACGTACCCCTTCTCGTGCCACTCCAGGTAGGCGGCGTTCTCCTTGCGTGTCCGCTCGACGAGCGTCATTTCCGGGCAGAATGCGAACGGCAGCACGGTGCAGCCGCCATCCGGATCGGGGAACATGAGGACGAGCGCCGTCAAGTCGGCGGTCGAGCTCAGGTCGAGCCCGGCATAACATTCCCGCCCCGCGAGCGCCTCGAGCGCAAGCGGTGCATCGCCACACGCATCCCACTGTCTCACGTCGAGCCAGATCGAGGACTTCTCGCTCCAGATGTTGAGATAAAGGCGGCGGAAACTGCGGATGAAGCCCGGCGTCTGGAGCGCGCGGGCGCATTCCTGGCGCAAGAAGTCCTCCGCCACCGAGACGCCGAGACCGGGATGGGCGTCGGCCCATACGCGCGGGTCGGTCCAGTCGGCGTCGGGTTCGGCACCGAACATCGCCACCAGCCAGCTGGGGTCGTCGATCAGGCCGTCCTGGATCTTGCGCGCGTAGGAATGGAACTCCCAGGCCAGCGACGTCGGATCCCAGCCGGCGGTGGTCAGATAAAGAACGAGCGGATCGTTCCGGGCGGCCATGCTCGTGATCAGGGCGTCATGCAGCACGCGTGAAGGTTGCAGGTGCAGTTCGTCAAAGATCAGGCAGGAGATGTTCTCGCCGTGTTTCTGCTCCGCGCGGGACGAGACAATGCGCAAGTGCGCGTCCTTGTACGAGATCACGTGCTTGTGAACCCGACACAGTGAGGACAGATCCGGATCGCGGGCGATCATCTCGGTCGCGATGCTGAAGCAGATCATCGCCTGCTTGATATCGGCGGCGGCGATGACGATCTCGGCCCCCGGTTCGGGATCGACGACCAGCATGTAAAGGCCGAGAGCCGCCGCGAGCGTCGTCTTGCCCGACTTGCGCGGCGCCTCGAGCCAGACGTAACGGTAACGCCGTCTGGCGTCGGTGCGCTGCCAGCCGAACAGGTTGCAGACAAGCTTGCGCTGCCAGGGCGCAAGCCTGAGCGGGTGGCCGGTTAGGGGGCCCTTGACATGGCTGCAGTATTCCTCAACGAAAAAAAGAACCTGCCTGGCAAGGGTTTCACTGTAGCTGAAGGTCTCATTTGAAGATTGCTCGGCGGCCGCCGCCCGCCCCAAGATCGTCAGGGTTTTGCGTCGCGAGGCCAAGCTGGCGGGCGAACTTGCGAACGGCGCACCACGCCTGTTCCGAGTCTTGTGCGTCAGGATGGCGGCGCCGCATGACGGAACCTCGATTGGTTTCAGTTTCATAATATCGGCCCTCTCGGAGAAGCGTTTCTTCGGCACGAATGGCTCTTGCAACAGCCGTGCAGTAGCCCACCAGCAAGGCACGGCGGGCGGCCGTCAGCAAACCATCGGCAAGAAGATGAGAAGCCACGCGCTTCCACTCCTCGACGGCAATATCGTCAGTCAGGTAATGCGGCGGTTCGGTACCGTCCTGGTGCGAGCCTTTCGGGGAGCGAGGATCTGCCGTAATAGCTCCCCGGTGAGTCGCATGATTAGTACCATACCTGAAGTCCAGGCCTTTCTTGAGCATTCTTGATCACCCCATGGCGTGTCATTTTCGTTTCTTTTTCGCGATTTGACTGATTTGTCATCATCTGTATTGGTTGTCGCGTTGCTCCGAGATGCTCAAACTGATCGCCGGCAGTCGCCTCGATTTTGTTGGAGGAGGCGGCAGCAGCACCCGCTTTCGCATCTCCCTCGATGGTGTGTTCTGCCTCCTTTCCAGCCGTATGGCCTGCGAACAGGGCCGTTGAACACGAGGCGGAACTGTGCCGCCCCGGAACGAGGATTGTTCCGCGCGAGACTCCTGTTCGGGCTTGTCGATACAGCTTCTCGACCCAGAACAACCCCGTTTGGGTCATATAAACACAACCGGGTTGCGGGCACAACGCCGTCATGGGACGTAATGATTGTTCGCGAACAACGCACTAATCCAAGAGCGCGTACCTTAAAATGCAACACAATCAGCAAGGGCACCGCTAGTGGGGTGAAGGGAAATCAATACAGGAACCGAACGCGAATCGTTCCCTCGATCGCCTCTAAATCGCGGCGAACACCCATCCCCTCCACCAGATCGCCGCCGATGTCGCTTACGACGTAGCCGACGTCGGCATCCGTGCGCAGGTATTGCCCGGCGATGTTCAGCGACCGCGCGGAGAAAACGCGGTTCACCGCCGCCAGCACGCCCGGGACATTGCGATGAATGTGCAAGAAGCGGGTCATGCCCGCCTGGACCGGCAACGACACCTCGACAAAGTTGACGGCGCCAACGGTGGAGCCGTTGTCCGAGTAGCGGACGAGCTTTTCCGCGACCTCGCGGCCAATGCTGGCCTGCGCCTCCTCCGTCGAGCCGCCGATGTGCGGCGTCAGGATGACGTTGGCGATCCCCTGCAGGGGCGAGCTGAACGGTTCGTCCTCGCGGGCGGGCTCGCTCGGAAAGACATCGACAGCGGCGCCGGCGAGATGCCCCGATCGCAAGACTTCTGCCAGCGCCTCGACATCGACCACATCGCCGCGGGCGGCATTGATCAGAACGGCGCCCTCTTTCATTCGCTTGAGCGCGCGCGCGCCGATCATGCCGCGCGTTGCCGGCGTCGCCGGCACGTGCAGGGTGACGACATCGGATTCAGCGAGGAGCGCATCGAGGCTCGGACACGGCTGCGCATTGCCAAGCACGAGCTTGTCGACGATGTCGAAATAGCGCACATGCATTCCGAGGCCTTCGGCCAGGACAGAGACCTGCGAGCCGATGTGGCCGTAGCCGACGATCCCGAGCGTCTTGCCGCGGATCTCGCGGGCGCCGGAGACATCCTTGCGCCAGTGCCCGGTCGCGGCCTGTGCCGATTTCTCGGGCACCCGGCGCGCCAACATGATGATCTCGCCGATGACGAGTTCGGCAACCGAGCGGGTGTTTGAATAGGGCGCATTGAAGACCGGAATGCCCCTGAGCTTGGCCGCCTGCAGATCGACCTGATTGGTGCCGATGCAGAAGCAGCCAATGCAGAACACGCGCTCGGCGGCAGCGATCAGCGGTGCGGTCAGCTTGGTTCGCGAGCGGATGCCGACGATGTGGGCGTCGGCCAGCCGGGCTTGAAGGGCAGCGCCGTCGAGCGCACCGCTCACGAGCTCGACATTCTCGTAGCCGTGGGCAAGGAAAACATCCCGCGCGCTCGCGTGAACGCCTTCGAGCAGGACAATCCTGATCCGGTCCTTCGGCACCGAAAGGCGCGCCACCGCCGCTCTCCCTCCGTTGACGGGCGCAAGCGCCACCGCGCCCCCGCGTTATCGGGCTGCAGGCCGCCGGACTCCGATGCGGCGCTGGGCGGCCTCCCCTACACCCGCTGCGCCAATGGCTTGTATGCGCGCCGCGTCGGCCCCGAATAGAGCTGGCGCGGCCGGCCGATTTTCTGCGTCGGATCCTCGATCATCTCGTTCCACTGCGCGACT